>Ga0315298_1000415_pt1 | contig 81266 bp, 78 predicted proteins | sample WHS_1_MG_FD_203077 | JGI IMG/M metagenome (GOLD analysis project Ga0315298, IMG submission 203077) | Extremophilic microbial mat communities from Washburn Hot Springs, YNP, Wyoming, USA - WHS_1_MG | ecosystem: Environmental > Aquatic > Thermal springs > Hot (42-90C) | place: USA: Wyoming... | reverse complement strand
GTGGCACTCCTTTCTGAGCCCCGACAGCAGCATCTACACCGACCTGCCTGCCGGCGAGGGGATCTTCGGCAGCCAGTGGGCGCCGTATGTGGACGACCCGGTTTTCGTGGAGCGTGCAGGGCAGTTGGTCCGGCTGCCTCCAGACTACGTCCCCGCGGAGGGAGACCGGCTGGTAATTATCGTCTGCAAGCCACTGGCTTATCCGAAGAGCATCACCTTCGACAACGTCTTTGGTGGGCTGATCACCCTGGAACGCGCGGACGGCACGATAGAGCGCATCGGCCAGGTGCTGAAACCGGTGTTTGGGGTGGGGCGCTTTGAGGGCGGGGTGTTCACGGGGCTGGGCCGCATCCGCGCCAACCACCCCGGGGTAATTGACGTCTCGGTCTCGCGACCGGGGAAGATCGGGGGCTTCCAGATCATCCCCGCCGGCCACGCCATGAGCCCGGAGATGGGCAACGCCCGCCGACTCACGCAGTGGATGGTAGTGGGGCCGCTGACCGCGGGTGAGGGGGCCTGGGAGGGGGTGGCACCGCTGTTTGCCTATTACCTGCGGCCCAAGTACAGCCCCCATGACCTGGACGCGCCCGACGCGGTGGACCGGCTGGTAGCGCGTTTCCTGGTGGAGGCCGACGTCAAGGGCCGGGGTTGGGGGCCGCTGCCCATCGTGGAGTTGGACCCTGACCTGGCCAAGCCCCTGCCTGAGTCGGCCTTCACGGCCCTGGAGGGAGTGCAGCGGATCAGGATACTCTTCCCCATGCATGAGGGGGAGTAGGGACCGTTACCTGCCGGGACAGGGTAGGCCGTTGGCACTCGGTTGCTCGCAGGTAACTGTTCCGGTTGGCAGTGAGGTAGCGCTCGACAGGGACAGTTACCTGTGCTCACCGGGCGCCAGCCGCCGTAGGCCGGGCTGGATAGGTAACTGTCCCCAACTCCTCCCTACTTTTTTTTCGGCGGTGGGCGGTCGGTGATCAGGATGTCCAGCAGCACGTAGAATCCCACCAGGGCGGCGACGATGAAGCCGGCGGTGGCCAGGGTGGTAAGCCCCGGACGCGCGGGGACCTGCGCGAGCAGGGCGGCGCCGACGATGAGCGCGGCGTCGATCAGCGCGAAAGCCAGCCGGTTGGACAGTTTGCGCATGTGGATCAGTAACTCGTCCAGCCGGTCCACCTCCACGGTAAAGCGGAAGCGGTCCTCGCTCAGTTTGGCCGCCAGACGATGCAGCCGCGCTGGCAAGTCGGTGACCAGGTTAACGGTCTCCATGAGCAAGCGGCTGAGCCGATGCCAGGATAAGGCGTTACGGGCCTGGGTCAGGGTGAGGCGCTGTGCGTACTGGCGGATGATATCCACCGGCTCCAGGCTGGGGTCGAGGGCGCGGGAGACGGCGTCGGCATTGAGCATGGCCTTGCCCAGCATGGCGGCGGTGCCGGGCAACCGGATGTTGTGCCGGTAGGCCGCCTGGGTCATCTCCAGCAGCGCGCTGCCGATGCGCACGTTCTCGACCGCGGCGGTGTGGTAGCGGGCAACCAGAGCGGCGATGTCCCGCTTGTAAGCCTCCGGGTCAGTCTGCCCGACGGTGCCGATCTCCAGGAAGATCTCGGCCACGCGTTCCCCGTTGCCCTCGGCGAAAGCGAGCAGTAGCCGGGTGAAGCGCTCGCGGTCCGACTCGTCCAGGCGCGCCACCATCCCGAAGTCCATCAGCACCAGGCGTTCCTGCTCATCCAGCCAGACATTGCCCGGGTGGGGGTCGGAGTGGAAGAAGCCGTCCACCCCGATCATCTTCAGGTAGGCCCGGATGAAATCCTCACCGAGGAGGCGCCGTCGCTCCGGGCCCAGCGTGGCCGGGAGTTCAGTCACCTTCCAGCCGACGATGCGCTCCAGGGTGAGAACACGTCGGCTGGAAAGCGCGGGGTAGACCTGGGGGACGCGCACTGTCGCGAAGCCAGCCAGGTTACGTCCGGCGCGCACGGTGTTGCTCTCCTCCTGGTGGTAGTCCATCTCCTCGTGCAGGCTGCGGTCGAACTCCTCGGCAATGCTCACGAAGTCCACGGTGCGGGCATAGCGGGAGTGCTCCTGGAGGAAGTGCGCGGTGCGGTGCAGGATGGCGAGGTCTGTCTCGATGCGTTCCTTGATGCCCGGGCGCTGCACCTTGACCGCCACCGCCTCCCCGCTGTGAAGGACGGCGTGGTGGACCTGGCCCAGGGAGGCGGAAGCCGCCGGCTCCAGATCGAAGCGGGCGAATAATTCCCCAATCGGACGCCCCAGTTCTTCCTCCACGATGGCGATCGCCTGCTCCCCGGGAAAGGGGGGGGCGTGGTCCTGCAGCCGGGACAACTCGACCAGGTACTCCTCGGGCACCAGGTCGGGACGGGTGGACATGAACTGGCCCAACTTGATGAAGGTGGGGCCCAGGTCCTCCAGGGCGCGCCTGAACTCCTCCCCCCGGCGGCGCTCCCGGCCGGCAGGACGCCGCATGCGCGGCCGATAGCGCGCCAGGCCGGTCTCGGACAGCAGTTCGTGTAGGCCGTGCCGCGCCAGGATGGAGGCAATCTCCGAATAGCGCCGCCAGCGGGCAATGGTACCAGGCATGTGGGGATAGTAGCACAGCAAGCGTATGCCATGCAGCCAATCACCGGCATTGCGGTACCAGGATGCTCCGGGTTGTGCGGATTAGGAGACAATCGGGCCCTAAGCACTTCTTCTCGCAGCCGCGATTACGGCTGCTGCGCTGGCCCGCACGCCGACGGGTGAGACGCGGCAGCACCGCCGCCCTGACAACCTACCCGGCGCGGGGTATCATCTGAAGCGCCGCATGGGGAGGCTGCGGGTATGCCGATCAGGCGGCAGCGACGGGACGTCGTAAGGGGCGTCTGCGGGAGTGCGACCCGCGATGCTGTTAGTGCGAAGGAGATGCCGCCTGCCCGCGCTGTGGCCACAAAGCGAGCGCCGTACCTGCGATCACGGTGGAGGGTCTGCTCGTCGAGGGTGCCCGGCTTCGCTGCGATGAGAGCCGGTGTACTTTTTCTGTGCGCAGCCCGGCTGTCCCGTGGTCTACTTCGCGGGAGCGGATGCTTTCACCACGAACGAGATCCGGGTGGCCGTGTTCCAGAAACGGCCGGAGGACGATGACACGCCCGTGTGCTACTGCTTTGGTGTGACGGGGCAGATACGCGCCGAGGCGAGGGCCACCGGAGCCAGCAAGGCCGCGGAGGAGATCGCACGGCGCACCCGGGCGGGCAAGTGCAAGTGCGACACGACCAACCCCCAGGGCAGTTGCTGCCTGGGGAACGTGAAGGCGCTCATCAGGCAGGCCCGCGGCGGGGGTTAGCCCGCGTTATGCATCAGGGATGCAGATGGGGCGCGGGCTTAATGCCACCCCACTACCGCTTGCCCGCCCTGTCATGGGCGGCTGCGCCTTCCCCTTCGGTCCGGCTGCGCCATCTTCAGGGGCCGTGCAAGGACTATTGACACAGGGACCGAAGATTCGTATTCTGAGTTCGTCATATATCGATATGGGAGAGCCACGTCCATGTTGGGGGATTACGAGGCGGTGCTCAAGGCTGCGGCCGACCCCAACCGGGTCAGGATACTCAAGATACTGGAAGGTGGGGAGCTGTGTGTCTGCCAGATTGTGGCCGTGCTGGGGTGCTCTCAGTCGACCGTGTCAAAGCACCTCTCGCTGCTGCGTGCGGCTGGCCTTGTCGATGAGCGGAAGGCCGGGCGCTGGGTATTCTTCCGCTTGGCGGATGGCAAGGTGAACACCTACGCGTTGCCTCTGCTCGAACTGATCCGGGGCTGGCTGGCTGCCGATCCTGTTGTTGCCGCGGACGCGCAGCGGGTGGCACAGATCCGGCAGATGCGGGTCGAGCAACTCTGCGCAACCGGCAGTCGCAACTGGGGGTGCGACCGGCTGCCGGCGCCCGCCGTAGCGCCTGCAAAGAAAGGAGCATCTCTTGGCTAGCAGCTCAATGCGGCGGCTGTCTTTCCTTGACCGGTACCTGACGCTCTGGATCTTCCTCGGCATGGCGCTGGGCGTCGGGCTGGGCTACCTGGCGCCGGGGGTGGTCGGGCTGATCACCCGCTTCCAGGTGGGCACCACCTCCATCCCGATCGCGGTCGGGCTGATCCTGATGATGTACCCGCCTCTCGCCAAGGTGAAGTACGAGGAATTGGGCGACGTCATGCGGAACCGGCGGGTGCTACTCCTGAGCCTCATCCAGAACTGGGTGGTGGGGCCGATCCTGATGTTCGGGCTGGCGGTTACCTTCCTGCGCGGGTACCCGCAGTACATGATCGGCCTGATCATGATCGGTCTGGCCCGCTGCATCGCCATGGTGATCGTCTGGAACGAACTGGCGGAAGGTGATACCGAGTATGCGGCCGGCCTGGTCGCCTTCAACTCCATCTTCCAGGTGCTTTTCTACGCGGTCTATGCCTACCTGTTCGTCAAGGTGTTGCCGCCGTTGCTGGGGATCAACACCAGCGGGGTAGACCTGAGCAAGATCACGATGGGGAGCATTGCCGAAAGCGTGCTCATCTACCTCGGCATTCCCTTCTTCGGCGGCTTGCTCACCAGGGTGGCGTTGCTCCGCCTGCGGGGTCGCGAGTGGTACGAGCACCGCTTCATCCCGCGCATCAGCCCCCTCACGCTCATCGCCCTGCTCTTCACCATCGTCGTCATGTTCTCACTCAAGGGCGGCTACATCGTGCGGCTACCCTTGGACGTGCTACGCATCGCCGTCCCCCTGCTCGTCTACTTTGTGGTGATGTTCCTGGTGTCGTTCTGGATGGGGAAGCGCTTTGGGGCCGATTATCCGAAGACGGCGACGCTGTCCTTCACGGCAGCGAGCAACAACTTCGAGTTGGCGATTGCGGTGGCGGTAGCGGTCTTTGGCATCGGCTCCGGCGCAGCCTTCGCAGCCGTTATCGGCCCCCTCGTGGAGGTGCCAGTGCTGATTAGCCTAGTGAATGTTTCATTACGGTTCCGGCGGCGATATTTCTCTTTCTCCGAATCGGAACGCGGAGTGCGCAACCTGGAGAGGAGCCTTTGATGTTCCGGAAAGCGCTGATAGCAACCGATCTCAGCCCGGCTTCGGTTGCCCTGATCTCATGCATAGGGCAACTGAGGCCGCTCGGCCTGGAGGAGGTGGTGCTGGCTCACGTTATCTATGTCGCCCATACGGTGGGCCTGGCCGAGCAACTGGCGGACGAGGCAGCGCCGGAACTGCAGCGGCAAGCTGCCCTACTGCAGGATCAGGGTATTGCCGTCCGTACCGCCATGCCGGTGGGTGTGCCCGCTTACGCGTTAGCCGACCTGGCCGACCAGGAGGACGTCTCGGTGATCGTGATCGGCTCGCATGGGCGCAGTTTGCTGCACGGCTTGCTGGCCGGAAGTGTAGCCCTGGGGCTACTCGGCATCACCACCCGGCCGGTGTTGCTGGTGAGGATGGCTGTCGCTACGGCAGAGCAGGAGGAACGCTGCCGGTTAGCATGTGAGCGCTTTTTTGGCAAGGTGCTATTTCCCACGGATTTCTCGGAGACGGCCGAGCGCGCATTCCATTACCTGCAGCACGTGGTGAAGGGCACGGGCGCGCAGGTGACGCTGCTGCACGTCCAAGATACGGCTCGGCTGGCGCCACACTTGCTGGCGCGGCTTGCAGAGTTCAACGAGATTGATCAGGAACGGCTGGAGCGGATGGCATCCCGCTTGCGAGAGCAAGGGGCGGCAAGCGTGATTACGACCATCAAGGTAGGTGCCCCCCTGCCCACGATTCTGGCGGAGGCAGGCGAGCCCGGCTATACCAGTATCGTCATGGGGAGCCAGGGGCGGGGGTTTGTTGCGGAGATCACCCTGGGCAGTGTCGCCAATGGCGTAGCCCGGCGGGCGCCACTGCCGGTGCTGTTTGTGCCGGCTGCCCGCTGAGGCGCGCCGAGGGCAGCGAAGCACGAAGAGAGATGGGAGGACAGGACAGGTGTCGAAGGCCAAACAGTGGGTGAGGGAACGGTATGGGGCGATTGCCCAGAATGCCGACGGATGCTGTTGCAGTTGCAGTGCGGTGGAGGAAACGGCGGCCAAGATAGGCTATGAGCAAGCGGAGGTGGCGGCGGCGCCGGAGGGCGCGAATCTGGGGTTGGGCTGCGGCAACCCCATTGCCATCGCCTCGCTGCGGCCCGGGGAGACCGTGCTCGACCTGGGTTCGGGCGCCGGTTTCGACGCCTTTCTGGCTGCTGACCGGGTGGGCCCGGAGGGGAAGGTGATCGGGGTGGATATGACCCCGGAGATGGTCGAGCGGGCACGCGCTAATGCCCGGCGGGGGGATTATCACAACGTGGAGTTTCGCCTGGGCGAGGTCGAGAGTCTGCCCCTCGAGAACGCTTCGGTGGACGTGGTGATCAGCAACTGCGTGCTCAACCTGGTCCCGGACAAGCCGCAGGCTTTCCGGGAGATTGCCCGGGTGCTGCGGCCAGGCGGGCGGTTCGCGGTGGCCGACATCGTGCTGGATGGCCCGCTGCCCAAGCATCTGCAAGGGGATCCAGATGGCTACTGCGGCTGCATCTCCGGCGCCGCCAGCCGGGAGGAGTACCTGAGGGGCCTGCGGGAGGCCGGGCTGGCGGAGGTTACGGTGGTGTCGGAGGCAGATGCCGGGGCGCTGCTCGCCTCGGACTGCTGTGGCGAGGGGGCGACGGTGCCGGAAGGGATAGCCACCAGCATCCGGGTAACCGGACGCAAGCCGGAGGGCTCCAGATGAAGTGCGTAACTAGGGTGCACGCGGGCGTGTGCGGTTTCGTCACCACGATCACGGCCCAGGCCCCAGACGAGCAGATGGTGTCGTTCGATATCACGAGCGACTGCACCCGCATAACCGAGCTGGCGGAGGCGTTGCGAGGCCAGCAGGTTGATGCCTACGAGGAGATCGGGCGGGGTGCGGACGGTGTGGTGCTCTCAACTGCCCGCACCTGTGCGTCCGGCTGCTGTGCCGCCTGCGTGGTGCCGCCGGCGATCTTCAAATCGCTGCAGGTGGCTGCCCGGCTGGCGTTGCCGCGGGACATCGCGATCGAGATCAAGGGGGAGTAGCAGGCCGATGCTGCTGGCCGCCTTCTCGGACATCCATGGCAACAAGCACGCGCTCGAGGCGGTGCTCGCAGACATCGCCCGGCGGGGCGCCGACCGGGTGGTCTGTCTGGGCGACTTGGTGGGCTACGGCGCCTTCCCCAACGAGGTGATCGCCACCATCCGCCAAGCCGGCATTCCGACCATCATGGGCAACTATGACGACGGCGTGGGGTATGACCGGGCGCAGTGCGGCTGCGCCTACACGGAACCGGCCGAGCGGGCGCGTGGTGAACTGTCGCTGCGCTGGACGCAGCAGGAGGTGACGGCAGAGAACAAGGCCTGGCTGCGGGGCCTGCCACGGGAACTGTGGCTCGAGCAGGGAGGGCGGAAGGTGCTGTGCGTGCACGGGAGCCCGCGCCGGATCAACGAGTACCTGTACGCCGACCGGCCGGAAGAGAGTCTGCGCCGGATGTTCTCCGACCTGGAGGCCGAAGTCATCCTTTGCGGCCATACCCACCTGCCCTATCACCGCCGGATCGGCGGCGTCAACCTGATCAACGTGGGCAGTGCGGGCAGGCCGAAAGACGGCGACCCGCGGGCCGGATATGCGCTGGTCGAGGTGGAGGACGAGGCGCGGGCGGAATTTCCGCGAGTCCGCTATAACGTGGGGGCGGCCGCCGCCGCCATTGAGCAGGCGGGGCTACCCCGCGAGTTTGCCACCGCTCTTCTCACAGGAGGCCGCTGAGGCGCTAAGAGGCCGCTATGCACCTGTTGAGGCGGGAGGGCGTCTTTGGCAGCATCGGCAGATAGTAGTCTATATCCCGCGAGCCGCCGCACCAGGTGGTCCCGCTACCCCACCTGGCCGACCCTGATCGCGGGGCTGGCGATGGCTTTGCTGCTGCCAGAGGCGGCGCGGGCAGAGACCACGGCCAACTGGGAGAGCTACGTGCAGTTGCGTTACACGCGAAGCAAGGCTGGCCAGACGTACGCGATCCGCAGGCTAAAGTTGATCGGGCAGGGACAACTCGGAGAGGGCGGGGGCTACTACGTGCAAGCGCTCTACAAGACGAATAATGGTAGCGCCACCGATGACAAGGTCTACTTGCAGGAGGCGCGGGTGACCCTGCCGCTGGGTAGGGGCCGGGGCGCCCTCACGGTGGGGCAATTCAAGCCGCCGTTTGGCCTGGAGCGCTTTGACGCCGATGCCACGATGCCGCTCATTGACCGCAGCCAGGCAACGGATCACCTGGTGCCGGCCGGCAATGTGGGCGAGTCATTTGCACGCGCCCGTGGGCTGCAGTGGGACGGTCGGGCCAGGAAGGGCCTGAGCGTCAGCTACGGCCTCTTTGAGGGCAACGGGGCCAACAACCCCCTCGTCGGCAACGGGCCCCTGCTGGTGACCAGAGTACGCCTGCTTGAGCGGAAGCGGGGGGGCGTGCGCTATAGCGGCGAGGCCGCGGTGTCCTGGCGCAAGGACCATGCGATAGACTTCCGGTCCCAGCTGCCGGGGGCGCCGCCGGTCTATCGTGGCTTTGAGGGCAGCGACCTGCGCTGGGATCTCGCAGTGGCCCTGCATCGTGGGGACAGTGCGCTGCAGGTCGAGTACCTGGCGGCCAGCTATGCGAGCAGCCGCCCCGGGGTACCCAGCATTGATGCGGACGGTTTCTACCTGCAACTTGCCAGGCGGTTTGCCCGGCACTGGGCAGGCGCCGCTCGTTACGAGGAGTTTCACCCCAACCGGGCCCAGCCCACGCATGACCTGGCCTGGACCACGCTGGGTTGCACCTACTTCACCCGTGGTGACCAGCGCAAGATCCAGGCTAACTACGTCTTTCAGCGCGACGGCGTCACGCCAACGGCAGATACCGTGGCGGTGCAGTATCAGCAGTTCCTGTGGTGAGGGAGATGGCCGAACACTCGCATGGTGCAGTCTCGGACAAACGGCGCCTGGCGGTAGCAATAGGTCTGACCATGGCCTTTGTCGTCGGAGAGGTTCTGGCCGGCCTTATCTCGCACAGCCTCGCCTTGCTGTCGGACGCCGGTCACAATCTCGCGGATGCGGTGGCGCTGCTCCTGTCATGGTATGCGGTGGGCCTCGTGCTGCGACCCCGCGATGCCAACAAGACCTTTGGCTACCATCGAGCCGGCACCCTGGCGGCGGTAGCAAATGCCCTCGGCTTGGTAGCGATCGCCCTCATCATCATATGGGAGGCCATCCAGCGCCTGTACGCGCCGGTGCCGGTGTCAGGCGCCCCCATGGTCGTGGTGGCCCTGCTGGCGGTGGTGCTCAACGCGGGCATCAGCTGGTGGCTGCACGAGGGGGCCAGGCATGACCTGAACATGCGCAGCGCGTACCTGCACATGGTGGGGGATGCCCTATCCGGAGTGGGCGTCGCCGTGGCCGGCTTGATTGTGTGGCTGACCGGCAAGAGCATTGCCGACCCGCTGGTGTCGCTACTGATCGGGGGGCTAATCCTGTACAGTTCTCGCAGCATCTGGGCGGAGGCGCTGGGCACGCTGATGGAGGCGGTGCCGGCCGGGGTGGAGGTGTCGGCGCTGGAGCAGACGCTCTGCACCATCACGGGCATCAGGGGCATTCACTGCCTGCACACCTGGACCGTGGGATCTGGCGTCAAGGCGTGCAGTTGCCATGTGACGATTGACCCGGCGCATGAGGCGGTCAGCCAAGACATCTTGCGTACGGTGATCGCCACGCTCGAAGGCAAGTATGACTTCGCGCACACGACGGTGCAGCTCGAGGTGGACGGCGCCGCCCCCTCGGACGCCTGCGAGCATGGCGTGTGCCGGGAGTGCGCACGCGCGGGCACCTCTGACGGCGCCACCTCCCACACCGCCCTGCCGGGACGGGAGACACAGGGCCATGTGTAACAGCAAGCAGAGGAACAAGTGCCCGCCAGGCCTGCTTAGTAGCAACCGCTGTACAAACCAACGCAGGTGGCGGCACTTGTGGAGCGGAGACGACAAACTCGCCCGGCCTCGCCGTTCACCCTCCATGGGCAAGGCGGCATACTGGGCCATCCCTGCGCTAAAGGAGCACGATGATGGATGATACGAAACAACACCGGCCACCAGAGTGGGCTTTCACTTTCCACGGCCACCTCTGCCCCTTCATGCCCCTGGGCTATCGCATGGGCATGCTGGTCCTGCAGCGGCTGGACGTGGAACGGGAGAAGGACCACACCCTGCATGTAATCGCGGAGTTGGGCGAAGGGCACCCACAGATCTGCCTGCTCGACGGCATACAGGTTGCCACGGGTGCCACCTTTGGCAAAGCGCTGATGGAGAAGACCTATTGGGGCAAACTCGCGGCCACCTTCTGGTATCCGGAGAAGACGCCCCTGCGCTGCAGCCTCAAAGCCTCGTTTCTCGATGAGTTTGGCACGCTTGCCTTTTTCGCCCACCGCATGAAAGGGCTGGAGCCGTCGCAGATCCCCGAGGCGGTAGCGCTGGAGGCCATCGACTGGGTCTTCGCCCAGGACGACGACACCGTCTTCGAGGTGGCCGAGCGACGGGACTTCACTTACAGCCCACCCAAGGGGTCATTCCGGCGGGCCAAGTGCTCGGTGTGTGGGGAGTACGTGTTCGAGCGGTACCTCCGAATGCGGGATGGCCAGGTCGTCTGCATCCCCGACTCCGGCTACGGTAAGTGAAGCCTGGTCAGCCGAGGGGCACCGGTCGGGGGTGCCCCTCGCTGTCAGGACGACGGCAAGAGCCAGGGAAAGAGTCGGCCCATGTTTGCGCTGGCAGGCATTGTCACCTTTGTCTTTACCACCGTCCTCACAATTGCTGGGGTGGGGGCTGCCTTCATCCTGATCCCGGTCTTTACTTGGCTGGGCATAGACTTGCGGGTGGCCATGGCCACCGCTCTGCTCCTCAACGCTATTGCGATGGGCATCGCCAGCGCCCGCTTCATTCCGGCCGGGCTGGTGGTATTCAAGACGGCGGTGCCCATCATGGTCGTGGCGACCTTTTTTTCGCCGCTGGGCGCGTATGTCAGCCAGTTCCTACCCGTCACCTTGCTGAAGTGGCTGTTCGTTGCCTTCCTCCTGTTCGCTGCCTCCATGATGGTCTTCTATCGGGCGCAGCAGCAGGAGCGGTCACCTTCCACGATCGCTCTGATGGGCTACGGCCTGGGTGTGGGCAGTGCTGCCGGCTTTCTCGGCGGGCTGCTGGGCATCGGCGGAGGGAACTTCATCGTGCCCGTCCTGGTGTGGCTTGGGTTTGATCCCAAGAAGGCCTCCGCAACGACCGCCTTCATCGTGGTATTCTCCTCTGTTTCAGGCTTCCTGGGGCACGCCTCTCTTGGTGGTATTCGGGTGGGCCTTCTGGCCTGGACGGCCTTGGGCTCTGTCCTGGGCGCGGCTCTTGGTTCCTACCTCATGCAGGCCAGGCTCCAGAGCGGGCAAGTAAAGGTGGTTATCGGGGTCATCCTCTACCTTATCGCGCTGAGTATCCTGTGGACGCTCGTGGCCCGCTGACGGCGGACAGCTGGCAGGCCGGCAAAATGAGCCTTGACATGGAGGGGTTATTTGGCTATATTGCCAATTAGTGAGGTATAGGCATGGACCGTGAACTCTATGAGCGCCGGGCGAATATCGTGAAGGCCCTGGCCCATCCCAGCCGGCTGATAATGGCCGACGCGCTGGTGAAGGGCGAGAGATGCGTGTGCGAACTACAGGCCCTGGTGGGCGCAGACATCTCCACCGTCTCCAAACACCTGGCAGTGATGCGTGCCGCTGGCCTGGTGACCATGCGCAAGGAGGGGCTGCAGGTATTCTACAGCCTGCGCTGCCCCTGCATCAGCGCGTTTTTCGCATGCGTGGATGAGGTAGTGCGGACCGAGGCCCGGGAGCAGGCGCGCCTGGCGGAAATGGTGGGGTGAGGAGGCATGGAAGAGGCGGGGCTGGCGGTAGCAAAGAGGAGTGACACCCCGGTCCTGGGGCAATTGGGGCTGTGGCCCCGGCTGGCCCTGGGGCTGGCCGCGTGGTACGGGCTTTACCGGGCGCTGGAGCCGCTGGCGCGTTTCCTGAGTTACCGGGTCCTCTCCCTCTCTCCCGGGAGCCACCTGGGGTCAAGCATCTCCTTTTTCCTCTTTGAAGTGCCCAAAGTATTGATGCTGCTGGTGCTGGTGGTGTTTGGGGTGGGGATCGTGCGCACGTTCTTCACCCCCGAGCGCACGCGGCAGATGCTGGCGGGCAAGCGGGAGTCGCTCGGCAACGTGATGGCCGCGGGGTTGGGGATAGTCACTCCCTTCTGCTCGTGCTCGGCGGTGCCGCTGTTTCTGGGATTCGTGGAAACGGGCATCCCGCTCGGGGTCACCTTCTCCTTCCTGATTGCGGCGCCCATGATCAACGAGGTAGCGCTGGTGCTGCTCTATGGGATGTTCGGCTGGCGGGTGGCGGCGGTGTACCTGGGGACGGGGCTGCTGATCGCGATCACGGCGGGCTGGGTGATCGGGCGGCTGCGGCTGGAGCGACACGTCGAGCCGTGGGTATATGAGATGCAGGGCGGCGGCGAGTCGGCCCAGATAGAGCGCCTGGACTGGCCCACCCGGGTGCAGCGGGGCAGCCAGGCGGTGCGGGAGATCGTGGGCAAGGTGTGGCCCTTCGTGGTCGCGGGCATCGCGGTGGGCGCCGGGATCCACGGCTATGTGCCCGCGGGGCTGATGGCCTCCTTCATGGGCAAGGGGGCGTGGTGGAGCGTGCCGCTGGCGGTGCTGCTGGGCATCCCCATGTACTCCAACGCCGCGGGCATCATCCCGGTGGTGCAGGCGCTGCTGGAAAAGGGCGCCGCCCTGGGCACGGTGCTGGCCTTCATGATGGCGGTGATTGGGCTGTCGCTGCCCGAGACCATCATCCTGCGGCGGGTGCTGCGGCTGCCGCTGATCGCGGTCTTCATCGGCGTGGTAGCAGCCGGCATTTTGGCCGTGGGGTTCCTGTTCAACCTGGTGCTGTGAGGAGGAGATCGTGAAAGTGCAAATCCTGGGCACGGGCTGCCCCAAGTGTAAGGCGCTGCTGGCCAATGCCGAGCAAGCGGCCGAGCAAGCGGGCAAGCCTGTCGAGGTAGAAAAGGTCGAGGACCTGCGGGAGATCATGAAGTTCCGGGTGCTTTCCACCCCGGCCCTGGTAATCAATGGGCAAGTCAAGGCGGCCGGCCGGGTATTGTCGGCCGATGAGATCAAGAAGCTGCTCGACAGCTCGGGGGAGGCGTGAGCGATGGCGAATGGCAAGCCAGGCCTCATAATGTGCGTGTGCACGGGCAAGTGCCCGGGCTTCGCGAAGATGGATATCTGGGACTTCATCAACCGGGTGCGGGTGGAGTTGCCAGTCGAGTATGGCTTCATCCACCCTCAGCTTTGCGAGGAGGACGGTGATCGTTTCCTCGCAGACTTCCTGCAAGCCCACCGGCGGCTGGTGGTCGCCGGCTGTGCCCCCAACATGCAGTACAAGATGTTCCGGGATGCTTTCGCTGCCGCGGGGCTCGATGTGAAAACCGACCTGGTGCCTCTCGACATTCGGGATATGACCACCGACCAGGCGGTGCAGAAGGTTGCCGAGGCGCTGGCCGCACAGGAGGCGAGCGATGAGTGACGAGACCTTCATGGGCGTGCCACGGGAGCGCATTTCCTGGGCCCCGACTATTGATTATGCGACGTGCGACTTTTGCATGGAATGCGACAAGTTCTGCCCCCACCAGGTATTCGCGCGGCAAGATGGCGACCCCAAGCTGGTGGTGGCGCATCCTACAAACTGCGTGGTGTTCTGCCGCGCGTGTGCCAAGGCCTGTCCCCTGGATGCCATCTCCTTTCCAGATAAGCAAGAGGTCATCACCCGCATCAAGCAGCTACGCGAGGAGGCAGCGAACGATGCCTGAGCGCTTTGCGGTGCTCCCATGCAATGGGTTGGACAAAGCCGTGGGCCCCCTGGCCCGGGAGACCGCTCTCATCGTTGTCGAGGACTGCGAGGGTTCCCTCATCTGCCCGGTGCTGTACCAGAACACGCCCGCCCGCTATGAGAAGCCGCTCGCCGAGTCCCCGCTGATCGTGATTGACGGGTGTGGCACGCGGTGCGCCTCCAGGATTGCCGCCACCCACGGCCTGAGAATTGCCCGCAAACTCACGGTGGCGGAGGCGCTGCGGGAGGCGGGCGTCGCCCCCGGCCAGTCGCTACGGCCAGGGCCCGAAATGCTGGAGGTCTGCCGCCGACTCGCCGGGCAGCTGCTGACAGAGGGCCCGTCGGCTCCCGAGCCGCCCCCGCCGGTGGCCGACTTCTCCGGCCCCGTCGAGTACGCTACGGTGCGCCATGACAAGTTTGTCTTTCGCGTCCCTGTTCGCAGCGGCTATTACTTCAACGAGAACGATTGTTGGGCGCGGGTCGCCGGCGGCCGGGCCCGCGTCGGCATCTCCGATTTTCGGCAACAGCAGCTGGGCGACCTCACCTTCTGTGACCTGCCCCGGATCGGCGCCACCGTGGAGCAATTCGGTGAGCTGGGGTCCGTGGAATCGGTGAAGGCGGTTTCTGATATTCTCTCCCCTTTCAGCGGCCGGGTGGTGGCTGCCAACGAGCAGGTTGCCGAAGCGCCAGAGACCATCAACGAAGACCCCTATGAGGCAGGATGGGTGGCAGAACTGGAGTTGTCCGATTTCGCGGGCGAGGTGGACCTGCTTCTCGATGGCGAGGGCTATCTGGAAGTGGTGAAGCGCAAGGCAGCCGAATACCGACCCTGACGGAACAACTGGATAGGAGGAATCCGCTGTGGATAGTGTAGCCAATAGGGTTTTGCTGATCCCGTGTAGTGGTATTGGCAAGGTCCATGGCCTGATAGCCCGGGAAGGGGTATTGCGAGCCGTGGAACAGGCGTTCGGGGGAGAAGTTCAAACCATGTGTCTACCACTATTGGTGGTTGGCGATGAGGAGGCCCGGAGACTGGTGGCCCAGCACCCGGTGATCACCGTGGACGGTTGTCCCAAACTCTGCGCCTACAAGAACACCGAGCTGGCGGGAGGCAAGATCGCTCGCAGCCTGCGGGTGTTGGACGTGCTGAAGGAGCATAAGGGGGCGCAGCCCGGCACTGCCACCACCCTGTCGGACGAGGGGTGGAAGGTGGTTGACGCGCTTTCGTCTGAGCTTATGGGCGAGGTGCAGGCACTCACCGGGTCCGGGGAGGTGGCGTGATGGCGGAGACCGAGCTGAAGGTCGGCATCATCTCTTGCAGCGGTGAGGACGTGCCGGAGGGGACCATCTCTCGCCTGGCTACGCGGCGGGTGCTGGAGCTCCTGCGGCCGGGACAAACGGTCACGCTTTGCCTGCCGCTGTTCCTGGCCGGTGGCGAGGGGGAGCGTGCCTTTGCCCGTGATTTTCCCACCATTACCGTTGATGGCTGCTCCAAACAATGCGCCAGGCGCGGCACGGAGATGCACAGCGGGCCGGTAAGCGCCGCGTTAGTGATCACCGAGCTCTTACCCGAGGGGCACCGTGGGAGTGGGCGAGTTTCCACACGTGCCACCGACGGCAGCGATGAGGCTGCGGTGCAGGAGGTCGCCCGGGTGATTGCGGAGCAGGTTGACGCCATCCTGGCGTCTCCACCGCACCCCCCCACCGGCGAGAGCGCTGCCGCGTCTTCCTGCGGGTGCGGTTGTGGGACCTCCCTGCCCGTGGGCGCCATCGAGGTGGGTGGCCAGTCGGTTACCATCCCGGGCCTGCCGCTGATGCTGCAGCAATGCGCCCAGGAGGGGGTCATGGCAGAGGCCGCCGATGCGGCGGAGCGTTTGGTTCAGGTGGTAGGTATTTACCATCCGATCCCCGATCACGAGCGCTCCGGCTATGCCCGCGCCCTATTGGCGGCCTACCGCGACTTCCTGGAGTCCAGGCGGACCTGATCACCCGAACCAGATGGCCTGTGCCATACCATTCACCTGCAAAGGAGACCACCCGCAATGTCAGGACCAAAACGACTGCTCACCCTCATCGTCGTCGCGGCGGCGATCGTCACGGTGCTGGGGGTGAAGTCGGCGAACCAACGCAAGCAGGCGCCTTCCGAAACCAAGGCCACCGCAGGCCAGGTCTGTCCCACTCCGCCACCAACGACCAAGGAGAGCGATGCCGGCCCGACAGCCACCAGGGCAGCGGAGACCGGCACCCCTGCGGTGCAGGCAGCCAAGCATCCGGCCCCGCCGCAGGCGGCAAAGGACACCGCCAAGCCTATGCCGCAGACCTCTGCGCAGCCGCCTACCGCCAAGCCGGCCAAGCCGGCGCCGGCAGCCAAGCCGAAAGCCCTCCCCAAACTCGTGGACCTGGGTGCCAAGTCGTGCATCCCCTGCAAGATGATGGCGGGGGTGCTCGACCAACTAACCAAAGAGTACGGGGGGCGGCTGAAGGTAGTCTTCTACGACGTATGGGAGAACCCACAGGCGGGAAAGGACTACGGCATCCGGGTCATCCCTACGCAGATCTTCTTTGACACCAGCGGCAAAGAGTTCTTCCGGCATGAGGGGTACATGCCCAAGGAGGATATCTTGGCTGCCTTCAAGCAGCATGGCATCGACCTGGGAGCGGGCAAATGAGGGCGCGCTTCGCGATGGCGACGCTACTGCTCACGGTGATGCCTGCCAAGCTGCCTGCCGCTGAGACAGGACCGGTGCGCGGCAGCGTGGCAGCCGCCTACCCGCTGCTTGCCCAGAGCGCACTGGGAGTGGCTCGGCTGGAAGACTTGCCGGCGGGCATCATCCTGCAGGCAACCGACCTGACGCTTTCCGATAAGGACCTGGAGGCTGAGATCGCCAAGGCTCCGGCCACGATGCAGGGCCAGTTGCGGCAGAACGCCATGTACCTGGTCGAGCAGGTGGCCACCCGGTCGCTGGTCCTGAGCGCGGCCAAGGCGTGGGCGGCAAGGCAAAGTGCCAAACCCGCGCAGTCCGACACTGCCCTCATTCAGGCCTACCTGAAGAACCTCGCTGCCGGGGTGAACGTGTCCGAGGCTGAAGTGAGGGCTTTCTACGAGGCCAACAAGGGGCTGGTCGGGGGGCTGCCGCTCGATCAGGTGAAGAGCGAGATACGCTCCTACCTGACGGAACAGAAACAGCAAGCGGTGGTCAGGCAGAGCATGAGCCAGTTGGTGCAGCAGGCGAAGCCGGCGATGGATCGCGCTTGGGCTGAGAAGCACTACCAGGCGGCCATTGACAACCCGGTGGACAAGGCCCGGCTCTCCGGCAAGCCCACCCTGGTGGACTTTGGAGCCAGCGGCTGTGGGCCCTGTGACATGATGGCGCCGATCCTGGAATCCCTCCGGCGGGAATACGAGGGGAAGGCAAATGTCGTCTTCGTGCAGGTGCGCGAGCAACCGGTGCTGGCCAGCCGATACGGGATCACCTCGATCCCCGTCCAGGTCTTCTTTGACCGTGAGGGCAAGGAGGTATTCCGCCACGTCGGCTTCTTCCCCGAGGCTGATCTGAAGGCCAAACTGGCCCAGGCAGGGGCCAGGTAATGGAGGCGCTCTTCACCGCGCTCACCCGGGCCGTGGCTGGCACGCCAGTGCTGGCGCTCTCGGCCTCTGTGGCCTGGGGCATCCTGAGCATCCTGCTGAGCCCCTGCCACCTTTCCAGCATCCCGCTGATTGTCGGCTTCATCGGAGAGCAGGCCGACCTCACACGCCGCCGAGCCTTTGCCATCTCTGTGGTGTTCGCGGTCGGTATTCTCGTCACCATTGCAGCCATTGGTGGCATCACGGCCGCGCTTGGCCGCATGATGGGTGACCTTGGCGGCTATGGCAACTACCTCGTGGCAGTCATCTTCTTTCTGGTGGGGTTGCACCTGGTGGGCGTTATCCCGCTGCCCTGGTCGGGGACCGGACAGATGGGTACGAAGCAGCGCGGCCTGCTGGCAGGCTTCCTGCTGGGACTCATCTTCGGCCTCGCCCTTGGTCCCTGCACGTTTGCCTATATGGCGCCCATGCTGGGGGTCACGCTCCAGGTTGCCAGGACCAGCCCGGCATATGCCGTTGCCTTGCTGCTGGCTTTCGGTATCGGCCACTGCTCCGTGATCGTGGCCGCTGGCACCTCCACACAGGCCGTACAGCACTATCTGCAGTGGAGCGACAAGTCGCGCGCCCTGGACGCCCTCAAGAAGGTGTGCGGGGTGCTGGTCATACTTGGTGGGCTCTATCTCATCTACACCGCCCGATAGGAAGACGACAGACACTCAGCCAGTATCTGGACACGGCATTCCGCCCTGTCGGCGAACCAATCGCAAGGCTTTTGAAATGCTGGGATGAACATGGACGGGCAGCAGCAGAGCGCGCCGCCATGCCCGTCACTGCTGGAGGTCTTCTGGGCCTTTCTGCGGCTTGGGCTGACGGCCTTCGGCGGACCCGCGATGGTCGCCTACATCGGGGACCTGGCGGTTACCAGGAGACGCTGGCTGACCAGATCCTCATTTCGGGAAGGCGTAGCGATCGCGCAGACGATTCCCGGGGCCACCGCGATGCAAGCCGCGGCCTATGTCGGGCTGCAGGTTCGAGGCATGCTCGGGGCGGCGGCGGCCTACGTGGGCTTCGGGTCACCCGCCTTCGCGCTGATGGTTATCCTATCAGCGGTGTACCGGGCTACGCATGGCCTGCCGGTAAGTCAGGCGGTCCTCCTGGGCCTCCAGGTAATCGTGGTGGCGATCGTGGCCCGGGCGGCGTGGACATTCGGGCGAACCACCCTCAAGGGCTGGGCAGATGGGTTGATCGCGTCCGGGGCGGCGGCATACCTGGCCCTTGGCGGTAACCCCATCCTGGGTATCATGGCAGGGGCGCTGGCGGGTCTCGCGCTCTATCGGGGGCGGCGCGCCGCGGACGGCCCCACTCCCTCGCCGGAGAGCAGGCCGCTTCTATCCACGACGCGGCAGGTTGGCTTGATCATCCTCTTCGCGCTGGCCGGGTTGGTGAGTCTCCTGCTGGTGAGCCGCACGCTGTTCGATCTCTCCCTGCTGATGCTGCGGGTCGACGCCCTGGCGTTCGGAGGCGGGTTCGCCTCCGTGCCCGTGATGCTCCACGAAGTAGTCGGCCTCAGACACTGGCTGAGCACCCGGGTCTTCATGGACGGGATCGCCCTGGGTCAGGTGACGCCGGGCCCGGTGGTGATCACAGCCACCTTTGTGGGCTACCAGTTGGCAGGCTTCCTCGGCGCATTGGTAGCCACCATATCCGTCTTCCTGCCCTCTTTCGTCATCCTGGCTCTGGTGGTGCCGCACTTTGATCGCCTGAGGGCAAATCCCTATTTCCAGCACGCGCTCGGGGGCGTGTTGGCATCCTTCGTGGGACTGCTCCTGGCGGTAGCCCTCAGATTCGCGCTCGCGGTGCCCTGGTCTCTGTACTCGGGGTTACTGGGCGTAGCCGCCTTTGTTGCGCTCATGCTGAAGGTGGACGTCCCCTGGGTGGTGGTGCCCGGCGCCATCATCTCTGCGCTGTTCCTTCGCTAATGCCTATGGCGCCCGGCGGGGCGTGCCAAGCGACCCTTGCTGGCAATGCAACCAAACGATACCGTTGAGATGGGGTACGGTAGCGTGCCCACGTTGCGGGTAAGCATGAAGACGCAGCCATGGCTGCTGACGGAAGTGAGGCTACCTTGACAGGACCGGATGGCTATCCCAGCGCTGAGGTGGCACCGGATGCAGAGACGCGACAGCGATACCCCGCTACCATCGTCCACGATTCCAGACGCCTGACCCAACTGATCGAGCAGTTACTCGCTCATTCGCCACCGGCTGGCCGATGCTGATCCCCTGGTCGGCTGCCGCTTTGGCAGTCGCGTTCTCGCTCGCCCTGGGGCTGCTCTTCGGGGTGTACCCGGCCCGCAAAGCGGCGGCCCTCGACCCCATCGTGGCGTTGCGCATGGAATGACGGTTGCATGCCCATGTCCTGCTTCCTGTGAACGCCAACCGCGCTCGCCAGCAGCTGACGCCACCAGCGTATAGCCCTTCCGTCCGCTTGATCCTACCCAGCATACCTTCGGCCCCCTCAGCCCTCTTCGGCCCTCCGGTTGACAGCCAGGCGATCCCCACTATATAGTTGTCTGCATCAACTACTTGTAGGCTTGATCGAATGGAAGCAGAGCAGGCGCAAGCCCTTGCCGAGTTGATAGATGAGATCGTTTGGCGCTTTGGGGGCCACGGCCTGGATGGTCGCTGCTGCGAGGACATCTCATATGTTGAGTATCGGGCTCTTCGTGCTCTCGCTCAGGCAAGTGCCTGCAACATGCAAGATCTGGCACGCCAGTTGGGGTTTACGAAGAGCGGCACCACCCGCGTGGTTGACCGTCTCGAGCGCAAGGCCTACGTGAGGCGAGAGCGCACTGCCAAGGACCGCAGGGTGTGCTGCGTCACGCTCACCGCAGCCGGGCGGGCTCTGGTTGAGCGCGTCTCCAGGGAGCGGGCCACCAGAACTCAGGCCGCCGGCGCACGGCTTGGGGAGCACATGCAAGCGGTGTTGGTAGTCTCCCTGAAGGCTTTCCTTGGCGCCTTGAACGAGGGTAGGCCCCTCGATGTAGTTGACATTGGCAATAGTTGAATATGAATAGACAGGAATTCGTGCGGTGAGTGGAAGTTCGACCGAGGTCGCGGGCCCCGCTGGACCGCTGGCAGATAAGAGGCCTGCCAGGTGCTGCCCCCTCCCTGTGCAGGTGCTACTGGGCCTGGTGGCGTGGATACTCGTCTATAGCCAGTTAGACCGCTTTGCCCGGTGGTGCTCGTATGAAGTGCTTGGGCTCGCCAGGGGCGGGCACCTGGGCGGAGCCGTGGAGTTCTTTGTCGCGGATGCACCGAAGGTGCTCCTCCTGCTCGTGCTCATCACCTTCATTGTGGGCATTACCCGGACCTTCCTGACTCCGGAGCGCATTCGCGAGTTGCTGGTGGGGCGGAAAGGGATCATCGGCTACCTGTTTGCTGCCATTCTCGGGGTGCCTACCCCCTTCTGCTCCTGCTCTGCGATCCCGCTCTTCCTTGGCTTCCTCCAGTCGGGCATCCCGCTGGGCGTAACGATGTCCTTCCTCATCTCGTGCCCCGTGGTGAACGAGGTTGCCCTCGCACTGCTCTACGGCATGTATGGCTGGAAGATCGCAGGGCTATATGCCGCCCTCGGTGTGGCGAAGGCGGTGGTCTCGGGTCTGCTCATCGCCCGTATGCAACCCGAGCGATTCCTCGAGCCCCTTGCGGCTGCATTGCAGCCGCAAGGGGCCGAGGCAGCGAAGGCACTGCCTCAGGTGGCAAGCGTCCGGCTTACCTGGGATGACCGGCTCGATTCAGGACTGAGTTCGGTTCGCGAGACGTTGGCCGGTGTGTGGCTTTATCTCGTCGGCGGCATCGCTCTCGGCGCCGCCATTTACGGCTACATCCCGGTGCCTTTCATCAGCCGGTTCATGGGTGAGCAAGCCTGGTGGAACGTACCCGTTGCCGTCCTTCTGGGGCTGCCCCTCTATGCCAGCGCCGCCGGGGTGATGCCCATCGTGCAGGCGGTACTGGCCAAAGGCGCCGCCCTGGGGACGGCGCTTGCCTTCATGATGTCAGTGATTGGCATCTCGATACCAGAACTGGTAATGCTGCGCAAGGTCATCAAGATGCCGCTAATCTGGCTTTTCGTCGGACTCGTTGCCCTGGGCATCGTGATCGTAGGGTATCTGTTCAACTTGCTACTCTAACAAGTGGCACTTGCTCGCTTCAAGGAGGCTTTGCGATGGTGATCAGGCTGTACCTTTCCTGCTGTGGCGGCGACAAGGCAATCGCTGCCGTGGAGGCTGCGGTGAAGCAGGCCGGCGTTCCGGCCCAGATTGAGGTTGTGGAAGACCTCGTTGCAATGGCCCGCGCCGGCGTGATGTCCACCCCCGCCGTAGAGATTGACGGTCGCTTGGTTGCCAGTGGCAGCGTCCCAAGGGTGGCCGACCTTGCCAACTTGCTGGCGCAGGCAGCCCGGTAGGTCGCCAGTTCTCCCGCGGTCCCCAAGCCACGTCCACCTCCCCTGGGCGTGCCAGGCTGTAGAGGCGAGTGCCAGGGGTTTGCCAAGATGCGATAAGCCCCTTCCAGATCCTGTGCTTGCCTGGCGAGAAGGTCAATGCTGCCCCTGCCCCGATCTCTCGCCTACTCGTCCAGGAACCCCCGGTAGAACTTCTCCGCCCGGTCCAGCCTGCGCGTGATCTGCGCCAGCATTTCCCTGGGGTCTCGGGCCAGCCGTTTGGCATCCTGGGGGAGCAGGCGGTCGGCGTTGCCAGCGACAGCCCGGCGCACAGCCGCGATCCACTCGAGGTAGTGACGCACGGTCTCGGCTCGCGGGCGGCGCGGACGACCGGTGACGGCGACCCACACCGGACTGGTATGAGCGAACTGGCCCCGGCGCGCAATCCCTGCCTGCGGCAGCACCCGGCTGTCCACTTCCGGCGCCGGCGGTCCCCAGACACGCAGGGCGAGCCAGCACGAGGCGTCGGCGGGCAGGGACAGGGTGTGGGTGAAGGAGTCGCGGTCCCCCGCATCCAGGCTCAGGATCACCTCTCCTTCCCGCAGCAACTCCACCTCCCCCACTCCCCAGGCGGACCAGGCGTTGAGGGCGACCTGGAGGTCGGCACCTGGAGCCAGCGGGCCCACCTCATTGCCGGGCCCGGTGCCGTTGACCGTGAACGAGACCAGTGGCCCGTTGGTGCAATAGGTGGCAGCCTGCCGGTAGCCGGCGGCAATGGCGGCGAAGTCCAGGCTCTCGGCCTTCACATAGGTGCGCACTGCACCCGGCACCCCTGCCCCCTGGTCCACGTAGTAGTCGGTCGCCGCGGTGGCAGCCACCCGAAAGCCCATGTCCAGCAGCCGGTAGTACTCCGCCAGTTTGGCCTCCAGCCCCTCCGGGTCGTCTTCGCCCATCAGGTCGTAGCCGCAGGAGAAGCCCTCAGCCAGGTCAATGGGCAACTCGCGGGCCAGCAGCATGCGCGTGGGATCGCCCATGGCGGGTATGATCTCGGGCTCGGAGGCGCCGTTTAGCGGGTGGGGGTAGACGATAGCGCCCCCCGCGGGCAGCGAGGAGCGGAAGACATCCAGGTTCATGGGCTGCAGCACCTGCCGCATGGGGAAGCCGCCGGGCATCTCGGACTGCAGGTTGAGGTTGCACATGTGACCCCAGAAATCGCTCACGGACTCCAGGCCGAACTCGCCCACGAACCCCTCCCGGGCCTCCACCCGGTGGTGGGCAAAGTTGGCCAGGACCTCGGTCATCTCGGCCTGCAGGGGGTAGTAATTCAGCCCCTCGCCGCGAGCCACGGCCATGGCCATGGCCGGCGTCATCTGGGGGTGGCGGGTGTGGCCGTGGAAGAAGAGGTGGGAGTGGTGGTCGCCGCAATACCAGCCCCGGGCGGGCAGGTCGGCCAGGGGTTCCAGGTAGACCGGCAAGGCGGTGGTGCCGCCGGCCGTGACCTCGATCTCGCCCTGCCAGGGGCGCCAGGCAAAACCGCGCATGGCCCGCAGGCGCAGCCGGCCGGCAGGGACGGGAAAGACCCAGGGCTGGGGCGTGGGCACGTGGAAGGCGCCGCCCAGCGTCGGGTAGTCGAAGCAGAACTCGGGCCGCAGGGGCCGCCCCTGCGCATCCTCCAGGTACAGGCGGGCCTCCAGTGGGCGGCCGGTCTGCGCATCCACTACCGACAGCGAAAGCAGCCCCTCCCCCTCCCCCGCCACCGGCGCGGCCGGGCGCAGGCAGACGTCGTCCACCCACATCGCGCCGTCGCTCTCGAACGGCACGTCCCACACAAAGGAGACGGTGGCCTGGACCGCGCCCGCGGGGGGTGACAACAGGAGCCAGGCCCGCACCCAGCCCTCGGTGCGGATGCAGCGCATGCGGTGCGGTTCCTCCCCCACCTCACACCCGCCGGCGTCCAGCCAGCGCACGACCGGCCCCAGATAGTTTGCCAGGTACGACCAGTGCCACGGCTCCCGCCCGACGATGCGCGTCCACCAGGTGAGAGCGAGCGGCCCGCCCGGCAGCATGGCGGGGGCCGATTCCCACCGGGCGCGCCCCACGATTCCCTGGAAACGCAGGCAGGCCCCGCCCTCCCGGCCTTCCTCCACCCGGCAGGCGGCGGCGTGCTCGCCGCGCGGGCTCCAGGCACCCGGTTGGCCGGGAGCCAGGTCGAAGGATGGATCTGAGAGCAGGTTCATGAGGGCACCTCCAACAGCGACCCCCTAATATTGGCCCCAGGGGCCGGGCAACTCCTGCCCGCCAAGTCGGCGGCAGGCCCTGGGAGATGGCGGTATATTGCCAGGTGGGCGCCCGCGTGATACACTGCATGCACTACGCAGGGAGAGTGCGGTGGGCGACGACTTCCCGGATAACCCGCTGGATTTCCCCATGGCCCTGGGGCGGATGGGGGACATGTCCATCTGGCTGGCGCCCGATGACGAGGACCAGCCCGTGCCGGTAGTCCTCACCGGGCCCGGTGAGGGCATGATCCAATCCATGGTCCCGCTGGCACAGAAGACGCTGGAGGCCGACCAGCGGCGGCTGCTGCGCGCCCGCGAGCGGGCGGCCACCAAGGAAGACCAGAAGAAGTAGCCCGCCCCCACCCCGGAGGCAGTATGGCCGAGGATTTCCCCGTCATCTACGCCAACTTCGCCCGCATCATGCACGGGCAGTTGGAGTTCCTGCTGGATTTCAAGCGCAGCACGCCCGAGCAGCCCGACCCCGAGCAAGGTCCGCCGCTGGTGCGCATCGTGCTCACGCCCCCCATCGCCAAGGCCTTCCTGCGGGCGCTGGAGGAGAACGTGCGCAACTATGAGGCCAGTTTCGGCCAGTTGCCTACCGGCGCGCCCAGCCCACCCAGCGGGCCCGGAAGGCTGGTGCAGTAGCCCCAGGGGCGGATGCGCTCGCATGCCGTTTCGGCGTTTGACACTCGACGCGAGCGCCGGATACACTACAGACCCATGTGCACGGGCGCTCCTGCATCCCGGGCAGCCAGGCGCATCTGCCTGGGGCTGCTCACCACGCTTGCGCTGGCCCTGGCGCTGCCTACGGTCGGCCGCGCCCTCACCGCCGCCGACTATCTCGGGTACGTCGAGGAGGCTACCACCTGCCTGGAGCGGGCGAGCCCGCGCTCGGCGCTGGCGCCCCTGCTCGAGGCCCAGACCCAGAACGGGGCCGATCCGCTGGTGCACCTGGCGTTGGGGCTGGTCTACCTGCAGTTAGGCGGGACCAAGGAGGCGACCGCGGCCTTCACCGAGGCCGCGCGCTGGAGCCGGGAGGGGGGGCAGGGCGGCCAGGCGGCAGCGAGCGCCAACCTGGGACTGGGGATGGCCCTGCTGGCGGCCAATCAGCCCGCGGCAGCCGTCTCGCCGCTCAAGCAGGCGGGCAGGGGCGAGGGCGCGCGCGCCTGTCTCGCGCTTTGCAGGCTCCTGGCCGGGGACAGCGCCCCGGCCGCGCTGCTACCGGCGGCAGCCGGAGACTCCTTCGTGCGGGCTATCGCGGCCGCAGGGCTGCGTGAGGCGGGGCGCGCCCAAGAGGCGGCCGACATCCTGGAGCCCCTGGCAAGGGCGACCCGAACCGCCGGATTCGACCCCCCTCCCGATGCCCGTTTCCTCCCCCGCGCCGGTGGTCAGAGCGAAATTGCGGGCGAGACGGTCCCCCTGCAGGTGGACCTGGAAGGGAGCGGGCTCACCACCGTCACGCCCCGCCTGCCGAAGGGCCTGGCGATTGCCTATGTCAGCCTGCAGGTGGACGGCCAGGTGCGAGGGATGACCAATGGGCTGCCCTACAGTTTCCGCTGGCGGGCGGACGAGGCGGGCCCCGGCTGGCACACGCTGATGGTGAAGGCCTATTCGGCGGATGGGATCGTGCGCGCGGCGGGCGCGCGCTGCGTGCTGCAAGGCCAGGCGTGGGTGGGGGACCGGTACGATCCTGCCCGGTACCGCGCGCTGCTGGGCCGGCTGGAAACGCTGCTGTGCCCCCAGCCTCACCCTGCTTTCGTGCAGTACCAACTGGCACGTGCCTACCTCGCGCTGGGGCGGCGGGCGGAGGCGATCGAGCACCTGGAGCATTGCGTCGCCATCTATCCGCAGATGCTGGACGCGCGCTCGCGGCTGCTGGCCCTTTACGGCCACCGCGTGAGCGGCGCGCCCATAGACATCAAGCATGGCCCCCGCAAGCGCAGTGGCAGCAAGCGGATCGCCCTCACCTTCGACGACGGGCCGCACCCGGCGTTCACCTCCCAGATCCTCTCCGTGCTGCGCAAGTACCAGGCCAAGGCCACTTTCTTCATGGTGGGGATGCAGGTGCACTCGTTCCCCGAGCTGGCACGGGACATCAGCGCCGACGGGCACGAGTTGGCTAATCACACCTACACTCACCCCAACCTGGAAGGGCTGGGGCCGATCGGGGTGCAGCAGGAACTGCTACGCACGCGGGTGGCCATCCGCGAGGTTACCGGCAAGGACACCGTGTTCTTCCGGCCCCCCGGGGGGCGCTACAACGGCGAGGTGCGCAAGGCCATCGCGAGTCTGGGGTATCGCACGGTGCTGTGGTCGAGCAACATCCTCAGCCCCAAGACCGACAGCCCCCGCCTGATTGCCAATGCCATGCTGCGGGAGATAGACGACGGGGGGATCGTGCTCCTGCACAATGGGCGCGACTACACTACGGACGTACTGCCCGTGCTGCTGCCTGAACTCAAGAAACGGGGCTATCGCTTTGTGACCATCTCCGAGTTGCTGGCCGGATCGTGATGCGCAGTGCGCAGGTGGTCGTCATTCTGGGTGTTCTTTGCGCCGCCGGCCCCTTGCCGGCGCAGGTGCTCGACTACGGCACCCAGCCCCTGCCCGACAGTTCCCTGGTGGATTTCTCCAGCCTGCTCGACGCGCCCGCAGGCAAGCATGGGTTTCTGCGCGTGCGCGACGGCCACTTCCGGTTCGCAGACGGCACCCGCGCCCGTTTCTTTGGGGTTAATGTGGCCAAGGACACGGTCTTTGCCCCCCGTCCGGTTATCGACCGCGCGGTGAACGTGCTGGCGCGGGCCGGTGTGAACATGGTGCGCCTGCACCACATTGACGACCGCCAGGGCATCATCGCCGCGGACGGCCGGCTGGAGCCCGCCCGCGTGGAGGCTCTGGACTATTGGATCAGCCGGCTGCGAGAGCGTGGCATCTACGTCTACCTCGACCTGTTGGACTACCGCACCTTTGCCTCGGGGGAGGGGATCCCCAACGCCCACCGGCTGGGGCGGGGCGCCAAGCCCTACGCGGTCTTTGACCGCCGGCTGCGTGACGAGCAGTTGGACTATGCCAAGGCGTTGCTGGTGGACCACGTCAACCGTTACACCTCCCTGCCCTACGCCAAGGACCCTGCGGTCGCCATCATAGAGATCTGTGACGAGAACGGACTCTTCGCGCGGACGGATTGGCCGCGACTGGAGGAACCCTACCGCCGTGATCTGACCTCAAGGTGGAACCGCTGGCTTGCCGACCGCTATGGATCCACCGCCGCGCTGCGGCGGGCTTGGACCAATACCGCAGGCGTGTGCGCCCTGGGCAAGGGCGAGAGCCTGGAGCAGGGAAGCGTCCTGCTCCCCCACATGGGGGTGCCGGCCACTCCCAACCTGAACTACCGCGACCGGCTCTTCGCCGCCGCCCGTCGTAATGATGGCGCCCGCTTCGCGCACGCGGTGCACCGAGCCTACTTTGCCGAGATGCGAGGCTATCTGCGGTCGCTGGGGGTGCAGGCGGCCATCACCGCCACCATGAGCATGGACGTGGCGCCCGACCTGCACGCGGTGGCGTGCGAACTCGACGCCACCTGTGTGAACTTCTACTGGGACCACCCGGCCTTTGCGGACAACGCGGATTGGCGTTCGGCAGCGTTCTTTGCCATGGGTAACCCCTTCGCGGGCATGCCCCCCAACGCCTTCGCCCCCACCATCAGCGCGGCCCGGGTATGGGGCAAGCCCCTGATCGTGCGAGAATGGGGCTACTGCTATCCGAACCCGTACCGCTCTGCCGGGATGCTCGAGGCTGCCGCCTACGGGGCCATGCTGGACGTGGACGTGATGCTGCTTTTCACCTACCAGCCGCGGGCCGAATTGTCGCCGCTCTCCTTTTTTGACGTGCGCACTGACCCCGTGCGCTGGTCACTGGTGGGGCCGGCCGCCCACATCTTCCTGGGGGGCGGGGTCAAGCCCGCGCCCGATCGGCTGGCACTGCTGATGGGAACGACGGATGAGTTCAACTACAGCCTGTACGCCCATGCCGCCCACCGTCTTTCCTGGGTGCTGCCGGTGGAGACGGTGTACCTGGAGGGCAAGCAGCCGGAGGGCGCCGCGCTTTACGTCGGCTCGGGCCGCAGCGGAGTAACCCGGTATGCCGGTAGCGACACCCTGATGTACTGGAACGAGCGCAACGCCGACCTGGGATACACCGCGCAGGTAACAGCGCCGGAACGCGGCAGCGGATACGCGCCGCCGGCGCGGGCCCCTGCCGGCGGCTACCAGTTCAGCGGCGTGCTCTACGACAGAGGTACGAAGCCAGATAGCGGCACCTGGATCGGGTTCGATCTGGCCTGGCTGCAGAAGCAGGGATACTCTCCCATCGGCAGGTCGGGACGGGCCGCGTACGGCTTCTATGACGCCCGCCGGCGCAACTGGGTTTTCCCCCGGCTCACCGATCGCGACCTGCTCGGGGCCACGCTGGACGCTCTGGCCAAGCGGGGAATCGGGATGGGCCACCGCGAGGTGGACAGCCAGCAATTCACCAGCGCCACCGGGGAAATCGTGCGTGAGGGGGAAAAGGGCCGCCTGCGAGTGGTCAGCCCGACCGTGCGGGCGATTGCCGGGGACCTCCCCCCCGAGACCTCTTTGGGCGAGGAAGTGGCCCTGACCGGCTTGCCCAAACGCGGCACCCTGGTCATACTGGCGGTGGACGGCAAGCCCATTGCCCAGAGCGAACGGCTGCTCGTTGCCTGGGCGGACGATGCCGCGAACCGGGGCCAAGCGCTGGTGGCTGCCCGCGCCGGGGATCCCAAGCCTTTCGTACTGGCGCTTACGGGGCAGGTGCCGGTGAGTACCGGCGGCCACAAGACGGAGAAGCCGCTCGGCATCAGTATCGCGGGCAAACCGGCATTGGCGGCTTACGTCACGGGCGGCACCTGGCAGGTGCTGCTGGAGCCAGAGCGGGCACGGGTCTGGTGTGACCTCCCCGGGGTACGCCTGGAGACTCCGGGCCGAGAGCAGGCGACCATCGGAGGCGGGTAGTGCGCATCCTGGATCGCTACCTGGCGCGGGAGTTGGCAGTCCCCTTCCTGGTGGCCCTGACGGGCTTCCAGTTGCTGATGTTGGGTAACCTGCTCTACCTTTACCTGCCGCTTATCCACCACATGCAGATCCCGCCGCTCACCGTGCTCCAAATCCTCGCCCTGCGCGCGCCTGAGGTGGCCGGGCTGGGGATCCCTTTTGCCGCGCTGTTCGCCGCGGCCTGGGCGGTGAGCCGGCTGGCCCGGGAGAGTGAGATTACCGCGATGCGCATGGGAGGCAACAGCGTGCGCCGGCTGTTCGCACCCATCCTGGTGGTAGGGTTGGCGGCGAGCGGGCTGGCCTTCACCAATTCGGAGTACCTGGCACCGGCTGCCAGCCACCGCGCAGAGCGCATCGTGCGCCGCGCGCTCGTACGCGAGCCCAGCCCCTTCTTCCAGGAGAACACCTTCCTGCGGGTCCCCCCCAACATGTATGTCTACGTGCACCGCATCGAGCCCACCACCCGCCGGTTCTTCGACATCCTGGTGTACGAGATCACGGGGGAGCGCTATCCGGTGGTGACCACGGCACGCGAGGGGCACTGGGACCGGCAGGTGCTGGTGCTGCGGGACGGGGTGCGTCACAAGTACCGGGAGGACGGCTCCTTCGAGCGCGAGGAGACCTTCGGCGAGGCGCGCATCAATCTGGCCGCGGCACTGACCGCGTTGCTGCCCGAGCAAAAGACCAGCCGTGAGATGTCGCGGCGCGAACTGGCAAGGCACATTGCCATCTTCCGGCGGAGCGGGCTGGAGGTACGCGGGCTGGAACTGGACTATGCCTTTCGCTTCAGCCTGCCGCTGGCCGCGCTTATTTCGATGATGCTGGCGGCGCCCCTGGCGCTGCGGCACGGGCGGGGCGGGGGGATGTCCGGATTGCTGATTGCCTTCTTGCTGGCCTTCCTGTACCAGGTGCTGATGGCCTGGAGCCGGTCGCTGGGCGAGGCGGGGACACTGCCTCCGCTCCTCGCGGCGTGGAGCCAGAACGTGCTCTTCGCAGCCGCCGGCCTGGTGCTGCTCGCTCGCCAGGAGTAGTCCAGCCTCCCGGCAGGGCCCGGGCTTCACGCCACCGCACTTCGGGTGCGCTGTGGCCTCCCCCGGTCCAATGCACATCCCGTCATACATCCGCGTTGGATCTGTCTCCCGCTCATCTGGTCGCTATGTTGACCCTGCCACACCCGTTCGGGTATATCTCGCCACAGACGGTGCCGGAAGTGGAGACCAGGTGGGTGACGCTGTGCAAACACTTGTGCAAAGCCTCACACAAGCGAACCGGGCAGGGATGGGAATAGCGGCAGAGGGCACGCGGTGAACATCACAGACAGGGGGGCAGGCCAGTGTCGGATACTGAGACCCACAACAGAGAGCACGGCTTCCTCCGCGACGTCATGAGGCGCATCTCCACGGAGGTTCGTGACGACGAAGCGGGTGACCGCCAGCAGGCCCTGCAGTACGAGGCCCAGATAGCCGAACTGCAGGAGCGCATCCGTGTCCTGGAGGCTGAGGCCCGAGTGTTGCGGCGGCGCGCGCTGGGAGGGAGCAACGGCGAATCCGTGGGGCAGCCCGGAGGGCGAGCGGCCACGCGCAATGAAGAGCTGACAGCCGCCCTGCAGAAGGCGCGGGCAGAGATCCAGACCCTGCGCGAGGAGGTGGAGAAACTCTCCTCCCCGCCGCTCAGTTACGGCGTCTTCCTCAAGGCCAATGAGGACAAGACCAGTGACGTACTCGCGGCCGGCCGCAAGTTACGGGTCAACGCTCACCCCAAGGTGGACCTGGAGCAGCTCAGCCGGGGGCAGGAAGTGGTGCTAAACGACGCCATGAACATCGTCCAGCCCGGTGAATACGAGCGCCAGGGCGAGATCGTGCGGATCAAGGAGATCCTGGGCGACAACCGGCTGGTGGTGAACGTGCGCGCAGATGAGGAAAAGGTGGTGGAGATGGCCGCCCCGCTCTCAAACGAGGGGCTCAAGGCCGGCGACCTGGTGCGCCTGGATAGCCGCACTGGGCACGTGTACGAGCGTCTGGACAACCCCGACATGCACGACCTGCTGCTGGAGGAGGTGCCGGACGTCACCTATGACCACATCGGCGGGCTGACCACCCAGGTGGAGCAGATCGAGGATGCTATCGAACTGCCGTACCTGCATCCCGAGGAGTTCCGCGCCCACAAACTGGATCCGCCCAAGGGCGTCCTCCTTTACGGACCTCCGGGCTGCGGCAAGACGCTGATGGCTAAAGCCATGGCTAACAGCCTGGCCAAGCGCCTGGAGAAGCAGACCGGGGCCAAGACCAAGGGATATTTCATCAACATCAAGGGTCCGGAACTGCTGGACAAGTACGTGGGGGAGACCGAGCGCAAGATCCGCGACGTCTTCAAGCGGGCCAAGGAGAAGGCGGCGGAGGGGATGCCGGTGGTGATCTTCTTTGACGAGATGGATTCGCTACTGCGTACCCGGGGCTCGGGCATCTCCTCGGACGTCGAGAACAGCATCGTGCCCCAGTTCCTGGCGGAGATTGACGGGGTGGAGGGGCTGCGAAACGTGATCGTAGTGGGCGCCAGCAACCGTCAAGACCTGATCGACCCGGCAGTGCTGCGGCCGGGGCGGATGAACATCAAGATCAAGATTGACCGCCCGGACCGGGAGGGGAGCAAGGACATCTTTACCAAGTACCTGACCCCCGATCTACCGATCGAGACCAAGCCCGACGAGGACGTGGTGCAGGCGATCCACCGCATGATCGGGGCCGCAGTGGAGGAGATGTTTGCTACCAGTGACGACAAGAAGTTCCTTGAGGTGACCTACGCGAACGGCGAGAAGGAGACGCTGTATTTCAAGGACTTTGTGAGCGGGGCCATGATCGAGAATATTGTGTCCCGGGCCAAGAAGAGCGCGCTCAAGCGGGCGATCAATGGCGGGACGCGAGGCATCAGCGAGGAGGACGTGCTGGCGGCCGTGCGGGCGGAGTTCTCGGAGAACGAGGACCTGCCAAATACGACTAACCCGGACGACTGGGTGAAGATCTCGGGGCGCCGCAGCGAGCGGATCGTGAATGTGCGCACCATTAACAAGCGGGCGGAGGCGCCCCGCCGGATCGAGACGGTGACGCCGGGTCATTACCTGTAGCGGGGGAGCGCAGGGTGTATCGGGTGATGGGAATCGAAACCGAATATGGCATCGTGGCCCGGGGGGTGGTGGAGGACTCCTTCACCCACAGCCTGTCGGTGCTCGCGAACGCGCGTGACTACGCCGCGCCCCGCGCCATCTGGGACTATGGGGGGGAGAACCCCTCCAAGGACGCCCGCGGCTTCCAGGTGGAGGAGGAGAGTGAGGTTCCGGGTGCCGACGACAACCGCGATATCAACAAACTGCTGCGCAATGGGGGCCGGCTGTATATTGACGCCGGGCATCCCGAGTATTCCACCCCTGAGTGCAGCCAGCCGCTGGATGTGGTGACGTACGACAAGGCGGGCGAGTTGCTGCTGGCCGATAGCCTGGAGCGCGCGAACCGGGAGGCGGGGATTGACCGCAGCCTGGTACTCTACAAGAACAACACTGACGGCAAGGGAAACAGTTACGGCTGCCATGAGAACTACCTGGTGAGCCGGGACCTGGCCTTCGAGCACCTGGCAGAGGTGTTGGCCGCGTTCCTGGTCAGCCGCCAGGTGGTGTGCGGGGCAGGCAAGGTAGGCTCGGAGAATGGGGCCGAGCCGGTCTCATACCAGATCAGCCAGCGGGCTGACTTCTTCGAAAACTACATGGGGCTCTACACCATGAAGAAGCGCCCCATCATCAACACCCGGGACGAGCCGCACTCCGACCCCGACCGGTACCGGCGGCTCCACGTGATCGTGGGCGATGCCAACATGGCCGAGATGTCAACCTATCTCAAGACGGGCACCACCGCGCTGATGGTGACTCTGGCCGAGGAGGGGTTGCTCGACGACGCACCCCGGCTCAAGGACCCGGTGGGGGCGATCAAGGCCATCTCCCACGACCCCGCGTGCAAGCACAAGGTGGCTCTGGTAGGGGACGAAGAGGCCAGTGCGGTGGAGATCCAGCAGTGGTATTTGGACGAGGCCTGGGCATGGTGGCAAGACCATCCCGACCCTGCAACGCGGGCGGTATTGGAGCGCTGGCAGTCGGTGCTCGACCGCCTGGCCGAGGACCCCAACCAGCTTACCGGGGAAGTGGACTGGGTCATCAAGAAGTCGCTCATCGAACAAGCAATGGAACGCTGGGGCTGCGATTGGGATGACTCCAGGGTAGCGATGATGGACCTGCAGTACCACGACATCCGGCCGAGCCGAGGGCTGTACTACACCCTGGTGAGGCAGGGGTTCATCACCCGCGTGACCAGTGACGAGCGCATCACCGCCGCGCTTGACCGGGCGCCCGAGGATACCCGGGCCTACTTCCGGTCCGAATGTATCAAACGCTATCCGGAAGCGCTCTACGGCGCGAGCTGGACCTCGGTACTCTTCTCACAAGGCGAGCAGGCAATCGCGAAGGTGCCCCTGCTCGACCCGGAGCGGGGAACGAGGTCCCTGGTCGGCGCCTTGTTGGAGCGCTCCGAGACAGCCGAGCAATTAGTGGCCAATCTGCGTGCTTGAGGAGGGACCACCATGCCGGCAGAAACCCAGGAAAGCAGAACACGGCACCCGGGGGGCCCGGCTGAGCAGACACACACCGGCGCCAATCCCGAGACCATAGAGAAGGGCAAGAAACTCAAGGAAGAGATGGACGCACTGCTGGACGAGATTGACAACGTCCTGGAGGAGAACGCGGAGGAGTTTGTCCGTAACTACGTGCAGCAAGGAGGCGAATGAGTGATACAGCTCAAGGAGGATACGTCATTCTGCGATCTTCTGGTGAGCGCTCACCCAGAACTGCTGCCCAAGGCTGGGGAGGGCAGTCTCCCCCATGACGCCATCCCGCACGGGACCACCGTGCTGGCCCTGAAGTATCGGGATGGCGTCATGATCGCGGGCGACCGCATGGCGGTGGAAGGCTTCAACATCTCAGACCGGCGCATGGAGAAGGTGCACCGGACCGACGCTCACTCCGCGATGGCGATTGCGGGAGCGGCAGGTCCCTGCATGGAGATGGTGCGGCTCTTCCAAACCGAACTGGAGCACTACGAGAAGATGGAAGGGGCGGAACTCTCCACTGCGGGCAAGGCCAACAAACTGGGGCAGATGATCAAGGCCAATCTGCCCATGGCAGTGCAGGGGCTGGTGGTGATCCCGGTCTTCGTGGGCTATGACGTGCACGAGGGCGTGGGCAAGATCTACAAGTACGACATTACCGGCGGCACCTGGGAAGAGGACGATTTCTACTCGGTCGGCTCCGGCGGCAAGGACGCACGCATGACCATCAAGAAACGGTTTCGGCCCGACCTGGACCGGGAGGAGGCGCTCGCGATCGCCCTGGAGGCGCTGCAGGATGCGGCGGACGAGACGCTGGGCACGGCCGGGATCGACCTGGAGCGGGCCATCTATCCCACGGTGAAAACGGTGACCGCAGACGGCATCAATGATGTCCCGGACGAGGTGGTACACGACGTGTACATGGAGCGCGTGGCGCCCCGGCGGGTAGCCAACCGTAAGCCCGCCACCCGGCCGCAGCCCCAGCCGCAGGGAGGGTAAGCGTATGATCCCTTACTACGTATCCCCCGAACAGATGATGCAGGACAAGGCGGAGTATGCCCGCAAGGGCATCGCCAAGGGCAAGTGCTCACTCGCCCTGGAGTATGCCGATGGCCTGCTGCTGGTAGCCGAGAACCACAGCGCTTCCCTGCAAAAGATTTCGGAGGTGTATGACCGCATCGCGTTTGCGGGGGCGGGCAAGTACAACGAGTTTGAGAACCTGCGCCGGGCCGGGATCAAGCACGCCGACCTGAAGGGCTACGTCTACGGTCGCAAGGACGTCACCGCGCGCTCCCTGGCCAACGCCTACAGTCAGGCGATCGGGGACATCTTCAGCCAGCAGGCCAAGCCGCTGGAGGTGGAGATCCTGGTAGTGGAGGTAGGCGACGAACCCGGCGGCAACGAGCTTTACCGCATCAGTTTTGACGGCAGCATCACGGACGAGCACGGCCTCGCCGCCATCGGCGGGGAGGCCGAGGAAGTGAAGAACCGGCTGAAGCAGGACTATGCGGAGGGCATGGACCTGCGCGCCGCCCTGAGCCTGGCTACCCGGGCCATCAATGGTGCCACCGGGCGAGAGGTCGGCCCCAATGCTCTGGAGGTGGCGATGCTCGAGCGGGGCCGGGAGGGCAGGCGCTTTGCGCGGCTGGGCCATGCGCAACTGGCCAACCTGCTGGGCGGTGGGTGATGAAGCGGCGTATCTTCGGGCTGGAAACGGAGTACGGTCTGATCTTCCAGGGGCGGGGCAACTGCACGCTGTCGGTAGAGAGTGCCTTGGCCTACCTCTTCGAGGGCATCGTCACCCAGCAAAGTGGGAGCAATGTCTTTCTCAAGAACGGCGGCCGCCTGTACCAGGATACCGGCAGCCACCCCGAGTACGCGACCCCCGAGTGCTCCAACGTGCTGGACGTGCTGGCCCACGACAAGGCGGGCGAGCGCATCTTGGAGGCGCTGCTCTTGGCCCTGCAGCGGGAGTTGGATAGTCGGGGGCTCGCAGGCGAGGTGTACATCTACCGTAATAACACCGACTCGGTAGGCAACACCTATGGTTGCCACGAGAACTACCTGGTGGACCGCAACGTTGATTTCCAGAAACTGATCGACCGCCTGATTCCTTTCTTTGTAAGCCGGCAGATCTACTGCGGGGCGGGCAAGTTGTTGCGCACGCCCACCGGCCCGCGCTACGCCATGAGCCAGCGTGCGGCGCACATCTGCCAGCGGGTGGCCAGCGTCACCACCAACTCCCGCAGCATCATCAACACCCGGGACGAGCCCCATGCCGACCCGGAAAAGTACCGGCGGCTGCACATCATTGTGGGCGACAGCAACATGTCGGAGTTGGTGGGCTATCTCAAGGTCGGGCTTACCGGCTTGCTGCTGCAGGTCTTTGAGGACCGCTACCTGGTGCGCGACCTGTCGCTGATGGACCCCGTGCAGGCCATTCGCGAGATCGCGATGGACCTCACCTGCCGCAAGCCGGTGCGCCTGGCCAACGGCCTGGAGATGAGCGCGCTTGACCTGCAGTGGTCGTACCTGGAATTGGCCAGCAACTACTACGCCCACCACGAGGCCGACCCCATCGTCACCGACCTGCTCGACCGCTGGGCAAGCATGCTGGTAAAACTGGAGCGCGATCCGATGTCACTACACCGTGAGGTGGACTGGGTGGCCAAGAAGCGAGTACTCGATGCCTATGTGGAGCACAAGCATACCCGTTGGAGCGACCCCAAGTTGCTGCTGATGGACATGCAATACCACGACATCCGCAAGGACCGCTCGCTTTACTACATGCTCGAGCGCGAAGGCAAGGTGGAGCGGGTGCTCACCGACGTCCTGATCGAAAGTGCCCGTGAGGCGCCGCCGCAGGACACCCGGGCCAAGATCCGGGGGGAGTTCGTGCAGGCGGCGGATCGCAAGAAGAAGTCATACAGCGTGGATTGGTCCTACGTGCGCCTGAACGACCGTTTCGGCAGCACGATCATCATCAAGGACCCCTTCCAAACCTCGGACAGCCGGGTGCAGATGATCCTGGCGTCCCTGTAACCGGCGGGGTGCTCCTCCACCCCGGTCGTTCGACGATAAAGGGCGAGCCCACCTGGGCTCGCCCCCCTGTCCCGAATATCGCAGCGAAAGCGGCGGCCAGGCCGGAAGCACCTGCGTGCGCTCATCCCCCTCTTGACGTAGGCGCATACCGCGGGGGCGGCCATGGCCAACTACACAGGATTAGCGGGAGCAAGACAGGCGCCACTATCGCCCGGCACCGACCTCCAGCGCCGACCCATCTGGCGTCAGCACCCGCAGGCAAAGCCCAAAGTCTGCTGCGCCGTTGAGCACCTTGACCAGGATGCGGTTGGTGCCTGTTGCTAACTTGCCCTGGAAAGTGTCTTGGTCCACGGTCAGCCCACGGGCCTCCGGGGTACCGAAGAGCCGCTCGCCGTTCAGCCAGACCACTGCCCCGTCGTCACTGCCCAACTTGAACGTCACCGGCTGTTCGCGGTCGGACTCGATCTCCGCATAGCAGTATGCGGCTGCATCCTGAGGGGGTTGCACAAGTGGCAGCAGATCGAGGATGCCCTCGCTGGAAGTGGTATGGCGGCTCCAGGCAAGGGTGCGGCCGTCCGCCTGGTAGGTAGCCGCCACGTCCACGCCTTGCTCCGGTGGGAAGGCGGTTTCATAGGCGGCGTTGCCCGGGTTGGGGAAGGGGCCGGTCACCCACCACTTGGTGATGAACCCCCGCACTGCGGCCAAGTCCAGGCTCACCCCCAGCCGCCCCAGGGCCTCGGCGGCATGCTGCAGCCGCCGGCCGGCAGGCAGGCGGCGTGCCAGCATGCCATAGAGGGCCGTAGCCTCATCCTTGGCACCCGTAGTGGCCAGAGTATCGGCAATGCGCAGCAGGCCATCCATCGCTGCCAGGCGCAGGTCGGCATTGCCCGAGGCCAAATGCGACTCCAGCAGCGCCCGATGCTCCGGCCGCGCTCCCCAGGCCAGCCCCCGGAGCGCTCGCTGCAGTTGGTGCTCGTTCGTGGCCCGGGATACCAGACCGGCATAGTACCCGGCCATGGCTGCGCGGTCACCTTCCGGGCGGCCGTCAAGCATGGCAAGGGCCGTGTCCACCGCCACCCCCCGTACCGGCTGCTCGTCGCGCAGGCAAGTTTCCACGGCGTTTACCACCGTTTCCGTGGGGTTCTTCGCAACCAGGCCCAGGGCCCTCAGGGCGGCCACTCGGACTGCAGTCGGCGCGGGACCGGCGGCGACAGCAGCAATCTGCCCCATCCCATCCTCATCACCCAGCCGCCCCAGGGCATCAAGGGCGGCGATGGCCACCATCGGCCGGGCCTCCGAGACCGCGCGCCTGAGCGCGCTCCGGGCATCAGTGCCCCCGTCCGCCGCCAACCTCCCCACCGCGGCCATGGCTACGGTTTCGTCGGCATCTGCGAGATAAGGGGCAAGCCATTCGCCCGACTTACCCGTGCCCGCCAGCGCCGCCAATGCGGCCACCTTCTCGGCCGGGGTACGGGCGGCCGCAAGCGCAGTGTGGCACGCCTCGCCGGCGAGCGCCGGATTGCCTCCAGCCAGGGCCAATAACGCGGCGAATGCGGCAGACCGGTTCTGAACATCCTGCAAGGCGGCCGCCAGCAGCGGCAGGCTCTGCTTGTTGCCGATGCTCCCCAGCGCCTGCAGCGCGGCGGCGCGCACGGCGGGATCGGGGTCGCGGGCCGCCCTGGTCACGGCAGGCAGGGCGGCGGTGTCCGCGCGGGTCTCCAATACCGCCAGGGCGTGTGCACGGTAACCGGCGTCGCCCTGCTTCATGCTGCGGGCGATGGCTATGGTCACGTCCTTCCCGGGGGCCGCCGCCAGGGAGGCGAGCGCCATGTCACGCAGCGCGCTGTCGGAGAGCAAGGGCACGATCCTGGGGGTGACTGCTGCCAGCCCCAGCATCTGTACCGCCAAGGCCCTGACGTTCTCCGGCTTGTCGGCTGCCAGATAGGGCTGCACGGCCTTGGCCACCGCCTCCGCCTGCGCCGTGGCGCAGGCGCGCATGGCAATCCAGCGCAGCCCCCTGGCGGCCGCCTCGGCTGCCCGCCCGCCCATGTCCTGACAGGAGAAGAGTGTGTCTATTGCGGCGGGGCCCATCGCCACCAGGCCGGCCTCCGCCTCGTATCGCTCGTCGTCCTGCTCGCTGGCCAGCCCGGTGGCCAGTAGCGCCGCCCTGGGCATGGGAGTGGTTACCCGGCCGGTAGCCGCCCATTCGGCGCCACGCTGCAGGGTGACTACGAAGCCCACGTCGGACATGGAGGAGGCGTCATGCCCGAGCACGGTCTGGAATACCCGCCCTTTGCCATAGTTCACCACCCACAGGATGGGCTCCCTGTTCCCCGTGCCGCCCTTGGCGGCATCGGACCAGGCATCGGCGATTACCACCGCGTCGGGCTGCATGCGCAGGCGGTGGTACATCTCGTCCTCGGCATGCAGGAAGGGCGGCATCCCCTGCACGATAGGGTGCCAGGGCCTGGTAGCCTTGACCTGGTAGGCATAGCGCTGGCCGTGCCCCGCCCCCTCCCGCCAGGCGCCCCCGATCAGCCGGTCAAACTCCGGCCAGTCGGGGAAGGCGTTGTTGGCAGCGTGGATGACCACGAATCCACCGCCCTCGCGCACGTATTGCAGCAGGGCTTCCTCGGCCACCGGGCCCCAGCGCTCGCCGTTGTAGTTGCTCACCACCACCGCATGGGCCTTGAAATCGGCGAGGGTCATTTCGGATGGCTTCTCGGTGACGCCCACCTGCCAGCCCGCCTGCTCCAGGTTCCTCTTGATCACGGGAGTGGTGGACTGCCAGTCGTGGTTGTTGGCTCCGCTGAGGATCAGCGCCCGCGGGGCGGCCGTCGTCTTCTGGGCGGCAGGGAGGCAGGCACAGAGCATGAGCGCCAGTGCCGGCAGGACCAGGACGAGGAAGCAATTGCGCCTCATGTGCGTGCTCCTTTCGTAGCCGCCGGAGGTCAGATCTGGTAAAGGCTTGCGGGCAGTTCCACCGCTTGTTTCTTGTCGGCCGCCTCATTGGCCCCCGAGACCGCCACCGCCGCAGCCAGGGCAGCCTGGGGGGAGCAGGGCACGTCGGTGCCGTACTTGATGGCGGAGCAGAAGGCCTCCAACTCCTTGGCATACGGCTCCAGGCGGTCTATTTGCCGGCCCGGTCCCGCTGCGGTGGCCGCCGCCTGCCCGGAAGAGGCATCCGCCAACCGGCTTGCGGAGGCGGCGAGCAGGGGCTTGCCACTTGTCGCCTTGTCCAGGGCGATGCTGGTCGCCTGGTCGTCGCTCTCGGAGAAGAGCATTCCCTCCCCCTCCCCGCTGATGATAATGGTGCCCTTGGTGCCCATGAACTGCTCGTAGTAGTTATCCAACTTGTTGGTGGTAATGGCGGAGAAGGTGGCGGTCAGCCCAGTGGGGCAAAGGTCGCCGCCCGGATACTCGTAGGTGGCGAAGATGTGATCAGCCACATTGCGCCCGTCATCGTAAGCGTACACCCCGCCCGAGGTCAACACCCGTTTGGGCACGGTGCCCGCGAACCAGTTGACCACGTCTATCTGGTGGCTCCCCAACTCCCCCATCAGCCCGTCCGAGTACTTGCGGTAGAGCCGCCAGTTTACCAATTCCTCCAGGCTGCCATAGCCCCATTTCTCGGCCGAGAAGGAGGGGTCCATGGCCTTCAGCTCCTCGGGGCTGGGCAGTTCCCGGCGCCAGTCACTATTACGGTGCCAGAGGGTGCGCACGTGGTACACGTCGCCGATCCTGCCCTGCTTGATCATGCCCAGCGCCCAGTGGTAGAGTTTGTTGGCGTGCCGCTGGTGCCCGATCTGCAAGACGCGGTGCTGGGAGCGCGCCGCCTGCCACATGCGCTTGGCATCGGCCACCTTGAGCGCCATGGTTTTCTCGCAGAACACGTGCTTGCCAGCATTGAGGGCGGCCAGGGTCATGGGAGCGTGCATCCAGAGCGGGGTGGCGATGACCACCGCTTCCAGGTCGTCACGCTCGAGCAACTTGCGGTAGTCGCCAGGGAACATCTCCGGCTCCTTGCCCCAGCGGGTGCTGATCACCGCGCGTGCGGCCTCCCGGCTGTCGGGGCGGATGTCGGCCACGGCCCGGAACTCGATCAGTTTGGCCGGAGCATTCTCCAGCAGCACCCGCCCCTCGGCGCCGGCACCGATGATGCCGGCCTGCACCGGGCGGTCATGTGCGGCCTTGGAGTAGGCAGCCCAGCCAAAAGCGCCGAGCACTGGCAGGGTGGCTGCTGCCTGCAAGAAGGCGCGTCTGCCGATCTTGCGTTCTTCCTCAGTGAGCATTGATGCGACTCCTCATCAGTTTGCCTGTGCTGCCGGCTGGGTGGGCCCCGGCTCGCGCTTCCGGCCCCGGCGCACCTCCCGCCACCGCGCCACCAACACGTCCAACCCGGCAAATCGGCCGGTGTTGAAGGCCAGCACCACGGTCAGCGCGATGAACTCCAGCAGGTTCTTGTCCAGGTACAAGTAACTGCCCTCGCCCGGAATAGCATTGACGCCCACCCAGGGCGGGTTACCCAGGTAGTAGAAGGCCAGCATGAGCATGCCCCCCCAGCAGGCATAGCGGGTGAGCAGGCCCACGATCAGGCCCAGGCCAGCCGCGGTCAGCCCCCAGGCATTCAGGAAGTTCACCGCCGCCAGTAGGTCGGGGTGGTTGGGGATGGCATGGAAGATGCCGGAGAGTGGCCCGGGTGGCAACGCCTGCAGGTAGGAGGCGGCCGACCACCCGCCCGGCTTCGTCAGTTTGACATACCCCTCGTACAGCATATGCCAGCCGATGGCCACCCGCAGGGTGACCAGTAGCGCCTGCTGCAGGACAGTGGGTTCATGCTTGGCTTGGCTCACTCGCCTCCTCCCAGGTGAAACTCTCGCCGATCGCGGACAACGTCACCCCACGCCCTCCCGGCAAGACAAACAGGGCCGCGGCCTCCGGCCAGCCAGCCAGCACCGCCGCCCCCTGCTCCGGCCCAAGCACGAACAGGCCGGTAGATAGGGCCTCTGCCTCGGCGGCTGCCGGCGCCAGTGCGCTTACCCCAAGCACCCCCTCTGCGGGCCAGCCGGTCCGGGGGTCCAGCAGATGCCCCCACCGCCGGCCATCCACCTGGAACTGACGGTAGGTGGCGGCCGAGGTGGACATCGCCCGGTCGCACAAGCGCAAGGTGGCGAGCGCGGGCCTGATACCCTGTGGATCGCTCACCTCGACCAGCCAGCCCTCCTCCCAGGGAGGAGAGCCCAGCGCATAGACGCTGCTGTGGCCGGCATGCACCAGGGCATCGACTACGCCCCGCTCCTGCAGGTCGGCGGCAATGCGGTCCACCGCATAGCCCTTGCCCACTGCGCCCAGGTCCAGCAGTACGCCTGGCCGGGCAAAACGCAGGCTGTGGTCGGAAGGTTCCAGTTGTAACTGGCGCATGCCTACCAGGCGCAGTAACTCGACCATCTCCTCCTCGCCCGGCAGGACGCAAGCCTGCTCGGCCTCCCGCCAGCGGGCCGAGAGCACGCCCGCGGCGGGGTCAAAAGCCCCCTGTAGGGACTCCGACCACCCTGCCGACCGGGAAAGCAGGTCAAAGAGCCCTGGCTCCACCCGTACTGGCTCGTACCCCGCCGTGCGGTTGAGCAGGGATACCTCGCTGTCGTCCCGGAAGATGGTGAGTTGGTCCTCCAGCGCGCCCGCCAGGCGCAACGATTCCCGCGCGGCCTGCACCTGCCACGGCTCGGGCTCCGGGAGCAAAACCTCAAAGCGGCAGCCCATTGCAGTTTGCGCCAGGCGCACGATCTCCCGGCCCATCGCCGGTTCTGCTTGTGCCTGGCCAGGCCGTCCGAGCACCCGCGTCAGGAGGCCCAATCCCCCCAAGGCCCCCATGGCCACGGGCCCCAGGCGGCCCAGAAAGTCCCTTCTGGTTACCGACTCGTCTGCCATCCCTGCACCTGCCGCCGTACTACACCCGCAGCGGCACCGGACGGCGGCCGCAGGCCGGGGTGCCGCCGATGACCTGCTCCTTGACCGGATCGAAAAGCACGGTCTTCTGCTCCCGGATGGCGATCACGGAGAGCGCGATCGCTACCATGGTAGCATAGGCCACGTCGATGTTGCAGGTGGGCAGCGAGCGGTCTCGCATGCACGCCAGGAAGTTAGCCTTGTGGTTGTAGGACTCCAGCGGTACGATCTGCCGCTCTGGACGCTCGCTCTTGAACTCGTCCTCGGGTACCAGGTAGGGGCCCGGGTGGTCGCCGCTGCCCTCCAGGTAGATCGTGGCCTCATGCCCGCGGATGACATCCGGCAGCCCCACGCGGTTGGCCATGGAGGAAACGAGCAGCACGGTCTGCTGGGAAGGGTAGTCAATCAGTACCTGCAAGGTATCTGGCACCTCGCGGTCATGCTGCACGTAGATGCCGCCGGCCGCCATGACCCGCTGGGGCAGTTCGGGCCCCAGGGCCACCATCATATGGGCGAGGCAGTGGTAGAAGAGGTCGGTGGCGATGCCGCCCGAGTAGTCCCAGAACTTGCGGAAGCGGAAGAAGCGCTCGGGATCCCAGGCCCGGCGGCGGGCCGGCCCCTGCCACAACTCCCAGTCAATCTTGCCATCGCCGGTGCCGGTGGGACCGGCACCCTCATCAATGCCCCAATTCCACTCGCCCTCGCGGCTGTTGCGGGAGTAACCGGCCTGGCTCCAGAGCACCTTGCCGATGCCGCCCTCGCGGATGACCCGGTTGATGGCCGGGAAGCGGCCATCGCTGCACGACTGGGCGCCGCACTGGAACACGCGCCCGGTCTTGCGTACCACATCGCGCACAGCCTTGGCCTCTTCCCAGTAGAGGGTGACCGGCTTCTCGCAGTAGACGTCCTTGCCCGCGAGCATGGCGTCCACCGCTATCTGCGCGTGCCAGTGGTCGGGCGTGGCAATCAACACCGCGTCCACGTCCGGCCGCGCCAGTAACTCCCGGTAGTCATGGTAGGCGCGGGCCCCTGAGATCTGGGCGGCGCGCTTCTTACGTGCCTCGTACACGTCGCAGACGCCCACCACCTGCACGTTTTGCTCGCCGCTCTTCTGCCAGCCGACGAGCTCCTGCAGGTGCCCCGTGCCCATCCCCCCACAGCCGATCACCGCGATGTTGATGCGGTCGTTTGCCCCCAGTATCCGGGCATGCGCGGGCAGGGCGGAATAGCCCACCCCCAGGGCTGCCGCCCCTATCGCCGCGCCCTTCAGAAACTCTCGGCGGGAAACCTCCCCGCCCTTGCCCTCACGTCCCATTGGTATGCTCCTCGCTGTCGCGCTTGGTCCTACCAGCCCCCCGCCTGCGAGCCGGCCAGGCAGGGACCGGACACCCCCCCGGCTAACGCCACCTGCTACTCGCCCCCTGCTCCTCGCCGCGTGCGCTCACGCCCATTTCGACCGGCCTGCATCCAATCCTTGCCTTTGGCTCAGGAGGCTTGGGGCATCCCCGCGATGCCCAATCTGATGCGATAGACGGAAGTGCGCGCGGTAATGAACAGCGTCTTGCCATCGGTGCCACCGAAGGCGCAGTTGGTGGGCTCCTCGGGGGTCTTGATCACGCCAAGTCTGTTGCCGTCGGCGTCAAAGACCCAGACGCCTCCGCCCGCCGCCACGTACAGGTTTCCCCGGCAATCCAGCGCCATCCCGTCGGGGGTGCCGGCAATCCCGGTCGCGAAGTCATAGCCCGCACCTGCCTTGCCCTGCTCATCCAGGTCATAGGCCCGGACCTTGGCCTGGGCGGAATCGGCCACATACAGTTTGATTCCGCTACGGCTGATCGCCACCCCGTTGGGCTTTGCCATGTCGGAGACCAGCAGCGCCACCTGGCCATCCGCGGCCAGCCGGTACACTCCCTCCACCGGCTGTACCCTGGTGCCGCCAAAGATGGGGTCGGTGAAGTACACCGCGCCGCCCGGCCCCAGCGCCAGATCGTTTGGGCTGTTGAAGCGCCTGCCCTGGTACTCGCTGACCAGCGGTGTCACCATGCCGTTGGGGGCGATCCTGGCCAGGTCACCGGCCCCGCCCCGGCAGGCGAGGAGTCCCTGACCCGCGAAGGCGAGGCCGTTGGCACCTCTGCTGCCGCTCAGGATGCGTCGGGGCTTGCCGTCCCATGACCACACCTCGTTGGTCCGCACATCGGTGAAGAACAGGGCACCCTGGTTGCGGCTGGCACCACGCCCGTCCAGGGCGATGGTCATGGGCGCCCACACCGGCCCCTCGGTGAACTGGAAGCCGCCGGCTACTTTCTCCACCCTGGCACCCTTGGGCATGATCTCGCTCCAGGTGTCACCACTGCTGCCTGCCGGCCAATAGCGCAAGAGCAGGTCACGCGACCTGATCACCCCCACCTCCTGGTCGCCCGGCCCCTCGAACTCGATAGAGAGGGCGCCCTTGTACCCGGCATGGCGCAGGATGGCAAGGATGCGGCAGCCGTCAATGTTGGGGTCCTCGCCCTGGGCATCGAACACCCGGAGCTTGGCATGAGTGACGAAGGCATGGGGAGCCAGTTTGCGGCAGGATTCATAGCGCACTTCGTCCGGCCAGTTGCCGAAGTCGAGGCACGACCCCACCCACTCGGGGTCCGTGGCCTTGATGATGGCGAGAATGTTCTCGGCGCTGCGCGAGACTCCGCCGTGGTTCTCGATCGTCAACTTCACCTTCAGTTGCCTGGCCAGCGGCAGCAGTTCATTGAAGACCTTTGCTACCTTCTGCACCCCCTCGGTGGCATCGCGCTGTTCGTCGCCCGTGCCCCCGACGTTGATGCGCATGGCCGGGGCCCCCAGGTAGGCGGCACCGCGCAACTTCATCTTGCACTCCTCCACCACCTTGGGCAGGTCGGCGTCAGGCACCCCGGCCAGGTCGCCGTCGCGAATCACCCCGGTCACCACACAGCCTGCCTTGGCCACCGCGTTCTTGATACCGGCCAGGTACCCTTCGTCCCATGACCGGAGGAAGAAATCGTTGAAGCAGACGCCGGTGATGCCGTGGGCCTTGCAGAAGGCGGGGAAGGTCTCGGGCGTCAGTTTGCCGGCGCCGAAGAGGTCGCGCACGGCGTAGGTCTCGCATGAGATCATGCCCGGAGTGATCTTGCCGGCAGCCGCCGCAGTGCCGACCAACAGGCAGAGGGCCAGCAGGGCGGTGACGAATCTGGGGGTGGTCATATCTCCTCCTGCAGTGCGTGATATCCAGGGGAACTGCGGCTTACTTCTGATGCCGAGCGGCCTTATCCTGCAAGGCTCGGGCCCGGGAAAGGGATGGTTGCCCACCCGCCCGAAGAACAGATTGTAGGGGAGACCCTCCTTGGGCTCCCTGCTGGAGAGATGCCCTACTGCGAGCGCAGCGATGAAGGGGCTGCGGAACCCTGCCCATGCCGACCCACCTCAGACTGCGGCTGGCCGCCCTCATGTTCCTGCACTGTGCCGTGGGGGGGGCCTGGCTGCCCATCTTCGCCCTCTACCTGCAGCAGGACATGCACTTCAGTGTGCGCCAGGTGGCTACCATCTTTGGGGTGATGCCCGTCGCCCGGATGGTGGCCCCGTTGATCGGGGGGCAGTTGGCCGACCGGCACTTTGCCCTGCAACGGCTGCTGGGGGTGCTCTACCTGCTGGGGGGAGTGGTGCTTTGGCTGATGGCCGGGCACGCCGGATTTGGGCTATTCGCGGCCTGGGTTTTCCTCTACTCCATGCTCGGCTGCCAGGTGGAGTCGCTTTCCACCGCGCTCACTTTCCGCCATCTGCCCGACCCCGCCCGGGACTTCGGGCCGGTGCGGGTGTGGGGGACCATCGGCTGGATCGTCTCGGGCTTCGTGCTCTCGGGCTGGCGCTGGCTCCACGGTAGCCAAGGGGGGAGCGACTCCCTGCAACTGGCGGCGGGGATCTCGGTGCTGGTGGGGATCTTCTGCTTCACCCTCCCCCACACCCCGCCCATTCGTAACGGCAACCCCTGGGCCTTCGTGGAGGCCTTCCGCCTGCTCCGCAACCGCAACTTCGTGGTGTTCATGGGGCTGGCGTTCGTGGCCTCCAGCCAACTGCAATACTTCAGCCAGATCAGCGCCCCCTATCTGCACCGCCTGGGAGTGTCTGGTGCCAGCCTGCCATTGGCCTTCACCATCGGCCAGTGGAGCGAGATCGTGGCCATGGCCGTGCTCATGCCGCTGGCCGTGCCCCGTCTGGGCATCCGCAACTGCCTGCTCATCGGCGCCCTGGCCTGGCCCCTGCGCTGCCTGATCTACGCCACGGGCCCGCTGTGGCTAATCCTCGCCTCGCTGGCGCTCAACGGGATCTCCTTCACCTTCTTTTCCATCGTGGGCCAGGTGTACGTGAACGACGTGGCGGGCAAGGACATCCGGGCCAGTGCCCAGAGCCTGCTCATGCTGGTGACCTCTGGCCTGGGGAGTTGCCTGGGAGCCTTCCTGGCGGGGGCGGTGCAGGCGCACTTTACCGTGGGCGCGGGGGCGCTGGCCAACGTGGACTACTCCCGGGTCTTCCTGGTCCCGGCTGGCGTGCTGCTGGCGGGGGTGGTCGTATTCGCGGTCTTATTCCGGGAACCGAAACGGGCGCTGTAGGGCAGGCCTATTCTGCCCCGAGCACAGCCGAGGGGCCATGGCCCGCCTCGCCAGCCCTGCCTAAGACCCGGGCCCGACTGCCGCCACCCCCGTTATCAGCCGTATCCTCCCTGTCTTCCCCTCCGACCTCACCACCAGGCACGTGTGGTGCGGCTCCGCGGTCCCGCCGGGGACAGGGGGCAGGGTGTTGTCGGGCAGCATCTCCTGGCTCACGGTGATCGGTGACGAGGCCTCGAGGGTGAGCCGCACGCCCTCCCAGGTAACCTCAAACTTGCCGCCCGCGCCGGTGACGGACACGGGCTGGGTCGTCCCCAGATGCCAGCGGAAGAGGATGGTGTCCTCCCGGCCCTTGGCCAGCGCCACCGTGTCGGTGACCGCCAGCCAGTCGGCCGACCACTCCACCTCCCGCAGCCAACGCTCCACTCCCTTGTAGCATGCCGTCGGGTTCACCACCACCTTCCCCCCCTTGGCGTTCAATCTACGCACGGTGATGGGGGCCGGGCGGGTCTCGGGCAGGTCCTCCCCCACCTGGAGTACGTTGTGGCCTACGCCGGCGTGGTAGTGGCTGTACATACGGGGGTTGTCATAGGAGGGGGTGCCGGCCTCAATGAGCACCGGGCGCCCATGCAGGATGAGGTTGACATGCCCTCGGTCGCAGTGGTCATGCTGGTCCAGCCGATGCCCACCCCGGACCCATACTCCAGTTGCGGCGGGGTCCCAGGAATCACGCCAGTTCACCCGGGCCGCCCGCTCGTAAGCCGCAAAGAGGGGCGGCGCTGCGCTTGCCCCGAGGTTGGCCGACCCACGGGCAAGCAGGCCGGGGATATCCACCGCCGGCCCATCGGCCAGGCTTGCCAGGGCCCAGCGGGCGACGTCGCTACCGGTGCAAACCGCGAGGAGTGACAGCAATGGGCGCAAGCGCTCATGCCCGGTGGCCGGCCCGGCATCGAAGCAGTTGATGAGCATGTCCCCCGGCTGCAGGTGCGAGACCAGCCAGGTGGGGAAATGCCTCAGGAAGGGCTGCTCGAGCGCCCGCCGGTCCCCCGCCACCGCCATGGCATGCGCGGTGTGCAGCATGGAAGTCACCGTGAAGTCGGCGTACCCCACGCCCTCCTCGAACTCCCCCGCCCGGCCGTGAGCCTGCAGCGCGCGCAGGAAGTTACGCACCCCCGTCTCGTAGGCGGCCCGGTGCTTGTCCACCCCGAGTACCAGGCAGGCCCGGACCAGTCCCTCGGTGGGCAGCATCCATTGATTGGTAATAGGGTTGTCGCTGGAGACGAACCAGGGACGCTTGACCTGCCAGTCGTCCACCACGCCGGCAATCTCCCCCTCCAGCAGTGCCTCCAGGCGCGCTCTCAAGGGAGGAGGGATCGTGCCCGGCGGCATGATTTCCAGCGCATCAGCAATCCCGCGCACCCCGGTGCCGGTAGCCAGCCAGTTGCCGTCCTTGCCATCTGCGGGCAGGCGGTTCTCCGGGGCATAGCAGGTCCACCCCGGGCGCTGCAGCGGCGACCACGAGGCCGCCTCCGCCAGTTGCGCGAGAACTCGCGCGCGAAAGGCCTCCTCCCCGGTCATACGGTAGGCAGCGGCCAACAGCGGCATCTCGCTCGCCAGCGTATTGCAGGCCGCGAAGTCGGACATGGCCAGGGCAAACTTCTCCTTGGTCTCGGGCCCCAGGGCGTTAGACCGCCCGTCGAGCCAGGTGCGGTGCTGGCCCACGTCCTCCAGCCGGTAAACCCGGCGCACGATGGGTAGTGCCGCCACCTCCCGCGCCCGGGTCAGGAACTCCGCCCGTGCCCCGGCCAGTCGCTCGTCTTTGGCAGCCCGATCCACCCACTCGGCCCATGATTTCACGGGCTGTCCTTCCGTGCCCCAGGCCGTTATGCCAAGCGCAAGCAAGAATGTTGCCATCCACAGGCCTGCAATTCGCATCCCGCCACCTCTGGGGATCACTATTCTGCGGAAGCGACAGGTTACCCGTTCGCCAGGTCAGCGAACCGAGCCGTCGGGGGTGGCGGCACGGCCTGGGTGATATCCTCACGCACGCAGTCGGAGGGAGGGACGTCGGGGCGGAAGCCCCGGAAGGAGGTGTGGCGCAGACGACCCTCCCGGGTCCACTCCAGGTACGCCACTTCGACCACGTACCTGGGCTCCACGAACACGATGTCGCGTATCCGGGGGTCGGGGGTGAAGGGGCTATGCTTGACCACCGTGGGCCGCAGCAGGTCGAGAATCTCCCTGCGCTGGCGGTCGGTGAAGCCGGTGCCCACCTTGCCCGCGTAGCGCAGATACTCGCCCTCATAGACCCCCAGCCGCAGCGCGCCCAGCAGGCCCGCGATGTTGCCCGTGCCCAGGGTAAACCCTCCGACCACGCAGTACTGGGTGGAGATGGCCTTGATCTTCTGCCAGAAAGGGGAGCGCCGCCCCATCTGATAGGTGGAGCGCTTCTCCTTGCCCACGATCCCCTCCAGGCCCATCTCCTTCACCGCGTTGAAGTAAGCAACGCCGGTGGCATCCACCACCTGGGTAAGGTGCACGCGCTCGTCCTCGCCCAGGATCTCGCGCAGATGAGCCTGGCGCTCGGTCAGGGGTCGGTCTATCAGCGGCTCTCCGTCCACGTACAGCAGGTCAAAGAACACCCCCTCCACGGGGGCGCTGGCAAGCAGGCGGGGGGAGGGGTCGGCAACGTGCATGCGGTGCTGGAGTTGCTCGAAGGAGGGCTTGCCCGCGCGCAGGGAGACCACCTCGCCGTCCAGGATGGCCTCCCGGGCCCGCACCAGGCGTCCCAGGTCCTGCATCTCGACATACTGGCGGCTGACGTCGCGCAGGTTGCGGCTTTGCAGGCGCACGGAGCCCGGGCGGACGAAGGCGATCACCCGCACCCCGTCCCACTTCAGTTCAAAGGACCAGTCGGGCGAGTCGAAGGGGCGGCGGGCAAGCATGGCCATCATGGGCCGGATTCTGCGCTCCATCCAGTCGCTGGTCACAGCCGGACGATTTCGCCCTCGACCCGGCCCTCCTCCCCTATCCGCAGCACGCCAAAGGAGGGGTGCCGCGCCATCCTTGGCTGCGTAGGTGAACCAGGATTTAGCAGCAGACGCACGCCCCGGCGCTCGCAAAGCGGCTGGTGGGAGTGACCAAAGACCACCACCGCCGCCTCGGGGGAGAGGGAGGCGGCCCGGTCCGCGGTACTCGTACCGATACCCCGGTCGCCGTGAGTCAGTCCGACGGTGACCCCCGCCAAGTCCAGGAGGCGGGTGCGCCCCAGCCGGGCCACCAGGTAGCCGGGGTCCAGGTTGCCGGCCACCGCGGTCGTGGGCGCGATCCCCTCCAACTGCTCCAGCACCCCCCCGTCGACCAGGTCGCCGGCGTGCAAGATGTGGTCGGGCCGCAGGTCGCGTAGTGCCGCGAGCAGGGTCTCGGGCAGGGAGCGGCCGGCGGGGAGGTGGGTATCCGACACGCAGGCGATGACCATCACTGCCCCTCCCCCACCAACTCGCTGACAGGTACGACGCGGATGCCCTGCGCCTGCAGCCGGGGCAGCGCCTCGGCCAGCAATGCGGCGGTCCGGGGGTGGGCGTGGCCGATGCCGAGGGCGTGCCCCCGGCGCAGGGCGATCTTGCCCAGGGTCTCTACCTGGCGCGCCATCTGCTCCTCGGGCACGGTGGGGCCATCCAGGAAGACGTCCCGGGAAATGCTGGGCACGCCGGCGCCCTCGGCTGCCGCAGGGACTTGCGACTGCCCGCCCGTCACGCTGTCTACGAAGAAGAGCCCGCGCTCCCCCGCCCAGCGCATGACCGCGTCCATGGTCTCCCGGTCACCAGTCGCGCGCGAGCCCATGTGGTTATTCACCCCCACTGCTCCCGGTACGGCGGCCAGGTCTTGCTGCAGCGTTTGCGTGAGATCCCGGGCCTCCATGCCCACGCTCACCGCACCGGGGCCGGGGTTCTGATCGCCCTGCGGCTGCATGGGCAGGTGCAGGAGCACCTCCCGCTCCGCCTCCCGGCAGCGAGCAGCGGACTCGGCGGAATAGGCGAGCCCGGGGAGCACGGCGAAGGTCAGTGCCTGCGGGAGGGCGAGGAAGGGCTCGAGGTCGGCGGGGTTGTGCCCCACGTCGTCAATGATGATGGCGACCCGAGGCCCCTCCCTCTGGGGAGCGTGCGCACCCCCAGCCGGAGGCTGCAGGGACTCCGCTCGGGGGGCCTCAGTCTCGGCACGGTCAGGCGGGGCGGTATGCACCTGCCGCGGGGCTCGCGGGGAGGGAGCCTCCGCCGGTCCGGTGGACAGGCCGCCTGGCGCCGGTGGCCTGGCGCAGGTCACGGCCACAAAAACGATCGTCCCCAGGCACAACAACAGGAGAACCCGCTCACGACCGTGTTGCCGGCGGGTTCCCCTCGTTGTGGGCATATGGTTCCCTGCCTGCTTAAGGTTGGCTGGGACCTTTCTTCGGTAGGGAGGCGATCTCCTGGCGCAACAGTTTCAGCGCTTCCTGATACTGCGTGTCCTGGTCGGTGGCCAACTCGCTCACCTCGGCCGGCAACTCCACTACCCTGTCGGGCTCTATGCCCTTCTTGTTAATGTCCCGACCCTTGGGGGTGTAGTAGCGGGCGGTGGTGAGCGAGAGCGCAGAGCCATCGCTCAGCGGCATCACCGTCTGCACCAGGCCCTTGCCGTAGGTGGTGGTGCCGACGATGGTGCCCAAGTGGTAGTCCTGGATGGCGCCGCTCAGGATCTCGGAGGCACTGGCCGTGCCCTTGTTCACCAGCACCACCATCGGATGCGCGAACTTGCGCTTGGCATCAGGGATATCGTAAGAGCGCCGCTTGCCTCCCCGCTCCTCGATGTAGACGATGGGGCCCTTGCTCACGAATTGGCGAGCCACCTCTACGCACTCGCCCAGCAAGCCGCCGGGGTTGTTACGCAGGTCGAGCAGGAGACCCTCCATGCCCTGGCTCTCCAAGTCATCGAGGGCCTTGCGGCTCTTGTCGGCGGTGATTTCGTTGAAAATGTTGAGGCGCAGGTAGCCGACTTTGCCCGGCAGCATCTTGTATTCGACTGCGGGGATGTCGATGGTGCCGCGCACGATCTTTACCTCAAACGGTTTGGCCAACCCCTTGCGTCCTACGGTCAGGGTCACGGGCGTTCCGGCCTGACCGCGGATCAGGCTGACTGCTTCCGACAGGTCCATGCCTGCCGTGCTCTTGCCGTCTACCTTGAGGATGTAGTCACCGGCCTTCAACCCTGCTTTCGCGGCGGGACTGCCCTGGATGGGGGAGGTGACCGTGATGCGGTATGACTTGGCGTGCAGGTCTGCGCCGCAGTTGGGGCAGACCACTGTGGGCAGCGTGCGGGTGGCATCCGGCACCGGGGGCACCTCGGTCATGCCCAGCGTGGCGCCAATTCCCTCGAAATGCCCCTCGCTTTCCCGGCGAAAGGCCGCGTAGTCCTTGGCCTCCATGAAGCGCGTGTAAGGGTCATCAAGGGCGCGCAACATGCCGCGGATGGCCCCATAGGTAAGCGGCCGGCTGTCCTCAACCTTATCCACGTAGAACTGGCGAAGGTCATCCAGCACCTCCTGGAAGGTCTCCAGGGGGCGCAGGTCGCCCTCACCGGCCGCGGCCGTCTTGTCCGGGCCGGCGACCGCCTGTCCCGTGCTGGCGCTCAGATAACGCAACCCGGATGGCGTCTGGCTGGCCGCCAGCAGTTGGTAGTGCCGCCCCGCGGTGAAGGCACAGGTGGTCAGCACCAGCAGCAATGCAAAGACAAGTATGTAGTGTCTGCGCTTCATATCCGTCCCGTTGCCTCAGAAGGATGAACGCCGGCCGGTGAGGCCGGCGTCCTTACATGCTTACCCGGCCCGGGGATCCCGTAACCGGACCGGTCGCTTTGCCGGATCGCCTCAGCCGGGGGAATCAGCCGTAGATGTGGATGCGCACCACCTGCATGCCGTAGAGGGTGAACTCGATGCCGGGGTAGTCCAGGGCCAGGTGCTTGGTGAAGCCCACCGTGGCGCCCCCGATGCTGAGGGCTGCCGTGGGGCTGAACTGGCCGGGGTGCGCCACCGCGCCGCCAGTAGCCGGCGGCAGGGCACCCGGCTGGCGGGGAGCCTGACTCGCGGCTCGCCGGGTGGTGCCCAGACTCAGCCCCAGGCTACCCGGGGCCGCGGCCAGCGGCCGCCCGCCTACCGAGGGCAGCGCCCGTCCACCGCTGACCGGGGTTTCCTGTAACACGCTCAGCATATTGGGGTAGCGGTACTCCCGCAGCACCTTGCTCAGCGAATCGCCCAGGCTGATGTTGCGCTCGGTGCGGACTGCGGTGGTGGGCGCGAACTTGTCCCACATGCTTACGATCACATTGGTCACCGTAGCCTCAGCGCCTTGGCCGGTGATGACCACCCCCACCGCGGGGCTGCGCCGGTAGACCCACTCCACCTGGTTGGGCTGCAGGCTATCTGCCTGTACCGCCAGGGCCCAGGGCAGAGGATCGGCCATCTCCGCCATGGCCTGGGCGGAAAGCCGGTTGAGCACGCCACCGGGGGTATACATGGCATCCGGGGGCCCATAGACCGTGGACTGCATCAGGGTGAGTGGCGAATCGCCGATCCGGATGCCGGCCAACTGCGTCTCGGCGGCCGCAGGAAGAGCCGCCAGGAGCAGCAGTGCCGTGACGGCAACCAGAGCAAGGTGTCGCATGCTCCTAATCCTTTCCTCTGCCTCTAAGGCTAAGGCCGCCCAGCCGGCCCCCGGAACGGATACCCAGAGCGCCTGGCTGGCCCAACGTCATGGGCCCGGTGGCCACCGTCGCCGGCATGACCATCCCCGAGGAGGGTCCGGGATGGGCCTCCAGGCAAATACCAATCACCCGCTGCTTCTCCAGGGTGAAGGTGACGCCGCTGCTGGGGTAGCGCACTATCAGCAGGCCCCCCCGGTTCTCGGTGCTCTCGGGGAAGCCGTAAGCCTTCACGATCTTGTCGTAGGAGTCGGCAAGCGTGATCCCCTTCTCGGTCTTCACCGTAGGGTTGGGGAACTTACCCGCCACCATGATCGAGGTCACGATGCCCTTGGGAGTGAGGGCCACTGCCAACTGGTAGCCGCCGCGAAACCACAGCCAGTAATGCGGGGCCTCACTGCCCTGGGGCACGGCCCCCACCGGCGCCCCGCGCGGGCCAGAGCGCTGGCTGCCGCTATCCCGGGAGGAACTCAGGGTGAGACGTAGCATGCTGCCGGTGGGGCTCACCGTAGTCGCGGTGCGCCCGCCAGGCAGTCCCCCGGGGGTAACCGGCGCATTGAAGGGCTCACCCGCCGCCTTGCCCACCACTGCGCCGGTGGGCCCGATGAACCCCGGCTGGCCCAGTTTGTCGAGCAGTTCCAGCACATCCTGCTCCAAGCGCACCCCCGCCAGGCCCATCTCGGTGCTCCCACTTATGGCAAGACTGGGGGGCTCCGGAGCGCCCAGCACAGGGGGTAGCGCCTGGCTCACTTGGACCGGCTCGGCAAGCGCCCCTGCGGGCAGAATAAGCAGCGCTGCGAAAAGAAGAATCGGGGGGGTCAGGGTTGCTTTGGTCATCGGCGTTCCTCGGCCTCCTGCCGCCAGGTCCCGGGTGGGAGTCCAGCCGCCAATGCAGGGATGGGCCATGCGAAACTGAGCCTGTCGCGCCGCACGGGGCGGCCAGTTCACTATAGCACAGGCCATGTTGGCCGTCAACCGAAAGACGCCCGGCTGGGTCCCCTCGGCTCACGGCATGCATACCCGCGCCCACGCCTGCCGAAACGGGCCCCGGCCGGCAGGTTGCCCTACGCCGTCCTCCCTGCTACCGCAGGGCGGCGTTTCCTTGACGCCGCCCGGTCGCCATAGTAACATGAACGCGCCGGCACGGCTGCATACAGCCGTTTGCCGGCCAGGCTTGCCCCGGGTTAGAAAGGATAGTTACACGCGTGATCTCAACCGCCGATTTTCGCAAGGGCTTGACCGTCGAACTGGACGGCGAGGTGTTTTCCATCATTGATTTTCAGCACGTGAAACCGGGCAAGGGCGGAGCGTTCGTGCGCACCAAACTGCGTAACGTGCGCACGGGCAACGTCTTCGACCGTACCTTCCGCGCCGGTGAGCGCATGGAGCGGGCCATCCTCGAGCGCAAGCAGATGCAGTACCTGTACTCGCAGGGCGACGACTATGTCTTTATGGATACTGAAACCTACGACCAGGTAACCTTGACCGCCGACCAACTGGGCGAGGCCACCAAGTGGCTCAAGGACAACCTCGAGGTGGCGCTGCTTACCCACGAAGGCCGGCTAATCGGGGTGGAGCTCCCCGATTCGGTCGAATTGCGGGTGATCCAGACCGACCCCGGGCTGCGAGGTGACACCGCCAGCGGCGGCAGCAAGCCGGCAACCCTGGAGACCGGGGCCGTCGTGCAAGTGCCCCTGTTCATCAACGAGGGGGACGTGCTGCGGGTGGACACCCGGAGCGGACTCTACCTGGAAAGGGTGAGCGGTTGACGGGCAAGCCCGGCAAACCTGGCGAGCGCCTGGAGCAGATCAGGGAGTTGATCGCGCTGATGCGCGAGACCGGCGTCAGTGAGTTGGCGCTGGATCTGCCCGACTTCAAGGTGACCATTCGCCGTGACTGCGCTGGGGGGACGGCGGCGAGTGCGGCCGCCCCGGCGCCGAGCACGAAAGTGGTTGCCGTCGAGCCGATAGCCCAGCAGACGCCGGAAGCCGGTGGTCTGGTGCCGGTGACCGCACCTCAAGTGGGTATATTCACACGTGATGCCGCCTCGGGCACCCGGGTGGTGCTCAGCCCGGGCGACTGGGTGCAGGCCGGCCAGGTCCTGGGAGGCCTGGAGGCCATGAACGTGGTGATGGAAGTGCATTCCCCCGTATCAGGACGGGTGGCGGACATCCTGGTGGAGGATGGCGCCGCGGTGGAGTACGGCCAGATCTTGTTCCTGATCGAGAGCGGGGGCAGCGGCGATGCGACTGCTGCATGACCAGCGCGGGTTCCTTAGCCTGATCGAGTTGCTGGTGGTGCTGGTGGTGATCATGGTGGGTCTCTACCTGTGGCTCAACATGGGATCCCTTGGCTCCCCCGGCGGCGGCGCGGTGGGCAATTACGTGCCTCGGCGGGGCGGCCCCACCACCACCCCCGGCATCGCCATTGACCAGGCGGTCTCCGTGAAATGCGTGGAGAACCTGCGCCAGGTACGCCAGGCACTCATGATGTGGGAGCAGCAGAACGAGGGTTACCCTGGCAGCCTGGCCGACCTCCGTCTTGGAGAGAATGCCCTCAAGTGCCCCAACACCGGCCAGCCCTACTCCTACGATCCGGCCACAGGGAAGGTGAAGTGCCTCACCCCGGGGCACGGCAGTTTCTGAGCCCCGGCGCCGGGCAGACATGATGACACCTTATGTTTGATAAGATTCTGATTGCCCATCGCGGGGAGATTGCGGTTCGCATCATCCGCGCCTGCCGGGAGATGCGCATTGCCACGGTCGCCGTCTACTCCACCGCCGACGAGAACGCGCTGCACGTGCGCCTGGCCGACGAGCGGGTATGCATCGGCCCCCCGGCCAACCGCGACAGTTACCTGAACATCCCCAGTCTGATCACGGCGGCGCTGATCACCGGGGCGCAGGCGATCCACCCCGGCTACGGCAACCTCTCGGAGAACGCCTCGTTTGCCGAGAACTGCGAGGCCTGCAAGATCAAGTTCATCGGCCCGCCTGCTGCGGTGATCGAGCGCATGGGTGACAAGGTGTCGGCTAAGCGCGCGATGCGCGCGGCAGGGGTGCCGGTGGTGCCGCCTGACACCGACATGGCAATCACCGACGACCGGGAGGCCTTGCGCCTGGCCACCCGGCTCGGCTATCCAGTCATGATCAAGGCCTCTGCAGGCGGGGGCGGGCGGGGCATCCGCGTGGTGCACAGCGATGAGGACCTGGCGCGTAGCCTGCCGATCGCCCGAGCGGAGGCCCAGGCCGCCTTTGGCAAGCCTGAGGTCTACCTCGAGAAGTATCTGGAGGAGCCCAGGCACGTCGAGGTGCAGATTCTCTCTGACGCGCACGGCAACTTCGTGCACCTGGGCGAGCGTGAGTGTTCGATCCAGTATCGGCACCAGAAACTCATTGAGGAGACCCCCTGCCCCAATCTCTCGCCTAAACTGCGCGCCGCGCTGTGCCAGGCGGCCCTGCGCGGCGCCCGGGCCATTGGCTACGTGGGCGCCGGCACTATGGAATTCCTGGTGGACCGTGAGCAGCATCTCTATTTTCTGGAGATGAACACCCGCATCCAGGTCGAGCACCCGGTAACGGAGATGGTGACCGGGCTGGACCTGATCAAGGAGCAGATCCGGGTGGCGGCCGGAGAGCGGCTGGGCTATGGCCAGAAAGAGATTCAGCGCAAGGGGCACGCCATCGAGTGCCGAATCACCGCACAGGACCCCGAGGCGCATTTCGGCGCCGCCGCCGGGCGGGTGGTTTCCTACCTGGTCCCGGGCGGGCCCGGGGTGCGGGTGGACAGCCACCTGTACCCTGGCTATGAGGTGCCGCCCTACTACGACCCGCTGCTGGCCAAGGTGGTGGCCTGGGGCCGGGACCGCCGGGAAGCGGTGGCGCGCATGGCGCGGGCGCTGGGAGAGATGGAGGTGGAGGGGATCAAGACCAGTCTGCCCTTCCACCGCAAGGTGATGCAGAATGCCTTTTTCCGCAAGGGAGAGGTCACCGTCAACTTCATCACCAGGCGCATGCGCCTGTAGGACGTGAGCATGGGCAAGCGCAGGAGCGGCCGCGAATTGGCACTGCGGCTGCTATTTGAGGTGGACGTGGGCAAGGCGCCCGTCGAGCAGGTGCTCGAGTTCTCGGTCGAACCCGACCGCTACGACGCGCCCACCATCGCCTTTGCCCGCCGCCTGCTCGAGGGTACGGTAGCCCATGCCCGCGACATTGATGCCCTCATCAGCCGGTACGCCAAGGAGTGGAGCCTGGACCGCATGGCCAACGTAGATCGCAACATCCTGCGCCTGGCCGCCTATGAAATCCTGCACGAGCCCGAGATCCCAGCCAGCGTCTCGGTGGACGAGGCGGTGGAATTGGCCAAGAAGTACAGCACGGCGGAGTCGGGCAAGTTCGTCAATGGCATCCTGGGCAACCTTATCCGCCACCTGGACGAGCACCCCAAGTGAGCCCGGCATGACCCTCACCGAACGCTATGTCTTCACGGTAAAGGACCTCAGCCGCTACCTCAAAGGGCTGCTGGAGCGCGACGCCACCCTCCGGGACCTGTGGGTACGCGGCGAGATCAGCAACTTCGTCGCCCACTCCTCCGGGCACCTATATTTCACCCTCAAGGATGAGTGGAGCCAGGTACGCTGCGTCTGCTTCCGCGAGCAGGCCTGCCGCCTGCCCTTCGCTGCCGCTGACGGCATGCGGGTGCTCTGTCATGGGTCGGTGACGGTGTATGAGCGAGCGGGACAGCATCAACTCTACGTCTCGGAGATGCGCGCCGACGGCGTGGGCGCCCTCTTCGCCGCCTTTGAGAAACTGAAAGCACGGCTGCAGGCCGAGGGGCTCTTTGAAACCTCCCGCAAGCGGCCCCTCCCCCGCTATCCCCGGCGCATCGGGGTGTTGACCTCCCCTCACGGAGCGGCGCTGCATGATTTCATTACTATCCTGCGGCGTCGCTGGCCACCGGCAGACATCCTGCTGGTGCCGGTGCAAGTGGCGGGGGCGGGAGCGGCCGCGAGCATCCAGCGCGGGCTGGCGCGCGCCGCCGCCCAGCCGGGGCTGGAGGTGCTGGTGCTCACGCGGGGGGGCGGCAGCCTCGAGGAGTTGTGGCCCTTCAACGAAGAGCGGGTGGCCCGGGCCATTGCCAGCAGCCCTCTCCCAGTGGTCAGTGCGGTGGGGCACGAGACCGATTTCACAATTGCGGATTTTGTGGCCGACCTGCGGGCGCCCACCCCCTCCGCCGCGGCCGAACTGTTGGGACCGGACATGCAGGGCCTGCTCTCGCAGGTGGCGCAGTACCGGGAGCGCACCCTGCGCGCGCTTACCAGGGCGGCGTCGGGCCGCCGCCAACGGCTGCAGGCCGCCTGCTCCCGGCGCCCGCTGGTGACGCCGCTGGCCGTGCTGGCCCCCTATCGGCAGCGCCTGGACGACGGGCGCGCGCAGACCCAGCGTGCCATCAGGGAGGCCCTGCATACCCGCCGCAGCGCCCTGCGCGAGGCCTGCGCCAAGGTGGCCCTGCTCGGGCCCGATTCGGTGCTGCGCCGCGGGTATACCATCACCCGTACTGTCCCTGACGGCGCCGCTGCCAGCATCGCCACACTGAGGCCGGGGATGGCCCTCGAGGTTATCTTCCATGACGGGGCTACGCTCTGCCGGTCCGAGCAGGTGAGGCCAGGGGCCGGCCAGTGGAGAAGGAGCCGAGATGCCCAGAAGTAGTGCAATCGTCTTGCTATTCGTCGCCTGCTTACTGCCGGCTGGTGCCCTTGCCGAGGCCCCACAGGCGGCCGTGGATCAGGCCCGGTCGGCGTGGGTAGGAGGCTGGGAGGCCTACGCGGCCAGCCTGGACGGCACCCTGGAACGCCCGGTCCGTGCCGCTCACATGCAGGAAGCCCAGCGCCTGCTGCTGGCGGCCGCCGCCGCCGCCCCCACCAACCCCGTTTATGCCGAGGCGGCCGGGTACGTCGCCTTTCAAGCCGGCGACTACAAGACGGCCGAACAGCAACTCACCCGCGCCCGGGAGCGTGCGGGCAACCAGCCACGCGTGCACATGCTGCTGGCCCAGGTCTACAGTTACGGCGCTTACGACGAGCCCAAGCAGGCCCGTCATTGGGCCAAGAAAGCGGTGGACGCCCTGACCAAGGCGGGGCGCCTGGACCGGGGCAATGCCAACGGCCAAGTAGCGGCCGCGAGTTTGCTGCTGGACGCCGGCTTTTCCGACTGGCGTAAGCACCTGGACCTGGCGCTGGCGGCCCCCTCCCCCGCACTGCGGCTCTACGAGTTGCCTCTGCCCGCGCTGCCTGCGCCCCAGGCCGCGGCCATCCAGTACCAGTTCTGCATGGCGCAGGCCGCCCGCCTGGTGAACGTGGTGCGGGCGTGCTGCCGGTGGGCCAGCGAGCATCCGGGCGAGGCAGCCCAGATCCTGGCCCAGGCCAAGCAGGTGGCCGGACTGCTACAGCGGGCGACCCCGACCTGGGCGAGCGTGACGCTGGCCGGGGTGAACGCCGAGCGGCAGATCGAGCAGGCCCTCCCTTCTCCCTCCCAGGAGCGGTTGGCGCAATTGAAGGCATGGGCGGAGGCGCTGGCCCCGCTGCAGGTGATGCCGGAGCCCACCGCCAGCCTGACCAGATTCATGGAGTCCCAGCGGGCGGCGGTCGCCAGAGTGATGGGAGCGCAGTGATGGCACAAAAGCCCAAGCCCGAACAACTTGACTTCGACCAGGCCCTCTCCCGGCTGGAGCAGATCGTGGGCCGCCTTGAGAGCGGCGAGGCCAGCCTGGAGGAATCCATCACCCTCTTTGAGGAAGCAACCCGGCTCTGCACGCTATGCGAGGAGACCCTGCGCAAAGCCGAGGGCCGCATCCAGCAACTCGTGGACAGGGGCGCCGGGGGCACTGCGGTGGAGGAGATGGAACCCGAGTGAACCCCCACTATCCTGACGGCATGCAGGCCGAGCTGACCCGCCTGTCGGGCCTGGTGCAGGCTCGCATCATGGGCTCGGCCTTTCTGCGACAGGTAAGCCCCAAGAGCCTGGCTGAGGCTTGCGCCAGTTATCCTGCCCGCGGGGGCAAGTCGCTGCGGGCGGCCATGCTGGTATGGTCCTGCCGGATGTGCGGCGGCCCTGAAGAACCCGCCCTGCAGGCGGCGGCGGCGGTGGAATTGTTCCACGCGTGGACGCTGGTGCATGACGACATCATCGATCGGGACCCGATGCGTCGAGGCGGGCCCGCGGTGCACGCGGCGGCGCAGGAACAGGCCCGTGCCGCCGGGCAGGACCCTGCCCAGGCGGCACATTACGGCACCAGCCTGGCCATTCTGGCTGGCGACATGCAGCACGGGTGGGCCGTGAGCATGCTGGCCGCGCTGCCCCGGCACCGGCACGGCCCTGCCCTGGTGCGGCGGTTGGAGGGCAAGACATTGCGCGAGGTGATCGGCGGGGAGATGCTCGACGTCGATCTCGCGGCGCGGCCCCTGGACGCAGTCTCGGAGGAGGATGTGCGCCGCGTGATCGCGCGCAAGACCGGGGCCCTCTTTGCCTTTGCCGCCTGGGCCGGCGGAATGGTGGCAGGCGCCTCCAGCCGTTATCGTGCTGCCCTGTCCCGCTACGGACTGGAGGCGGGCATCGGATTCCAGGTTCAGGATGATATTCTGGGGCTGGTGGGCCGCCCCGAGGCGATGGGCAAGCCGGTGGGCAGCGACCTGCGTGAGGCAAAGCGCACCCTCCCCCTGGTGGTGGCCTGGAACCGGGCCGGTGCCGCCGAGCGTCGAACCATTGAGGCGGCCCTCCGTCCCGCGGCCGGCCAGACCGAAATCAGACAGGCCACCGCCGCCATCTTGCACCTGGGAGGGGTGGCCGCAGCCGAGGCCTGGGCGGAAACGTGCAGCCACCGGGCACGCGCGGCGCTGGCCGATATGCCCCCGGTCAGGGAGCGGGAGTATCTCTTGGCCCTGGCGCAGAAGATGATCGCGAGAGACCGCTGATGGGCAAGTACCTGGACCGGGTGCAAGGCCCGGAGGATGTGAAAGCGCTGTCGTTGGCCGAGGCGGCTGAACTGGCCGAGGAAGTGCGCGCGCTGCTGGTGGATACCGTCGCCAAGACCGGCGGGCACCTGGCTTCCAACCTGGGCGTGGTGGAGTTGACGCTCGCCCTGCACATGGTATTGGATACCGCCCGCGACCGGGTGGTATGGGACGTGGGGCACCAGTGCTACGTGCACAAGTTGCTGACCGGCCGGCGTCATCGCTTTCATACCCTGCGCCAACTGGGGGGCATCGCCGGCTTTCCCCGCCGGGAGGAGAGCGAGCACGATGCCTTCAACACCGGCCACGGCAGCACCTCCATCTCCGCCGCGCTGGGCCTGGCCAAGGCTCGTGATCTGCAGGGCGGGCAGGAAGCCGTGGTGGCGGTGATCGGCGACGGGGCCCTCACCGGGGGGCTCGCCTTCGAGGCCCTCAACCAGGCCGGGCACCTCAAATCCAACCTGCTGGTGATCCTGAACGACAACGAGATGTCCATCTCCCGCAACGTGGGGGCGATGGCCGGCTACCTCTCCCGGTTACGGCTCGACCCGCATTACCTGCGGGCCAAGGACAACTTCGAAGCCCTGATGAGCCGGCTCAAACTTGGCCCCGCGGTGCTGGAGGCGGTAGAGCGCTTCAAACTGGGGGTGAAGCAACTGCTCGTACCCGGCATGCTTTTCGAGGAACTGGGGCTGACCTACCTGGGACCCATTGACGGGCACGACCTGGGGGCGCTGGTGGCCATGCTCCGCCACGCCCGCACCCTGCGCGGGCCGGTGCTCATGCACGTGATCACCCGCAAGGGCAAGGGCTATCACTTCGCGGAGGCGGATGCCTGCCGCTTCCACGGCACCAGCCCCTTTGACGTGGACTCCGGCGAGCCCGACCGCGCCCCTACCGGGCTCAGTTTCACCTCCGCCTTTGGCGAGGCGATGATCCGCCTGGCGAAGGAAGACTCGCGCGTGGTGGCCATCACCGCCGCCATGCGCGACGGCACCGGGCTAAAGCGCTTTGCCGAGCTATACCCCGACCGCTTCTTTGACGTGGGGATGGCGGAGAGCCATGCTGTCACTTTTGCCGCCGGACTCGCAGCGCGTGGCCTGCGCCCCGTGGTGGCGGTCTACTCCACTTTCCTGCAGCGCGCCTACGACCAGATCCTGCATGACGTGTGCATGCAGGGCCTGCCGGTGGTCTTTGCCCTCGACCGCGCGGGCATCGTGGGCGAGGACGGGCCCACCCACCAGGGTGCCTTCGACCTATGCTACCTGCGGCATATGCCCGGCATGGTGGTAATGGCCCCCCGCACCCTCGACAGCCTGGACCGGATGCTGGCCACCGCCCTCTCCTGCCCCGGGCCGGCCGCCATCCGCTACCCTCGCTGTGACGGGGCCTCGCCCGCGGGCGATACCCATGAGCCTCTGGAGATAGGACGAGGTCTGCTGCTCCGGGAGGGGGATGACGTGGCTTTCCTCTGCCTGGGCCCGCTTACCGACGAGGCGCTACGGGCGGCGGACCTGCTCGGCGAGCAGGGGGTCCAGGCTGCCGTTGCGAACATGCTCTTCCTCAAGCCACTCGACCGCGAACTGACGCTCTCCCTGGCCGGCTGCGGGCGTCTGATCACACTGGAGGAGGGGCAGGCTTGCGGTGGGCTCGGCAGTGCGGTGTTGGAGACCCTCGCGGCCGCCGACCTGCCTTCCCCGTGCCAGGTGCGCTGCCTGGGCTTGCCCGACGGCTTCATCGAGCACGGGCCGCGGCGGGTGCTGCTGGACCGGCTCGGGCTGACCGCCCCCCACCTCGCCGAGACTGCCAGCGCCTTGCTCGCCGGTACTTACTCCCCCAAGGGTTCCCATGTCTGAGCACATCGTCTGGCAGGACGCCCACACCCTGGCCGTCGGCGGCCGGGGCTGGCCCGATGCCACCTGGAACCGCCTGCCCGCCCGCGCCCAAGCCCTGGTGCCGCCAGATCTGTGGGAAAAGAGCACCCAGCCGGCCGGGGTCTGGGTGGGCTTTCACACTACTGCCCCTACCGTGCACGTGCACTGGCGGGTAACCAACCCTGAGCTAGGGCGGCACAACGCCCCCGCCATCGGCCAGAGCGGCCTGGACGTCTACGCCCGGGACGCCGCAGGCCGCTGGCGGGGGCTCACCGTGGGCCTCCCCACCGCACGGGATAATCTGGGCCCGCCCATCGCTGGCATGCAGCCCGGCCATCCGGAGTACCTGGTCTACCTGCCCATCCGCAATGCGCTCGAGGTGCTGGAGTTTGGGGTGGCGCCGGGTGAGCAGTTGATGCCAGCCCCCGCCTTTACCGGCCTACCCCTGGTGTACTACGGCACCTCCATCGTGCCCGGCCAGGGGGCCTCCCGGCCGGGCATGGGGCATGCCTCCATCCTGGGGCGGCGGCTCGACCGCCCGGTGATCAACCTGGGCTTCGGGGTGGTGAAGCGGGTGCTTTAATGCTGCCCTATTGCGCCTGAGATCACCCGTTCAGCAGCGCAATGACGCTCCTGGGGTGCGAGTTCTCGGTCACCGTGGGGGGCTGGCCGGATTCCCCGCGCACCTTCACCACCCGGGTGTAGGGCGGGGGGAGGCTGATGCGGCCGAAGTCCTCTTGCTGCGCCCGCTCCAGGGCCCGGCGAGCCGCCTCCTCGATCAGCGCCCGCGCCCGCACCGGGGGCACGTGCACTGCGCCCAGGTTGCGCCGGGCATAGTCCTCTGCGTTCAGATCGTCGCCGCTGCCCGGGGTGACCCCCCGCTTCACGGCGGCGGTCTCGATTCCCGGGAACAGAGCCTGGGCCTCCCTGGTGAAGGCCAGGTCGCCGCAGGCCAGGATGGTGCGCACCCCCAACTCGCTGGCACAGAAGGCCATCTGCCCAAACTCGCCCACCGAGATGCCGTTGAGGGTGTAGTCCAGGCAGTTGAACCAGCCGGTATGGGCCAGGTGGGCGTACTCGGTGCCCGACTTGGCGTGCTGGCCGACCCAGGCCGCAAAGGCGAACGAGTCGTCCAGTCCGAAGGGGTAGGGGCTACCCGGCGGCCACCCCCGCAGCAACTCCACCCGGGGGTCAATGCGGGCGGGGTCCAGGCCGCCGTGGCCATGGCCGTCGGCCACCGCCACCTCGGTGGCGCCGGCCGCGTAGAACCCCCGTACCGCGGCGTTGGCCTCCTCGGTCAGGAACTCCTTGGCCAGGTCGTAGTAGCGTCCGGAGGGCTGGCACCAGTCGTCGAAGTTGAGCACCCCCGCCACGCCCTCCAGGTCGGTCATGATGTAGATCTTCATGGGTTTGCCTCCTTGCTGAGAGCGCCTCACCCTAACCCTCTCCCGGGGGAGAGGGTAAACCGGCGCCGAGCATCTTCGCCGCGAGGCCCTCTGCCGCCTCCACAGCGGATTACCGGGCCCATAAGGGCCTGGAGCCGGGCTAGGGCAGGGAGAGCGAGATTTCCCGACGGGGACCCCTCGCTACGCTCAGGATTACCACTCGAAATGACACAAGGGCGGTACCGAGCGAGTCTTGAATGGCTTCTTGGCTTGTACCCCCTCCCCCTCCCCCCCACCCTCTCCCGGGGGGAGAGGGAGTGACACCCAGGCCCTGCCGCCCCGGCGGCTTTGACCCGCCGCGCCCGTTTTGATAGGATATAGGGGCACATTGCCCCATTCTTTTCCCGGGAATCCCTGTATGCCCAACGAGTCCGATCCCATACTTTCCGGCCTTAACGACCCCCAGCGCGAGGCAGTGACCCACGGCGAGGGGCCCTTGCTCGTCTTCGCGGGCGCGGGCAGCGGCAAGACCCGCGTGCTCACGCACCGCGTGGCCTGGCTTATCCGCGGGGGCGTGCCTGCGCGCAGCATCATGGCCGTCACCTTCACCAACAAGGCCGCCAACGAGATGTCCGAGCGCATCTTCCGACTGGTGGGGCGGGCGGCGCGGGACATGTGGATGGGCACCTTCCACGCCCTGTGCGCACGCATGCTGCGCCTGGACGGGACGGCAGTAGGGGTCGACCGCAACTTCACCATCTTCGATACCGACGACCAGGCCGTGCTGATCAAGGACTGCCTGAAGCGGCTGGAGATCAACACCGACCGCTTCCCGCCGGGGCAGGTGCTGGGCGAGATCGGCAAGGCCAAGAACGAGTTAGTCGGCCCCCGCGCCTACCAAAACGCCGCGGTCACCATGTACCAGCAGGTGGTGGCCAAGGTCTACGAGGCCTACCAGAAGGGTCTGGCCGAGAACAACGCCCTGGACTTTGACGACTTGATCATGCGTGCGGTCGACCTGCTCTCCGTGCCGGAGGTGCTCGAGCGCTACCGGGAGCGCTTCCAGTACCTGCTGGTGGACGAGTACCAGGACATCAACTTCGCGCAGTACCGGCTGGTGCGCTTGCTGGCCGACGGCAGCCGCAACCTGTGCGTGGTGGGGGATGACGACCAGTCCATCTACGGCTGGCGGGGCGCGGACATGCGCATCATCCTGCAGTTCGAGCAGGACTACCCCGACGCCACCGTAGTGAAGTTGGAGCAGAACTACCGCTCCACCCAGCCCATCCTGGAGGTGGCGTGGTCGGTGATCCGCGCCAACAAACAGCGCAGGGACAAGAGACTGTGGACCGACCGCGCGGGCGGCCCTCTCCCCTACTGCCACCAGACCCCCGACGAGCACGAGGAGGCGGCTTTCATCGCCGGCGTGGTGGAGCAGCAGGTCCGCTCCCGCAACCGGCGCTTTGGCGACTTCGCGGTGCTCTACCGGGTGAACGCGCAGAGCCGGGTGCTGGAGAAGGTCTTCCTGGGCATGGGTATCCCCTACCGCATGGTGGGCGGCGTGCAATTCTACGCCCGGGCCGAGATCAAGGACATCCTGGCCTACCTGCGGGTCATTCAGAACCCGGACGATTCCGTGAGTCTGCGCCGCATCATCAACGTCCCCACCCGCGGCATCGGCGAGCGCACCATCCAAAAACTGGCCGAGGCGGCGGCCGGACGCGGGATGACCATGCTACAGGCGATGTCCCATGCCCCCGCCATCGGCATTGGCGGTCAAATTGGCGAGCAGGTCGTGAAGTTGGCCCAGATGCTCGAGTCGTTGATCTCCGAGCGCGAGAACCTGGGCGTCACGGAACTCGCCCAGGCGGTGATCGAGGGCAGCGGCTACCGGCAGTGGCTGGCGGAGGACCGCTCGCTGCGGGCGCGCACCCGCCTGGAGAACGTCAACGAGTTACTCTCGGCTACTCAAGAGTTCGAGCGCACCTCCGAGCAAAAAACGCTCGGCGCCTTCCTGGAGCAGGTGGCACTGATCTCGGACGTGGACAAACTCCGCGCCGGCGAGGACGCGGTGGTGCTGATGACCCTGCACGCGGCCAAAGGGTTGGAGTTCCCCGTGGTCTTCATGTCGGGCATGGAGGAGGGGGTCTTCCCCATCTCCCGGGCCATCTGGGAGGGCGATGCCCGCGAGATGGAGGAGGAGCGGCGCCTGTGCTACGTGGGCATCACCCGGGCGCGCGAGGAACTCTGCTTCACCTGGGCCGCCACCCGGCAACTATACGGGCAGACTCAGCGCGCGGAGGTCAGCCGCTTCCTACGCGAGCTGCCCGAGGAGTTGGTGCAGGGCAAGTCGGCCTTCCACCCCCCCCGGGAGATCACCTGGGAGCGTGCCGACAGCCTGCAAAACCAGGCCGCACAGGATATACTGAGGGTGGCGAGCCCCAATGCGCCCTTCCACGCCGGCGACCGTGTGGAGCATGCCAAGTTTGGGGTGGGCATGGTGATCGCCTGTGAGGGCGAGGGCGACGAGGCCAACGTCACGGTGGCCTTCGCCGGGCAGGGCGTGAAGAAATTGCACGTGGGCTACGCCAACCTGAAGCGACTCTGAGGTGACGTATGGCCGACCGTGAGCCCACGCCCGAAGTGCGGGCGCGGGTAGAGCAACTTCGACGGGACATCAACTACCACAACTACCGCTACTATGTGCTCGACCAGCCGGAGATTTCCGATGCGGAATATGACCGGCTGATGGCCGAACTGACCCGGCTGGAGGAGCAATATCCCGCCCTGCAAACCCCCGACTCACCCACCCAGCGGGTCGGCGCGGCCCCCCTGGAGGCCTTTCACAGCGTGCGCCACCTGCAGCCCATGCTCAGCCTGAGCAACGCCTTTGGCGCTGAGGAACTGACCGCCTTTGACCAGCGCATCAAGCGTATGCTGGGGATGGACGCGGGCGAGGACATTGACTACGTGGTCGAGTTGAAGGTGGACGGGCTGGCCGTCAGCCTGCTCTACGAGGACGGCCGGCTGGTGCGGGGCGCCACCCGCGGCGACGGGGTGAGCGGCGAAGATGTTACCCAGAACCTGCGCACCATCTACTCCATCCCCCTGGTCTTCCTGGGGGATCCCACTACATGGCCGGCGCTGATCGAGGTACGGGGCGAGGTGTTCCTGGGTAAGAGCGAGTTCGCACGCATCAACGAGGAGCGGGAGGAAGAGGGCCAGGCGCTCTTCGCCAACCCCCGCAACGCGGCCGCCGGCTCTGTGCGCCAGTTGGACTCGCGGGTCACCGCCCGGCGACGGCTGGATTTCATCGCGCATGGGGTAGGGGCGGTCGAGGGCATGCAGTTCTCCACCCACTGGGAGCGGCTGCAGGACCTGGGGCGGCTGGGCTTCAAGGTCAGTCCACATGCCGAGCGCCAGTTGGGAATCCAGGCGGTGCAACGGTTCTGCGACCACTGGCAGGAGGCTCGCCACGCGCTCCCCTTCGAGACCGACGGGGTGGTGGTCAAGGTGAACAGCCTCGACCTCGAGGAGCGCCTGGGTTATGTCGCCCGCAGCCCGCGCTGGGCCATCGCCTACAAGTACCCGCCCGAGCAGGAGAACACGGTGGTGCGCGACATCCAGGTGCATGTCGGGCGCACAGGCGCGCTCACCCCGGTGGCGATCATGGACCCCGTGCGCATCTCCGGCAGCACCGTGAGCCGGGCCACCCTGCACAACGAGGATGAGATCCGGCGCAAGGACGTGCGCATCGGAGACACCGTGGTGGTGCAAAAGGCGGGCGAGGTGATCCCCGAGGTAGTGGCGGTGGTCAAGAGCCTGCGCCCCCCCGACGCGCGGGAGTTCACCATGCCCACCCACTGCCCGGTTTGCGGATCGGAAGTGGTGCGTCTCCCTGGCGAGGCAGTGAGCCGGTGCACCGGCGTGGCCTGTCCGGCGCAATTGGTCGAGCACCTGCTGCACTGGGGCAGCCGGGGGGCGATGGATATCGAAGGCATGGGCCCCGCCCTGGTCACCCAGTTGGTCGAGAGCGGACGCGTGCGGGATGCGGCGGACATCTATTCGCTGACCAAAGATGACTTGCTGGCTCTGGAACGCTTTGCCGAGAAGTCGGCGGCCAACATCCTGCGCTCTATCGCCGCCAGCAAGACCCGGCCGCTGGACCGGCTGATCTACGCGCTTGGCATCCGCCACGTGGGCGGGACCGTGGCCGGCATCCTGGCGTCCGAATTCGGGAGCCTGGAGGCGCTACAGCAGGCCGACCAGGCGCGCCTCTCGGCCATCCCGGGCATCGGCCCGGTCATCGCGCAGAGCATTTACACCTTCTTCCAGCAGGAGCAGACGAGGCGGCTGCTCGAGAAACTAAGAGAGGCGGGCGTCCGCCCGCGGGAGCCGGAGCGGGTGGAGGTGACCGAGGGCTTCTTCACCGGCAAGACGGTCGTCTTCACGGGCAGCCTGGGCGAGATGACCCGGGAGGAAGCCGAGAGGCTGGTCAAGGCGCAGGGCGGCAAGGCCACCTCCAACGTGAGCAGCCGCACGGACTACGTAGTGGTCGGCGAAGACCCGGGCTCCAAGTATCAGAAGGCGCAGGAACTGGGCATCCCCACGCTCACTCCCGAGGAATTCCGTGAGAAAGTCGGGCGCAGGTGAGGCGACTGTGGCGTTGGCTGCCGGCGCTGGGCTGGATGGCCGTGATCTGGCTCCTCTCGGCGCAGACGGGCGAGACACTGGCGCCAATGTGGGTGAACCCACCAGATAAGGTGCTGCACCTGGCGGAATATGGCATCCTGGGCCTGGCTCTCGGCTATGCGCTCGGTGCCAGCCCCCCGGCCGCGCTGGCAGCGGTGGCCCTGGGGACCGCGTGGGGAGGGCTGGACGAGTGGCACCAGACGCTGGTGGCGGGTCGCAGTGCCAGTATCCTGGATTGGCTGGCGGACCTGGCGGGGCTCGTCCTGGGGGTGGCCCTGCTCTCCACGTGGCGGCGGAGAAAGGGGCGGGTAAATGGCATATAGCGACGAGCAGCGGCTGCAACTGCTGGAGATCGCGCGCAAGGCAGTGGGGGCGGCAGCCCGGCGCGTTCCCTACCGGCCGGAGGCACCGGGGGACGAGGACCTGCGGCAAATGCGGGGTGCCTTCGTCACCCTGAAAGAGCGCGGCGAGTTGCGGGGGTGTATCGGCTACGTGGAGCCAAAGTACCCCCTCTATGAAACCGTGGCCCGGGCGGCCGCGGCGGCAGCCGTTTCCGACCCGCGCTTCCCGCCGGTCGCCCCCTACGAGGTGGATGCCCTGCGCCTGGAGATTTCCGTGCTCTCGCCCATGCAGCCGGTGACCGACGTCAACGACATCGAGGTGGGCCGGCACGGGCTGGTGGTGCGCCAGGGTCCCTGCTCTGGCCTGCTCCTCCCACAAGTCCCTGGTGAATGGGGCTGGGATCGCGAGCAGTTCCTCGCCCATACCTGCCTCAAGGCTGGCCTCCCCACCCAGGCCTGGCAAGAAGGAGCGGAACTCTTCTGCTTCGAGGCCGAGGTGTTCAGCGAGGAGGAGATGGAGGAGCAGGGGCGGCCGTCTCCGGGGGCAGCCCCGCCCGACAGGGAATAACACGCCTTACGGCGCTACTACTAACCGCCCTCACCCTCCCCCCGGGGAGAGGGGCACGGCAAGGCATGGCAGCCGCGCCCTACAGGGGCGCTACCGGCAGCACCAGGTACGATGCCTGGTCCCCGCCCAGGAACACCGTCTGCTCGGCCCGCTGCGGGGTACCCGTGCGCCAGGTGTTGGGGTGGGCGGCGAAGCGGGGCGCGTTGCTGGAGGAGACGGCCAGGCGGATGCGGTGGCCGCGGTTGAAAATGATGCTCGTCGAGCCGGCGTTGATGCGAAACTCGTAGGCTTGGCCGGGAACCAGCGGCTCCGGGGTCACGAACGAGCGCCGGCACGAAGCGCGCAGGATGCCATCGGTGAGCAGCATGGAGCGCCCGTCGGGATAGACGTCAGTGAGTTTCGCAGTGAAGGCGGTGTCGGGTGCGCTGCTGGCCGCAAAGAGGTGCAGGAAGACTCTCCCGGTGACCTCCAATGGTCTTGGCAGCGGGGGGGTGGTGAAAAGGAGCACGTCCGGCCGCCCCTCTACTGGGCGCTGGTCCATAGGCCCGGCCTTGATAGTCAGGTTGCGGCCGCCTATGGTGGGCACGGGATTGGCCGGGTCGTAGGTGTAGTGCAGCGAGGCCGCGGCCGGCACCTCTCGCTGCAGCCGGCCGCCCGGGGCCAGGTAGAAGCGGGTGGGAGTGGCGGGCACCGGCCAGGACTCGGCCTCGCGCCACACATTCCCGGGGGCGCCGGGCTCGCCGCAGGCGCCCATGGTGTAGTAGTGCACGCGGGCGGTCTGCATCAGCCCAGTATCCACCCCTCGCAGCCAGTAGTCGCACCAGAAGCGGGCATCCATCCCGGGCTTGGGTACCTCCACCGCGTTCGGGGGGAACTCCAGATCCCCCACCTTGCGCCCGAAGCCGTGCGGCCAGGGCCCGATTACCAGCCACTGGTTGTGAGCGATGCGGCTGCGGGTGACGAAACTATCGAGCGTGCCCTCGGTGAAGATGTCGAACCACCCGCCCCAGTGTACAGCCGGGATGTTGACCAGGTTGCGCCAGATGGCGCGGTCGGCATCGGCTCCTGCCCATGTCCAGTCATAGTCGGGATGGGCAAGCATGATGGAGAGGTTGTCCTCCGGCCAGGCTGCGGCCTTGAGCCAGCCGGCCATTAGCGCTTCGCAAAACATGCCGCCGGTGTAGCCCGCGTCGGCGTAGAGGTTGCCGGTGCCTACCACGATCTGCTGGCAAAACACCCCCGGCGGGTTGGCACCGGCGAGCATGCTCTGGGTGATGCCCAGCGCGGAGCCACCCATGGTGCCGATACGGCCGTTGCACCAGGGCTGCGCCAGGACCCACTTCACCGTATCCAGGCCGTCCTGGTGCTCGGTCCAGCCGTCGTCAAAGAAGGGCCGGGCATGGCCCTGAGAGGTCCCCCGACCGCGCACGTCCTGCATCACTATGGCGTAGCCGGGCAGGTCAGGCTTCCCCGACTGGCGCCCGTAGGGGGTGCGCAGCATGATCACGGGCCACGGGCCCTTGCCCTCCTGGGGCAGGTAGACATCGGTAGCCAGCAGGGTACCGTCGGACATGGGCACCTGGAAAGCCTGGGGAGCCGGCTTGGGCGCGTCGGCGGCCGGCAGGCAGACTGCTGGCACCAGCAGGGCAAGGACAACGAGCAGGCGCAGGGCAAACCGCATCGGGCACCTCCGCAGGCAGGCTTTCGCTGCCGCCGCTGACGAGCCCTGCCGGACCGTGCCGGGCGTTGACCAACGCCGCGGGCGCTGCTATTGTCAGGGTTGCCGCCATTCGGTGGAAAGGGGAGTGCGCCATGATCATCAAGTCTCGGGCACCGAACCGCATCCTTGACTTCGGCGGCTGGACCGACACCTGGTTCGCCGGGAGCGGCGCCGTGCTCAACTTTGCGGTGTCGCTGTATGCCCATGCGACGGTGAAGCGGCGGCGCCGGCCCGGGGTGAGCATCACCGCCCAGGACTTCGGCGAGGTGCTGGAGATCCCTGACGCCAAGGACCCGGTGTATGACGGGCAGCACGACCTGCTGAAGGCAGCGGTGCGCGTGATGCAGATTGACCGGGTGGACGTCTCGGTGTACTCCGACGTGCCCCCGGGCTGTGGCACAGGCTCCTCAGCGGCGGTCTCGGTGGCCCTGCTGGGGGCGCTGGCGGCCGTGGCCGACCGCCATTACACCGCGCACGAGATTGCTGCCCTCGCCCACCGCCTGGAGACCCAGGAACTGGGGATCGAGTCGGGCGTGCAGGACCAGATCGCCTCGGCGGCGGGGGGAATCGGGCTCCACCAGATCGACCCTTACCCGCGGGTGGCCTCCAGCCCGGTCCACCTCGGGCACGAGGTGGTGTGGGAACTGGAGAGCCGCCTGCTGGTGGTCTACACGGGCGAGCGCCGGCTCTCCGGCGACGTACACAAGAAGGTGATCGGCGACTACCAGGCCGGGGTGCCGGCAGCCGTGGCGGCGATGGAGACCCTGAAGCAGGCGCCACGGCGGGCCCTGGCGGCGCTCTACGAGGGGAACCTCAAGCGCTTCGCCGAGGTGATGAACGAGAACGACGCCGCCCAACGCGCCCTGCACAAGGACATCGAGACTCCGCCCATTCGGCATCTGCGTGGGCTAACCCACAACGCAGGGGCGATCGGCTTCAAGATCAACGGAGCGGGGGGCGGGGGGTCCGTCACCATCCTCTGCGGCGCGGACCGGCGGCGGGCCGTAGCCCAGGCGGTGCACCGTGCCCAGGGCTTCCAGATCCTGCCCTGCCATCTGGACTTCGGTGGGCTGCGGGTCTGGCGGTCGGCGGGATAGGAGGCATCTCAGAAGAGGGAGAGCAGAGCGGGATTTCCCTGACTTGCAGCCGCGAAGCGGCGACCGCTTAATAGCTCCGGGCGTCAGCCCGGAGAAAGCGGCCGATTGTGAGCAGAGCCCTGAAGGGGCGGCACAAAAGGTCCGGCCTGCCAGGGCATGGAATTCCAGGCCATCCGCAACCCTGCTGGGGGGGCCTATGGCCAGTACCTTCATCAGCCTCCTGGTTCACCTCGTCTTCAGCAGCAAGGAAAGAGTGCCCTGGCTTAGGCCCCCGGTCTGCCAGCGCCTCTATCCTTACCTGATCGCTACCGCACAGTCGGAGGGGGTGCAGACCTTGGCTGTGGCGGGCACGGAAGACCACGTGCACAGTCTACTTTCACTGACGGCCACAGTGGCGACAGCGGACCTGGTACGCACCATGAAGGCCAACTCCTCCCGCTGGATACACGACACCTTCCCCGGGATGCGGGGTTTCGGTTGGCAGGATGGCTACGCGGCGCTGAGCATCGGCTATCGGGATACGGATGCGGTGGTGCGCTACATCAGGGGGCAGCAGGCCCACCATCGCCGGGTACCATTCCGCGAGGAGTTGGTGGCGCTGTTGGAGGAGAACGGCATTCCCTTCAACGAGGCGTACCTGCTGTAGACGGTGTGCCGCCCCTTCAGGGCTCGGGCTGCATTGGCGCCCGCTTCCGGGGGCTGGCGCCCCCGGCTATTAAGCGGTCGCCCGTTCCGGGCTACCCGGGAGCAAACCGTTTCGGGCTACGCGGCGCACAGCGGTGCGTCCCTACCCCGGTCGGGGGGAGATGGGGGGTGAGGCGGTGTGCCGCCCCTCAGGGCTCGGGTTACTTGGGCGCCCGCTTCCGGGGGCTGGCGCCCCCGGCTATTAAGCGGTCGCCCGTTCCGGGCTACCCGGGGGGTCGGGCTACGCGGCGCACAGCAGTGCGCACCCAGCAGGGGCAGGGTACTACGGCTCGATCATCACCTTCACCGTGCCGGGGGCGTTCATGGTCTGCAGGGCCCGGGCGAAGTCGGCCAGCGGATAGCGGGCGGTGATCAGGGAGCGCAGGTCGAGCAGGCGCAGGTCCATCAGTTTGAGCACGATGGGGTACATCCCCAGGCTGCCGGCCACTCCCCGCAGCGAGGCGTTGGAGAAGACCAGCCGGTCGACAGCCAACTCCGGCAGCGGCCGGTCGTAGAAGGCCACCGCCGATACGGTTCCCCCGGGGCGTACCAGCGCCAGCGCCTCCCGCAGCAGGTCGAGCGAGCCCGAGGCCTCGATCACCCGGTCCACCGGGTAGGGCGCGGCCAGGCGGGCAACCGCCTCGGCCAGGGGTTCGGCGGTAGTGTTGACGGTGGCATCGGCGCCGAGGTCGCGGGCCAGCCGCAACTTGGAATCCTGGCGGCCGGCGACGATCACCTGCCCGGCGCCGGAGAGTTTCACCAGCCGGGCCGCCGCCAGCCCGATGGGCCCGCTCCCCTGCACCAGCACGGTATCCCCCAGCCCCACGCCCGCCCGAGTAACCGCGGCGAGGGCGGTGGCGGCGGGCTCGACCAGGGCGCCGCTATCCAGGTCCACGCGCTCCGGCAGGCGGAAGAGGTGCCGCTCCGGCATCATGACGAACTGGGCGTGCGCCCCGTCCCAGGCGTTGACCGTGCCTACGGAGCGCACCCGGGGACAGTCGTAGTATTGCCCGAGCAGGCAGCGGTTGCAGTTGCCGCAGGCCACCGCGTGTCGCCGGTAACCCGGTCGCCCACGGCCAGGGTGCGCACCAAGGCCCGACCGCCGACACCACCCCCGACCACTCATGACCGGGGGTGAGGGGGAAGCGCACGGAGCCGTCTTTGACCAGCGACAACTCGCCGGTGTAGATGGCGTGGTCGGTGCCGCAGAGGCCCGAGCGCTGCACCCGGCAGAGCACGTCGTGCGCGCCCAGATGGGGGACGGGCACCTGCTCCAGGCGCAGGTCGCGGGGGCCGTGGAAGCGGGCGGCGAGCATGGTGGGCATATTGGTTCCTTGCGGGGTTACTGCGGAGCGACCTCGACCACCGCTCCGGTGCTGCCGTCGGGCCGAGGCTGGTCCGCCTTGACCACCCCCTGCCCCTGCCAGCGGGTGGATTCGAGCGGCACCTGGCCCGCGGCGGAAGGGGTGGCGACGTAGAGGCGGCCGGTGCTATCGGAGATCCAGAAGCCCTGGCCGGTGGGGGATTCCACGGTGCCCGCCACACTGACTGTGCGGCCGGCGAAGCGCGCCGGATGAGCGGCGATGTCACCCAGGCTGGGGCGGCTAAAGAGCATGAAGTAGGCGCCGATCACCACCACAAGCAGAATGACAACCACGAGTATGCGCAGGCGGTTCGGAGTCACGGCACTACCTCCGGTTTGCGGCCGGCCGCCAACAGCACATAGCCGCCGACGGCGGACACGCTATCCAGCGTGAAGCACTTCTCCAAGAGTTCCCGGTACTCCCGGCGGGTGAAACGGTGGTAATAGATGCCACCGGGATGTTGGCCTTCCTGAGCGCCAAACCAGCGGGTGGCGAGGTTGTAGTGGTAGGCGCTGATAGCCAGCCGCCCGCCGGGCCGCAGCACCCGCGCCAGTTCGGCCACGGCCCGGGTGCGGGCCTCCTCCCCCGGCAGGTGTTCGAGCACCTGGCAGGAGACCACGGCGTCCACAGACTGCGGGCGCAGCGGCACGTGGTTCAGGTCCGCCTGCACCAGCAGGGCCTCGATGCCGGCGGCCGCCAGTTTGTGCCGGTTGCGGCGCAGGGATTCCAGGGAGAAATCCAGGGCCACCACCCGGCTGCGGCGGGCGAGGGCGGCGGTGATGCGGCCGGTGCCACAGCCGGCCTCCAGCACCACCTGACCGGGCTGCAGGTGCAGGCGGCGCAGCACCGCGGGGCGTTCCCAGGCGGTCAGTAGGCGCAGCCCGAGCATGCGGTCGTAATCATCCGCCTGCGCATCCCGGGCCGACTGCTCGCTCTGCTTGGCCTGCCAGGCGGCATCTGCACTCTGCCGCGCACACAACTGGTCGGGCAGCAGGCAGAGGATCCCCTCCACCAGGGGGAAACGGCGTCCGCAGGCCGGGCAGGAGGCGCCCTCCACGTCGTGCTGCAGGGGTTCCAGGTCCGCGGGACAGGCCAGCAGGTCGTGTAGGGGGGACATCGGGGCACTGGTTCGCCGGGCACGGGTGGCCCCCCTGCCCGCGGCGGATCGGCCGCCATATTTGGGGATGCGGGGGCGTCCCAACCGGCCCTGCAGGTGGGATGATAGCGGCGGGAGGACGCCGATGGCACGCAAGACCGAAACGAAGCACCCTCCGAGCACGGAGGAGTTATTGGCACGGTCGCAGCGGGAGAGGTTGCCGGCCCCCGGCGTTCCCGGCGGCGGTGGCGGCGGAGGGGAAGTGGGCGGGGGCATCTCGGGTGAGCAGATCACGCCTGCCACCGTGCGACGTGCCGGCGCCGGGGTGCTGGGAGGCGCGGCGACCGGCGGGACGGGGCGGGCCGAAGAGTTCACCGCGCAAGCCCGCCGGCAGGTCCTGGCCGGGTCCCGCCGGGCGCAGCAGGGTACGCGAGGCGAGGGTTAGCGGGCGCTGGGTGCCACCACATGCCCAGGGACGCGCCCATGGCGCTCAGCATATTCGCGCGCCTGGTGCATGAACGCCTCCAGGCGGATGCGGGTGGTCGCCATCTCGGTGCCGTCGTAGACCATGTTCAGGAAGGGGAAGTTCCCCTCCCGCTCCTTGACCAGTTTTAGCAGGGCGTGGGAGATGGTGCCCGGCATGCAGGTGAAGGGCATGGTGCTGACCACGCCGGCCAGGCCCTTGCGGGCGAAGTCAATGGCCTTGCCCACGGTAAGGATGGCCTCGCCCTCAAAACTCTCGTGCAGGTAGGGGGCGGCCATGTGCAGCACCTGCCGGGTGGCAGGCTCGTGGGCATTGCGCAGGTAGGAGAAGGCGCTGGCCAGGTGGTGCTCGTCACGCTTCATCACCTCGTCCTGCACCCAGTTCTTGAGCAGCAGTTTCCAGTTGCCATCGAGCCGGCTGCGCATGGCGCGGCGGAAGTTGCGGTAGAGGAACCACTCGAAAACCGGGGCCAGCCACACCTCGCCACCGAGGCTCTCGATCTCGTCCACCAGCCGGTTGTTGCTGAAGGCGTTCGAGCGCACGTAGATTTCGCCCACCACCCCGATCACGGGCTTGGGTTGGCTACGGTCCACGGGGATGGCTTTGAACTCGGCGGCCGCCCGGTCGAGCACAGGCACCAGGTGCTCCTGGGCACGCACCGCATCACAGACCGCATGCACCCATTTCCAATAGATGCGTTCGGTGGTCCCGGGCTCGGTTTCATAGGGCTTGGTCTCGCGCAGCGCCTTGTAGAGCATATCGATGGCCACCATCGCCTGCCACCCCAACTGCAGGAAGCGGCGGCCCACAATGCCCAGGTCATTGTAGAAACTGCTCGCCTGGTTGGGGGCGTAGATGGGGACGTCGGGATAGCCGATCTCATCCAGCACCATGCGCTGCAGGGCGTTGTACTGGCCGAAGCGGCAGGGCCCGCCCGAGCCACCCATGAAGAAGGCGGTGTTCTCCCGGTCGAAGTCGGGGCGGCTCGCGATCTTCACCATGTCGCCGGTGGTGATGATACAGGGGTAGCACTCCTTGCCGGTGGTGTGCTTGCGCCCCCACATCAGGGTCTCCTCGTCCGGCTCTGGCAGCACCTCGGCCCGCATCCCGCAGGCCTCGAAGGCGGCGGCCACCCCGAAGGCGTGATCGCACATGTAGGGGATGAGCACCTTGCGCTTGGTACCCGGCTCGATGCCCAGCACCTGGAAAGGCTTGCCGGCACGATACTCGCGGCCCTTGGTGGCCTCCAGGCTGTCCAGGAAGGCCTCGCAGCGGGTGATCATCCCCGCGTCGGCACTGTGCTCGTCCACCTCGATCTGTAGGTAGGGCTTCTCACCCAGGCGGGTACGAAAGAAACGTGTCACGAAGGAATCTGGCCCACAGCCAAAGTTGGTCAGGTAGAGGGCAGTAAGGCGCCGATCGCTGGTGATGATCTCGGCCGCGCTCATGATCTTCTGGCCGTAGCGCCAGTACATGTTGCCCCACTGCTTGGAGATGGGCACCGTATCCAGGGGCAGGAAGTCCATGGGGATGGGCAGCACGCCCATATCCCGCAACTTCCTGGGGATCTCCAGGTTAGCGCCGGGGTCACAGCCGTTATAGGCGCGGCTGACCACCACCACCGCCTTCTGGTCGGGCGGCAGGGAGTTCAGCACCTGCTCCCCACGCTTCACCATGCTTTCATTGAATCGGCGCTGCACCTCGATCGCGGCCGCCGCGGCCCGCGCCACCTCCGCATCGGACTTTCCCAGCCGCCGCCCGATCTCGCGCATCTGCTGCCCGAGGTGCTTTTGCCCCAACTCTAGCCACACCGGTGCGGTGAGCACCTGCACCTTGCCCTCCAGGTTGGCCGCCGCCCGGACGGTGTAGGGGAACGACTGCACGTAGGGGCAAACGAAGGAATCGGTAAGTTCGGGGTAGCGCCGCGGCAGGTTGATTACGCTGGGCAGGAACAGGTAGTCCAGGTCCTGCTCGAGCAGGCTCAGCACGTGGCCCAGCGCCACCTTCATGGGGAAGCAAGTCTCGACCACCGAGCCCTCCACCCCGCGGTGGATGATCTGCTTGTTGGTGCGCTCGGAGATGACCACCCGGCACCCCAACTCGCCGAAGAAGGCCTGCCAGAGCGGGAACAACTCGTAGAAGAGTAGGGCGCGAGGCATGCCCACGGTGGGAGCATCGGGTGCGGGCTCCCGGGTTGCTTGATAGGAGCCGAGCAGCATCTGCTCGCGCTCGGCAAAGAGGTCAGGCAGGTGCTCGCCCTTGCCCACCCGCCGCTCAACGTCGTATTTCTCGCAACGGCTGCCGTAGAAACGCGGGCGCTCGCCCGCCACCGTGACCCGATTCACCTCGCAGTGGTTGGGGCAGTCCTTGCATTCGAAGGAGGAAACCTCATACTGGCGAGTGCTCAGGTCAAAACCCTTGAAGGTGCTGCCGGCACCCGTGTCGCGCTCCATGGCAATCAAGGCGCAGCCGATGGCACCAGTCACCTCGTGGTGCTCAGGGACGATGATGGGCTTGCCGGCAACCGCCGCAAAGGCCGCCGCCACCCCCCGGTTGGCCGCCACCCCTCCCTGGAAAAAGATGCGGTTACCCACCCGCTTGCCGGCAACCACCCGGTTTAGGTAGTTGTGGACGATGGAGTAACTGAGGCCGGCCACCAGATCGCGGGTGCTGCTGCCCCCCTGCTGGTGGCGTACCAACTCGGATTCCATGAACACGGTGCAGCGCTCGCCCAGGTTGACCGGGTGCTCCGAACTCAAAGCCAGGCTGCCGAACTCCTCCTTGATATTGATGCCCAGTTTCTCCGCCTGCTCCTCGAGGAAGGAGCCGGTGCCGGCAGCACAGACCTTGTTCATCTCGAAGTCAACAATGGCGCCGTTCTCCAGGCTGATGAACTTGCTGTCCTGGCCGCCGATCTCGAAGATGGTATCCACCAGGGGGTCAATCTCGGCCGCAGCCCGGGCCTGGGCGGTGATCTCGTTTTTCACCACGTCGGCGCCGATGAAGTCGGCGATCAGGTAGCGCCCCGACCCGGTGGTGCAAGCGCCGCGGATCTCGACCCGGTCGGCCACCTCCTCCCCCACTTCCAGGAGCCCCCGGCGCACGGCCTCGATGGGACGGCCGGCCGTCATCAGGTACCGCTTTGAAAGCACGCGCTTGTCGGCGCTGAGCACCACCACGTTGGTGCTGATGGAGCCCACGTCCACGCCCAGGTAGGCGGGAACACGCTCGCCACGCTCCGGCCGGGCCACCGCGGAGGGCATGTAGGTTACCTGCGCCTCGGCCGCAGCCAGCGGCTGCAGGCTGGAGCGCTCGACGGCCCCGGTGGATCGGGCCACCAGGGCGCGCAGGGCCTCCAGGCCAGGAAACGGCTGGTCATAGCCCTCCCCCCGGGCGACCAGCACCGCGCCGATAGCGCCCATGGAGGCGAAATGCTTGGGGATGAGCAACTCGCCCTCGCCTATCTCAAGCACCCGCTCAAAAGCGCGCACGATACCGGGGTTGGCCGCCACCCCGCCCTGGAAGGAGACCGGCGGCTCGAAGGTACGGGCCGCGCCCACCGTGCTCTTGAAGTTGCGGGCCATGGCCACGCACAGCCCGGCCACGATGTCCTGCACGGGGGTGG
>Ga0315298_1000414_pt1 | contig 81274 bp, 57 predicted proteins | sample WHS_1_MG_FD_203077 | JGI IMG/M metagenome (GOLD analysis project Ga0315298, IMG submission 203077) | Extremophilic microbial mat communities from Washburn Hot Springs, YNP, Wyoming, USA - WHS_1_MG | ecosystem: Environmental > Aquatic > Thermal springs > Hot (42-90C) | place: USA: Wyoming... | reverse complement strand
ATTTTGGCTTCGGCGAAGGCACCCTGGGCAAGTTCGCGCCTGCTCGCGAAACTCCTCCTCCTGGCCAGAAAAATCTTCTTCGATAGCCCCCGAGCCTAAAAGCGGTGGTCCTGCGGTGGCGCCGGTCGCTCTTCCGGGTGGGGCCAGGAAATGCTATAATCTACCAGGATTCGGGGGTCATGCGCCGGCAACAGCCGGCGCAGCGCGCGTAAGAAGGGGCAGCAGTGGCCGACAACGTCGCAGCAATAAGCCGCCCGGCGGCGCAGTCCGTGGTCAGGGGCGCCGGCATCATGATGCTCGCCACGGTGGCCAGCCGCCTGTTGGGATGGGCCCGCGACCGCTCCATCGGCCACTACTTCGGGAGCACCCCCCACACCGATGCCTACTGGGCCGCCTTCGGCGTGCCCGACCTGCTTTATTACCTGCTGGCAGGGGGCGCGCTCTCAGCGGCGCTGATCCCGGTGATGACCGGCTACCTGGTGCGGGGGGAGGACGAGCAAGGGTGGCGGGTGGTGAATACCCTGGCCACGCTGCTGGTGGTGCTGGTGGCGGTGGGGGTGGCGGTGATCATGGCCTTTGCCCCCTACCTGGTCTGGGTGACCGCGCCCGGCTTCCGCGCTCACCCGGCCCAGTTTGCCGAGTGCGTGCTCTACACCCGGGTGATGGCGGCAATGGTCTTCTTCACCGCACTCTCGGCGCTCTCGAGTGGGGTGCTGCAGTCCTTCCGGCATTTTACGGCGCCCTCCCTGGCTTGGCTGGTCTACAACGTCGGCATTATCTTCGGGATCATCGTGCTCTCGCCGTCGCTGGGGATCGTGGGGATGTGCCTCGGCGTGCTGCTGGGAGCGGCGGCTATGGTGGCGGTGCAGGTGCCGGCGCTGGTGAGGCGGGGGTACCGCTTCCGGCCGAACCTGGACTTGCGGCAGGAGGGAGTGCGCACGGTCGGGCGGCTCTTTTTCCCGGTGATGGCCGGGCTGGCGCTGACCCAGATCGGGCTGTTGTGGCTGCCGGGGTTTTTCGGCTCGTTCTTCGCGGAGGGCGTGACCAACCTGCGCTATGCCAACCGGCTGGTGATCCTGCCGCTGGGGATGTTCGCGGTGGCCATCTCCACCGCCGCCTTCCCCGCCCTGGCGGCGCAGGTTGCCGAGGGAAGAACGGAGCAGTTTCGCCGCACTCTGGCCGACAGCCTGCGCGCGATCCTGGTGCTGGCGATGCCAAGCGCGGTGGTGCTGGCGGTACTCGCAGAGCCCCTGCTGCGGCTCTTGTGGCAGAGTGGGCAGTTCGGCGACCGGGCGCTGCAGGCGGCGTCGTTTGCCCTCGTCTTTTATAGCGCGGGGCTGGTGGGGCTGAGCCTGCTGCAGGTGATCAACCGCGGCTTCTACTCGCTGCGGGACATGGTCACCCCGTTGAAAGTGGGGTTCCTCTACGTGACGCTGAACGTGCTGGTGGTGGTCGCGCTGATGCGCACGCCGCTGCAGTACGGCGCGGTGGCCCTGGGGCTGACGGTGAGTGTAACCGCGGGCTGCCTGGTGCTGCTCGGCCTACTCTCCCGCCGGCTGGGCGGGGTGCACGGGCGGGAACTACTCGCGGCCTTCGCCCGCATCCTGGTCGCCTCCGCGGCCCTGGGGGCCACGGCGTGGGTGGTATCGGCGGCGCTGGGGCACGCGCTCGGGGTGCCGACGACGCATTTCCGGTTGGCAGCGCCCACAGGCGGCGCCGCGGGCCCCAGTGCGGTCAGCCGGCTGCACGTGCTGATTCAGGCCGGCGGCGCGCTGGCAGCCGGAGGCCTGGCCTACCTGGCCGCGTTGTGGGCCCTGCGCGCGCCCGAACTGGCCACCGTGATGGGGGCCATGCGGTCTCGCATGAAGCGCAGGGGAGCATAGGGGTACGGAATAGCATAAGCGATGGCTGAACAGTCACAGATACGCAACTTCTGCATAATCGCCCATATCGACCATGGAAAGAGCACGCTCGCAGACCGGCTGCTGGAGTACACCGGCCTGCTTAACGGGCGCGCCCAGCACGACCAGGTGCTCGACAGCATGGACCTGGAGCGCGAGCGCGGCATTACCATCAAAGCGAGCGCGGTCCGGCTGACCTACCACGCCCGGAACGGGCAGGATTACGAACTCAACCTGATCGACACCCCTGGTCATGTGGACTTCAACTATGAGGTCTCGCGTTCGTTGGCGGCCTGCGAGGGAGCGCTGCTGGTGGTGGACGCGGTGCAGGGCGTGGAGGCGCAGACGGTAGCCAACGCCACTCTGGCCACAGCCGCCAACCTGGAGATAGTGCCGGTCATCAACAAGATCGACCTGGGCAACGCCAGCATCGAGCGGGCCGAGCAGGAGATCGAGGACGTGGTGGGCCTGCCCGCGGACGACGCGCTGCACGTCTCCGCCAAGCAGGGCACTGGCACCGAGGAGGTGCTCGAGGCCATCGTCCACCGCATCCCGGCGCCCACCGGAGACCGCACGGCGCCGCTGCGGGCGCTGGTCTTCGACTCCCACTTCGACCCCTACCGCGGGGTGATCGCCTACGTGCGGGTGCGCGAGGGGGCAATCGTGCGGGGGATGAGGATCCTGCTCATGTCCTCCGGGCGCACCTTCGAAGTGGATGAGGTGGGCGTCTTCGAACTGGGCATGAAGCCTGTCGAGCGCCTGGAAGCAGGAGAGGTGGGCTACGTTTGCGCCGGTATGAAGAACCTGCGTGACATCCGCGTCGGCGACACCATCACCGACGCCGCCCGTGCCGCTTCAGAGCCGCTGCCCGGCTACCGGCCGGTAAAGCCAATGGTCTTTTGCGGCTTCTACCCCAGCAACAGCGATCAATACCCGAATTTGCGGGAGGCACTGGAGAAACTGCAACTGAACGACGCTGCGCTATCCTTCGAGGCAGAGACCTCGCAGGCGCTGGGCTTCGGCTTCCGCTGCGGCTTCCTGGGCCTGCTGCACATGGAGATCGTGCAGGAGCGGCTGGAACGCGAGTACCAGATCGACCTGGTGGCGACTGCCCCCAGCGTGGTGTACCGGGTGACCACTACCAAGGGCGAAACCATGGAGATGGACAACCCGGCCAGGCTGCCCGACGAGCAGTTCATCGCCCAGATCGAGGAGCCATACGTGCTGGCCACCATCATGGCCCCCTCGGAGTTCGTGGGACCGTGCCTCGAGTTGGCCCAGGAGCGGCGGGGGGTCTACCGCAACATGGAGTACACCCACACCAACCGGGTGATGATCACCTACGAGTTGCCGCTGGCGGAGATCTTGCTCGACTTTTTTGACGGCTTGAAGTCACGCACCCGGGGCTATGCCTCCTTTGACTACGAGTTCATCGGCTATCGGCCGGGCGAGCTGTCGCGCCTCAACATCCTGATCAACCACGAGCCGGTGGATGCGCTCTCCTTCATCACCCACAAGGACCGCGCCCAGGCACGGGGGCGGGTGCTGGTGGAGCGGCTGCGGGCTATTCTCCCCCGGCAACTGTTCGAGATCCGCATCCAGGCGGCGCTGGGGGCGCGCATCATCGCCTCGGAGCGAATCGCCCCCATGCGCAAGGATGTCATCGCCAAGTGCTATGGCGGCGATATCACCCGCAAGCGCAAGCTGCTCGAGAAGCAGAAGGCCGGCAAGAAGCGTATGAAGCAGGTGGGAAGCGTCGAAATCCCCCAGGAGGCGTTCATGTCGGTACTCAAGATCGGGGACGGCCGCTGAAGGGTGATGAGTAGTGGAACCCTGAGTTGGGCCGGTCATACTGAGCGCAGCGAACTATCCCGGGAGCCGCAGGCGGTAGGCCTGTATGTCCACCTCCCCTTTTGCCTGAACAAGTGCCCCTACTGCGACTTCTACTCGATTCCGCTGGCTGGAGCCGACGTGCCCCGCTACCTGGCTGCCCTGGAGAGCGAAATGGCACTGCGAGCGCCGCAGGTGGGGGAGGCGGCGACCGTCTACCTGGGTGGCGGGACCCCGACCGCGCTGCCGGGAGCGGGCCCGGCAGGTGTGCTGCGGGAAGTGCAACGGCGCTTCCGGGTATCCCCGGAGGCCGAGGTGACGGTGGAGGCCAACCCGGGCACGGTGACCCGATCAGGCTTGCGCCGGCTGCTGGCGGCCGGTGCCAACCGCCTCAGCCTGGGGGTGCAGTCTTTTTGCGACGAGAACCTGCGGCGGCTGGGGCGCATCCACAGCGCGGCCCAGGCCAGGCGTGCGGTCGCGGCCGCCCGGGAGGCGGGCTTTGCCAACCTCAGTCTGGACCTGATCTTTGCCATCCCGGGGCAGACCCTCGCCTCCTGGGAAGAGGACCTGGAGCAGGCGCTGGCACTGGCGCCAGAGCACCTCTCGGTGTACGGGCTGACCTTCGAGCCGGGCACCCCCTTGCACAGGGCGCTTTGCCAGGGGGAGGTGCGCCAGGTAGACGAGCGGCTGGAGGTGCGGATGTTCCGGCTCGCCCGCACGCGCCTGGGCGCGGCCGGGTATCGGCATTACGAGATCTCCAACTACGCCCTTCCGGGCCGGGAATCCCGACATAACCTGAACTACTGGCGGGGCGGCGAGTACGTGGGATTGGGGGCGTCGGCGCACTCTTACCTGGGAGGGGTGCGCTGGGAGAATGTGCGCGGGGTGGGGGAGTACACGCACCGGCTGGAGGCGGGCACCTCCCCGATCCGGGGCATGGAGCGGCTGAGCGCGGTAGCCCGAGTAGGAGAGCGGCTGATGCTGGGACTGCGTCTGGCCGAAGGCTTAGCGGAGGGCGACCTGGCTGCCGGTTTAGGGCAGGATTCGGCGGCGGTATATGGAAATCGTATCGGATTCCTGGTGCAACGGCGTCTGCTGGCGCGCAGCCAGGGCCGCCTGATGCTAACTGCGCGCGGGCAGTTGGTAGCCAACAGCGTGTTAGCGTCGCTGCTGGCCTCGGGGGACGGGCAGGATGACTGAGCAAGGCTGTCGGCGAGCAGGGGAGGCCGGCCCGGCGCCGCTCCGGAGGAGATCACAGATGCGCAACCTCGCGATCCCGGCGGCAGCGTTTCTCCTGGCGCTGGCCGTTACCTCCACCTTGCTGGCGCAGGCGCCGGCGGGCGGCGAAGTGCAGTGGTTCACCCCCAAGCCTGGCGGCATCACCCTCAGCGACATCCAGCAGGCGGGGGGCTATGACATCCGCGTCATCTCGGTGGGAATGACCGGCCGGCAGGGCAGTGACGGGCTGACGGTTTTCGCGGCTCCCGGCGGCGAGTACACCCTCCAGGTGAAGGCCGCCTACCGTGCCAAGGAAGCGGCGAAGGTGGCCGGCAACATCAAGCCCGACACCGCTCAACTCTTCACCGAGCGCTTTGCTCCCCAGAACGACATGACGGGCTACAATGCCACCGTGCACTTCAGTTCCGAGGACCGGCCCGGCTTCCAGAACGTGACCGGCTCGGGGGAAATCGCCTTCACTCTGCAAAGTTGGGCTCCCAGTGCCCCCGGCCGCTATGAGAAATCGCTGGAGGTCGGCCTCTTCACCCCCAAGAACTCACCGCTGGGCCAGTGGGCGACCATCATGGTCATGTCCTATCCCTTCACCTTGGACGTGAGGGACCCGGCGGCAACCATGACCGGCGGTGAGGCGGGAGGAATGCCCCTGTCACCAGGACGCCTGCCCCGCGACCTGGTTCTCTACGAGGGCGACCTGAAGGACGCCCCGAACCAGTTGCTGGTGGATGGCTGGGGCGGCGGCTTTGCCCAGGAGGTGGCCGCCCGCGCCTACTACGGACCGAAGTCGCTGCAGGTGTCCACGAACGGGTTCTACCAGGGCGTGCGCTTCCGCTTCTTCCAGCCTCCGGACATCACCCCCTTCACCTCACGCGAGGATGGGTACCTGGAAATGCGTATCTGCCCCTACTTTGGCAAGCCCGAGAAGCCGACCTCCGCTACTACCAAGCCGGGGGCTCCCGTAGTCACGCCGGCCGGGCAGGCCAGTGCCGGCAGCCTGGCGGGCACGCTGCGCAGCCGGGGCGGCCTTTTGGGCGGGCGGAACCGGGATGAGGGCTCCTCGTCCCGCAGCGTGCCTCGTGCCACCCCGCAGCCCACGACGGCTCAGACGGGTACCGCCGGCACGACCACCACTACCCCCGAGAAACTCATCCCCACCTTCCTGATGGAGCGCATGCGCATCGTGGTAGAAACGGAGCAGGGGATATCGGAGTACAGCGGCTGGCCGCTGTACTATGCCACCGACGACCGGCCGGGCTGGAAGCGGCTGGGCATCCCGCTGGCGATGCTCAAAGGGGCGCCCCTGGGCGCTCGGCTGAAGTCGGTGAGCATTTTCGGCGAGCCCCGTGACGTGTTCTACCTGGGCCAACTGAAACTATGCGCCATTGACCAGCCGCTGACCATCAGCGCCACTGCCGAGCCCACTGTGGTGTCGGCGGCCGCAGGCACCACCATCACCTTCAAGGCCAAGTTGATAGGATTTTCCGCGCCGGTAACCGTGAGCTGGGACTTCGACAATAAGGACGGGGTGAGCGAACAGGCAACAGGGATGGAAGTCTCCTACATCTATCGCACTGCCGGCACCTATATTGTCACTTGCACGGCTACCGACCAGTTGGGCAAACTGGCGCCTGCCACCACCACCCTGGCCATTCAGGTGCAACCATAGTGGAGCCAGGCACGCGGCCGGCACACGAGCGCACGCTCGTCATTCACAAGGAGCGGGTGGGGAACAACCACGTGCGACTGCTGTTGGATTCCCGCTCCGTGGCGCCTTGGACCCGCCCCGGGCAGTTCGTGCACGTGCTCTGCCCAAGTGAGAGCCAATTGCAGTGGATGGCTAAGCAGAAAGGCCGCGTGCTGTTGGCGGGGGAGATGCTCGCCCAGACGGCGCCGCTCCCCTTGCTGCGGCGGCCACTGAGTGTCTACCGCCTCTGCGGGCAGCAGTACATGGCCCGCCGGCTACGGGAGCAGGTGGCTCCGGTAGAGGCGCCGGCCTACCCCCGGCAGTGCAACGGGCTGGAGTTGCTATTCCGGGTGGTAGGGCCCGGCACCCAGGCGCTGGCCGACCGCAACCCCGGGGAGACGGTGGACCTGCTGGGCCCGCTCGGCAACGGTTTCACGATTGGCCCCTCCACCGAGCAGGCCTTGCTCGTAGCAGGGGGCATCGGGGTGGCTCCACTGCTGGCGCTGGCGCAGGAGTTGCGCCTGCGTGGGCGGCAGGTGACGGCACTGGTGGGGGCGCTGGATAGTAAGGCGATCCCCCTGGGGGTGGACCCCCAGGTCGACCGCTCGTTCAGCGACCTGGGGCTGGAGTTCATGCTGCGCGAGTTCGACCAGATCGGGGTGCGCTCGGTGCTGGTAAGCGAGCAAGAGCACGGGATGCTGGTCACCGAGTACCTGGGCCGCTTCCTGGAGGAGAACCGGGGTACCCGCTACGAGTTATTCGCCTGTGGCCCCAAGGGGATGCTGGCGGAGGTTACCAGGCTGGCGGGGCGGCGGCCCTGCCAGGTGCTGCTGGAGGAACGGATGGCCTGCGGGGTAGGGGCCTGCCGGGGGTGTGTGGTAAAGGTGCGCAACGGCCGCAAGGCGCACTTTCGTAGCGTGTGCAAGGAAGGCCCGGTCTTCCGGGCCCAGGACGTCATATGGGATGAGTTGGACTGATGCCTGACCTATCGGTGACGATTGGCGGCATGACCATGGCCAACCCGGTCATGCTGGCGAGCGGGATTATCGGCTACGGCCTGGACTACCCCGACCAGGGGGTACTGAGCCGCATGGGCGCGGTGGTGCTCAAGAGCACCACCCTGCAGCCGCGGGTGGGCAACGAGCCGGGGGCGCGGGTGGTGGAGACTCCGGCCGGCATGCTCAACAGCATCGGCCTGGAAAACCCGGGCGTGCAGGAACTGATCTCCAAGAAGTTGCCGGAGGCGCGGCGCCTGGGCACCAACCTGGTGGCCAGCCTTGCCGGCGAAAGCGAGGAGGAGTTCGAGGCGCTGGTGAAGATACTCGAACCGGAGCCCGGCATCGCCGCCATCGAACTCAACATCTCCTGCCCCAACGTGAAGGCCGGCGGTATGGCCTTCGGGCTCGACCCGCAGGTCGCGGGCGGGCTGGTGAGGCGGGTCCGCCAGCACACCCGGCGCACGCTCATTCCGAAACTCACCCCCAACGCGGCTGACCTGCCGGCGGTCGCACGCGCGTGTGAGGAAGCGGGGGCTGACGCCATCGCGCTGATCAACACCTTCTCCGGCATGGCGATAGATGTGCGCAGCCGGCGGCCGAAACTTGGCGCCAACTTCGGCGGACTCTCGGGGCCGGCCATCAAGCCGGCCGCCCTGTTGCGGGTCTACCAGGTGGCACAGGCGGTGCAGGTTCCCGTGGTCGGCATGGGCGGCATCTGGGACGCCGAGGACGCGCTCGAATTCATCATCGCCGGTGCCAGCGCGGTTGAAGTGGGCACGGCGGTCTTCGTGGACCCCCGGCGCCCGCTCGATATCGTGCACGGCATCTCCGCCTTCCTGGCGGACGAGAAGATCGCCTCGGTGCGCGAGTTGGTGGGAACGGTCAGGCTCAACGAGGCGGGGGAGAAGTGCTTCCCCTGAGAGAGTGAGTGGCAGCCCGGAGCGGGAGTGGATAAGGAACCGCCCCTGTTAGCCCCGTCTCCCCCTCACCGCAACCAGTGTTTCTTGGCCCTCACTGTGAGCCCGTTCGCCTATCCGCCCACACCACTCCACCAGCAACCGCTTGCGGCTTCACTGTTGCCTGGCAGGTATCCCTCGAGCCGGGACCGAAAGACCCCCACAGCGGGCGGATGCCACCGCCTGACCTGTGACTCGGCCCGCGACTGGCAGGCCATCCGGAGGCCACTATGAGCGATTTCCGGTCCCCCAACTATGCCCACCGCGTGCTGAGCCGTCGCCAGTTTCTGGGCCGCGCTGCGGGTGCCGCCCTGGGCACGCTGCTATGGCAGCGCCAATCCTGCCGGGCGGCTGACAATCGGCTGGCGGAGGAGATCGACCTGCGCAGCCTGCGGCCCAAGGTGCATATGCGGGTGAAGAGCGTGGTGGTGCGGATCAAACCCCCGTACTGGCTGGGCTGGCCCGGTACCTCGTACGACGTAGAGAAGCACCGCAAAGAATACGCTGCCCGCTTTGCCGCCTGCGCCCAACGGGTAGGGACGGCACTGGAGCAGGTGGAGGCGCCGCTGGAGGACGACAATGCGGTCAACGCCTTCTGCGAAGCGCTGGAGAAGGAGCGGCCGGACGCAGTGCTGGTGAGCATCCAGCACATGGGTACCTGGCACTGGGCCGATCGCATCGCCCGTACCGGTGTGCCCACCATCATCTTCGCCCCCATCGGCACCTCGTTCACCGGGCACGTGATCGAGATATCCCGTCGCCCCGGTGTCCACGTGGTGTCTTCGCTGGAGACCCGAGGGGTGGAGCAGGCGCTGCGCATGGTCCGGGCGCAGAAGCAGTTGGAGGCCAGCCGCCTGCTGATTGTGGCAGGGACCGATCGCCGGGAGACGGTGCTGGACCATACCGGCACCAAGGTGCGCTACGTTCCTCGTCGCACGTTGCACGAACTCTTTGCCCGCATGCCCACCGATACTCCGGAACTACGGGCAATCACCGGCGAGATAATGGGGGCGGCCGACCGCGTGGTGGAGCCCATCACTCAGGACGTCATGAACGCCGCCCGCTCGTTCTGCACCGCCAAGCGACTGCTCGCGGATGAGGGGGCCAACGCCATCAGCACGGATTGCCTGGGCATGGTGGGCAGCCGGTTGGTACCCACCCCTCCCTGCATGGCGGCCTCCCTTTTCCAGGACCACGGCGTCACCTATGGGTGTGAGGCCGATCTCTGGGCGGCGATGGGGCTGATGCTGGTCAACTACCTGTTCGACAAGCCGGGGTTCATGAACGACCCGGTGCCGGAGACCGTGAAAAACCGCTTGGTGGTGGCGCACTGCTCCTGTGGCTCCCGGTTGCGCGGCTACAGCAAGCCAAGGGCGCCCTTCCGGCTGCGGAGCCACTCGGAATCCAACCTGGGGGTCTCCATGCAGGTGCTCTGGCCGGTGGGACAACCGGCCACCCTGCTCTCTTTCCAGGGCACGGACACCATCTTGCTCGACAGCGGGACGGTGCGCGGCAACGTGGACACTCCGCCCGCGGGCGGCTGTCGCACCAGCGTTGAACTGGAGATGGACCGTATCGCCGACTGCAGGGACGTGCGTGGCTTCCACCAGGTGGTATTCCTGGGCGACCACCGGCGAGACGTAGAGGCCTTCTGCCAGATGCACGGCTACAAGATTACGAATTCCCCCGAGCGACCCCCCGAGCGGGTATAGGGAGGGCGCGGACATGAGAACGCTTGCAGGTTGCGCAATGCTGGCCCTGGTGTTGGTCACCGGGCCGCTTCCCCTCATGGGGGCCGCCATGCAGTTGGGCGCTCCCGGGGTGCGGGCCGGCGTCGTCACGCCGGACGGTGTGCTGCAGGAGGACTGGGGCGCCCTCAGCCTGCGCCTGGAGGGGGGAACCCCAATCGAGGCTTGGGACTATCAGGTGTGGCCGGGCCCGACCGCGCGCGGCAAGTCGGCACTGGGTGCGGTGACCCTCGAGCAATCTGCTTTTCATGCGCCAATCTGGCCTTCGGGCGTGGACGTGCTGGCAGCCCGCCTGGCGAACGCGGGCACCGCGCCCGCAAGCGTGCGCCTGGTGCTGGACCTGCCTGCGGGGGGCAGTGCGGGGGAGGAAACGGTCGCCGTGGGCGGGCGCACCGTGGTGAACCTCCCCGGGGGGATGCAGCCGGTCCGCAAGGAACGTGAATGGGGGTGCACGGGCGGCGTAGTGCCCATGCCCGGCTGGGGCCACCCCGCAGTACCCTGCGACCCGGCTTTTGCCAACATCTCCGCCGGAATGGGCGGAGTACCCATCATCTACCGCTTCCGGGTGCCGGCGCACAGCCGTAAGGCGATCGCGCTTGGCTTCTGCGAGAGCCACCACAGCGCGTCCGGCCAGCGCCCGTTGGTGATCCGGGTGGAGGGAGCCCCGGAGCGGGAGATTGACCCCATCGCGACCTGGGGGCGCGACCGGCCCGGAGTGCTTATCTTTGATGCATTTGATGCGGATGGGGACGGGCGAGTGCAGGTGGGGATCTACCCCAAGCCCGGTGCTCCCGACCTGAACCCTATCCTGAACGTGATCTGGGTCTTCCCCCCGGGGAGAGCGCCGGACCCTGGAGCCCTGGCCTCTGGGGCACTCTCAACAACTGCCGAGCGTTATGTGGACGTAGGCGGGGCCAATGACCGCCTGCTCTATGAAGGCGGACCACTAACCTACGACCTTACCCTGGCACCCGGGGAGAGCCGCGACCTGGCGGTGCTGGCAGCAACCGCGGGCGGGAGCGTAGCGGCGCCGGGCGGCTGGTGGACGACGGCGCGCCTGTGGCGGGCGGCCCAGGACGTATGGACCGGTTGGCTTGGCAACGAGACGCCAACGGATGTGGACCCAGCGCTCGTCAACCTGGCTATGTGCGTGCAGCAGGTGGACGGGTTCTCCTTCCTGCCGGAGGGTGACCCCCTGCCAGCCATCGCCCTACTGGACCGGGCGGGGCTCTACCGCGAGGCCGAGCGCCTGATCCGGATATACTGGGACAAGCCCGCACCCGAGGCGTTGGCTGCCCAGGCGCAGCGGGCCGACGGCACCTGGAATCGGCCGGCCGCCCAGGTGTTGCGGGCATTGGCGGGGCACGCCCTGCGTAGCCGCGACTGGGAATGGGCGGGGCGGGCGTGGCCGGCTATGCGATCGGGCGTTCCACACGTGGGCGCCGGGGGGGCTGACGCCCGCGAGAGCGCCGTGGCCTTGCTCGGAGTGGCCGAGGTAGCCCGGGAACTGGGTCAGCCCGAGGCGGAGAATATCAGCAAACTGGCTGCCAGGTTCGACCCGCAGGCCAGGTGGATGGCTCCATAACCGGGGGAAGAGCGATGACCATGACTTACCGCGAACGGTTCCACGAGACCATGCGTTTTGGGCACCCGGACCGCGTGCCCTACTGGGAGATGGGGTTCTGGGGACAGACGATCGAGCGCTGGGAAGACGAAGGGATGCCTCCCGACCAGCACCACATCCACCTTTTCGGCTTCGACCGGAGAGAGACGGTGCCCATCAACCACGGGATCATCCCCGGTTTTCGCGAGGAGATCGTGGAGGAGAACGAGCGCTTTGTGATCGCCCGCCGTGGCGACGGGGTGCTTAGCAAGCAGGACATGTGCTACAAGACGGCGAGCATCATCTCCCCCAAGCACTTCCGGGAGTTCATGGTCCCCCGTTACCAGCGCATCACCGCCCTCATGCGCAAGCACGGAGTGCAGGTGATCCTGGTGGATTCGGACGGGCACGTGGACGAGTTGATCCCGCTGTGGCTGGAGGGGGGGCTGAGTGGGGTGTATCCCTTCGAGGTAGCAGCGGGGGAGGACGTGGTGGCCGTGCGCAAGCAGTACCCACGCCTGCATATCTGGGGCGGGATTGACAAGCGGGTGCTGGCGCAGGACAAGCGGGCGATCGAAGCGGAACTCTATGCTAAGGTGCCCTTCATGCTCGAGCGTGGGGGGTACATTCCCGGCATAGACCACGCTGTTCCTCACGACGTCTCATACGAGAACTGGCTCTACTACCGCGAGGTGCTCCACCGCATCTGCGAACGAGGCTAAGCCGGGCGGTGGGGGGCGGTGATCGCGCCATACAGTTCCGGCCGGCGGTCCCGCAGGTGGTTGTCGGCGCGGGCCTGGGCCAGGTCCAGGCGACAGATAAGTAGGCCGGGGCTGTCGTCGTCCCGCTTGGCCACTAGCCAGCCGTCCGGATCGGTAACCAGGGCGACCTGGGGGTGGGCGAAGGCGATGAAGCATTGGTTCTCGTAAAACCGCGTCCTCATCCAGCACTCATTCGCTTCGCCGTGCATGCCCTACGTTGGGTTCAGGATCAGCCGCGCCCCCTGCAGGCATAGGCAGCGTGAGCGGCGGTCGGCGCAGATCATGACGCCGAGTGGCCCCCAGGGGGTGGCGAAAACGGGCAGGCTGTCGCCTGCAGTGTACTGCAGGTCGTGGCTCTGCAGATGGGTCTTGTGATAGAGCCCGGCCAGGGTGCCGTCGGCCAGCCAGAGTCCGGCGGAATTGCGGATGGTGTCACCCTCCCGGGAGGTGAAGCCGAGGCAGATGGCGAGGGCACCCTGCCGGGCGACCTCGGCCACGCGCTGCAGGTAGGGGCTGTCGGGGGCCTGGGCGGCCGCACGCAGTCGCTCCACGGTGGAACTGGGATCGGGCGAGGCATAGCCGTCCAGCCAGCATCGGGAGTGAGCAACAGGTCTGCCCCATGGCCGGCGCCTGCTTGGCAAGGGCCAGGAAACGCGCGAAGTTACCCCCCAGGTCCCACCTGGTAGGAACGGCCTTGAGCAGGGCCAGGGTGATGGCGTCCCGGGCCATGGTCAGAAGCGCCGAATCCCCAGCACCACCTTGCCCAGCACGTTCACCCGGTCGCTGACGATGGCGGTCATGGAGGGGTTCTCGGGCTGCAGGCGCACCCGCCGCTGCTCCTTGAAGAAGCGTTTGATGGTGGCCTCCTCGCCGTCAACCAGGGCCACCACGATGTCGCCGTTGCGCGCCGTGCTTTGCCGGCGCACCACCACCATGTCGCCGTTGAAGAGACCGGCGCCCACCATGCTGTCACCCTGGACCCGCAGCATGAAGTGCTCGCCCTCGCCCACCAGGTCACGGGGCAGGGCGACCACCTCCTCGATGTTCTCATGGGCCAGGATCGGCTGGCCCGCGGCTACGGTGCCCACCAGGGGAATGGAGGTGGTGGGCGGGCGCAGCATGGTGGGGTCGAAGGACTGCAGGATCTCCACCGAGCGGGCCTTGCTGGGGTTGCGGCGAATGAAACCCTTACGCTCCAGACTGTCCAGGTGCCGCTGCACGGTGCAACTCGAGGAGAGGGACAGCCGCTGGCCAATCTCCCGCACGGTAGGCGGGTAACCGCGCTCGGCCGCGATTTCGTGGATGGCGCGCAGGACCTGCTTCTGGCGCTCGGTCAGCGTTTCCATGCCTTCACCCCCAGGAGGACGGGCGCTCCCGCCCTGTGGTTGGCCGGATTATACCACTTCACGGGGATGTGGCAAACTGGTGTTTGTGAAAGCAGGGGAGCCCCGCGTGGGCTGGCAGGAATACTCGGGAGCCCACCCTGCGACTGCGCTCATCAGGGCAGGCTCCAGGGCTCCCCTTGGAGGGGACGGCCGGGTCAGGCGAGCCGTTCGCCCTTCACTCCGATTACGATCTCCTCGAACGGGATGTCCCTGCCGCTGGCCATCACCGCCCGGCGGGCCGCCGCCACCATGCCGGCACAGCAGGGCACCTCCATCCGGGCGACCGTGACCTTGCGGATGTCGGAGTGGCGCAGCATTTCCGTCAGTTTGAGTTGATACGAGGCAACGTCGTCCAGTTTCGGGCAGCCCACCACCAGTGCCCGGCAGGCCAGCAGGTCCTGATGGAAGCCCGCATAGGCAACGGGCACGCAGTCGGCCGCGATCAGCAACTCCGCTCCCTGTAGAAACGGGGCGTCCACCGGCACCAGGGCCAACTGCACCGGCCACTGCCGCAAGGCTGAGGGCTCTCTATTCCCTCCCCCACTGGGAGAGGGTTGGGGCGAGGGTGTGTCGGTTTCCTCAAACACCCGCACCCGCGACCCGGGGCATCCGGTATGCATGGCCGGCTGGGGGGCGAAGGCCATGCTGGGGCAGTTGCAGGGCTCGGGCTCGGCGAGGTGCGCCTCGACCGCCGCCTCGTCGAACTCCTCGGCCTCGCGGGTCTCGATGGTCAGTGCGCCCTGCGGGCACTCGCCCAGGCATGCGCCCAGGCCGTCGCAGTAAATCTCGCTGACCAGCCGGGCCTTCCCGTCAATCACCGCGAGCGCGCCCTCGGCACAGGCCTGCGTGCACAGCCCGCAGCCGTTGCACTTCTCCTCGTCGATCTTGATGATCTGGCGCTTAGCCATGTGGCACCTCCGCAGCGTGATTGGCCTCAGGATAGCCGGGGGCCACACGGGCGTCTTTGACTCAGGTCAAGACGGGGAAAATCGCGTGTGATCGAGCGGTAATCCCGGGCGCAGCGAGGGATCCCCGTCAAAAAATCCCGCTCTCCTCTCGCTAAGCATTCACCTGGCCCTCTGCCATCGCCTCCAGGCCAGGGGCATCCAGGACACGGATGGTGCGCCCTTTGACCTCGATCAGCCCCGCCTGGCGCATGCGGGCCAGGGCGCGGGAGAGGGTCTCGGGTACGGTGCCCAGGCGGGATGCCAGCAGACCCTTGCTGATGGTGAGGGTGACTACCGTGCCCCCGCCGCGTGCCTGCTGCCGCCGGGCCTCGGCCAGCAACCAGGCAGCCAGGCGGGGGGCCACCTCCCGCAGGGTCAGTTGTTCCACCAGGGCGGTGAAGTCATGCAGCAGCCGGGAGAGGGCGGCTATCATGCGCAGGGCTAACTGGGGATTCCCCGCAAGCAGGTCTCGAAATCCGGCGGCATCCAGCACCAGCACCCGGGCCGGAGCGGTGGCCTCTGCGGAGGCCGGGTAGGGCTGGTCCAGCAGCGCGGCGGCCTCCCCGAAAGCCTCGCCGCGGTGCACCAGGCGCAGTGTCTGCTCGCGCCCGTCCGGGCCCGTCTTATAGATGCGCACCTGGCCCGAGAGCAGGATCGGAAGGTCGTCGGCCGGGTCACCCTCCTGAAAGACGGCCTCACCCGGGGCATAGGAACGGGTACGGGCGATACCTGCCAGCCGGTCCAGGTCCTCCTCTGGCAGCCCGCGCAGCAAATTGGCCTCTCGCAGCCACTGGCGCAGGGTGGGGGAGGGGGCGCTCATGCGTGCTCCGTGCGCTCCAGGATCGCATGGCGCACATTCTCGTCAAGCCGGTTGAAGTACTCGGAGTAGCCGCCCACGCGCACGATCAGATCGCCGTGCCGTTCCGGATGGGCCAGGGCGTCCTGTAGCACCGCCTGGTCAACGACATTGACCTGCAATTGCATGCCTCCCAGGTCAAAATAGGTGCGGATCAGCGATTTGATCTTGGCCCGGCCTGCCGGCGTGCGTAACAGCCTGCGGGCGAAGCGAATGTTGACAACCAGCGTGCCCGGGGCATCGGCTTGGGCCAGGTGGGCGACCGAACGCAGCATGGCGGTGGGGCCCTTGCGGTCACGGCCCTGCACCGGCCCCGCGGAATCCGCCACCGGGGTGTGGGCCCGCCGCCCGTCCGGGGTGGCCCCCACCGGCTCCCCGAACCAGCCGTAAGTAACGAACATCAGGGTGCCGCAGATGAAGCGCCCGCCTCGCCAGGGGGCATAGCGGCCGAACTCCCTGTACACAAACCGTGAGAGGTCGTGGGCCAGCGCGTCCACCTCCGGGTCGTCGTTACCGAAACGGGGACAGCGCTGCAGGTAGTCACGCAGGGTGTCATATCCCCGGAAATCGGCCGCCAGCGCGGCCAGTAACTCGGCGGCGGTCACCACCTTGTCGCGGTACACCGCCTGTCGTACCGCTGCCAGGGAATCAATGGCATTGGACAGCCCGACAATGTTGACCACGCTCCAGTTGTAGCGGGCGCCGCCGTCGTAGTAGTGGCGGCCGCGCCCGATGCAGTCATCAATGAGCAGGGAGCGCACCAACTGGGGATGCCACTGCCCGCGGACCTCCTGGTTACGGCTGATCGCAGCGGTGAGACGGGCAATGCCGGAGGCCAGGTCGTCCTGGAAGCCGGCCAGTAGGTCCTCAAAGGTGCCGCATTGGGGTAGCCGCGCAGCCAGGGTCTCCTCCAACTGCTTGATAACGTGGAGGTCGCCATCCAGCGAACCGACGGCCGAGCAGCCATGCACCATCAATTCGGTGCAGCCGCCAAAGGCAAAGTCGTAACGGTCGGCTGCCGCCAGGTTAAGATGGGCGCGGTCAATGGCCGCCAGGTAGTTCTCCTCGCAGTAGAGCGCGGGTAGTCCGGTGCCGGTGGCGATAGTATCCAGGGCAGCGTCCCACACCGTCTCGGGGGTGTCGCGGCGTAGGCGCAACGCCAGGTTGGGACGGCGCATGCCTCGCGCCCCTTCGAGGCAAATCAGGGTCAAGGGATTGCCAGCCTCCTTGCCCTCCCTGGTGGTGCCGCCAATCGCCACGTTCCATCCTGTGCAGTCATCCACGTAACGCCAGAGCGCCCGCACCAGAGTGACGGTCTCCTCCCTGGTGATGCGGCCCGCCTCCAGGTCGTGCTGCAGGTAGGGCCACATGAACTGGTCAAACCGCCCCAGGTTGTCGCTTCCGTCCAGGGCAAACAGGAAGATGGTGGCCACCATGGCCTCGAAGAAGCCCCGGGCGGGCCGCATGGGCAGACCGCCCGCATAGGCCGCGGCCAGCCGTCGGCGGTTGGCGTCTTGCTCGGAGTCGGCGAAACTGAGGCGGCCCAGGTGTTCGGCCATGCGTTGCCGCAGGGTATCTGCCCCCTCCACCACCACCAGCAGTGCCTCCAGGAAAGAGCGGCGGTCGGACTCCTGCTCGTCTTGCAGCCGGGCACGGATGCGCTCGGCGTAGCCGGCCAGACCCTCGGCCAGCACGCGGCCGTAGTTGGGGATGCTGTGGGTGTAGCCGCCGCCCTTGGGATAGCCGTCGCAAAAGGCTGCCACCTTCTCCAGGGCGGCGCGAGCAGTCGGGTTGGGCGCGGTCTCGGCCTTACGGCGGGCCAGGTCCGTATTCATGCCCAGGTCGAGAGCGACATAGTGGTGGGCCAGGGCATAGCCGCCTGCCAGCCAGATCTCCCGGCCCGCGGGGTAGAGCAGTTCACCCGAGTAGGGCGGGAGCGGGCAGTGGACGAGGTGGGAGGCGATGCCCCGGGCCATGCGCATGGGGATAGACACGCCTTCGCCGGCCAGGAAGCCGGCCGCAAAGAACTCCCCGGCCGCCACCAGGGCGGCGGCCTCTTCCGGTGTAACCGCCCATGTCTCGGACCAGCCGGCCATCTCCGGCAATGTCGTGGCAGCCATGACCTCTCACCCTGCCAGCGCGGCATCCAGCGCCAGCAACTCGCGCACCAGTTCTCCGTGGATATCGGTGAAGGGCAGGTCGCCCTTCATGATGGGCACCTGCTCAGCCGCATACCCGCCGCGAGCCGCGGTCTCCCGGTCGGGGGCATACCCCAGGGCATCGTTGGTCAGCCCGAGCACCACGGTGATGGGCAGCCGAGCCTTTCCCAGGATTTCCTGCTTGATCTCGCGGAAGATCTCGAAGGGGGCTCCCAGCAGCGCCACCGATCCCAGGCGAAAGCCCTGCAGTTCGGTGGGGGCATTCAGGGGGAGGCCGGCCTCCGCGCGGGCGATCAGTTCTCGCAGGGTGGTCACATATACTGCCGCCATGCGTACCTCGCCATTGGTGTCGGAGGCGCCGGGAGCATGGAGGATAGCCTCCTTCTCCGCCAGCCACTTCCGCAGCCCCGCGAGGTCCAGGTCGCGCCGGGAGAAGGTGACCCGGTGGGTGACCGCCCGGACCTCGTCCACCTGTAGCGGCTTCGCCTCGACCAGGCCCCGGCGTACGGCACGGGCATAGCGGCCGGCGATGACATCCAGCGCCAGCAGCGACTCCTGCTCCGGCTTGTGCACCACGCAGGAGTTGATGTCGCCCTGCGCACCCTGCAGGAACAGCCCCACCGCCCCCTCGTGCTCACGCTCCAGCAAGTTGGTAGCCACGCCCACGAAATCGCCATGGATATACCGCGTCTGTTGGCAGCAGGTGACGGGGTGGCAGCCGTAGTTACTCAGGAAGCCCAACAGGCGGTCGCCCGCATCGGCCCTGAATACGTGACAGGTGGTGTCGGTCCACTCCGGGTGGGTGGGTTGCCAGTTCTCCTGCAGCACCTCCTCCAGAGGCGGCGCATCACGGTCGCGCTCGCGGTTGAGGGCGATACCGGTGCATGGTACCTCGGCATGGCTCAGCGTGGCCTCGGTAAGGTTGCCCACAGCATCCACACAGGCTGCCGCGATGCGCTGGGGGAGGGTCTCCAGATAGGGCAGGTCAGGGTCGCCCCAGCCGTAGACGCGATCGGTATTCGGACCGGAGTGGGTGTGGGTGCAGTGCACCATCACCGCCTGGGGCCCGATCCCGGTCGCCTCCTGCACCAGGGCGCGCACGCGGTTGGTGGTGGGGGGCTTCACTCCCACCAGGTCGCAGGATACCAGCACCACCCGCTCCCGGCCAGCCTCAAAGGCCACCGCCCGGGCCCACAGGCGATCGCGCACCCCGATGGAGTGCCGGTTGAGGAAAGGGCCGAAGCCGCATAACTCGACCCCCACCCGGGGGGTGATATCCCGTCTGCCAAAGCCGATGCGCATGGTCTCCCTCACTGGGCGAAATGGTCTCGCAGCGCCCCCAGGTGCTCCTGCACCTTGGCCACCGCGTCTAGCAACTGCCGCTGGTAGGCGGCGTCCCCCAGCAAGTGCTGGTGCATGAGCACCACGCCGGTCTCTGCCGCCACCCGCTCGGTGACGGGCAGGGAAAGGGCGGCATAGTCCTGCAGGGTCCCTGCCAGGCGGTAGGGTACGGGGCTGGTGCGGTGGTACAGGTTTAGCAGGGGGTGGCGATAGACCGGGGCATAGGGGCTGCCCAAAGGCAACCCCTCGGCTGCCAGCGCCTGCAGGTACTGCGCCCGCGTGAGCCCCTGGGCCTGCTCGGGATCGAAGTGCAGCGTCAGCGCATAGTAGGACTGCTCGGTAACCCGGGGGTCGCGCCTGGCAACCCGCAGCGGCCCGGCAATCTGCTCCAGGCCCCGGGCGAGCAGGGCTGCGCTCTCCTCCCGCGCCTTGAGGTGGGCAGGCAGCCTGGACAACCCGCCGCGTAGCAGCACCGCCTGCATCTCGGTGGCCCGGTAGTTGTGGGCATAGACCCCGGCCGGGGTGGCAACGTCGGGGAGGAAGCCCACGTGCTTGAGGGCAAAGGCGGTCTCCCACACTGCATCGTCGTTACAGGTGATCGCGCCCCCCTCGCCGGAGGTCAGCACCTTGCTCTGCTGGAAACTGAAACTGCCCGCATCCCCGAGCGCCCCCGCCCGTTTGCCCCGCCAGGTGCTGCCATGCTGGTGGGCTACGTCCTCTACCACTCGCAGGTCGTGGCGCCGGGCGATATCCAGGAGGGCATCCATGTCGCACATGCACCCGTACAGGTGCACTGGCACGATGGCCCGCGTGCGGGGGGTGAGGGCGGCCTGCACCGCGGCCGGGTCCAGACCCCAGGTCTCGGGATCAATATCCACCAGCACCGCGTTGGCGCCCACGTCCAGCGCTGCCTGCAGGGTGGCCACCCAGGTGAGGCCGGGGACGATCACCTCGTCGCCCGGCTCCACTCCCACCGCCTGCAGGGCGCATTGCAGGGTGACGGTGCCGTTGGCCAGCAGCATCGCATGTCGCACGCCCTGGAAGGCCGCGAACTCTGCGCAGAAGGCGCGCTCGTGGGGGCCCAGCCAGGACCAGTTGCCGCCAGCCACCACCTCCTGCATCCAGGCGATCTCCTGCTGGCCGACGATGGGCCAGGCGGGAGGGAGGGTGGTGACAGCAGGCTCTCCGCCGAGCAGGGCCAGGGTGGAAGCGGGCATGGGGCTCCTCGGGTGTGTTTGGGGGTCTATTCGGCGTGCGTCCCGTTCACCCTTGCCTGGGCCGCAGCCGCCTGGCCTCGCCCACGCGCACGGTGATGCCCAGCCGGTCCAGGTGCTCGAGCATGCTCACTGCAACGCGGCGGCTGGTCTTGACGAGGTCACGGAACGCGGCGACGGTGATCTCCCCCTGGCCGGCGATGTGGCCGGCAACCAGGCGCTGCGCCTGGGCGACGGTATCGCGGTGGAAGATGGTGTCGTCGGCCGTACGCACCAGGGCGCCCGTCTGGCAGAGCAGGGTGACGATCTCGCGCCGGGTCGTCTCGTCCCGGCACACCGGGCCCAGGTCCCGTTCGGCGGGCGGGGTGAAGCCGCCTGCGCGGAAGGCCTCCTCCACCGCCTGGATCAGGGCCTGCTGCTGGGGAGTGCCTCCCGGCTGCCAGCCTGCGAGCGCTACCAGGTGGCCGTGCCGGTCCACCTGCTGGTCGGACTGCAGCCGGGCCAGCGCCGTTTCCAGCACCGGCTGCGAGAGCCCGGTCGCCCGGAGCAGGGCGGGCCGCTCCATTCCCAGGCGGAGCGCGTTCTCCGCATGGAAGACCTTCAGCGCTTCCATTACCCGGGTAGCCGCCTCCTGCAGCGTGTCGGCATGCACCCAGGCCTCCCCCCGGGCCGCACGGCAGATGCGGCCGGCCGTGGAGAGCGCGGCCAGGGCCGCCCGCACTTCTTCATCGCTGGCTCCGGTATCCCGCGCTAACTCGACAGGGGTACGCGCGCCGGCCCGCAGTGCATTCTCGACGCGGGCCTCGGTGTTGCCGATCGCCCGCTCGGATCGGGCCACGGAGGCAACCTGGTCGTCATCGAAGCGCCGGCGACGGCGGCCACTTGTTCCCACCACCGTGCCCCCGCCAATGGTGCGCACGGGAGAGAGCGAGCGCACCACAAAGGGATCGCCGGGCTGCACCACTGCGGGCTGCTCCAGGGCCACCTGCACCAGGGCGTCCGCGCCCGGGGCGAGCGCCAGGCCCTCCATCAGCCGCAGGCGGGCCGGGGTCTCGCTGGTCCCCGTGTGGAACTTCACGGCGGCCGAGCGCGGCAGCGGCCTCTCCGCGCTGGCCAGCAGGTGCAGCCGCGCCTCCAGCACCCGCACCGGGGAGAAGCGCCCCGGCGTGGTGGCCACCTGGCCCCGGCGCACCCGCTCGTGGGGCACGTCGGAGAGGTTGATGGCCACGCATTCCCCCGCCAGGCCCTCGGTGGTGGTCTCGCCGTAAACCTGTAAGCCGCGCACCCGGCCGGAGAGGTCGCCGGGCAGGATCTCGAGCGTGTCACCCACCCGCACCCGCCCGCTGACCGGGATGCCGGTGACCACCGTGCCGAAGCCGCGCAGGGTGAAGACGTTCTCGATGGGCAGGCGAAAGGCACCCTGGGCCGAGCGCGGGGTGATGCCGGCGACCAGCCGCTCAATCTCCCCCCGTAACTCCCACATCCCCTCGCCGGTGATCGCCGACACGGGCAGGATGGGGGCCCCTTCCAGGAAGGTGCCCCGAAGGAACTCGCGGAGTTGCTCGGTGACCAGGGGGACCATCTCCGGGGCCTTGTCAATCTTGGTCAGGGCCACCAGCCCGTGCCGCACCCCGAGCAGGCGCACCACCTCGAAGTGCTCGCGGGTCTGGGGCATGATACCGTCATCGGCCGCCACTACCAGGATCACGGCGTCAATGCCCGTGGCCCCCGCCACCATGTTCCTGATGAAGCGCTCGTGGCCGGGCACGTCCACGATCCCCACCACCCGCTCCCCCTCCAGCCGGCAGGGGGCAAAGCCCAGGTCAATGGTCATCCCCCGGCGCTGCTCCTCGGGCAGGCGGTCGGTATTGCAGCCGGTGAGGAAGTGCACAAGCGCGGTCTTGCCGTGGTCAATGTGCCCAGCGGTGCCCAGCGTGACGGTGAGGCGGGAGTCAGCCACCGCCGGCATCCTTCGCCGGCACGTTGCTCATCCCCAGCCCGATTGCCCGCTCAGGACAGCGGCGGCAGTCCAGGCAGCGGATGCACTCCTCGCCGTTGGCCGCGGCAGCCGGGTCCTCGCCCATGGGGCAGACCTTGCGGCAGAGGCCACACGCGACGCACTTACCCTGGTTCACCCGCAGCCGCCACAGGCTGAAGCGGTTGAAGAGGGCCAGGCCGGCGCCGATGGGGCAGGCGAGCCGGCAGAAGCCCCGGGTGACGAAGAGCATCATCGCCAGGAAGATGCCCAGGAAGACCAGCCGGATGGAGGGGACGGCCAGCCCGTAGCGGATCCAGGTGGGGATGCCGGCGGTGCCGGTGCCGGCCGGGCAGATGCCGCAGAAATACCAGCGGGAGGCGCTGCCCACCGTCAGCCCGGCCACCAGTACCATGCCCACCAGCACCGCGTACTTGAGGGCACTGGTCCAGCGGGGGGGCCGCCAGCGCGGGATAAACCGGAGCTTGGCAAACAGGTCCTGCAGCAGGCCGAAGGGGCAGGCCCAGGCGCAGGGGAGGCGGCCCACCAGGGCGCCCACCAGCCCCCACGAGCCGAGCACCAGGAAGGGGACCACCCGCAGGTCGAGCATGTTGCCGAAGGCGCCGATGGGGCAGGTGGTGGCGGCAATGGGACAGCCGTGGCAGTTGAGCACGGGCAGACAGACGCCCCCCACGCGATACAGCCCCCAGGGATTGAGGGCTGCGAGCCAGACTGCCTGCACGGCCCAGCGCACCCCTCGCAAACCTCGCCTACGTTTGGCGGCCACCCGGGCCGCCGGGTTCACTGTATTCAAGTGGGGCACCCCGGGACCCCCGAGGTGGCAGGGGCATTGTCAGGGGACGGGGCCGGCGCCTCGGTGATGGCTCTCTGGATCTCAGGGCGGGCTTGGGGCGTGGCGATGGTGTGCAGGGTGGCCTTGTCCACCAGAGCCAGGCCACCGGTGTCGTGCTGCACTATGGCCCCGCTTGCCTGACGCTCCTTGACCGGCACCCGCTGCCCGAAGGCGCCATAGCCCAACAGCACCAGCGATACCAGGAGCGCGAGCACCAGTGCGGGTAACTGCCAGTTACGGGTCATCAAGCCACTCCGGCGAACGTTCTGCGCCCAGCATACTCCAGGGCAGGCAAGCCGTCTACTGGATTGGACGCTGGATATAGAATGTTCACGGAGGCGGCCCCCACCCCCACCCTCTCCCGCTGGGAGAGGGCATGCAAGGGCCCCCACCACAGAGATCAGATCTGCGTCAGGCCCAGCCGGCGATACCATACCAACGCCGGGCTGCCGGCGAAGACCACCGCCAGCCACACCGCCTCGTTCACTGCCGCCTCGCTGATCCCCATTTCCAGGGCGCCCTTCACGTGTAGCCGGGCGCAGGGCTCGCAGCGAGTGGCCACGGAAAGGGCCACGGCCACCAGTTTTTTGCTCTCGGCCGCGATGGCGCCCGGGGCGTTGGCGGCCGCCAGGAAGGCGGCAAAGGCCTCGCCGGCACCGGCGCTCGCCTGGGCATGCTCGCAGCAGGGCTCCGCCGCCGCGCAGCACTCACTCTTGGCTTCCGACTGCTTCTTCATGGTGACTTCCCCCACATGATGGATGCGGATGCGGCCGCTCCCGCCTGCCGATATGCGGCCGATCCTGGCGGCACAGGGGCAACCCTCGGCGAGCAGGGCCGCCTGCAAGGCCTCCAGCCGGTCGGGCGCAACGGCCAGCAGCAGTCCGCCGGAGGTCTGGGCGTCGAAAATGGCCTCGAGCATGCCGCTCCCGGCGCCGGCGCCCTCCGCCTCCCAGCGCCCCTCCACCGCCTCCCGATTGCGCTCGATGCCGCCGGGAAGCACGCCCTGCCCGGCCAGGTCGAGCACTCCCGGCAGCCAGGGCAGCGCGCGCCAGTCAATCTCGGCATCGAGGCCGGTGCCCTCCAGCATGTTGGCCAGGTGGCCTATCAGGCCGAAGCCGGTGACGTCGGTGCAGGCGTGCACCCCCATCTCGAGCATGGCCCGGGCGGCGCCGGCATTCAGGGTGCGCATGGACTCCGAGGCTGCCTGTAGCCATTCCGGCTGCGCCCGGCCGATCTGCCCGGCGAAAGCAATAATACCGGTGCCCAGGGGCTTGGTCAGGATGAGGGCGTCGCCCTCCCGGGGGGCGCTCTTGGTTACCACCCGGTCGCGCGCCACCAGCCCCGTCACCGCGAAGCCCAGCATGATCTCCGGCCCATTAATGGTATGGCCGCCAATCACGGGCACGCCCGCTTCCGCCATCTTGGCCAGGCCCCCGACCAGCAGTTCGCGGGCCGCCTCGGCAGGCAGGCTGTCGGCAGGGTAGGCGAGGATGGAGAGGGCGGTGAGCGGCCGGCCGCCCATGGCATAGACATCGCTGAGCGAGTTGGCGGCGGCTATCTGGCCGAACTCTTGCGGGTCGTCCACGACAGGGGTGAAGACATCCACCGTCTGCACCAGGCAGCGGCCGTCCTCCAGTTCATACACCCCAGCGTCATCGCCCGCTGCGGAGCCAACCAGAACCTGCGGGTCGCTGACCTCGGGCAGGCCCGCCAGCACCTGCGCCAGCGCCTGCCGGGGCACTTTGGAGGAGCAGCCGGCATAGCGCACCAGCGCGGTGAGGGCGATGGGCCCGAAGGCCATTGTTTCCTCGCGCTCGCCAGCGCAGTGGCAGACATTGCGCTGCCGGAAATCGGGGCACGGGCAGGACAGCCGGGGATTACAGATGCAGTGCCCCAGGGCTGCCGAGCGGGCCATCACTCGCTTACGCTTCTCAATATCCATGGTTGGTAGTAGCGGCGTCAGGCGCGTTATCCCTCTTTGCTCTCCCTCTCTGTTGGCGGAGAGGGGGATGGGGGGTGAGGTTGCCGGCTCGCAGCGCGTCAGGCGGGCCGTGGCAGGCCCGCCCTACAGCACGGCTGCCCTCACCTGGTTCACCAGTTCCTCCACCTCGTCCGGAAGCACGGTGCGCAGGTCAGCGAGCACGCGCCCGCCCGAGCGGCGCACGATCACCGGCACCGCCCCTTGCCGCAGACGGCGGGCAATCTCCTCCTCGCCCCGGGTGTCGTGGGTGATGGCGAGCGCCCAGGAGGGGATTACTTGGCCGGGCAAGCTGCCGCTACCCAACTGCGCCTCGCTGGGTACCACCTCGACGTGTAGACCATGCCCCTGCAGGTACTTTGCTGCTTTCTGGGCGCGCTGCCGCAAGGTGTCTGCCGGTGTGGCGAGCATGCGATAGAGTGGGTGCTCGGCTACCAGCCGCTCGGGGTTCAGGAATAACTGCAGCGTGGCCTCCAGGGTGGCCAGCGTCAGTTTCCCCACCCGCACCGCCCGCGCCAGGGGATGGCGGCGGATGCTATCCACGAGGTCCCGACGCCCGGCGATGATCCCGCACTGCGGACCGCCGATCAGTTTGTCGCCACTGAAGAAGACCACGTCTGCGCCCGCCTGGAAACTATCCTGCACCAGGGGCTCACGCTCCAGGCCGAAGCGGGAAAGGTCCACCAGGGCGCCGCTCCCCAGGTCATGCAGCAGGGGGAGGTGATGCTCGTGCGCCAGGACTGCGACGCGCGCCAGCGCCGGCTCGGCGGTGAAACCCACGATGCGGTAGTTACTCATGTGCACGAAAAGCAGGGCGGCCGTGCTCTCGGTGATTGCCCGCTCGTAGTCGCGCAGGTGCGTCTTGTTGGTGGTGCCCACCTCCCGGAGCAGGGCGCCGCTTTGGGCCATCACGTCGGGCAGGCGAAAGGCGCCGCCGATCTCGATCAGGTGCCCCCGCGAGACAGGCACCTCCCGCCCGGAGCAAAGGGCGGCCAGCACCAGCAGGGTGGCCGCGGCGTTATTGCAGGCAAAGGTGGCGGACTCGGCCCCGGTCAGGCGACAGACGAGAGCCTCGGCAATGTCATCGCGCTCCCCGCGCCCGCCGGTTTCCATGTCCAGCGCCAGCCCACAGTAGCGCCCGGCTACCCGCGCCGCAGCCTCGGCCGCACCCGGTGGCAGCAGGGCGCGCCCCAGGCCGGTGTGCAGCACGATGCCGGTGGCATTGATCATGGTGGGAATGCGGCTCTGACGCAAGGCGAGGAAACGCGCCCGCACCAACCCGCAGACCTCGTCCAGGGTGGGGGAGGAGGCCCGGCGACCGGTGATCAGGTCCGCACGGAGCGCGTGCACAACCTCGCGTGCCAGGCCCGCGATCTCTTCGTGATTGCCTTCGCCCACCCAGCCTGCCTGGAGGCAGGCGGCAACTACCCGGCCGACCGCCGGGAGAGCGCGCAAGCCGCTGGAACTGGGTTTGCTCATGGGCATGCTCGCAAGAGGGGATGGCGGGAGCGCATGGGAATCGAACCCACCCGGGACCTTACCCAGGCCCCACACTGGTTTTGAAGACCAGGGGACCCACCAGGGCCCAACCGCTCCCGCAGGGGGAAAGTGAGGCTGCCGTAGGACCGGCAGGCTAAGGCGTCTCGGCAGGCAGGCCACCGCTGCCGGCGGTCTCCGAGGCGGATATCTTCTCGTTCACGGCAGGAAGGGCTCCCCCGGAGCCCGTGCTGGCGCCGCCTCACCCGCCACCGCAACCCACGGCAGAGATGACCACTGCGGCCAGGGCGATCAGCAACAACAGCCGTCGCATCCCCGTCTCCTTGTCGAACCCCCTCGGCACACTTACACGGTATTCCATTAGAGGCGGCCGGTCAATCATGCACTGGTAGCAGCCTTACGCGCCCGCGATCTTCCGCTGCGCCCGCCATAGCCCTGAACGGCTTCCAACAGCGCCTCCACCCGGGTGCGGATGCGGGGAGAGTCCGCAGCGCCATACCCGCATTCCAGTTTCAGGTAGGGCAGGCGGTGCTTGGCCCGTATCCAGTCGGCCACCCGCCTTGACTCCACGTCGTACGTCAGGCAGCCGGTCCACACGTGGTCCACCACCGCCTGCACCCGGTACTCCCGGATGAGCGCCGAGATGATTTCAAGCCGGCGGTTGTTGGGAGTCATGCAGGAGCATGGAAGGCGATAGTAGTGCCGGGCGATCTCGGTCAGGATGTCCGGGCTGTCGGCATCCACCTGCTCCAGGTTGGGCTTGAGCCCGGTGCAGGTTTCCTGGGCGACCACCACTCCGCCTGCCTCTTCAATGATTTCCACCACTTTCTCGGCGCCGTGGGGGGAGGGCACGCCCGTGAGCAGCACCCGCGGGCGATGGATCACCCGCTCCGGGCACTGCCGGCGAGCCTCCAGGGTGGCGAGCGCTTCCTCCATCCCCGCCAGGTCCTCCGGGATGCAGGCGATGAGGCTCTTCAGGGTCAGGTACTCGACGCCCGTGAGCACGGTAGGCGGCTTGGAGTACTGGGCCAGGGCCAGGCGCAGCGCGCGCTCGCGGTTGAGCAGCCGTGCCGCCCGGCGTAGCCTGGTCGGGGTAATGCGCACCCCAAAATCGGCCTGCAGGCGGTCCCGGAAGCGCAGCACCTCCTGTCGCCAGTGGGTAAAGGCTGCGGGGGCGTCGCTCTTCTGGGTCAGTTCGAGCAGGTGTAGCGGGCGGCTGCGGGCCAGCAGTTCGTACATTTTCTTCTTGCCGTCGCAGGTGGTCTCCGCGACCAGCAGTGACGCCATCTCCAGGAACGGGTTCGCCCGCTCCTTGTGATACCCGTAGGAGGACTTGATGAGTGGGCACAGGCCCGCCGGCAGGTCCTCCTCGGCGGCGGGGATCATGTCCGCGTCGCCCCCGCACATGCACACCGGCACCCCGCCCGCGGCCATGATCAACTCGCGCGGGGTGTACTCGCAGAAAATGCCCACGATAGGCCGCCCAGCCTGCTGCGCCGTCTCGGCGTATTCCAGGCAATTGCCCACCATGTCTGCAAAGCGGGGGAAGGCAGTCGCCTCCTCATCGCACTGGGCCATACTCTCTCCTACGGTAGCGTGCCAGAGGTAACCAGGGCCACCCATGCGCTGGTCACCAGTCCCAGCCCCAGGCCCACGGCCGCCATACCGGGTGCCGAGCGGCGCATGAGCGCAAGGATGCTGACGGCCAGTGCCAGCGGCCCCCCTGCCACCGCAGGCGTAAACACAGCCAGGGAGTCAGTGGGCAGTACCTTGGCGTAGACCAGCGCCACGGCCGCGGCAGCGGTCACCCCCAGGACCAACCCGGTGGCGCCGAGTGCTGGGCTTACCACCTCTTTCTCAACCTGCGGTTCCATGTCTCCCTCCTTGCTTAGAGAGTCAGGAAGCCAATCGGGTTACAGGGAGCCCCGCCCCTGGAGGCGCGGGATTCCCTCCCGCTACAGCAGCCTGCGGTAGGCCTCCAGCGTCTGGCGCGCGCAGCGTTCCCAGGTGAACTGCTGGGCGCGCGCCAGGGCCTTGACCTGCAGGTCGGCGCGCAAGGTCTCGTCCAGGCACACCCGGCGCAGCCCCTCGGCAATCGAGTACACGTCCAGTGGCTCCACCAGCACCGCGGCCTCGCCCGCCACCTCCGGCAGCGAGGAGTAGTTCGAGGTCAGGCAGGCCAGCCCCTGGGCCATGGCCTCCACCAGGGGCAGCCCGAACCCCTCGTACAGAGATGGGAGCGCAAAGGCCCAGGCGTGCCGGTACCAGCCCGCCAGTTCGTCATCACTGATGTTGCCCAGCAGGCGTAGGCGGGCGCCCACTCCGTGCTCGCGGGCGATGGCCGCCAGGTCGTCGGCCTTCCATCCCGGAGCGCCTGCGATGCACAGGTCCAAGTCGCCCAGTTCCGCTCGGGCGAAGGCCTCCACCAGCCGGGCGAAGTTCTTGCGGGGCTGGATGGTGCCCACCGAGAGCACGTAGGGGCGGCCCTCGTTGGGGTGTGGCCCCGGCTCGCCCTCGCGCCACTGCGGCGCCACCCCCAGGTGGGTGACGGTCATTGCCTCCACCGGGATCTTGAGCAGGTCAGCCACCTCGTGCCGGGCGAAATCGGAGACACACACCACGTGGTCTGCCCGGCGAATGGAGGGCAGCCAGGAGTCGCGCAGTACGCGCTCCATATCGGGGCTGAACCAGCCCGGGTTGCGGACGAACGCCAGGTCATGCACGGTGACTACGCTCGGGCAGGGCAGCCAGGGGGGCATCAAGGCATAGGGGAAGTGCACCAGCCGACAACGCCGGCGAAGCAGGGTCCAGGGCACGAAAGCAGTAAGCCAGAACGGCATGCGAGACGAGACCGTCTCCACCCCCGGGAAGCGTGGGGCATCGCCGGCGGCACCGCGCCAGAGGGCGAGCAGACGCTCCTCCCCCCGCAGGGCGCCCAGGGCACTGATGAGTTCCTCCACGTACCGGGGAATGCCCGTCATGGTGCCGCGTAGCGATGAGGCGTCAATGGCGATGGTAGCCGGCATGCCCTTTCCTCTACCCCCCGTCAGTTATAGCAGATTGCCCGCATTCCCGCCACCGCCGGCGACCCGCCAAGGTGCCACCCGCCCGCCCGGCGAACCTTTAGCCCCGCACTTTCGCTGATAAGGAAGGGTGACCATGATCGAAGGCGTGCAGGTCAAGAAACTCACCAAGCACATGGATGACCGCGGGTACCTGATGGAAATCCTGCGCTCGGACGACCCGCTGTTCGAGCGCTTCGGCCAGGTCTATATCTCCGTGTGCCTGCCCGGCATCGTGAAGGCCTGGCACATGCACCGCCGACAAACCGACCACTTCTGCATCGTCAAGGGCACTGCGAAGATCGGCATGTACGACGGCCGGGAGGAATCACCCACCTACCGCCAAACCCAGACTGTCATCCTGAGCGAACTGGAGAGCATGCTACTCAAGATCCCGGCCCGGGTGTGGCACGGGCAAATGGCGCTGGGCACCGAGCCCTGCTACCTGTTGAATGTGCCTACCGAGTTGTACAATTACACGGAGCCGGACGAGGTCCGCATGGACCCCTTCGAGAATGACTTCGGCTATGAGTGGCTGCCCAAGAGCCGCTGAGGAGCGAGCATGACCATCCTGGTGACCGGGGGAGCTGGGTTCATCGGCAGCAACTTCATCCGCTGGATGTTGCACCGGCACCCGGAGTGCCGGATCGTCAACCTGGATAAGTTGACCTACGCCGGCAACCTGGACAACCTGCGCGACGTAGAGGTTGACGCCCGCTATGCCTTCATACAGGGCGACATCGCCGACCCAGCGGCGGTGGCGGAGGCCATGCCCGGCTGTGAGGTGGTGGTCAACTTCGCCGCGGAGAGCCATGTGGACCGCTCCATCGAGGACCCTGAGGCCTTCCTGCGCTCCAATATGCTGGGAGTGAATACCCTGCTGCTGGAGGCCCGCAAGCTGGGGGTGCGCCTGTTCGTCCAGATCAGCACCGATGAGGTGTACGGTCCAGCGCTGGAGCGCGACTTCCTGGAGAGCGACCCCATCAACCCCTCCAGCCCCTACTCGGCAAGCAAGGCCGGCGGCGAACTGCTCGCCCGCTCATACTGGGTCACGTATGGCTTCCCGGTAATCGTCACCCGGGCGGCCAACAACATCGGCCCTTACCAGTACCCCGAGAAGGTGGTGCCCCTCTTTGCTACCAACGCCATGGAGGGCAAGCCCCTGCCTATCTACGGCGACGGGCTGCAGGAGCGCGACTACATGCATGTGCTCGACCACTGCGCGGCTCTGGAAATCCTGCTTGACCGGGGCAGGCCGGGCGAAATCTACAACGTCGGCGCGGGCAACCACCTGAGAAACATTGACATGGCCCGCCTGCTGCTTGCGGAGTTGGGCAAGCCCGAGACCCTGCTCGAGCACGTGGCTGACCGCCCGGGTCACGACCGCCGCTATGCCGTCAACGCCGACAAACTGCGCGCCCTGGGCTGGCAGCCACGCTATGACGCGCAGGCTGCCGTGCGTGATACCGTGCGCTGGTATGCCGACCACCCGGAGTGGTGGCGTCCCATCAAGGAAGGCGAGCATTACCGGCGTTATTACGAGCGTCTGTACGGCCACCGGGGAGGATAGCGCTCGAGATCGGTAGCCCCGCACTCTGCCCGGCATAGCGGTTGCATACCCTCTGGGAGGGGAGGCCGGCATGACAGCAAACCAGGGCGACGATACCCTCTGGCAGCAGGTAGTGGCGCTGGCGCAGGCCGGGGACCTGAAGGGGGCGCTGGCCGCCCTCGACCAGTTGGTGATGGTGGAACCTGGCAACGTGCGGGCGCATTATAACCGGGGCGTCCTCTTCCAGCGCCTGGGGCAGCCCGTGGAGGCCGCGGCGGCTTATCGCCGGGTGTTGTCCCTCGATCCCACCCATGCCAAGGCCTTGCGGGCATTGCAGGCGCTGGGCGGACAGGTACCGTCGCCCGCCCCCCCCGCGCCTGCGCAGCCCGCGTCGGGTTTGGCTACGGCCTCCCCCTCAGCCGGCCCTGCCGCTTCTCCCATGCCGCCCCTCGGCTCCCGGAACGAGGTGGCACCTCCGCACCCACCGGCTGCCCGGGCCTCAACCCAAACAGCGGTCAAGACGCCCTGCCCCAATCACCCCGACCATGAGGCACTGGCGCAGTGTGCTCGCTGTGGGCGGTGCTTCTGCCCCAACTGCCTGTTGGTGCTGCGGGGGATGAAATACTGCCCACCCTGCCGCGAGCAGGTGCTGGCGCAGCCGGAGGAGACCGGCCCCAAGCCGCGCTGCAAGGAGGCCTACCAGGCCTTGCTCATTGCACTGGTGGGTTTGGTGATCGTCCCGGTCATTCTTCAGCCCATCGCGATCGCCAAGGCCCTGAGGGCGCGGCAGGCTATGAGGATCAACCCCAGGCTCGAGGGGAGCACCAACGCAACTGCTGCCCTGATCATTGGTAGTGTCTCGCTGGCAATCAGCCTCCTGGTGCTGTTCTTCCTGATCAAGTTCGTGATCGCCATGGCGGCCGTGGTGCAGCAGACCGCCAGGCCCGGCTAACACGCTCACCCGGCGGGCTTACTTCCCCGGCGCTTCCCAACCCTCTCCCTGAGGGAGAGGGCAGGGCTACCATACAAGGGGTATTGCTTACGGGAACCGCCCTCGCCCTCGCCGCTTTCCCCCGCCTCCCCTCCACTGCGCTACCCCATCGGTCTCTCCAGCATATCCACCTCACGCAACTGGGGGCGGGCGCCGGTGGTCACCTCGATTGTCTTGATCTCATAGTGGCCGATGGGCAGGCGCTTTGCACTCACCCTGGGGGAGCGCACGGTAAGGGTGACCTCGCCGTCCCGACCGTAGGCCTCGTACATGCGCAGCACCAGGTTGTTGCTATCCTCCCCCTGCTTGGCCACGGTGAGGATGACCGTCTCGGGCTCCACCCTGATGAAAGACAGGCGCTTGGGTAGCGGTGCCTCTTCCTTCCCAGGTTCCGCGACTCGCCCGCCATAGCCCTGCTTCCTCGGCTCTGCGCGTTTGCTCACGAAAAGCGGCAGCAGCGGGTTGTTGAAGTCAAAGGCCCGGTTCACGGTGCGGGCATCCTGCCAGCCGCCGGTGTGGGGCAGGAGACTGTAGCCGATCCTCTGCACGCCCTGATCGGTCCACTCCAGTGGCTCGTCCGGGATGACCTGCCGCGGGTCGTGGAAGCAATAGGCAGGGGAGCGCAGGATGGTCATTCTTAACTCGCTCTCCTTGATGTCAAAGCCATACTTGCAGTCGTTCAGCAGGCTGGCGCCGGCCTTGCGCCGCCTGGGGCCGATCCCGGTAACGTCAATCCAGGCCTGGCCCGGTTCCTCGGCCCCGGTGGGCTGGCGCACGATGTTGGCGTACGGCGTCTCGAAGGTGGCGAGCGGTTTGCTCACGTTTACCGGAAATGCGACTTTCAGCATGCGCCGCTGCTCGTGCCAGTCCACCTCGACGTCGAAGTCTATCTGCGGCCGGTCGTAGTAGAGTGAGATGTGCTGGGTGACCTGGCTGTCTCCATACAGGCTGATGACCCGCCAGGTAGCCCGCACCGGGCCGCGCTCCACCAGGTCAATCTTGATGGCCTCGAACTCGCCGATCTCGTCCCGGTAGCCCACGACGCCATGGCTCCAGGTGTCGCTGGGGTCGTCAATGACCACCAGACGGTTGCCGTTGTTGGCCAGCATCTCCATGCCGCTGACCTTGTCATAGACGCTGGACAGGGTGCCCTCGTCGGCCAGCACTACCCGCACCAGGTCATTCTCGAGCGTCCGGTGATCGGCCCGTAGGCTGGATTGCAGCATGTCCTTGCGCTCGCCCTCTGCAATCTGGAAGACGCTGTAGCCCAGAGCCGGGACCTCGGCGATGAAGAGAATGCCCACCTTGTAGCCACCATCGGCGGGGGCCGTGCTGACAATCTGCGACATTACCAGGTTGCCCTCCGGGTCTGTTACCCGGACGCGCTGCGGCCTGGTGGGGAAGGTAGCGTAGGCAATCACTGGGTCCTTGCGGTCCCATGACGAGGGGTTGAAAATCACACACGCCTGCCCCTCGCCCTCGGTGTCTATGTGCCTGGCGATCTCCTTCAGGGCACCATCAAGCGAGGCCTGGGCCACCTGCCGGGCCTGGTCGTACATGGCATTGGCGTCGTCATAGACCGGGCGGATGCTACTGCCGGCCAGGATATCGTGGAACTGGTTGAAAAGCACGTTCTCCCAGCCGAAGGCAAACTCGCCCCGGGGGAAGCGGCGGCCGAAGTTGAAATGGGCGATGGCGGATAAGCGCTCGGAGGTGAGCAGCAGGTTCTCGCACTGGCGGTTCTGGCGCTTCACCTCGCTCACCGCGGTGTAGCACCCGACGGCATGGTGCTGCAGGTCGTCAGCGACCACCGGATAGTCAGTGCGGGTGGCCAGAGCCCGGCGGAAAAACTCCTCAACCGTACTGTACTTGATAGTAGGCATGTCCGCTTGCTGCTGCGCCTCGGCGATGCCCTGCAGGTTCAGTTTGGTCGGGCCGCCTCCGTGATTGCCCACCCCATAGAAGCAGAGCACGTCCTTCAGGCCCCTGGGGGTCTGTTCGGCAGCCTCCTGCGCGCGCTGGCCAATCCCCTCGCCTCCCCAGAAGCCGTAGTGGTGTGGCGGGCGACATGTGAGCAGGCGGGTGCCATCCGGGCTCTCCCACCAGAAGATCGGCTCTGGCAGTTCCTTCTCGTGAGTGCCCGGGCGGAAGAAGATGTAGTGGTCGAAGCCACATTTCTTGAGGATCTGCGGCAGGCTGTTGCAGTGGCCGAAGGTGTCCACATTCCAGCCGGTCTTCACGTCAACGCCCAGGCGGCTCTGCAGGTATCGCTTGCCGTAGAGCCCGTGGCGCACGAACGATTCGCCGCAGGGGATGTTGCAGTCAGGCTGCACGATCCAGCCGTTGACCACCGCCCAGTGGCCATCCTTCACCCGGCGCTCGATCTGCTTCCACATCGTCTGGTTGTAGTCATTGATCCAGCGATAAGTGATCGCTGCGCTATGGGAATAGATGAACTCGGGGGTCTCCTCCATGCGGTCCAGCGCTGACTGCGAGGTGGCCATCACTTCCTCCAGCCCCTCCGGCCAGCGCCAGATCCAGGCGGGGTCGATGTGCGCGTTGCCGATCATGTGGACGGTGATGTCTTTGGGGTTCTTCTTACCTCGGTTGGGCATCTTGCACTCCTTTGGTGCGCAGTCGCGCGCAAACGGAGCGTATTCTTCTGCCCAGGGATGGCTTTTCCTGTGGGGGACTGCTGCTGGCAAGCGAGCGCCGCGGGTCCACGGCGGGGGACATTTGATGCCGCCGCCCCGATCCGGCCAGGACACCTTGGGGGGGAACCGGTGAGGGCGGCGGCGATGGGTATATTCCACATCCGACCATGGCATCGGAGCGCACGCGCGGCGCTTTCGCGAGCGTGACGCGCGGCGATCCGGCCGCTAACTTCCAGAGCATGCACGCGCGCCGTCTATCTTTTCCCAATTACCTGGGTTGGCGGCTGTCCGGTGAGCTGATGCTGGCCGGCCCGGGCGCGCCGCTGGTCGTCTTTTCCCATGGGATGTATTCGGGCAAAGACAGCCCCCGGAATCGCGAGGTAGCCGCAGCCCTACTCGCCCGGGGTCTCAGTGCTTTCCTCTTTGACTACACCGGCCATGGGGATAGCGAAGGGTCGCTGGAGGACTCCACCCTCGAGCGCCAGGTCGGTGACCTGGGCAGCGCCCTGGACTACCTGCAGGAAGAGTTGGCCGGCCGCCTGGGGCCGCTCGGGGTTTCGGGCTCGAGCACCGGGGGCACGGTGGCCCTGCTGCGAGCCGCCCGCGACGACCGCATCCGCGCGCTCGTGGTTCGCTCCGTACGTGACTACGGGGTCTCGGAGGTGGCCGGCCTGGTCGAGGCCCCTACGCTCGTCATCGTGGGGGAGGAGGACACCGGGGTGGTGCCAGAGGCCAAGCACATCTACGCCGCCCTGGGAGGCATCAAGAACCTGCTGGTGGTGCCTGGCGCCGACCACCTCTTTTCCGGCCCCGGCCAGATGCGCCAGGTAACGGAGGCCACCGTCTCCTGGTTTGCACGCTACCTGACCGCCGTGCCGGTGGCGTAGGGCCTTGCGGTATCCCTGCGGCAGGTCTCCCGGCAGTTCCCTCTCCCCGAGGAGAGATGAGGGAGGCGATCGCGGCCAAGGCCCTCACTCACAGCGGCGCCTTCGGCTTGCAGTGGGCCACCCTCTTGCCGGCCCTCCCTCCGACCCCAGACCCCTACTCCTCCTTCCGGTCCCCGACGAGTCTCAACAGCGGGATGAAACATAGCGCGAGGCCAATGGAGATCGCGAAAAGCACCTGCAGGTTGGCCATGCCCAGCGGTCGCCAGCCCTCCGCCTGCACCCGACCGGCCAGCCACCCGCCGATCACCGGCGCCACCATGGCCGCGGTGCCGGCGATAGTCCCGTTGAGCGCGAGATACGTGGACCGCCCCTCCCTGGGCAGGCTGCCCAGGAAGAGCGTGGTCATCCCCAGTATCCAACCGGTATCCAGAAAGGCGCCGTAGGCATACACGACGGGGAGCACGAACCAGAAGTTCGCGCCGTTCACTGCCAGCCAGGGAAGTGCGCCCAGGGTGGAGACGACACTGGCGGTGACCAGCATCTTGCGGCCGCCGGTGCGGTCAGCCACCCGCCCCCAGAAGGGGTTGGAAAGCACGCCCACGATGGAATACGTGGTAGTCAGGCCACCTACCCAGACGAACTTCATCCCCAGGTCTTTGAGCATGAACACCATGTAGAAGGGCGCCGACACCATCCAGGCAAAACGCCAGGCTACCGTGAACAGGGTGATGGCCAGTAGTTGCCGATGGCGCAGCGCCTCGCGCACGATCTCGTGCATGCCCAGGTGCCGCCCGTTCTCATCCTGCCGGCGGTGCATGGGCACGTCAGCCTGACGGGAAAGGGCCAGAATGCTCCCCCACCCGGCGCTGACGCCCACCGCGAAGATCATGCAAAAGGCCTGCAGCGTCTTCGCCCAGTCCAGGAACACCCCCTCCAGCATCGCAAAGGCCATCGCCGCGGGGCCGGCAATCATGTTCCGGCGGGCGAAGAAGCGCCCATAGCGGTCGGAGGGCACCAGGTCCGCAATCCACGAGGTCCAGGAATTGCCGGAGACCATGCCCGCTACCGCCGCCACCGTCACCACCCCAAACAAGGTGTAGAGCCGCAGCCAGGAGGGGTGGGCGGGCACCAGGAAGGGGATGCCCGCCGCAATCGCCCACACCGACACCGAAACCATGCTGCTGCGCAGACATAGACGCTTGCGCCGAGCGTGCTTCTCCAGCAGGTAGGCCGAGTAAAGTTGCATGAAGGAGACCGCGTTGGGGATGGCCGCGAGCATGCCGATCTGCAGGTTGCTCGCCCCCAGTTTCAGGGCACACCCGGTGAGGAACATGCCGCCGACCGAGGCGCCGAAGATGGTGCCGAGCAGCCCGTGCAGATACGAGTAGCGCAGGCTGCGCTCGAGTTCCTGGGGGGTAATGGCCGAATCAGCCGGTTGCATGGACGCTCGTGGGCCCTCCGAGAGCCGGGCGCATGATTCCGGGCGCGGGCGACTGTTACCTGTCGCGGCAGAACCGGAACTGCCGGCTGCCTACTCTCACGCCGCTACTGCTCCGCTGCCCTTTGTTTGGCGTTGACGCGCAAACGCCGGCGCGCGACCTCCGGTGGAAGGGCTGATAAAGCGCCAGGCAGGCCAATAACAGGCGTGGGATCGCCTCAGAACGTCACCGGCTTGCCGCTCTCGGCCGACTCGCGGGCGGCCAGGCACAGGCGCAGCGCCTCGCGCGCATCCCTGGGGGTCACCGTCTCGGGTGCGCTGCCGGTGCGGATGCACTCGATGAAGTAGGCAATCTCGTTGAAATAGCCACCCAGGTCCGACACGTTGCCCAGCCCCTCGGCCTTGGCCACAGGCGCCGCCGGCAGTTCCACCGCCTCGGGCGCCGCCTCCCCCCGCATTACCACCAGGGAAGGGGTGCGGGCGGAGTCGAGCAACAGCGTGCCCCGCTCGCAACTGACCACCAGGCCCATGGTAAAGGGATACCCCGGCGCCAGGTCCAGGCTGCCGGTGGCCACCGCCCCCGCGCCTCCGGGGAAGGTGAGGCTGGTGGCGATCGTGCCCCAGCCCTTGCCACTCCTGAAGCCGGTGGCGAAGACCGAGGTGGGGTCGCCCATCACCCAGCGCAAGAAATCCAGGTCGTGGATGTGCAGGTCAATCACTGCGCCGCCGCTCTTGTCTGCCTGGAGCAGCCAGTTCTGCCACGACCAGGCCGGGCTTGGGCTCAGCCGCCGGGCCTCTGCAAAAAGCACCCGCCCCAGTTCCCCGCCATCCAGGATACGCTTGAGGGCCACGTACTCCGGCCAGAAGCGGATGACATGCCCCACCATGAAATAGGTGCCGGACCTTTCGGCGACCGCGAGCATAGCGTCGGCGTCCTCGAGGGTGAGCGCGATGGGCTTCTCACACATCACGTGCTTGCCCGCGCCCAGGCCCTGCACCACCGCCTCCCGGTGCAGGGGGGTGGGCAGGCACACGTCCACCACGTCCAAGGCGGTGTGGTAGAGCAACTCGGCGTAGGAGGCGTAGGGCACACAGCCGAAGTCGCGCTCGAAGTTGGCACGGCGCTCCTCCTGCCCGTCGGCACAGGCCACCAGGTTCACCCCTGGCAGCGCCTGGTAACAGCGGGCGTGCATCTGCCCCATGAAGCCCAGGCCCACAATGCCCACGTTGATGCTCATCACAGCCTCCTTGTCGCGGTGGAAATGCGCTCACTCTGTTCGCTCGCGGCCGCGCCTCTACCTGCCCGTGGGGGCCTCCCGCAGCCACACCACCATCCCGCCAGGCTCCCGGTTGTCCCAGGTGCAATAGGGCACGGCTCGCAGGCGGGCAGGCTGCATGGGCACGGCCTTGGCGGACTGGTAGAGCGCCCGGTCCCAGGCCCCGGGTGCGGGGGCCAGCGCCTCCTCGGTCTCCAGCACCATCACCCCGCCCAGCAGGTCGGGCTGCCAGGTGGGGGTAAGCCAGGCTTGGCGGGGCAGGGCGATCGCTTGCACCGGCACCTCGTGGTCGACGTCCTCCAGGCAGTACACGAGCGGACCACGTTGCAAGGCAATCAAGCCGCGATCGGGGGCCACCGCCGGGTGGGCGACGATGCGCGCGGCCGGCATCCCCATCAGCACCTTCACCCGATCACCGGGCTGCCAGGTGCGGGAGATCACGCTATAGCCCGCCTCCACCGGCACCTCGGTCTGCCTACCGTTGACCCACAGTTTCCAGTCGTCGCACCAGGCGGGCATGCGCAAGCGCAAGGTGAAGTCCACCGGCGACGCCGGCTCCAGGGTCAGATCCGCCTGTCCCTGCCAGGGATAGTCGGTCTCCTGGCGGATGGCCACGGGCACGCCCGCCACCTCGCCCTGCGCCTCCCCCTGCACGTACAGGTGCACCGCCAGGCTGTCCTCTGACACCATATACACGTATTGCCCCAGCGAGGCCAGCAGCCGCGCGAGGTTTGGCGGGCAGCAGGCGCAGCGGAACCAGTCCTGCCGGTGGTGGTCACCAAGGCTGGCCAGCGGATTCTCATAGAAGAAGCGTGTGCCATCCAGCGACACGCCGCTGACGACGCCGTTGTAGAGCGCGCGCTCCATCACGTCTGCATAGCGGCCGTCGCACTCCAACTGCAGCATGCGGTGCGCCCAAAAGACCAGGCCAATGGCCGCGCAGGTCTCGGCGTAGGCCGTCTCATTCGGCAGGTCATAGTCACTGGTGAAGCCTTCGTTTCGCCGCCATGACCCGATGCCGCCGGTGACGTACATTCGCCTGAGGGTCAGGTTGTCCCACAGCCGCCGGCAGGCGGCGAGCAGGCTTTCGTCTCTGGTCTCGCCGGCCAGGTCGGCCATGGCCGAGTAGAGGTACATCGCCCGCACCGCGTGCCCCACCACCTCTGTCTGTTCCCGTACCGGCAGGTGGGCCTGCAGGGTGCTGAAGTCGTCACCCGGCTGCTCCCCTCGCGCCTGGGCCTCCTGCGCAAAGTAGCAGGGCTTCTGCCCCCGCTCGTTCACGAAGTAGGTCGCCAGGTCCAGGTACCGTCGCTCGCCCGTAGCCCGGTAGAGCCGGACCAGGGCCAGTTCGATCTCCTCGTGCCCGCAATAGCCGCGCTTCTGTCCCGGGCGCGTCCCGAAGACAGTGCCGATGTAATCAGCATACCGACACAGGCAGTCGAGCAGGGCGCGACTGCCGGTAGCCTGATGGTGGGCGACCGCGGCCTCGATCAGGTGGCCGGCCGAGTACAACTCATGCCAACCACGCAGGTTGCTCCAGCGCTTTTCCGGCTCCACCACGGTAAAGTGCACGTTCAGGTAGCCGTCAGGCTGCTGGGCAGCCACGATCAGGTCCACCACCTCCTGCAGCATGCCGGCCAAGGCCTGGTCCGGGTGGGTAGCGAGACTGTAGGAGGCCGCCTCCACCCACTTGGCGACGTCGGAATCCCAGAAGATATGGGGCACCGGTTCCCGCCCGGGCTGCCAGTCGAGGCGGAAGGCGTCAATGCGGCCGGTCTGCTTGCACTGCCGATACTCGGCCGCGAGCGTCACCCGGCGGTTGACCTCCAGGCGGGGGGCCCAGAAGCGGTCGGCGATGGTAACCTGGGTATGGGGCAGGGGTCGAAAGCGGCGCTCTGGCCCCGGGTGTGCGCTCATGCGGCCTCCGACTACTCCTGCTTACGCTGGCCCGCGTGCAGCCGGCGCTGGGCATCCCGCAGCGCCTTGTAGCCGATCAGGATGATGCCGCGCTCCTTGATGATCTGTCGCACCTCCGGGTCGCTGGTGAAGAGACGGGCCTCCTCCGCGCGTTCATCCCAGGTTCCGGTGATGGCCTTGCTCTCCTCACTGGCCAGGTTAGGGTGAATGAAGAACTCGGTGCAGCCCGGCTTCACCTCGGTGCGCAGAATGCGCTTCCAGTAGTCGTTCCTGCTTTCGCCCTTGCGCTCCATGCCGATAATCAAGGTATCAGGTGTCAGAATGCCTGCCGCGCGCTCACGCTGGCGGCGGTCGCCCCCGCCCATGGCCGCCAGCAACTGCTGCGGCCCCTCGCGCATTGGCAGGTCATATTCCTTGGCCAGCCTCAGGTAAGGTTCGAAAAAGGCATTGTCATACTGCAGACAGCCCATATGGCAATCAATGTGGCTCACGTCCACGCCAGCCGCCAGCGCCTTGTCAATCTGGGCTTTGGCCTCGAGATACGCCTCCTCCACCTTGCCATGTTGATAGAGCGGGTCTACGTCGGGCCAGAGATAGCCATTCTCGTCCACCAGGCTGGGCACCGCAGACTTCCCGAGCACCGGCCCCCACTTGTAGGAACCCCACTCCGAGGTGAGGTCAATGTGCACGCCAAAGTCCTTCTCGGGGTGCTTGGCGGCGTAGGCCATCATCTCGGGGGCCCAGGGGCAGGGCACCATGATGGTGGTGCTGGTGATTATGCCCTCCTCCAGCCCCTTGATCACCGCCTGGTTGGCACTGTGGCACATGCCAGCATCGTCCGCGTTGATGATGAGCAGCATATCGGTCGGCTTGTAGCCGAGCAGCGTGTTCACGGTGGGTGGCACCTCGGCCGCCAGCAGGGGCAGGGCCAGCGCCAGTAGGGCAAACACCAGTAGCAGGAGCATCTTCATCACCGGTCTCCCTTAGCGGATTTGCTCACCATTTCGGCGCCGGGAGCCGGTTTACCCTGCCGGGACCGCGAGGAAGGTGGACTCCAGTCGCTCCAACTCACGGACGAAGTCGCCGCGCGCCTGACAGGCCGCCAGCGACTCCTCCACCCGGGCGATGGCCTCAGCAGCCTCCCGCTGTGCACGCTCATTGAGGTTCTCGGCGGCCACCCGGAAGAGATACTCCTCCTTCCACATGTGCTCACGCACCAGACCGACGTAGTCCTCAAGCCGATCGGCAAGCAGATTGCTGATGCCCCCGTCCGCGTAGATGTACTGCTCCAACATCTGATCCAACTCCGCCATCAGGGAACGGCCCAGGCGATGCTCCTCGACCAACACTTGCAGCGGCCCGCCCTCCCGGGATATACCGTTTGCCTCCAGCACGGGAAACAGCGCATGCTCCTCCTTGGCGTGGTGGCAGACCTCGCCGAACTGCCGGTTGAGGTCGAGCAACCTGCGGATGGCGGGGGCCGGCACCTGCCGACCCTCCCGCAGTCTCCCCACTGTGCGCGTGAGTAGGTCGAGCAGCCGCCGCATGGCATCATGCTCGGCGACCAGGGCGTCGGTGACTTCCATCGCTTCTCGCAGGCCAAGGTAGCCAGTGGCCGCGCCCGGGTCAAGCCTGCCGGCCGGGGCCGTGGGCAAGGAATCCGCCATCCCGCCGGCAAAGTATTCCCCCTCGCACAAGGGAGGGTCCGCATGTACTGGGAGAAGGATATCGAGACCATGGACCGGCCGGCCCTGGAGCGCCTCCAGGTGGAACGGCTGCAGGGCTGCATCGCACGGGCCGCGGCCTCGCCCGTATACGGGCCCTTGTTTGAAAAGGCAGGGTTGTCGCCTGCCAGCGTGCGCACGGTGGCGGACATCCGCCGCTTCCCGCTGACCGAGAAGCAGCAACTGCGCGACACTTACCCCTATGGTATGGTTGCCGTCCCCCGCAACCGGCTGGTCCGCATGCACCATTCCTCCGGCACCACCGGCATGGCCACTGCTGTCTTCCACACCCAGGGTGACATTGACCAGTGGACCAACCTGCTCGCCCGTTCGCTGTACATGGTGGGCTTGCGACCGGGCGACGTCTTCCAGAACATGATGGGCTATGGTCTATTCACGGGCGGGCTGGGCCTGCATTATGGTGCCGAGCGCCTGGGCTGCCTGGTACTGCCCACCGGCGCCGGTAACAGCCATCGTCAAATCCAATTCATGAAAATCTTCGGCACCACCGCGGTGCACGTCATCCCCAGTTACGCCTTGTCCCTACTGCGGGTTTTCGCCGAACTTGGGGTAGATCCCGTTGCCGACCTGCCGCTGCGGGTGGCGGTGCTGGGGGCCGAGCCACACACCGAGGAAATCCGGCGCAAGATCGAACAGACCTGGGGGGTGCAGGCCTTCAACTGCTATGGCCTCAGCGAAATCTGCGGCCCCGGCGTGGCCTTCGAATGCCCCGAGCAGGGCGGCCTGCACATCTGGGAAGACTGCCACCTGGTGGAGATCCTGGACCCCAAGACCCACGAGCCGGTACCTGAGGGCACGCTGGGGGAACTGGTAATTACCACCCTGGTGCGCGAGGCAATGCCGCTCCTGCGCTATCGCACCAAAGACCTCACCCGCTTCATCACCGAGCCATGCCCCTGCGGGCGCACTCACCGCCGCCTGGCCCGCATCACCGGCCGCGCGGACGACATGCTGATTATCAAGGGGGTCAACATCTTCCCCACCCAGATCGAGCAGTTGCTCATGTCCATCCCCGAGGTGGGCAACAACTACCTGATCGTGCTCGACCGGGAAAACTTCGTAGACCGGCTGACGGTGAAGGTGGAGGTCACCGAACGCGCCTTCCGGGGTGACGCCCCGGGGCTGGCCGCCTTGCAGGCCCGCATCGCCAGCATCTTGCGGGAGGACCTCCAGGTCACCCCCCGGGTGGAGTTGGTGGAGCCGGACTCCATTCCCCGCGGCGAGGGCAAGGCGGTGCGGGTAATTGACAACCGCAAGGAGTAGGGGGCCAATCGCCCCCTCTCCCTCCGGGCGAGGGTGGGGGTGAGGGGATAACCGTGCTTAGAATACAGCCGCTTCTCCCTCTCCTGGGTCAGTCCCTCATCTGGGATCCGGAATCCTCCTGCTTCTCCACCACCATCACCCCCCACGGCGGGAGCACCACCTCGGTGCCCACGGGCTTACCGGTTAGCAACTCGGTGCCCGGGTAGGGGAGTGTGACTGCCGCGGGCTTGCCCGCATATTCCACCAGGATGACTCCCTGCCGTCCCCCGCCCTCCCGAGGCACGGCAAGCACGCTGTCGGAACAACAGCCAGCGGCGATGACTCCCGCCTCCCGGCAGGCCTCGGCCAGGAGTTCCGAGAGCAGCGGAGCATCGGGCACCGTCCCCAGGAAGGTAACCGTGCCTGCGCCCAGGCACCGCCGGGTTACCGCGGCCAATCCCTCCAGCAAGGGGTTGCGGTGGGTTGCCAGCACCTCAGTGCCGGGCCGGGGCCGCAATGCCTCACACCACACCAGCGCCTGTCCCTCCCGCCCGTCTGCCCAGAGCAGCCCCTGGGCCGGGTCGGCCGGGATGCGATAGGCCACCTCGGCGCCAATCACCTCCTCGAGCCCGCCCAGGGCAGAGGTGGTCCAGGTGGTGTTCTCCACCGTGCGAAAGCCCGTCATGGGACCGATGATCCAGTGCCCGCCCGACTCCACAAAGGCCCGGGCGCGCTGCCGAAAGCCCTCGGGCACCATCGGCAGGAAGGGAGTGATGAGCACCCGGTAATCAGAGAGCGGCCCCTCCTCATCTACCAGGTCGCGCATCAGCCCAGCCCTCAGCAGCGGCAGGTAGAAGTGCTCCTCCAGCGCCCGGCGATACTCAAAGCCGGGGACCATCGGCTCGTATTGGAAGACATAGGCCGATTCGTAACTGTGCGTCAGCGCCACCTGCGCCACCGGTCGCGTGGCGACCAGGAAATCCCCCGCCTTTCGCAGGTCTGCCGCCACCTGCGCGGCCTCCTTGCCGCCGGGGGTGACCTCCCCCCAGGCGTAGAGCAGCGAGCCGTGGTTCTGCTCGATCCCGCTCCATTGCTGCCGGAAGAGCCAATAGCACACCGCCTCCGCCCCGCTGGCCAGGCCCATCCAGGCGTTGGCACGGCCCCAGCCCTGCGGACGCCACCCCGACATGGCATGACTGCCTGCCCAGGAGCACGAGGTCTCGATCAGCCAATGCGGCACCCCGGGCAAGAGGGCGCGAAAGCGGTCGTGATCCGCCAGCATGGGCCACATCCGCTCGGGCTGGAAGTAGAAGTCACAGGCCGTAAAGTCCAGGCCCGCGAAGAGCCGCCGGTAGTTCATCTGGTGCCCGTACACGCTCATCCCGTTGTGGGTGATGGGCAGCCGGGTGTGCTCGCGCATGGCCTCCACGTGCAGGCGCTGGTGCTCGATGAACGACTCACCCATGAAGCGGCGGAAGGCCAGCATCAGCGAGGGGTTGTGGCTGTGCGGGGTAGGGAGGGGGAGGGGGATCTGGGCGAACGACTGGTACCACTGGCTCCATACCCCGTTGCCCCAGGCGCGGTTCAGGCGGTCAATCGTCCCGTAGCGCAGTTCCAGCCACTGCCGCCATTCCCGCTCGCAGGTGGGGCAGAAGCAGTCGGCCACGTGACAGCCGTATTCGTTGTCCGTTTGCCAGGCGATCACCCCGGGCTTGTGGCCGAACTCGCGGGCCATCATCTCCGCAATCCGCACGCTGTAGTCGCGGTAGGCCTGGTGATTGGGGCAGGCATGCCGGCGGCTGCCATGCACCAGGCGATATCCCTCCGGTCGCTGGATGAGCATGTCGGGGTACTTCTCGGTCAGCCAGGCGGGCGGCGTGGGGGTGGGGGTGCCCAGCACGCTGGCGATGCCGGCCGCGTGCAGCTTCTCGATCACCCGGTGCAGCCAGTCGAAGGTGAACTCCCCCTCCCGGGGCTCCAGGAAGGCCCAGGCGAACTCCGCCATGCGCACCACGTTCAGGCCGATCTCCTGCATGCGGGCGATGTCGAGGTCCACCTGCTCCTCGGGCCACAGTTCGGGGTAGTAGGCGGCGCCCAGGTAGGGGGGCTGCATGGCGGCACCTCATCGGCGGGGATTGGCCGGCAGGCCGGCTGCCAGCATCATAGGCAGCCGGCCCGGCAGCGTCAAGGCACGGCCGCCGCCAGGGGGGCACTGTCCTGGGCGAGCAGCCGGCCCACACGCCGCGGCAGACCGCAGCACCTTTCCTGCCTGCACTATCGCTTATTCACTACGCCTACGCCAGGAACTGCCCGATGTACCGCCTGGTGATGGTCAGCATGCGGCGCCGGCCCTCGCCCCGCACCCACACGCCGCCATGCGGTTCCACTGACAGCCACCCGTCATAGCCGTGCTCGTAGAGGAAGGCGAGCACCTTGGGGAACTGGATGTCACCCATCCCCGCCGCCGGCTGGGATACCAGGCGGCCGTTCATATAGAGGTGCTCCTTGATGTGCACGTAGCCCACCTTGTGCCCGTACCGCTGCACCACCTCCAGGTAGTCCTCGCCAGCATGGCTCCAGTTGGCCGGGTCGTACTTGATCTTGACCTCAGGCATATACTCCCATACCGCCTCGTAGGCCGCCAGGTTGTTGAAGAAACTGTTGCCGTGTACCGCATAGAACACTGGCTTGCAGCCGGCGGCCTGGATGCGCTCGAGGAAGGGAGGGAAGACCTGGCGGAACTCGGCCACCTTACGCCCCAGGGGCTCGCCGGGGATATCGCCGGTGCTGGTGCTCAGCACGTCGGCCTGCAGGATCTGCGCAAAGGAGATGGCCTTGTCCATCATCTTGTGGGCCTCCGCTCGCTCGGCCGGGTTGGAGGAGAGGTGGTTCCAGCCCCAGATGCCCAGCATGGAGACCCGCACCCCGTGCCTGGCGTGGATCTCGTGCATCTTGCGGACGGTGTCCTCGCTGACGTCCTTGAAGTCACCCCACCAGTTGTACTCCAGCCCCTCGTAGCCGTTGGCCTTGGCCCAGGCCGCGTCCTCCTCGACCATGGGCAGGCTGTTCTCGCCAATGTACGCCATGCGCATCATCTCGTGCTCCTCGCCTTCGTTGTTTCGGTGTACCGATTCATACTCCCTCTCCCCCCGGGAGAGGGCCGGGGTGAGGGGACCTCGGCCCCATTGCCTTTTCACTCTCTCCCATCCACTCTCTGGCGCAGGCCGTCAGGCCCCCGCTTCCTTCACCCGCACTTCCTTTCCCAACTCGGCGCTGCGGAGCAGCCCCTCCATCATCTGCTGCACGATCAGGCCGTGGCGCAGCGGCGCCTCGCAGGGCGTGCCGCGTAGGATGCAGTCAATGAAGTGGCTGGCGATGTTATCCCACGCCGAGGGGCCCTTGGGCATTTCCATGCTGATATCCTGCGGCACCTGTCCCTCGGTGCGGTACATGGTGAGCGGGTGCAGCCGGGCGCCCGCCTCGGTGCCGAACAACTCTACCTGAAACTCCCCGGGCTGGTGGGAGGCCCAGAACGACTCCACCTGCAGCCCCAGGCCGTTCTCGAAGCGGATGAAGCCGCCCGCGTAGTCATCACAGGCGTACTGCTGGTAAACCGACTTGTCGGGCGTGCTAAAGTCCCAATAGCCCAGGCCGCGCGGCCCGAACTTGGCGCCGGCCACCCCGGTCACCGTGACTGGTTTGGGCTGGCCCAGCAACCACCAGGCGGCGTCCAGCACGTGCACCCCCATATCGCGAAAGGCGCCGCCGCCCTTGGTGATGAAGCCCAGGTTCCAGGCCGGGATGCCACTGCGGCGGATGCTGCGCGCCCGCCCATAGTAGAGTTCGCCGAACTGGCCCTTCTCAATCAATGAGCGCAGGAAGCGGCACTCCGCGCCAAAGCGGGTGGATAGCGACATCATGTTCACCACTCCCGCCGCCTCGGCCTCTTCCACCAGTTTCGCCGCCGCCCGCTCGGAATCTGCCAGCGGTTTGGTCACCAGCACGTGCTTGCCGTTGCGCACTGCCTCCAGCGCCATGGGCACGTGCCACTGGTTGGGCGTGCCCACGAATACCGCATCGATCTGCTTGTCCTTCATCATCGCCTTATAGTCGGTGTACATCTTTACCGGCTCGGGCAGTTGGGCGGCGAAATCCTGCATGCGCGCCTCCACCAGGTCGCACAGCGCTACCACCCGGCCCCGCGGGTGCCTGGCGATCGCCTGCGCATTGGGCCGCCCAATCCCCATCCCGATGATGCCTACCCGAACCTGCTTGGCCATGACCACCTCCAACCGCTGAATCGCTTGCCCGCCTGTCTTCGGCATGCGCCGCAGGCCTCCTGCAGGCTCGTAGCCGCCACCACCAGGTGCCGTTCGTCCCCCGGCCACCCCGGCCGCCATCGCCCGCTTCAATGGGGCCACGGCCGGTAAGGCCGTGGAGGCCCGACCCACCCGCGGGGTGGCAGACCAGCGAAACAGCTTCAATGGGGCCACGGCCGGTAAGGCCGTGGAGACCCGCGAGCTCTACGGGCCAGGAATGCTGTACGCGGCTTCAATGGGGCCACGGCCGGTAGGCCGTGGAGACAGACCCTGGACATCGTGCCTACCACGGCTGATGGGCTTCAATGGGGCCACGGCCGGTAAGGCCGTGGAGACGCAGGGCGACCAGGGCGGCCACGATGCCACGTGTGCTTCAATGGGGCCACGGCCGGTAAGGCCGTGGAGACCTCGGCCCCGCTGTACCGGTCTCGTTCTGCCAGGCTTCAATGGGGCCACGGCCGGTAAGGCCGTGGAGGCCCGACCCACCCGCGGGGTGGCAGACCAGCGAAACAGCTTCAATGGGGCCACGGCCGGTAAGGCCGTGGAGGCGCGTGCTATGGGTACTCGCAGAGCGGGTGGTGGCGCTTCAATGGGGCCACGGCCGGTAAGGCCGTGGAGGCCTCGCGCTCTCGGGCTCCGTCAGCCAGAGGCGGATGCTTCAATGGGGCCACGGCCGGTAAGGCCGTGGAGGCGCCTCGCCTGGTCCACTACCGCTCGGCGATCCACGACGTAGACAAGGCGGCGAGGTACAGATGCACCTGCAGCCCTGGCGATGAGCCAGATGGGGATGATCGCGGTCTTGCCGACCCCTGTCGGCAGGTCGAGAGACGAGGGGATATTGCCGCGCCGTAGTTCTGTAAACAGGCGTTGCTGCCAGGCGAAGGGCTTCGCGTCTCCCATTAGCAGCGCAAAGCGTGATGTGAAATCGGAGGCTGTGACCACGCTCCCCACCCTTTCAGTGTACAAGTCTTCGCCAGGAACGGCTAATCCCCTTCTGCTCAGGGAGTAAACGGTTCGGTCCCGCTTGATCCGACCGCTTTCGTGCTCAGGGGGCGATCCTACGGGGCTTCGGGGGCTAAAGCACTCCCTCTCCCGGTGGGAGAGGGGGGTGAGGGCGATCTGGAACGTGGAACTGGGGGTTGCCCCTCAGGGCATCATCACCGCCAGCACGACGATGCACAGGGCATTGAGAGCGAATCCGGCGGCGGCCAGGGCCCGGCCCCGGCCCCGGCCCCCGCGCAGCGCGCCCACGCTGCCCAGGCCCGCGCCGGCCATGCTCATGGTGATGCCCCCCAGGGCGGCCAGGCCCACGAGCAGGGTGGCGTGGCCCGGGGCGACGGAGCGCCAGGTGAGGATGAAGGCGGCTACCTGGCTGAGAACGACAACCATGAAGATGGCAAGGGAGGTAAGCCCCACCGGCACGCGCCCCTCGGGAGCGGGAGCAACACTCGCACCACCGGCCGCGTGTTCCATGGGCACTCGCCTCCTTCCAGAGGGATTCTTTCCACATTCCAACCCCAGGGGGGAGGGGGCCGGGACACCGGCCAGAAGAATACCGACAGCCGCAATCCAGACAGGCGAGCGAGGAGATGCGGATGATCAGAGCAGCCGTGATCGGCGCAGGCGGGTTCGTCCGGGCCACCCACCTCCCCAACATGCGGGACAACCCCCGCTTCCAGGTGCGGGCGATAGCCGAGGTCAATCCGGAGACCGCCAGGGCAGTGGGGGAGGAGTACGGCGTTACCTACCACACCACCGATTACCGGCAGGTGCTGGCCGACCCTGAGGTGGACCTGGTGGTGATCACCACCCCGCACCACCTGCATGCTCCACTCAGCATCGAGGCGGCCAAGACCGGCAAGCACATCCTGGTCGAGAAGCCGATGTCCATGACCCTGGAGGAAACCCGCCAGGTCTTTGAGGCGGTGCAGGCCGCCGGCGTGGTCTTCACCGTGGGCTTCAACCGCCGCTATGCCCCACTGGCGGTGCGGGCCAAAGCCCTGCTGGACAGCCGCCGCGGCCCGATCATGGTGAACTACCGCATGGTGGACTCCCTGTGGCAGCACCCGTGGGCCCTGGCGCCCGGGGTGGGCGGCGGGCGCATCATTTCCGAGGCCTGCCACATCTTCGATTTCCTCACCTGGCTGGTCGGTGCGCCGCCGGTGCGCGTGCACGCCGAGGGCGGGGTGCTCACCCATCCGGGCGACCCCCAGGTGGTGCAGGATAACGCCGCCATCCTGGTCAAGTTCGCCGACGGCTCGATTGCGGCGGTCTGCCACGGAGACCTGGGGAATGGAGCCTATCCCAAGGAGAATGTGGCGGTGTTCGCGGGGGAGCGCACCATCGTGCTCGACAACTTCCAGCGGTTGGAATTGTACGGCTATGAGGGCGAGGCCAACCAGGAACTACCGACGATTGACAAAGGCGTGGTGGCGGAGATCGAGCAACTGGGCCGGGCCATCATGGGCGAACCCTCCACCCTGCTCACCCCCCGCGAGGCGGCGCAGACCATGATCTGCACCGTGCGTGCGCTGGAATCGCTGCAACAGGAAGGGCAGGTGATGGACGTGCGTGCGGAGGCCTATCCGTGGCTCGGCGGTTTGTAGGGCGGGCGTGCCACCGCCGCCTGGAGGAGTGATATGAACCTCGCCCTCGAGTACCCATCCCGTGGCCAGGTTGCGTTCTATGACCTCGGCGAGGCGCCCGCACCCAAGCCCGGCGAGGTGCTCATTCGCACCCGCTATTCGGGTGTCACCAACGGCACCGAGCGCCATGCCCTGCTGGGCGAGCACGGATGGGAGCGGGCCTTCCCCGGCCGGCACGGTTACCAGCAGGTGGGCGTGATCGAGGCGGTGGGGCGGGAGGTGCGCGGGTTCGCCGAGGGGGACTGGGTCTTCTGCGGGCGCTATGTCGGGCACCGGGCCTGGCAGGTGGTGGAGGTAGGGGAGGCCGACCCCTATGCCAATGATTCCCACCTGGTCATCCATCTGCCCGAGGGGGTGGACCATCGCCACTGCGCCCTGCTCGGGGTGGCGGGGGTCGCCATGCGCGGCATCCGTCGCTTCGGTGTCCTGCCGGGCGGCAAGGTATGGGTGGCGGGAGGGGGGCTGATCGGCCAGTTCGCGGCCCAGGCGGCGGCCGCGATGGGGGCGACGGTCACTATCTCGGACCTGTTCCCACTACGGCTGCAAGCCGCGCGAGCCGCCGGCCTGCCCCGGGTGCTGGATGCCGGCAGCCCGAATACCCTGGCCGCCCTACAGGAAGGCGGTCCTTATGACGTGATCGTAGACGCCTGCGGCGCGCCCTCGCTCTTCCTCGATATCCACCGGCATAGCCTGCTGGCGCCCCGGGGAGTGATCGGCGCCCTGGCCGCGCGCTCGGAAACCACCTTCCACTGGGCAACCCTGCACGGGCGGGAGGCCTCCATCCAGGTCTCCTGCCACTTCAGCCTGGATGACCTGAAGGCGGTGCTGGCCTTCATGCACCATGGCTCCATGCGGGTGTCGCCTCTTGTCACCCACCAGGTGCCGATCTCCCAGGCCCCGTCCCTCTATGCGACCCTGCGTGACCGCCCGCAGGAACTCCTCGGTGTAGTGTTTGATTGGGGCTGACCCCTCCCCGCGGGAGGGGTGGGGATTACCACACCTGGTACACCTCCAGCAGCGCCCGGTAGGCCGCGAGGTAACGCCGGTAGTCTTGCTCCAGGGCTCGGGCGCGGGCAGGGTCAGGCTGGTGGCGGCGCGACTCGCCCATGCTCCAGTCCGCCGATTGCTTGCCGGCGGCCAGCCTGGCGGCCCCATAGCAGGCGGCCTCGGGGAAGGCAGGCACGGAGATCGGCCTATCCAGGAGATCGCTAACCAACTGCGCCCACCCGGGGTCCCGCGCTGCGCCGCCCACCATGCGCAGGGCGGGCAGGGGCGTGAGGCGGGTGGCTGCCGCCAGGTTGCGGCGGGCCTCGCAGGTGATGCCCAGCCGTACCGCCTGCTCCGCGTCCCCCCGGGTGTGGCTCATCTCCAGGCCGAGCAGGGCGCCGCGGGATTCCTCCCGCCAGTCGGGCGCCAGCCCGCCATAGAGGTGGGGGATGAAGACCGGGAGCGGTCCGCCGGAGAGGGATTCGTCACCGGCCGGGAAGCGGCTGCCCCACCAGTCGTAGGCCGAGCCGCCGGCGAAGGGCAGCACCATGCCCCACTCCCCCGCGCGCACGTGGCAACACACCGGGATACCTTGCTCGGGGTCCGCGGGGGCCCGGGTCGCGACCGCATATAGCACCCACGCGGTGCCGCAGGAGAGCACCCCCACCTCCCCCGCCCGCGCCCCGGCACCGTGGGCGGCCGCCACCTGATCGAAGGCGCCGGCGACGAGCACGGTCTCCTTGGGCAGGCCCAACTCCGTGGCTGCCATCGGAAGGAGGGGACCTATACTCTCGCCTGCCTCCACCACCGGCGCGACCTGGCTCGCCTCCACCCGGACCAGGGCCATGACTTGCTGCTCCCACTGCCGCCGGAAAGGGGAGAAGAGCGGGCTCCACGAGGCGCTGGGAGTATCCGTTACCCAGCGCCCACACAGGCGCGCCGCCAGGTAGTCGGGCACCGCGCACCAGCGGGCCGGGTGCAGGTCAGGCTCGTGCGCCGCCAGCCAGCGAATCTTACAGGCGCTGCTGACCGGGGAAAGCGGGAACCTGGTATGCCCATACCAGAAGTCCCGGCCCGCCTCGGCCAGCAGGGCCGCATGCTCGGCCTGGGCGCGGGAATCCATCCAGGAGAGCGCCGGCCGCAGGGCCCGGCCGTGCGCATCGCAGGGAATCAGGGTGTCCGCCTGGGTGCTCAGGGCGAGCGCCCGGACTCCGGAAGCACGGCCTCCCAACTCGTGCAGGCAGGCGCGGATCGCAGCCAGCATGCCCTGCCAGAGTTCCTCGGGATCCTGCTCCGCCCACCCGGGGTGAGGGTGCGAAAGCGCGTAGGCATGCTGCCCCCAGCCCACCGGGCGGCCAGCCTCATCCACTGCCAGGCACTTGGCGGAGGTGGTGCCGACGTCCACGCCCAGCACGAGCCCGTTCATGCCCAGCAGGCCACCTCCCAGTCCATCATCACCGCCAGGCGATGGGCTAACCAGGCCGCCTGCGCACCGTAGACCAGGGCGCAGTGGTGGGTGCCGCCCAGCCGGCTGTAGGAGGCCAGGAACTCGGCCACCGGGAAGCGGGGCGCCAGCCAGCCGTGAATGCTGCCCTCCATGCGGTTGGGCCCCTCCGGCGCCACCATGTCCACCGGCCAGACCATGCACTGGTAGGTGCCGGGGACCGGCGCCAGATTCACCAGCGCGGCCTCGCCCGCCTGCAGCATCCCTGCCGGGTGCACCGGGGGCCGCACCTCGGCCCAGGGGAAGGGGCGCGCGACCAGCCCGGGCGCCGTGAGCAGGTCGGGGTTCACCTCGCCCATATGGCTCAGGAACACCCGGTTGCCTGCCCAGTCGGGGCAGAACATCTCGGTAAAGGTGGTCGGCGCCGCCTGGGCCAGCACCCCCACCAGGGCGGCGGTGAGGACATCGCCCTCCCCAGCGTAGCCGAGGCCCCGGGCCATGGCCTTGCTCGCCTCCAGGAAGGGCACTGTGGGCAGGCCCAACCCACCGATATCCAGGAAGTTGCAGGTGAAGGCCGAGAGGTCTTCCTCCTCCAGCCAGCGGCGCACGGCGAGGCCGGCGCGCACGGACTCCCGGTGGGAATCGGCATCCAGGCCCTCCGTGTCAAAGGCCTCGCGGTCGGCCGCCATCTCCTCGGCCACCGTCGGGGCGTCGGGTGAGGGCACGAGCGCGGCGAGATACGATGGCTCGGCAGGAATCACCTCCATGCCTATGCTCTCCCGCAAGGCGGCAAAGGGCACCGCAAAGTCCCCCATGCCGGGGAAGGGCGCGCCAATGATCCCCACCCTGGCCTGGCGCATGCCGGTAGCCAGGGCGGCCGCCTGTGCCCAGCCGGCGATACGGTCAAGCACGTCCGACTGCTGACAATGCCCGGCCTCCACCTGGAAGCGTTTGCCGCGCCCGCGCAGGACGCTGCACAGGTCCTGCACACCGTGGATGCCGTGGTTGAACATGAGCGCGTCGGGGTCCTGGCCCGGTCCGTACCCGGCCGCGGGCGTGGTGTCGAGCACGATGATGGGCAACCGCGTGCCCGCCAGGACGTCAGCCGCCTCCAGGGACGGCGAATAGGCGAGGTGCAGGGTAACGATGGCATCCACGCCCACCTGCTCGAAGGCGGCAACCGCCTGCGCGAATTCCGGCTGCTGCCGGCAGACGGGCGCGGTGGTGACCGCCAGCCCCCGGCGGCCCAACTCCTGGGCGATAGTCCCATAGAAGGCATCCACGCGGGGCCGCACCTGGGGCATGGCCCGGTCGTACAACTCCAGGTACAGCCCCAGCAGGCCGATTCGCGGTTGGCGCATGGGCGTTCCTTTCATCGGAATCCCCTCACCCCAACCCTCTCCCGGGGGCAGAGGGGGAGAAACCGCCTGCGCCCGGCGGAGAGGGGGGAGAGCCGACCAGGCGGGCGCAGTTGCCGAACATGATCTGGGCCATTTCCTTGCGGCCCATGCCGCAGGCCTGCACCGCCTGCACCAGGGCCCGCAACTCCTGGTACAGGAAGAAGGTGTAGCGGGCCTCCACCTCAGGGGGCTTGCGGTTGGTGTTCCAGGAATAGGGGGCGTCGGTGTAGTTGATGTACATCTCCCCCCGGTGCTCACGCTCGCCGCGCATAATGGTAATGGGCAGGTCGCTGCCATACAGCAGGCGGTCGGGCCCCATGGTCTCGAGCACCAGACGAAAGACGTCGGCATTCAGGTGGGCGGCGATGTCCCAGTGCACATTTGGCCGGCTCACAAACGGCGCCAGGCCCTTGCGGGCGGTGGGCAGGCAGAAGGCACGGCCCACGTGAGCCACGATCAGGCGGATGCCGGGATAGCGGTCGGCAAGCGCGGTCAGGTCCTCCAGGTTTGCGGGGTCGGCCAGCCGCCCGGGGCGGGGCAGGTGCAACATGAGCACGCCGCGGTGGCGGTTGAGCACCTCAACATGGTGGTCGGGCAGGAAGTCGGCTATGCGCGCCCGCTCGGAACCCATGGGGGCCAGGTCGGGATAGGGCTTGACCCCCCGGAAGCCTTGCGCGAGCCCTTCCTCGATGCGCGTTGCCGGCCATTCCGGAGCGGTGACCATGAGCCCGCAGGCCCGGTTGGCGGGGTCCCGGGCGCCCGCCAGCACGTAGGCGTTGTTAGCCTCCAGGTCTATCTCGCGAAAGACCCCGCCAAAGGCCAGGGTGCATACCTCCCGGTCGGGGAACAGCAGCCGGTGCCGCCGCTGCAGGATCTCCCAGGACTGGGCCGAGCCCACCTCCATCGCCCAGTTGGCCTTGATACGCTCGGGGCTCACAGGGCCACAGTGCTGCTCCAAGCCCACGTGTACGTGGCAGTCGTATATGCGCGCGGGCAGCCAGGGGGCGATCTCTTGCTCGTAGATATCGCGGTCATGCGGCCGCAGGTCATCGGGGATCATGCCCGGTCAGTTCCAGCAATGGCGCCGCCCCTCCTGCCCGGGCAGGCCCCGGCGGCGTGGGGGCGAATATCCGGTTCAGGGCGGCCGTCCCTGGCCGCTGACACTGGTTGGTACCTGACACAATGGACGAACTGACCTTCGACGACCTGATGGGGAACGAGAGCGGCGGCATGTCTGCGGCACTTGCCGCCGGGCATGACTGGCTGGCACACGCAGACCAGGCCACGCTGCTGGGGACCGTGGGGAAGACCGTGGATACGGTGCCTCCTGCCCGCTGGCCGGACAAGCGCTGGTTTCAGCGCTCCTACGGGCGGGCGCAGAGCCAAGCGCCGGACGACTTCATGGTGGGATGGGGGCTCTTCTACCTCACCGAGCAGCGGCGGCTCTGCCTCGACTGCACCGCAGGGCACTACCAGATGACCTGGGGGTATGAGCACCCGGCACTGATGGCCCTGCTGCGGGACGCCCTGGACAGGGGCATCGTCCCCGACAACCACACCAACATCCCTGCCGCCCCGGTGAAGCGGCTGGCGGAGCGGCTGGTGCAACTGGCGAATCCCGGCGCCCGCCTGGAGCGTCTGCAGGGGGACGGCGACCGGCTCAATACGGTGCTGCTGGGCCTGTGTACCGGCTCGGTAGCCTGCTCTTCAGCCCTGAAGATGATGCTACTACACTACCGGGCGACCAAGCAGACAGGTGTGCCCGTCCTTATCACCCTGAAGGGCAACTACCACGGCACCGACTTCCTGGCCCAGCACCTGCGGGGGATGTGGTCCGACCTGTTCTGCGGCGTGCAGTCTGTCGAGGTCGAGCCAAACGACCAGGAGGGGCTCCAGGCCGTCTTCCGGGAACACGGCGAGCGGGTGGCCGGATTCTTCGCCGAGCCCATCCTGATGAACCGGGAGGCGATTGCGATCGCGCCCGCGTTCCTGCAACAGGCCCGCTCCCTCTGCGACGGCGCCGGTGCGCTGATGGCGATTGACGAGATTCAGACCGGCTTCTGGTTCCCCCGGGTCCTGTGCACCAACCACCTGGGGGTGGAACCCGACTTCATCGTGCTGGGCAAGGGGATGGCCGCGGGCTTCCACCCGCTGTCTGCCGTGGTGTACCGGGGCCGGCTCGACCGGCTGGAGCAGTATGACGCCATCAGCACCAACGGCAACGCCGGCCTGGCCGCCTATCTCGCCCTGGGATGTATCGCGCTGATCGAGCGAGAGGCCGACCGCATCGGGCGGGTGGGGGAGGGATACCATCAGCGTCTGGCCGCGCTGGTGGCGGAGTTTCCCGACCTGCTCTTGGGGGTGCGGGGGGCGGGGCACATGACCGGGCTCAAGTTTCGCCGGGTGGAGGACGCGTTGGGCTTTCACCGGGCGGCGCTGGCGCGCGGGTTGTGGGTACGCGCCCACGCCTACCACGAGGGCCACAGCACGGTGCTGACCAAGTTCGCCCTGCCGCTGGACGAGGAGGTTGCCGAGTTCACCGCCCACACCTTTGCCGAGTTGCTGCGGGGACGGCCGTGGTCATAGGCCGGCCGGGAGGGATTGCCATGCGTATCCGCACGCTGATGGTGGTAGGCCTGCTATGGGCGGTGGCGAACTTGGCTTGGGCCGCCTCACTTGCAGAATCCGACCGCCTGCGCTGGTGGAGCGAGGGACGGTTCGGAATGTTCATCCACTGGGGCGTTTACTCGCTGCCAGCGCGGGGCGAATGGGTGATGCACAACGAGCGAATCCCCTACGAGTGGTATCGCACGCTGGCAGACCGCTTCCATCCCACCCGCTATGACCCCGACCAGTGGGCAGCCCTGGCAAGAGACGCCGGCATGAAATACATGGTGCTCACCAGCCGCCATCACGACGGCTACTGCCTGTTCGATAGCAAGGTCTCGGACTACACGGCCCCCAAGACCGGCCCCGGCCGGGACCTGCTCGCGGAGTATGTGCGAGCCTGCCGCAAGGCGGGGCTGAAGGTCGGCTTCTACTACTCCCTGCTCGACTGGCACCACCCCGACTACTGGGCGGGGCTGGCCGGGGACCAGGCCGCCTGGAACCGCTTCGTGGACTACGCGCACGCCCAGGTGCGTGAGTTATGCACCCAATATGGCAAACTGGACCTGCTCTGGTACGATGGGGGCTGGGACCGGGATGCCGCCGCCTGGCGGTCGGCAGAACTGAATGCCATGGTCCGCCGCCTGCAGCCAGGGATCATCATCAACGACCGCTCCCGCCTGCCTGAGGACTACGACACTCCCGAGCAGGAGATCCGGGCCTCCAGGCGGCCCTGGGAAACCTGCATGACCCTGAACGACCATTGGGGCTATGCCTGGCAGGACCATAACTGGAAGTCGCCCACCACCCTCATCCGCAACCTGGCCACCTGCGTCTCGGGCGGGGGCAACTACCTACTGAACGTGGGTCCGCGGCGCGATGGCACTATTTCCGAGGAGTCGGTCGCCCGCCTGCGCGAGGTGGGGAAATGGCTCCGAGCCAACGGCCGGGCCATCTACGGCTGCGGGCGGGCCCCTTTCACCATCGGCGACCTGGGGGTCACCACCGCCCGGGGTAGCACCGTCTACCTGCACCTCTTCCGCTGGCCCGGAAGGGAAATGCGGCTGGAGGCAGTGAAGACCCGGGTGCTGTCGGCAAGGCTCCCCGCCCTCGGCCGGCAGTTACGCGTACGGCAGGATGGCGAGACCGTCACCCTGTGCGGCCTGCCGGAGCGCATGCCTGACGAGCGGGATACCGTGGTAGCGGTCAGGCTGGCGGCGGAGGCGAAGCGTTGATGCGCACAGTGTTCTGGAAGGTGGTGGTGCTGATGGCGCTATCGGCTGCCTGCTGGGGGGTGACGCCCATCCCGGGCGAGAGTGCCCGGGCCCGGGATTGGGTGGCGGCCAGCCTGGCAGGCGAAGGCACGGCGCCGTTCTCCTTCATCTACGGCGGGCGGGCCTCGGCAGAACTGCTGCCTTCCTGGCGCCAGGAGGTCTCCCGCCAGCAAGCCAAAGGTAAGACTACCATCCGCCATACCTGGACGGACCCCAGGACGGCGCTCGAGGTCGCCTGCACGGCCACCTGCTGGGCCGACTTCCCGGCGGTGGAATGGCGTCTTGATCTGACGAACCGGGGCACGGCCGACACCCCGATCCTGGAGGACATCCTGCCGCTCGACGCCGTGTGGCCCTGCCGGCGGGCAGTGCTCCACCATGCGCTGGGCGACAGCAACTCCGCGCGTTCGTTCGCCCCGCTTACCGACGTGCTCAAGCCGGGCGCCGAGATGCGCCTGGCGCCCAATGGCGGGCGCTCTTCCGACGGCAACTTGCCCTTCTTCAACCTGCAGACCGACCAGGCGGGGGTGGTGATCGCGGTGGGCTGGTCGGGCCAGTGGGAAGCGCGGTTCGCCCGGGAGGGGGAGGGGGCACGCACCCGGGCCGGAATGCAGACCACGCACCTGCTGCTGCACCCCGGGGAGTCCATCCGCACGCCCAGCATCTTGCTGGTCTTCTGGGAAGGGCCCGATCCCCTGCGAGGCAACAACCTGCTGCGGCAGGTGCTGCTGGCCCACTACCTGCCCCGGCGGAACGGCGAACTGGTGTTGCCCCCGATCTGCGGCAGCGTAACCGAGACGGACCCCAACGGTGACTACGAGGGCCCCCACCTGCGGGCCATGCCCATCCTGGCGGCGCGGGGGGTGGAGGTCTTCTGGAGCGACATGGACCCCCAACAGTGGTATCCGATCGGCTTCCCCGAGGGCACGGGCACTTGGGAGCCGGACCCGGCCAAGTACCCGCACGGCCTGGCACCCATCGGGCAGGCAGCCCACCAGGCGGGATTGGGATACCTACTGTGGTTCGAGCCGGAGCGGGTGCACTTTGGCACGGCCATCGCGCGCTTGCACCCCGAGTGGGTAATGCGGCCGCAGGGCGAGTGGAGCCAACTGTTCGACCTGGGCAACCCCCGGGCGCGTGCCTGGCTGACGGATTATGTGGACGTGCAGATCAGCGCCGCGAGGCTGGATTGGCTGCGCTGGGATTTCAACATCGAGCCGCTCGGTTTCTGGCGGCGGGCGGAGGCCCCGGACCGGCAGGGGATGGCCGAGATTCGCCACATCGAGGGACTGTACGCGATGTGGGACGACCTGCTGCGCCGCCACCCGGGCCTGGTGGTGGACAACTGCGCCTCCGGTGGGCGGCGCATTGACCTGGAAACCCTGCAACGGGGACTGCCGCTGTGGCACAGCGACCTACAGTGCTTTGGCCCCAATCCGGCGGCCGAGCAGCTGCAAAACGGCGCGCTCACGCGCTGGGTGCCCCTGCATGGATGCGCGGCCTTCGGCTACGAGCCCTCCTACGCTTTCCGGAGTGCCATGACCGCGGGCAACATCTTGGCCACCAACGTGACGGCCCCCGAGAGCGCGGCCGACCTCAAGCGCACGGTGGCTACCTACCACAACGTACGTCCCTTCCTGCTTGGCGACTTCTATCCACTGTTCCCCCATCGCGAGGGCGAGCGGGTGTGGTACGGCTACCAGGCCCACCGGCCGGACCTGGGGGAGGGGATCGCGGTGGTCTTTCGCCGGTCTCAGTGTGCCCAGGCAGTTCAGGTGCTGGCGCTGCGGGAGGTGGACCCCGAAGTTACATACCTGGTGTGGCAGGAGGGCGAGAGCCGCCAGCGGCGGGTGAGCGGTAAGGAGTTGGCGCGTTACCGGCTCGAAATCGCTGACCGGCCAGGTTCGGTCATCCTACACTACCGGCGGCTCCGCTGAGACCGGGGAGGCCATCACATGAATATCAGGCCCATAGTCCTGCTGGAGGTATTCCTACTGACCATGAGCACACTTGCTGCGTTTGGGGCGAAGCCCACGCCCGAGGAGATGACCCTGGCCCAGCGCTGGGCCGCCGCCAAGTGGGAGGGAAAGGCCGACCGCACCGACCTGCAGCCGGCGGTGATGGTAATCGAAAACCACGACCCGGTGCAGGTGAACGCGCGGGCGGGCCGGCCACTGAACCTCGCGGGCACGCAATATAGGCGAGGGCTCTATTGCCATGCCCCCAGCCGGTTGGCGGTGCGCCTGCCCGGGCCGGCACACTCGTTCCAGGCGACCATCGGGGTGGATAGCAACGAGCAGACCAGCGGGGGGCGGGGCAGCGTGGTGTTCTCGGTGGAAGTCGGGGGCCGGGAGGTCTTCAGGAGCCGGGTGCTGCGGGAAGGGATGGCGCCACTGCCGGTGTCGGTGCACTTGGGCGGGGCCACCGCGTTCTCGCTAGTGATCGAGGACGCGGGGGACGGTATCTCCTGCGACCAGTCGGACTGGGCCGAGGCGCGGGTGACCCTGGCGGACAACCGCACGCTATATCTCGACGAATTGCCGCTGGTGGAGGGGAAGACGCCGGGGCCTATCCCCAGCGAGCCACCGTTCTCATTCACGTATGGCGGGAAGTCATCGGGTGACTTCCTGGCAGGCTGGCAGCGCCGGCATTCCAAACGGCGGCTGGGTGACACGCGCACCGAGCACACGACCACCTACACCGACCCGGCCACCGGGCTGGTGGTGCGGGCAGTGGCGGTGACCTATGCCGACTATCCGACGGTGGAGTGGACGCTCTACCTGAAGAACGAGGGCAAGGCCGACACGCCCCTCATCACCGACCTGCTGCCCCTGGATAGCCGGTTCGAGCGGGCGGGCGGGGAGTTTGTGCTCCACCACCACCGGGGGAGCGAGTGCGTGGCGGCAGACTTCGAGCCCTTTGCGGATACCCTGGAGCCCGGCGCTGACAGGCGCATCACCACCTCGGGCGGGCGCTCCAGTAACTCCGATTTCCCCTACTTCAACCTGGAGTGGCAGGGGCAGGGAGTGATCGCGGTCATCGGCTGGCCCGGGCAGTGGGCCGCGCAATTCACCCGGGACCAGGAGAATGGACTGCGGGTGCGCGCCGGCCAGGAGTTGACGCATTTCGTGCTGCACCCGGGGGAGCAAGTGCGCACGCCATTGATCGTGCTCCAGTTCTGGCAGGGCGACCGCCTGCACGCCCAGAACGTCTGGCGGCAGTTCATGCTCGCCCACGTCTTCCCACACCCCGAGGGCAAGCCCACCCCGTTGCACCTGGCCGCCTGCAGCAGCCACTTCTACGGCGAGATGATCCACGCCAATACCGACAACCAGAAGTTCTTCATTGATCGCTACCTGGAGGAGCGGCTGCCGCTGGACTACTGGTGGATGGATGCCGGGTGGTACGTGAACAGCGGCGACTGGCCCAACACCGGCACCTGGGAGGTGGACGAAAAGCGCTTCCCCGGCGGGCTGCGGCCCATTTCCGACCACGCCCACGCCAAGGGGGTGCGCATCCTGGTGTGGTTTGAGCCGGAGCGGGTGACGCCGGGCACCTGGCTGTACGAACACAAGGATTGGCTGCTCGGGCGGGACGGCGAGCAGAAGTTGCTCAACCTGGGCCACCCGGAGGCCAGGCGCTGGGTGGTGGAGCACATTGATAAGATGCTGCGGGAGCAGGGGATAGACTTCTTCCGCAGCGATTTCAACATTGACCCGTTGCCCTTCTGGCGGGCCAACGACGCCGAGGACCGGCAGGGGATCACCGAGATTAGGTACGTGGAGGGGTTCCTTTGGTACTGGGACGAATTGAGGCGGCGGCACCCGGGGATGCTCATTGACACCTGTGCCTCCGGCGGGCGGCGCATGGACCTGGAGACCCTGCGCCGGTCGGTGCCGCTCCTGCGCAGCGACTACATCCTGGAGCCGGTGGGGCAGCAGGCGCACACCTATGGCATCGCCTCCTGGGTGCCCTACTACGGCACGGGCATCAACTCGCCCGACCCCTATGTCTACCGCAGCCAGATGTGCCCCTACCTCAACGCGTGCTATGACATGCGCAAGGGCCCCGAATACGACTGGGAGGCCGTGCGTCAGGCTATCGGGGAGTGGCAGCGGTTGCGACCCTACTATGCAGGCGACTACTACCCGCTCACCCCCTACAGCCTCATGCAGGACCAGTGGATGGCCTGGCAGTTCCATCGGGCCGACCTGGGCGAGGGGTGCGTGCAGGCCTTCCGGCGTGCCGACAGCGTATACGAGGCGGCCCGGCTGCCGCTGCGCGGGTTGGATGCCGACCGACGCTACCAGGTCGAGAACCTGAATCGGCCGGGCGAGACCGACATACTGACCGGGAAAGAACTGATGGAGAGCGGGGTGCCAGTGGGCATCGCCACGAAGCCGGGTGCGGTCACCCTGGTCTACCGGGCGGCGCCATAGCCAGACCCTTGCCGGTTCAGCGGACGGCCGTTTAATGGTATATCCCCTGCGATGACCGTGCGCAACGCGACTGCGGACGATTTCGTGCCCTGGCTGCGCCTGGCGGCGGAGGTGGAGTCCTTTTTCGGGCCGCTGGTGGGCGATGCGCGCTTCGAGCAGGCGGTGCAACGCAATATCGCCCGGGGCTCGGCTTATTGCGTGCGCGAGGCAGATGGTCCTCCCGGATCGACCCTGTGGGGCGGAATGCTCTTCTCCAGCCACCCCCCGCGATACCGCATCGGCTGGATTGCCGTGAGCGAGAAACACCGGCGGCTGGGCATCGGGAGGCTGCTGGTGGAAAGTGTGCTGGCGGTGCTGCCGCGACCGGCCGAGATCGAGGTTACAACCTTCGGCCCCCACTGTCTCGAGGGCGAGCCCGCCCGCCGCTTCTACCTGGCGCTGGGCTTCGTGCCCGGGGAACTGACCGTAAGCGAGCGGGGGCAGGAGAGGCAGATCTACCGGAAGGTGATGGCTGCCGAGCCTCCGTGGTAGCGAGCGCCAGCCGACAGGGACCCGAGAGCAACCGGTTGCCAGGGGCGGTGCCGGACTGCTATCAGGCAACTGTCCCTCACCGACCCTAAGGCAGCAACTCCACTTCGTCTATCTCCACCACATCCCCCGGCTCACCGGGAGGGTCCAGGCGCAGTTGCACCAGGGGCCCACGCCAGTTGGGATTGGCGCGCAGGTCAAGCACGTATTCCTGCCAGTCTGCCTGGGCGGGGAAGTTGATGACGGTGGCCTCGGACATGGGCACGGCCGAGGCGAAGTAGAGTTGGGCCCCGGCGTCCCGGGCGGCCCGCATGCGGACGCGCACCCGGGAGAAGCGCGCGGTGTCGACCCCCGTTATGCTCACCCCCAGGTAAGGATCCTCGCCAGTGATGGCGGCCAGCAGCACGCCGCCTCTGACTCGCAGGGGCTCCAGGGAGGCCAGCGCCTGCCAGCCCTCGGGGCCGTCCTTGAAGGTCCAGCGGGTGGTGGAGGCGGCGGGCCGGGCGGCCCACAGGTTACTGATGACCAGGCGCACAGGTGCCGCCCCGTGCGTCACCTTGACCGTGAGCAGGGCCAGATCGCGTCGGTACTCCATGCCGGATGCCCCGTCCAGCCCGGCCTCGAGCGGCTTGCCGTCGGCGGTCACGGTCGCCCTGCCGGCGACCCCTACCAATCCGAGGTAACTGGAATAGCCGGCCGGGTACCTCAAGTCGAGCGTCAGGCTGTCCGGGGTCGCCTTCACCACCGAGAGGTCACCTCCATAGACCAGGCTGGCGGTGGCGGCATGCGCCTTTACCGGGGCGGGGGCGTTGCTCATATCCTGAGGGCCCAGGGAGACCGTCTGCACCTGGGCCAGGGGGTGGTAGCCCATCAGGGTGAGCACGTTCTGGCAGATGCGCACTGGTGAGATGGTGGCGCCCCAGGAGATAGCCTTGTCCACCATGCCCACGGAATCCGGGAAAAGGCCATAGTACTCCCGCTCCTTGAGTTGCTGGGTCATAGCACTGCGGGTGATGGCCTCGGCGATGTGCCGCCACGGGTAACTCCGGTCATACTGGGCAAGCGGGAGCAGGCTGGCCGCGTATTCGAGCCCGCACCACTGCACCAGGCGCCCGAACCAGGGCCCGGTGTAGAAGGTGGAGCCGAGCACCGGGATGCAGCCGCCATTCATCGCCTCCACCCCCGGCTCGTCGGCCTGCCAGAAGTAATGAAAGGGCAGGCCCGTCTCGCCCCAGTAGACGGCGTGCTTTAGATACGTCTTGTCACCGGTGGCCAGGTAGCCCTCGAGGAAGGCATCCACCGCCTGGGCGGAGGCCAGCATGTCGGGGGTGTGCACCGGCACCTCCCACACCTGGGCGGCGCGGGGGATGCGGAAAGTCTGCATCCAGGCCAGCCCCTTGCGCCCGGCGGCCAGCAGCACCGGGTCCTGCAGCACCCGGGCGGCGCGCAGGATTGCCGCCACCCGACCCGCGCCCAGGCCCAACTCGGATTCCCCGCGCTTGCCCAGGAACTCCAGTTTCTCGGAAGGCTGGAAGGTCCAGCCGCCGTCCTCCCCCTGGCCGGCCATCAGCCCGTAGGCATGCGTGCGCAGAGCGGTCAGCCCATCAGCCAGGCGGCCCGCATGCACGGCCAGGTCAAGGTCGCGACTGTCGCCCATCTCGGCCAGGGCGCGCGCGGTAAGGTTGGGATAGGGCGCGTCCTTGCCCAGTATGCGCTCGCCCAGCACGTAGTGGGTAGCGATAGCCGGGTTGCGGCCAGGGGTATCGGTCCAGCCCTTGCCTGCCAGCCAGCCCTTGCCGGGACGACGGGCAGTCTGCTCGTAGCCCCGCAGGCAAAAGGCGAGTTCCTGCCGGTAGGAGCGGGCGAGCGCAGGCAAGGCGGGCATACCGTAGCGCCCAAACCAGGCCCGCACTGCGTCCAGCACCTCGCCCGAGCCGCCCAGGTAAATGGCTGCTCGCACGGTGACTACCTGTCCGGCCTTGAGCGGCAGTGGCTTGGCAGCCAGGAGCGAATTCTCGTCAACGTACTCGGGGATGGCCGGCTGCGAGAGCGACATCAGGGTGTTGGCCGTCCCGTCCAGGAAGTTGGGGGCGGCGAAGGCCGCCGCAGGGCCGGCGGTGCGTACGTCCGGCGGGTTGCGCCAGAGCAGGGCCACCACGTCGCCCTGGTCCGAGGAAACCGCCATCACCGGGATGGTGATGCGGTGGGGGTGGGGGGCGATGCGCAAGTCAACCGGGGGCCAGCCGTCCAGGGTGCTGGAGGAACGCTCGCCCGCCGCCAGGTACTCCAGGCCCCCGAAGAGGCCCTCCCTGAACCCCGCGCCGAAGGAGCCCTCGCCTGCTAGCACGGTCAAGGGGCGGAAGAGGGTGAGTGGCGTCGGCTCATCGGGCGTAAAGGTGGACCTCACCTCGATGGTGCCGGCCGCGCCGATGGAGATGCGGGTGCTAATGGTGCCCTCCGGCCCCTGCTTGCCTTGCCAGGAGGGGTCACTGAGCACCAGGGCCGGTTCGCCGTTGCGCTCTATCGTTCCCCGCTGGGGGAATCGGAAGAGGGGGGTGTCGCCCGTCGCGAGTTGGGGCGGCGCCAGCGCCCCTACCTGCCGCCACCCGCCACCGGCATGTCGGAAGAGCAGCACCGGGCCATAGCCGAAGTCGTTCTTCACCGCGCACACGGCCAGGCGGGGGTTGGCGAGCCAGAGGTCGCCATGCGTGGTCTCGTAACCGGTTACCCGGTGCGGTGAGTCTGCCAGCGTCTGCGGGCGCCGGGTGACCAGCAGGGGCGTGGGTGGGCTGTGCCAGGCGCCGATGGGCAACTCAGCCTCGACCGCCAGTGTCTGCAGGCCCACCCGGTCGGGCCGCAGGGTCACGGGCCCTTCCCAGGTTTGGCCGGGCTCGAGCGGCCCGGTGGTGGCCAGAGGGTCGGTACGCAGCAACCGCCAGGTGCGACCCTCCCCGAGCCTGGAGGGCCTGGGTGCTCCCCCCAGCATCACGAACAGTGGCGCACCCGTGGTCTTGCCGCCCACGTTCTGCACCCTGACCCTGACCTCACGGCTCTCCCCCAGAAAGGCGATGCCGGGCGGGTTGACCAGATCAACCTTCAGTGCCCAGTCGTCGCTGACGCGCGGGCCCAGGCGGGCGGCGCGCAGACTGATCTGCGGAGCGGGGGCGTCGGCCTCAAACTGCAGCCGCAGGCGGGTGATGCGCCCCTCCCACCCGGGCGTGCCCGAGGTATCAACTACGGCCCAGTCTTCTTGCCCAGGCCGCACCGGGAGGATGAGGAAGCGTCCCGTCTCCAGTTTCGTCTTGTCGGCGGTGGTGAAGTGCGCGATCACCCGGCGCACGCCGGAGGTCTGCATGCGTAGCGCCAGGAAGCGGGCCTGGTCCGCGGGCAGATCGATCCTGGGCGATATCAGCACCGGGCTGCCTTCACCGCTGATCGCCAGCCCGCCTTTGCCGGTGGAGAACTCAGCCACGTTGGCCTGCGGCAGCCAGCCCTCCAGGCCCTTGGTGAAGTCCCAGATGGGCTCGGGCGGGGCGGGGGAGGAGGGCACCACGCCGATGGCAATCCAGTCCACTTCGACCTGCTCCCCACGCTGGTCGGCGGGATCAAAGCGAATGGCGGCAATGCGGCCCTGCCATGCCGGGAAGATGGTGTAGGTGCGCATCTCGCCCGCCTTCATCTCAAAGGCGACCTCCCGCCCTGCGGCATAGCCTTCGCCTTCCAGCGCCCAGAAGATCTCGGCCACGCCCCCCTTGCGGGGGCGCGCCCGGATGGCGACGAACTGGCTCTCGTCGCCCTCCAGCGGCTGGGCCAGGGCAGGGCCCTCGATGTAGGGGTCACCGGCCGTGGCGGCTACGATCAGCCGGCCGTCCTTGATGGGCAGGGGCGCCTGCACGTTGTGGGCGGGCTGCCACCCCTCGGCCGAAGACGCGAAATCCCAGCGCACGATGGTCCTGCCGGGCAGCGGCTTCTCAGCCGTGGCTCCCAGGGCAAGCGTGGGGACGATCACGAGCAGGCAAAGGGCGAGGTAGCGCATGGCGATCCTCCCAACGTGGGCTGTCAGTTAGATGCTTCGGCAGAAAACGAGGCTACTGCTGAGCCGCGATTTTTCGCAACGGGTGGGAGGAAGACCTGCAGGGAGGCCACAGAGGGCCGCCCTGAGGAGGCAGTGGCGGCCTGGCCGGTGCACCCTCACCGGGGAGGAGAGGGAGAAGAGGGGCGCCCCACGGCTACATGAGGGCGGTGCTGAAATAGCGCTCGGCGCGGTCGGGGAGCACGGTGGCCACGTTACCCTCGATTACCTGGGCCATCTGCCGCGCGGCCCAGACGTTGGCGCCGGAGGAGATGCCGACCAGCAGGCCGTTCTCCCGGCTAAGTTGGCGGGTGGTCTCAATGGCGTCGTCGTCGCTGACCTCGACCACCTGGTCCACCAGGGAGACGTCGAGCACCGCCGGGATGAAGCCGTCGCCGATGCCCTGGATCTGGTGCAAGCCGGGCTCGTGCCCGAGCAGGGCGGAGACGTTCTTCGGTTCGACCGCCACAATCTTCACCCCGGGGCGGCGTTCCTTGAGGAAGGTGCCCACCCCCTGCAGGGTACCGCCGCTGCCCACTCCGGCCACAAAACAGTCAATCTGGCCGTCCATCTGCTCCCAGAGTTCCCGCGCCGTGGTCTCGTAGTGGATGCGCGGGTTATCCGGGTTCTCGAACTGCTGGGGCACGTAGATGCAGGGATCGCAGGCGGCCATCTCCTGCACCTTGCACACCGCGCCGCCGATGGACTCCTTGTCGGGCGTGAGCACCAACTCCGCGCCCAGGGCCTGGATGAGTTTCTTGCGTTCCTCGCTCATTCCCTCGGGCATCACGATGCGCACCCGGTAACCCTTCAGCAACCCCACCAGGGCCACTCCGATGCCGGTGTTGCCCGAGGTGGGCTCACAGATGATGCAGCCCGGCCGCAATTTGCCCGCGCGCTCGGCGCCCTCGATCATGGCCAGGGCCACCCGGTCCTTGATCGAGCCGCCGGGGTTGAGGAATTCCGCCTTTGCGTAGACACGTTCGCCCGGCAGGCGGATGAGTGGGGTGTTACCGATCAGGTCCAGCAGGTTTTCGGTGACTTTCATGCAGTCGCTGCTCCCTCGGGTGGCAAGGCAGGACGGCCTGCCCGCCTGATACAGTAACATCCGGCTCGGGCGGCGTGCAAGAGCGATAGGCGCCAGCGGCTCAGTAACCTTTGCGGATGGCGAGAACCAGATAGGGGGTGAAGGCAAAGCCCAGGCCTTGCAGGGCTTTGCAGCCCAGCCGCAGCAGGCGGCGGCTGTGACTCGCACCGGCAGGGCACGCAACGGCGAACCAGAGATCCACCCGCGCGGATGGCCGCCCATCACCAGACGGGGCATGAGCGCGCCAGCAGGATTCGGGGAACGAAACCAGTAAGCATGCTCAGGAGGGTGTGGCTTGCGACGAGCCTGGGGCATGGTGCTGTGCTGCGCACTGGTGGCGTGTGCCGCGGCCGGAACGGCCGCAAAGACCGCTTCCCGGCACGCCTACCCCGACCGCGGCATCCTGCGCTGGCTCGATGACCGCACTGAGGTGGCCCTGCTGGGAGTCAACTACTACGCTCCCTTCAGCATTGACTACCACAACCTGCGGGCGGCAGGGCTGGACCCGGAGCAGGTAATCCGGGACGACGTCACCCATTTCGGCCGCCTGGGGCTGAACCTCATCCGCCTGCACTGCTGGGACCGGGAGATCAGCGACCGCCAGGGCAACCTAGTGGACAACGACCACCTGCGGCTGCTCGACTTCCTTATCGCCGAGTGCAAGCGGCGTGGGATCTACGCCCTGATGACCCCCATCGCCTGGTGGGGGGCGCCTGCGCCGGGCGGCTTCTCGGACCTCTACCCCATGCCCCGGATGACCACCGACCCGCTCGCCTGGGAGCCGCAGTGCCGCTACCTGCGGCAATACCTGGAGCACGTCAATCGCTACACGGGCGTCGCCTACAAGGACGAGCCGGCGATTGTGGCCCTGGAGTTGATCAACGAGCCGCAATATCCCCCCGAGACCACGGAGGAGCAGGTTACTCGCTACATCGATACGCTCACCGCGGCAGTGCGGGAGACCGGGTGCCGCAAGGCTGTGCTCTACAACCCCTGGGGCGGGCGGCACGCGGCGGCCGCCGCCTCTACCCTGGATGGGGTGACCTTTGGCTGGTATCCCACCGGCCTGATATCGGGGGGCATGCTCAAGGGCAACTACCTGCCCGCGGTTGCCGATTATCCGGCAATGCGAGACCCGCTGTTGGCAGGCATGGTCAAGGCGGTGTATGAGTTTGACGCCGCCGACTGCCCAGGCAGCGTGATGTACCCGGCGATGGCTCGCGCGTTCCGCGCCGGAGGGGTGCAGGTGGCAGCCATGTTCCAGTACGATGCCGCCCCCCTGGCCGGCACCAACGTGAACTGGCAGACGCACCATCTCAATCTGCTCTACACCCCGGGCAAGGCGCTCAGCCTGGCCATTGCCGCCGAGGTTTTCCGCCGGGTGCCCCGGCTGGCACGCTTTGGCAGTTGGCAGCGCAGCCTGCGCTTCGCCGACTTTCACATTGACTACCGGCGGGACCTGAGCGAGTTGGCGGCGGCGGATACCTTCATCCACAGCAACAACACCTCTACGCTGCCGCCCGACCCCGCCCGCCTGGTGCGGGTGTGGGGGTGCGGCAGTTCTCCCTTGGTGCGCTGGGAAGGGACCGGTGCCTGGTTCTTGGACCGGCTCTCACCTGGTGTGTGGAAACTTCAGATATACCCGGACGCGGTGATGGTGGGGGACCCCTATACGGGCGCCCCCGGCGAGAAGGTCCGCCTCATCTGGGCCAAGCACCGCCTGCAGGTCCGCCTGCCTGACCTGGGGGAGGACTACTCCTGCACAGCCTCGCGAGACGGGTGCCGGCTGCCGGTGGTCGGGCGCGCGGTCACCCTGGGGCCGGGCGAGTACCTGCTCGCGCGCAAGGGAAAGCAGGCGCCCTCCTGGCCGCGAGGCGTGCCGTACGTAAGCCCGCCGCCGGTATCCCCGGAGCCGGCAGTGTTCCTCCCTCTGCCCCAGCGCTGGCGGGAAGGTCACGACCTGGTGCTGGAGGCGACCGTCGCGGCTCCCGAGCCGCTCGCCTGCACCCTGCACCTGCAGCGCCCGGGAAAGGCCGAGGTGACGCTGAGGATGCGCCCGGCCGGGCCGTACCGACACCGGGCGAAGGTGCCTGGCGGGCTGCTCGCAGCCGGGAAGGTGGAGGTCTACCTGACCGCACAGGGCGACGGCCGGGCGTTGCGCTTCCCGGCGGCCCCCGACCGGAGCGCATACCCGCTGTCCCTGGGGCCGGGCATGCAATCTGCCGCTTCCTTTGTCGGTGGTGGGCAGGCGGCTTGGCTAGCCGGCGAGGGGGAGGGATACCTGTCACTTACCGCCCCCGGCTTTGGGCCGCCGCCGGACTGCTCCCGGGTGCAGTGGCCGGTGTCGCCGGCAACCAGCTCCGGCTACCAGGCCGTGACTGTCGTGGTGCGGGGCGGACCCGACACCTCGGCCCTGGAACTGGCCCTGGTGCAGCGGGACGGGCGGGCATACGGCGCTGAAATCCCGCTCACCGCGGGCTGGAGAGAGGTCAGCGTGCCTCTCTCGGACCTGCGGCCGCTGTGGGGTACCCCGGATGGGCAAATCGATCCCTCGCTGCTGTCGGAGGTGCGGGTCACCTTCGGGGCCTGGCTCTTCCCTGACCGGCGGGAGCGCCCACACCGGGTTGACGTGCGCGCGGTCCGCCTGCAGGCGGCGCAGGCCACTTGGCACGTGGAGGTGGAGCCGCGGGACGCCCCTATCATTCTCGCCCAGCCGGGCATGCAGCGCGTCACGGTGGAAGGGCACCCGGCTCAGGTGCGGCGAGTGCCCGGCATGAGCCCTGACCGTATGGCCCTACGCATCGCCGTGCCTGAGGGGTTTGACCCCGCGCCGGGCTGCACCCATTTCCGGGTGGCAGTGCCCGAGACGGCGGCGCAACCGGCTGGTTCCGCGTGGGACGCCCGCTACCTCCTGCTGCGAGCGCGGGCGGGAGAGCCCGAGACCCGGAAAGTGGAGATTGTGGTGCAGGAGGACGACGGCACCCCGTGGGGCACCGTGGTCGAACTGACCCCCGGGTGGCGGGAAATCAAGGTGCCCCTGGCGGAGCTTCAGCACTTTGGCCATTGGGGCGTGGGCCCGGCTCGGCGGGGTAAGCCAGGCGATCGCCCGCGGCCGTCGCACATTCGGGCCGTGAACGTCTGTTTCGGCGCCTGGCTATACGGCGACCACGCAAACCGAGCCCACGCGCTGGAGATCGAGGAGGTTGCCCTGGGCCGATAGCGGCGCCAGGGGCAACCTCGATCTCAGCGTGCCGGGTGGGGTTGCCCAGCCGCAGGGCATTGCCCTGCAGGTTGGCGGCCACCCAATCCCCGCCGAGGGTAGAGCGCACCTCCACCGGATGCAGGCACGCGGCGTCGTAGCGCAGGTTGGCGCTGGACCCCGCCAGCCCGGCCGTTTCGGCTACTACCGGCACGGCCAGTAGCTTCTGCCGTCCATGACACTGGCGGTAATCTGGTCTGTAGGAGCAGCCGCATAATACGTGCACTGTGTCCACCCCCGAGCCGATGGTGGTAATGGCTCCATAGCCGTCAGCCAGCAACCGGCAGGTGGACACGTCAGCGCACCATGCGGCTATCTCACCGGCAGTGGGCGTCCCCAGCGGTCGGCGAGCATGATCGATGCCAACCTCGGCTTGGCGCCCTTGGGCACGGTGACAAGCACGATATCCCCTTCCCCCGGACATGCCTGCGCCTGCGGTTGGTAAGCAACCAGGCGCAGGCTGTTTGCCGCAGACGCCGTATGCAGTTGCCACCCCGCGCTCTGCGTGAGCCGGCCCAGCGCCGCAGCGGCGCTGCCGCCCGCGGGCAGCAGGATCTCGGCCTGCAGCCCGGCGAGCCCGGTTACGCCGCTGACGGTTAGCGCCCAGGTCATGGCACTGCGCCTAACCAGCCGCACCTGTGCCGGCTTGGCAGCAGCCGGGGGAGCGCCGGCTGGGGGTGCAGTCGTGCCCAGGCTGCGATTCACCACCTGAAGCACGTCCAGCACGTCCACCATGGCATCGTTGTTCATGTTGGCGGCCCAGGTCTGGAACTCAAGCCGGGGCGGGGTCGAGACCGTAGCGCCGAGCGCCAGGTTGACCGTGCGCAGCACGTCCAGGACATTCACAATGGCGTCGCCGTTGGCATCGCCCTTGAGGCGCAGCGGGATGGAGGCGCTGGAGCCCGAGGCCGCCAGGCCGGCATCCGTCACGGTGAGCACCACGTCGCCGGCTGCGGTTGCAGCCATGGTCACGGAGCCAGAGTAGTTCCCGCCGCTGAAGGTAAGGCTGGTAGGGCTGACCGTGCCCGCGCTGGCACTCAGGGTCGGCGTGCCGGCATATCCGCTGGCCAGGGTATCGCCCGCAGTACGGGCTTGGGCCTGCAGCGTAAAGGCCAGCGGATGAGTGGCGTCCGCACCCTGCGGCTCGGGGGGCGCGGGCGAGATGGAGACGGCAAAGTGATCGACCGTGGATTGCACCGTGATGGTGTCGGAGGGGTAGGGGGCAAGGCTTTCGTTGCCGCTGGTATCCCTGGCCTTCACCTCCACCGTGTGGGTGCCGGGCGCCAGGGTGGTAGTGAAGGTGTAGGCCTCCAGGCCCTCGTCGAAGGCGCCGTCACTCGCGGTGCCATCCTGCCACGTGCCGCCGTCTACTCGAAAGAACACGTTGCTGACGCGGTTCAGGGTGACGTTATAGCCGCTGTACTGCTGGTTGGGGTAGTAGCCGATGGCTGCCATCCCGGTCATGGTGATGGTGCCGTTGGTGGTCGGGTCCGGGCTGTAGGCGTTCAGGTTGAGCGTGGGGTTGACGTCCAAGATATCCGGGACGCTGTCGGTGTTGGTATCGCGCCAGCCGATCTGCTGCCGGCTGACGCTGCAGACGGTCGGGCTGTTGTCATTCATGACGCACGCTATGCCGGTGCCGCAGCCGGTGTTCTGCACCATGAGGTAGCCGTAGTAGTCGGTTGCATCGCAACAGGAATATCCGGGCTGGCAGTACTCGTCTCCGGCCTGGAAGATGTGGCCGGTCTCATGGGCCAGCACCGAGTTCATGTCGGCAATGCCCCAGCCGTCATTGTCGTAGGTGAGGACCACCAGCGGCCCGCCGATATAGGCGTAGGCAAAATAGCCGTCCGTGAAACAGCCGTCGGCGTCAGCGCTGCTATCAACGATGAAGACCGCGAACGCCCAGTCAGTGCCCTGGGTGTTGCGCAGGTTGTTGCAGTACTGGCGGCAGGTGTCGAAGTACGTGTTCTTGGTGCACGACCAGCCAAGGGTGGTCAGGGCCTGGGCCATCCACAGGCCTTCGTCATTGCTTGAGCGGTTGATCGGCTCATAGCCGGTAGGCACGCGGTAGTTCCAGGTGTAGGTGAAGGACAGGTCGGCCACGCTGTACGGGTAGATGCTCGCCCACCACTCCAGGCCCGCCACGCATTCGGAGGTCACCTGGGATTCCTCGGTGGTGGTCCAGTTCTCCGTGCTGGGGTCGGTGGCACCGGAAGACTCCAGGAGAATGAAGGACACCGATACCCGGCCCATCATATACTCGCTCAACTGCCAATACTGGGCACCGGGGGGGGCGTAGGCGCGCTCAGGAGCGGAAGGCGCGAACAACGGCTCCGGGGGCAGGGGCGCTCGCCGGGCATCTCCCAGCAGTGGCTTGCCCTTGCCGGCAGCCAGCCCCCGGGGGGTACGCGCCTTGGTGACGAATACGTCATTCCAGGCGTTGATGGCATCCCGGGCGGTTCGGCCGTAACTCTCTGGGACCGCCGCGGGGCTGACGTAGTAGCTGCTGGCGAACAACACCCGGGGGTCATCCCCCAACACTGTGCGGGCAGCCGGGGGCACGGCGCCGATGAGCACGTGGGGCGGGAAGATGTGGCGAATGTGGCCGCCTGCCGCGTTTATCTCGGCGATTACCCCCTCCATGCCCGCGGTGCTGTCGGTGCGCAGCACCACCACGGCGTTGGGGCCGGGCTGCGCCCAGCCTGCCGCCCCCGCCAGCGCCAGAAACGCCAGCACGCATGCCATACCGGCCAGCCGTGTCGCCATGCAAACCTCCGAAACTGCGAACCTCGAGCACCGCCCCCTTACCGTTTCGCCGCAATAACCATGCCAGGGCGGGCTGAGTCGACCACTGCACGTTAAGTAGCCCGGTCCGGCTAATGCCCTCCGGCGCGTCTGGGCTGGCTGGCCCGCAAGCGGCAAGTCAACTTCTCGCCGTGCGGCCCGGTGACCACCGGGTCGCGCAGGCTGGGCATGCCGGCAACCCCGCCCTCCACGCGCTCCAGTACCTCCACCAGGCACCCGCCGGCGCCTGCAAGCGGCTGTGAGCCTCCCTGAAAGCAGAGTACCCGCGCCCGGTGAGCCAGCAGGTTGCAGTTGAGCAGCCAGTCCTCCCGGCTTGCCAACAGGCGCCCCGCTCGCAGTCCGACCGGAGTCATGCCCGGCGGCAGGTCAAGGGCAAACTCAAAGCCGGCCAGGCCATGGGCCCGGTCCACATGGATGGGCACCGCCAGCAGCCGGCCCTCGCGTGTGGCGGCCGGGGCAAGGCAGATGGGCTGTCGCATGGGGATGGCCGTCGCTCTGGGGGCGCCGGTCACCGGCGCCCCTCCGATCCCGAGCGCAATGTTCTGGGTGATGATCACGTCACATACGTCTACCTGGGAGTCTTCGTTCACGTCGGCGGCTGCCAACTCTGCCGGCGTGGCGGCGTAGGACTCGAGGGCGATGCTCACGTCGCACACCACATCCAGCACGTTGGTCTCGCCGTCTCCGGTGGGGTCGGCCTCGCCGATCACCGCAAAGTCGTTGCTCTGCCCGGTAGCCCCGGGGTCGAGCGTGTGGACGCAGGAGATGCGGTCGGTATCCGCGGGCTGACTAATCACCAGGTCGCCCAGGAAGGTGCCGCCCGAGAACCAGGCTGTCGTCCCACCCCCCGGGCTGAGCGCCAGGGTGCCGGTGACGTCGGACAAAGTGGCGCTGCCCGCAAAGGCATCCACCACTTGGTCGGCTTCGTCCAGGGTGGTGATGGTGACGGTAAAGGGTAGCGGGGTGTAGGCATCGCCGTGTTGGGGCGAGGGAATCTCGGTGAACGCAAAGCGGCTCACCCGGACGGCGGTGAACGACCCGGCGAAGGTAGCCACCTCCATGGGGTCGCCCTGCGGATCGCCGAGGATCAGGTTGGTGATGACCAGCGGGCACGTGGCGCCGTGCTGGGCCGCGATGGCGACCGTGAAGTTGAGCACCACGGCCACGCCCGACACGGCGCCCAGGGGCTGGGTTTCGGTGTGATAGGCAATCACACGGACGGTCCCCGGGGCGGGCTGGCTGGGCCGGGCCGTCCAGCCCTCGCCCAGCAGTGGCCCCAGGGCGAGCGACTGGAAAATGAGCAGTGCCGGGTCATAGCAGAGATCGAACTGGATCCCGGCCACGCCCTCGGCACCGCGCAGGACGATGGGCACGGTCACAGAGTACTGCGGCACGCCGGTAACTCGGGGGGCAATCAGGATGCCGTGCTGCACCACGTCAAAAGGGTTGCTCTCGCCCACCGCGCCCAGCCCGTCGGCCACCTGTAGTCGGTCGTCTCGGCAGTCGGCCGTGATGGTGACCGGGCCGGCCCAGACGCCATCGCTGAAGGTAATCTGGGTTGGCTGCAGGGCGCCCGAGAGGTCGCTGAGGTTGCATGTTTGCTCATAGCCGGTGGCCGGCTGGTCGGCCGGCAACAGGGCGCGGACGGTGACCGGGAAGGGCACCGGCTGATCGGGACCGCCGTCCTGCGGGGAAGGGACGGTGTCGAAAGCAAAACGGGCTACCCGGCGGATGAGCACTTGGCCGTTGGCCGTGGTGCAGGCGATCTCCTCGCCGCCGGCGTCGGAGAGCAGGGCCCGGCGGACCTCAATAACGGCCTGGGTGCCATTGGCCGCCGCCCCCGCCCGGAAGGAGAGCCTTAGTAGTTCCTGCTCGCCGGGGGGCAGGAACAGCGCCTGGTCGTTATAGGCGAGCACCTGCACCCGCCCGGCATCCAGGCGGCTGGAGAAACACCACCCATTCCCGGCCAGCGCCGGGCCGGGGGTGACCTGGGTTTCCGAGAGCAGCGCCGGGTCGTAGCGCAGGTCAAGTTGGAAGGCGGAGACGCCGGCGCTGTTGTTCACACGCACCGGCACCGAGGTGGTCTGGCCTGCGTACGCGGTAGCCTGGCCGGCGGCAATCTCGACCCCCTGGGAGGGAAGCGCCACCACAGCAGCCAAGATTACCACGAGGAACAGGCAGAGCCGCCGATGCCCAGACTCTGATTTGGCGGACATAAAACCCCCTCCCGACCACGCTGCCATGGGCGGAGATCGCACCGTAGGAAACTCGCCAGGGTAGCGGTATATTCGAGCACGGGGCAGGCTTTACCTTGCCTCCGTGCAGTATGCGCAGGCAAAAAAAACCGCTTATAGGGAAGGGGGGAAGGCGCAAGCGGCGAAGAGCCCATCCTAAGTTGTGGGGGGAGCAGCAGCCCAGCAGCAGCCACCTCTCCGCACCATTGCCCCTGCTGTGGAGGAAGTCATGCCTGTCCTGCATCGGCGCCTTCAGGTCACGCTTGCGATCGCCTTCTTGCTGTTGGCCCTGGCCGGGCTGTTCGTGGGGCCGCTGCGTACGCTGCATGCCCAGCAGGGCTTTGCCGAGCACCTGCTGATCTACTTCGCAGATACCTTCCAGGATACCGGTTACACCGTGACCCACTGGCGCTATGGGGGGCACAAGTGGACCACCGCCAATGAGGGCAGCAACAAGGTGATGCGGGGGGAGATGGTGCCGGGGGAGGTGGACTGCGCGGCCATCTGCGCGGCCAAGGGCCGGACCTTCCTGGCCGAAGACTTCGACATTTCAGTGCGCCTCAAGATTGCTGCCGGACCTGAGGGGGTGGAGACGGGGATCGGCTGGTGCGCGCAGCAGGTCACGCCGCCTTACAACGACTGCTACTTCGCCTGTCTCACCCAGCATTACCTTCGGCTCGCCTACAACGTGGGACACCACACCACCTGGCTGGGGAGCACCGCCACCGAAGTGGAGCGTGACCGCTGGTATACGTTGCGGGTAGTCAGTACCGAGGGGCGGCTCCAGGTCTGGCTCGACGGTGACTTGCGCCTGGAAGCCGCCGACCCCGGGATCTATTCAGCCGGGGTGGTGGGCATCTACACCAAGAACCCCGCCTGCTTTGACGACTTCCGCCTCAGTGCCCGCCCGGAGCGCGCGGGGACCATGGTGGGGTCAGCCTTCAACTGGCCGATGTTCCAGTCTATAGACCCCCAGACCGTAAGCCTGGGCATCTATACGATCGAGGCCGACGGCACAGGGGGGAGGTTCCTGCGAAGCGAGCCCAACTGTCAAGATGAGTACGCCTCCTACTCTCCGGACGGCTCCAGCATCACGTTCCGCAGGACATACTTCCACACCCCCAGCGAGACCGATGTCGCCGGGATGTATGTTATGGACCTGTACGGCGGCCAGTTGACCAATCTGAGCGTGGTCTCGAATCCCAACCCGGATACCGACAGGTCTGCAACTGCGGCGTGGTCCCCTGATGGGCAGTGGATACTCTTCAACAGCTATCGCGACGGCAACTACGAGATATACAAGATGCGGTCAGACGGCACGGGGGCCGTCAACCTTACCAATGACCCCGGCTCGGACCGCTACGGCTGCTGGTCACCGGATGGGCGACAGATAGCCTTTGTCTCCTCGCGTAGCGGCTGGTCGGAGATCTGGGCCATAGACGCCGATGGGGGCAATCCGCACCAGATTACCTGCTTGCCGGAGTTAGCCACCAAACGATATCCCGATTGGTCACCCGACGGCTCAACCATCGTATTCGAGGGCGGCCCGGAGTCCTCTGAAGGCAGCGAGATATACTCTGTTCGGGTGGACGGTACCGACCTGCAGCAGCTTACCTCCTTCCCGAGCGACGGCAAGTCCTACCCACGCTGGTCACCGGATGGCAGCAAGATTGCCTTCAATGCATCCTGGTCCGGGGTGTTCTTTGGTCAGACGCTGCCTTATGTCATGGATGCCAACGGCGGCAACTGCTACCGGATGGTTCCCGACTACGTGTACGTGCCCGAATTCGATCGCTTGGTCCCGCAGCTGATGGGGGAGTTCTCCTGGCATCCCTCCCAGCCTCAGGAGCCGCGGCAGGTGGCCATCCCCAGTGTGGTGGGGACCCCGGGGATGGCAGTAGCGGTACCCCTCTACCTGAGTCCGGTGCGTGGGGTGGCGGCGCTGCAGTTCGACCTGCGCTACGACCCGGCGCTGCTCGGGGGCGGGAGCCTCACCCTGGGCGAACTGGTCTCCGACCTGCCCGGCTGGCAGGTGGCGGTGCAGTTCAGTGCGGGGCGGGCCCAGGGCATGATCTACAACGACCTGGGGACGCCGGTCTACGGCTACCGCACGGCCCCCATCGCCTACCTCCACCTGCAGGTGGCCCCGGGCGCGCCGGAGGGTAGCGGGTGTGCGCTCGACTTTGCCTCCGTACTGCTGGCCGACGGGCTGGGGGAGCCGCTGCCGGTGGACAGCGTGTGGGACGGGTGGTTCACCACGGCCCTACTCGACCACTTCGCCTTCGACCCCATCGCCTCGCCGCAGGGGGCCGATCTCACCAATCCTCTGCCCATCGCGGTGCGCGTGCGGGCGATCAGCCAGCTGGGGGAGGTGTGCTCGCAGTACCAGGGGACCGTGGCGCTGTCTGACCTGCTGGTGGGTGATCTGGGCACGGTGTCCCTGGTGAACGGGGAGTGGAGTGGACAGGTGGCGCTACAGAGCGCTTCCGGCCGCGCCGGCGACGTACTCTCCGCTGTTGACGCGAGCATGGGGGTGAGCGGGAGCAGCAACTCCTTCGACGTGATCGTGAAGGGCAGCGTCAACGGCGACCAGGCGATCAATGTCCTCGATGTGATGAAGACGGTGAACATCATCCTGGGCAACCTGCAGCCAGCCCCGTGGCAAGCCTGGGCTGCGGACGTCAACACCGATGGCGATATCAATGTGCTCGACATCCTGGTGATCATCAACAAGGCGTTCACCACCGCCCCCGCGCCGCGGCCGGCCACTGCCCCGCGGGCGCAACCGGTGAGACTCCATTTGACGCCGGGGCCCGGCGAGGCGCTGCGGGTGTGGAGCGACAACGCTGCCGGGGTTTCGGGCTTTCAGTTTGACCTGGTGGGGCCGGCCATGCTGGGAAGCCCGCGGGTGACCGCTGGCTCACTGCTGGCGGGTCGCGACTGGAGCATCTTTGCCCAACCCATGGGTGACCGCATGCGGATCGTGGCATTCAGCAATACCAGCACCCCGCTGCCGGCGGGCAAGGGCGACCTGCTGACGGTGTCGGCGGGCGGGCGCGGGATGCCACGCCTGGCGAATGTAGTGCTGGGGGATGCCGCCGGGAGGCGGGTGTCGCAGTAGGAGCAGGGATTCGTCAGGGCGGTATGCCCTGCATACTGGTAACGTGGAGGAAGTCAAATGCTTGCCGCTACCAAGTCTCGCAGGTGGACGGTGCTTGCAGTCGCCTTCGTCCTGGTGGCTGTTGCCGGGCTGTTCGTGGGGCCGCTGCGCGTGCTGCATGCCGAGCAGGCGGTGTCCCAGAACCTGCTTATCTACTTCCAGGACAACTTCGAGAATCCGGGCCTCACCGCGACCCAGTGGCTCTACGGCAGCAGCCAGTGGGCCACCGCCCTGGACCGGGCCAATCAGGTCATGCGAGGTAGCGACCCGGGTGGGGGCGGCATGTTGGCCGCCTGTAACGGCCGGTCGTTCCTGGGAACGGGGATGACGCTTTCGGTGCGTCTGCGCATAGACGACGCGGGGACGGCCACCATGTCCGGCCCCGGGGTGGCCTGGTGCGTGCCGGATGAGCAGACGCCCCTGGGGCAATGTTACGGCGTCATGTTTTGCCCCATCGGCGGCCTCCTCTTGTTCGCGCCGGGTACCACCCTCGCGGGGGTGCCGTTTCCAGTGGAAACCGGCCGCTGGTATGACCTGCGGGTAGTGACCACGGATACCGCCATCCGGGTGTGGGTGGACGGGGTGCTTACCCTGGAAGCGGGCAACCCGAAGGCCGGCGCGGAGGGCGCCATCTGTCTGCACAGCAACTGCATGACCTCGTTCGACGATTTCTCCCTGCAGGCCCGCCCCAGCCGGCCCGGACGGCTGCTGGGGGCGACCTTTGACATGGATTACCTGGCGCAGATGATCCCGTGCGTCGGGATCTATGTCATGGAGGCTGATGGCTCGCAGGGCGGCTTCCTGACGGGCGTCGCGGAATGCCTGGACTTGCCCTGTGACTGGTCACCCGACGGCAGCCGGGTGGCGTTCACCCGGGAAGACTGGTACTCGTCGAACGAGCACCTGGGGATGTACGTCATGGAGACAGACGGCAGCGGCCTGGTGGGCCTGAGCGGCATCAGCGCGCCGCCGGAGGCGGATGAGCATGCCGTTCCCCGCTGGTCACCGGATGGGCAATGGCTGGTATTCGAGACCGAACGTGACGGGAACTCGGAGGTGTATCGGATACGCCCGGATGGGGGGGGCGCCATCAACCTTACCAACCACCCCAGCCGGGACGAGTACCCGTGTTGGTCGCCGGACGGCACTCACATCGCCTTCGTTTCCAACCGCAGTGGCTTCAAGGAGATCTGGGTGATGGATGCCGACGGCGGCAACCCGCACCAGTTGACCCAGTTCACCGGAGCGCCGGTGTGGGGTCTCGACTGGTCACCGGATGGCAAGCGCCTGGCCTTTGGCTGCGAACTCGGAGGGCGCGGGGACCAGA
>Ga0315298_1000412_pt1 | contig 81782 bp, 72 predicted proteins | sample WHS_1_MG_FD_203077 | JGI IMG/M metagenome (GOLD analysis project Ga0315298, IMG submission 203077) | Extremophilic microbial mat communities from Washburn Hot Springs, YNP, Wyoming, USA - WHS_1_MG | ecosystem: Environmental > Aquatic > Thermal springs > Hot (42-90C) | place: USA: Wyoming... | reverse complement strand
ACAAAAATAACCCAAACGAAAAGCACAACAGTGGCAGCGGCCTCCCCAACAGATATCATATAACTGTTAATTTTCCTCTAAGCAGTATAAAAAATTGATGCTTAAAAACGTAAAATGGGCCGGGCCGGATTTGAACCGGCGACCTTTCGGTTATCAGCCGAACGCTCCAACCAAGCTGAGCTACCGGCCCACCCCAACACTAAACAGTTAATAACAAACCAACATTTTTAAGGTTTTCAGAACCCTTTTAACCCTTTAAAAGCATACTTCACACAGAAGAGGGCCCGTGGCCAAGAATGGATTAAGGCGCCGGCCTTCGGAGCCGGAGAACGTGGGTTCAAATCCCACCGGGCCCGCTGCAAATTTAGGCTGCTAGCTGATTAAAATGTAAAAGGAGATTTAGATAGCGCTTTTATATTGGGTATGCCCCGCATATTCTGCAGAAGCTTGTCTCTCTTCCTAGGAAGGCTTTACAGTTTGGGCACTGTTTTCCAATGCCAGATCCATAAACTTCGCTGGGTTTTCCATGAAGCTTTCTAAATATCTCATAATAAAACAGCTGCTCCTTTGTGGACAGCCTAACCCCATCCTTTTCCATATAAAGCCGTTTTTTCTCGTCGAAATATTCATCTTCAACCTGCTTGTCGAAGAATTTCGGAAGCACAGTTGTACCGGTCCCAATTTCTAAGGGGGCTTTTGAACGCCAAATGATTTCTTCTGGGATTAGGCTTTCATATGCCTTGCGGATAAGCCATTTACCATACTTCCTTCCATCTTTAACATTTAACTTTAATTTGATGTCTATCTTTTTGGCGAACTCAACAAACTCCGCATCTAGGAAAGGGGTCCTTACATCTACTCCAAGAGCTTTTCCTAATGGTATCGACGAGAATTGCATCTCATCCCACATTTTTACAAGTCTTTTCTTTAGCTCTTCTTCGGGAAGGTGGAAAAGCCATGGATATCCAAGGAAAAGCTCATCTAAGCCGTCTCCCGTCATAACGCCGTTGATTTTCATGTTTTTTGCAATTTTTAAGCCAATGTACGCGGGGACGCTGTTCCTTACCTCCATTGGGTCAAAAACCTTTAAAATGGCTATAACATCGTTGACGGCACTAAACATTTCCTCAACGTCGAAAACGCATATCTCATGTTTCAGCCCCAGAAAAAGGGCCATTCTCTTAGCATAGTCTAGGTCCTCAGCCACCCCTTGCTTAAAGGCGACTGTTATGGCGGTTATGCGTTTATATTTGGAAGCTTCCAGTGCCAATACACTTGTATCTATGCCACCAGAAAAAAGGAGACCTTCCGCCAAATTTTTCTTCACAACTTTTCCGATAATTTCCCTAGTTTTCAGCAATAGAGCAGCTTCATTATCTTGCAGTTGCATACCACAGTCTAGCATCTGCAAGTTTTAAAACCTTTTGCAAACATTTTCCGCCATAAGGAGTTATACTTAAAAGCACTTAGCATCATTTATGAGACGCTGTAAAAAGGGAAACGACATGAGAATAAGCTTAATCCACATGAAAACCCGTGATTCAACAGAGGAAGTTTTCCAAGCAGCATGGGAAAAAATCCATGAGGCTGCAGAACAAAAGCCAAACTTCATAGCCCTCCCAGAATATTTTTCAGTGCCAAGCTTCATCGAAAAATTCTCTTCAGCCTCTGAAATCTTCGAAAAAACATATACCCCCACCGTTGAATTCTTGAGGAAGGTTTCTGCGAAGCTTCCAGGCATCTATATAGTTGGAGGAACTTTTATCGAAAAAAGTCAAAACGCTTTCTTCAACATTTGCACGATATGGAGAGATGGTAGATTGCTCGGAAGTTATAGGAAAAGAAATCCGGTAGGTGTTGAAACCAAGATGGGTGTAGGCAAAGGCGACAAACCGTTTGTCCTGTCAACAGAATTCGGCAAAATAGGTTTGCTCATCTGTGCAGACATATTCGATGCGGAGGCTGTGAAACAAACCATAAGCCTAGGTGCCGAAACCATTTTCCTCCCTGTCGCATCCTTATCAACCCACCCAGATGTTAAAGGTCATCCTCTCTCAGAAAAAATAGCTTCAGAAAACGGCGTTTTTATAGCCAAAATTGGAAATGTGCGTTCAAATGCATGGGGAGGAAGAACCGCAGTGATTACCCCGTGGGGCGTAATCAAAGAAGCTCCCCTAACATTGTCAGACTTCGTGTTAACGGCGGATTTAGATATGCAAAAGCTCAGAGCTTACAGAACCGAAATCAGTAAAGGCGTTTCCACTCCTCAATGATTTGCATCATCCTTGAGAAACCATGCCTCTCAAACCATTGTTGCAGCTCCACATTTTTAACAGAGTAATCGCGAATCTTCTCCGCATCCATGGCACTATGTACTAAAAGCAGTATGCCATCTACCCCGTGTCTGCTAACATAAGCCATAGTTTTCAATAAAGCATTCAGCTTCAAATCGTCCAGAAGTTCAGCGCTTAATTCTATGAAAACTGGTTTCTTCAAAATCCTAACAAATATCCTTGTCAACATGTCAACCCAATACATTGTAGTATAATCATTTGCAGATAAAGGAACATGAAAAAAGTCTACAAAGTCTGCGATTTGATCGAAGTCTATGCCAAACCTTTCCTTCGCTAACACGGGATCTGGCCAAATTTCCACAGCAAACCGTTTATTCCCTACCTTCTCTTTCGCTTGCCTTATGAAGTCTGTTACCGTCTGCACCCGCCATTCAACCCAGCTCAGTCCGCTTTTCCTCCAAAGCCTAGAACAACGCTCGCAGACACAGAAACCTTCTTCTGGAAAATGGTAAAGGTTTAAAATAACTCCCAAGATATCCTTTGAAGAAACTTCTTGAACGAAGCTGAGAACTTTCTCCCGGTAATCATCATTCGTCGGACAAATGAAATCCCAAGGCAAGTTAACCTTCCTATTTTGTCGTAGAGCAGGGCCCTCATTTGAGACGGCCACGATTTTCGGATTGTCTCTTATAGCTTTTGCATCACAAAAACACGTGACATCGTTATACATTTTCTCTGCTGGAGGAAAAAGCGAACCGTCAGCCCGTTTGACATAGTAAATGTGAGGATCAAAACCCTCTACAAATTTTGGTTCATATGAGACTAGTCCAACTTTCATGGGCTAATCTTCCAGCAACAGATATATTTAAAACTTTTAACCAGATGGAATGCGAACAAAGGAAGATAAAGCGCATGAAAATAGTGATAAATTATGAAAAGTGCCCTCCATGCCCAGATCTTAAATGCGTTGACAATTGTCCATGGGGAGTTTTTCAAGTAGGTATGGATAAAAAACCGTTGGTTTGGGATGCAGCCTCATGTATCGAGTGTGGGATTTGCGAAAACATATGCCCCAACAAAGCCATTAAAGTTAAAAGAGGGAGGAAAAATTTTAGTAGAGTCCAAAACATTAACTCCGCTATAACCATGTGAGGACTAGCTATGAGAGAATACGATTTATTTGGCGGTCTAAAACTGTTATTGGAAGATGACGTTTTAGCTTTAATATCAGAAACAGAAATGGTAACCGTTAGCTCTGCGGTTCATAATGGAGGTTTTGGGAAAGCTAAGGCGGTACTTAATGTTCACGTCCCCGACTCCTATGACCAAAAGCTCCTTCACGAGCATCCGGAGCAAATAATCACAGAAGCGGCACAGAAACTTGGCCTAAACCCTCAATCAAGCGTGGGCATGATCACCGCTGCTGATATTAACAAATTTTCCATGATAACAACAAGAAAAGATAACTTAGCAGTAAGCGCCATCGCAACTGCGGGCTGCTCCCTAGCCGAGACAGCTGGGGAAAACATCGAAGTAAGCCTCGCTGCTCCCGGAACGATAAACATAATCGTCGCTATTGACGGCAATCCCACGGATAGCTGTCTCCTCCAAACTTTTATTACAGCAATAGAGGCAAAAACAGCCAGCCTAAGAGATTTGGACGTTAGAAGCACCTACACAGGAGACCTCGCAACTGGAACAATAACGGACAGCCTAACCATAATATCCACCAATGAAGGCCCCAAAATAAGATATGGTGGTCCAGCCTCAAAACTGGGCAGACTGGTAGGGTGTTGCACCAGAGAAGCCGTAAAAGACGCAATACTAAAAAATGGCAACATCAACCCCACAAGGTCTATATGGAAACGATTTTCCGAAAGAAAAATGCCAATAGAAGAACTCATAACAGAAATTTCAAAAACAAGCCATGTAAACATATCCCTAGAAGAAATAACCTCTAAGATCTCCAAAGAACCCTTATTCGCGCTAATATTAATGATGGCCGCAAACATAGACGAAAATATCAAGATGGGACTAATCCCCGAGGAATTCGGTGATATAAACGCTTTAAGTGAAAAATTTGCTAGAAACTTTTTCAAAATAATCCATGAGGAAGAAAGATCTTACCATCCCATAAAAGTTAACGGCATGAACCTAAACTCATATCCATTTTCAAAAAGCGTATTGTCCCAAATAATCAAAGAAGCCTTCGGAAAAAATCTTTGAGCTTTTGGACATGACTATGTCGGTAATTTGCTTGAAAAGTATGTGAAAGAAAGGTGTTGGTTGCGATTCTTGTTCAAGGCGCTATCCGACTATTTGCTCCCAGCGGTCAACAAGCTCCAGAACTTCTGGGCATCCGTAGCTCTTTAATCTCTGCCTAAGCTCGATTTTATCAACAGCCGCTTTTTGGAAGTCCACTATTTGACTTGCCTTCCCCGCTAAATAGAGAATGCCGTCAATTCCTGTCCTTCCACAGCGAACTGAAACCGTTAGCAACTCCGCTGGGGAGGGAACCTCTTTGGGATCATCTCCTGGACCAAAGACGTAGAGGCTTATGTACATTGGCTTCTTCAAAAGTTTCTTGAAGCCCATGCAAAGCATCTCCCAATACCAAGGAGTGGCATAATTCTTTGAGAACATAACAACATTAAAGGCATCTGCATAGGGTGCCAATGCATCAAAGTCTATGCCGAATCGCTCGTAAGAACTAACAGGATCCGGAAGCAATCCAATGACCAGTTCCTTTTTTACAACATCCCGTACTTGAGCAATATAGTCGGTTACCTCTTTTTTGCGCCACTCAAGCCAGCTTAAACCGCTTTTTTTCCATCTCTCTTTACAACGGGGACAAATACAGTGGCCGTGGTCCGCGAAGTGAATGCTATTCAACCAGACCCCTTGAGAAGCTCTGTCCACTTCTTCTATGTACTTTAGCATTTCCTCCCTATACTCTGGAACGGTTGGGCAAAGGATATCCCAACGAAAATTGTACCTGTCATTCGTCCTCAAAGCGGGTCCATACTCTGACTGAGAAACCCATTCAGGATGATTACGCGCTGTGACATTGTCTCCGAATATAGCGACGTTACTGTACATGTCATGTCTTGGCGGCTGCCTCCTTCCAACCTCTGGCTTAACCCGAAACACGTCAAAGTCGAACCCTGGAACTTTTTCAGGTTCAAATAGGAATGTGCCAAACTTCATTTTCCACACCTTTTTAGGAAGCAGAACTCAAGTAAACTATAAAAGTTTTTCACATAGATACCTAGTCAGCGACCATGAAATGATTACGCATCTGCATGTGAATGATCTAAAGTAGAAACGAAATGCAGCATCATTCCACTAAAAAGCTTTAAATATTGAGGATGACCGTTTCCAAACCAAAGTGAAAGTGATGGTGGTGGCGTTATTTGAAGTTTGGATCCTTCCTATTCTCGCCAGAAACAGTTGAAGGCTTTGATATCCACGTCTACCGCCTAAAACCTGAAACAGGCACTATAGGGACGCCTAAAGAAGGGATGTACAACAACATAGCCTGTTTCGGCGACAATGTAAACGCCAAAAAACATCCAGAATGGGTTTCCATTTCGAAGGACGGTCCATCCCTGCGTACTAACAAAAAATATAACTTTCGTTGGGACATATTGTGCATGACGAATACGGAATATCGAGAGTGGATACTAAACTTTATAGAGGATGCGGCGAAAGTGGCCTCTGGAATAACCCTAAGCAGCATCCACTTTGCAGATCACGGTTTTTGCGTATGCCCGAGATGTGTGGAACTTTGGCGGCAAAGCGGGCTTAACTGGATAGAATGGCGAGTGCAAACAGTAACCAACTTCATAAGGGATGCCAGAGAAAGGGTGAAAAAATGGAACAAACCCTTTATAGTAGGTCTGCTTCCAGACCCAACCCTATCAAGGGAGAGATTTGGCATAGACTTTGACCAACTCGCAGAGTATGCAGACGCGTTTTTAGTGCCAATGTTCTCTAAAAGCTATGCAACCCAATGGTACTTTGAAACCACGGCAAGAGCCTTCAAAAAATTACTGAAAAAACCAGTCTACATAAACCTCTACGTTTATGGACCCGGAGATACCCCTGCCGATGTCCCAACAGTCAGCGACTTGCTTAAAGTCTCTGTTAGAATATGCAGAACAGGCGTCGACGGAATATTTTATTTGGCAGAAAACGCCCAAAGGCTCAGAGAATTTCAAAAGGCTGCCGTACAAGCGAAAGAGGTTTTAAAAGAGTTAGAGGGATACGGCGGAGACGAGGTGCTAAATCTAATTCACAGATGGGAATCGCTGTTCTAATAAGTACGCTTTTATTCTCACATTTTGAAAAACTATATCTTCGGCCTATTAGAAACGTTTGAAACGCATATTTGAGAATGGAAAAGCTGAAAGAGATTCGACTGAAAAGCCCATCGGCGATTCTTTAAATTGAGATATTTATTTAAAATGCTCATAATTTGGGAAGGCTTTTATGAAACATATACTCAGAACATCTCTGACTTATTTTCTAAGGGCGCCACACTTGAAACCTAATTAGTTAATTAATGTTCGCGAGAGATAAAAAGGGCAAGGAGGGATAAGAAAAGGACTACGACAGTTAAGGAAATCGTTACTGACATGAAGTTTATTCCGATAGGAGTTAAGCCAAGAAAAAGTCCTATTAAACCAGCTATGCTGAAGCTTAGAGCCACAGACAACACGATTTTCTCAACCATGTCCACTTTCTCTCTTTTGGAAAAGAGCAGGTAGACAAGGCAATAGCCCGGGATAAATGAGACAGAAATAAATCCAAAAGCGTATCGAAATGCTACCAAACAGGAATCGCTTGGAATAATATACGCGGTTAACAGCGTTAGTGCCGTAAAGGCTATTATTAAGATAAACTGGTATCTGCCTTTTATTTTCTGCATCCTTATCTCCATTTTAGGTGTAAAAAATGGGGAAGGTTAAATGAAAACTTTGAAGACAGGATGGTTATCGCTCAAAGGCTTAATTTCAAGCTCAGCCATTGCTGATAATATGTATGTGTCAACTATAGCTGCCGCGGGGAAAACGTAGTCTGCCCTCTCAATCGGGCCAAACATGAGCCAGTTTGCTCCAACTGTTTGCATTATGGCGTTGGTGGCGGCATCGCAGCCTCTTCTAACCTCTTTTGGAAAGTTTACCTTAACCCATCCGCATGTCGTAACAACATTTCCAGTTCCGACACCAGTTGGGTAGCCGAACTTTTCTTTTATATAGTAGATTGCCCTTACTGCTGAACCCATGTCCGGCCCGAAAGCCGGAATTGACGTATCTATTAAGAACTTTTCTATTCCCGCTTCTCTTGCACGTGCAAGGGCTTGCTCTGTGGCAGCTATTTTTCCTTCCGTGCTATTATCCGCCGGATTCTCAGCAAGTATAATAGCTGCTTTGATCCTGCTCTCCTTTATTTTCTCCAGCTCTGAGGATGGGCTTCCCTTATTGATAGAGCTGTATACGGCTCTTTCTGTCAAGCCTACTTCCTTAACATAATGAGATGCTGATAGGCGGAGTTTTGGGCTTATGGCATCTATAAGGAATGGAGCCTCTGTGGCCTCGCCGATGAAGTCTATGTATTTTTTGAACGCTTCCTCTGTAGTTCCAACAACATCTAACATGAAGGGATTGCCAGTTATATCACTTAACTGTTCGAGCCTGTTTAGCTGTTCTTCCGCCTCCTTGACGTTAAATTCTCCTTTGCTTTCATCCGTAACAATTTTCTGACCAACATAAAATATTGAAGCAATTAACACTGTGGGCAGTTCTCCGGGCTGCCCTCCAACTTTTACCCTTCCAATTTCGAAAATTTGCTGAGGTGTTTTGAATTTAAACATGGTTTTCCCCTTTTGAGACGGCTTAACTCTTTTTTTCTTCAATAACCTTTTTTGCTATTGCCACAGCCTCTTCTTTACTCTTCCCATAAAGGGCGCCAACCGCGTCAGCATCCTCCTTTTTAACAGCTGCTCCCCCAATCATTAAAACAATTTTACCCTTTATTCCAGCGTCTTTGAGTACTTGATCCAGTTTTGGCAGGTTATCTTTTGCTGGTTTTGTGTTTATTGAAACGGCTATAATGTCGGCATTTACCTCCTTAGCTTTTGAGGCGAAGGTTTGAGGGGCTACGGCTTTGCCAAGGTCTATAGTTTTGAATCCAGCTCTTTTGAGGGCTTTTCTTACCATTTCCTTTGCAGATTCGTGTAAATCTGGCTCTAAATTTCCAATGACAACTGTGCCAATGGGGCTTTCCGGTTCTGGCGGTTCCTTTTCAAGCATGGATTTGAGCCATGACATTTATACATCCCTACAGCGTGCTTTATAAATACTGCAAAATTTAAGTTTTATCACATAAAATAGGGCAAAGGCATAGTAAATGAAAGAAACTCTGAACATAAGGAATGAAAACTCCTTGGTGTTAGGCATTTTTATTTTTTCTCTACTCTACCGCGTACTTCTCCTGCAAACTAAGGTTTATCCTCCTGGATCTGACGTCGGATTGCATAACAGCATTATCAATTCTATCATTTTAAGAAATGGAAACTTTTTATGGAACTACTATCACATGGGAGGAGGCCCATCATTAACCCATCCGGGTTTCCACATTTTCACAGCTTTTGTATTGTTGATAACAGGGATGCCTGATTACATGGCACAATACGCAGTTGCGGTGCTTTTCTCATCTCTAATTGTGCTCTGTGCTTTTCTTCTAACAAGGGTTTTGTGGAAACTTCCCTTTGCCTCTCTAGCAGCGGCTTTTCTGGCGGCGTTATCTAGGTATGACATTGAAATGTTGGCGTGGGGTGGCTACCCAAATGTAATTACTTTATCGATTATACCGTTGGTATTTTACATGCTTTTTAGAGAAGATACACCTTCAAGAGCATCATTCACCGTATCAGCTCTTTTGACGGGAACCCTCTTTATAACCCATTCATTAAGCGCGCTAACGTTCACCAGCATAGTCATTCCATTCCTTATTCTTTCTTTTATTATTTCTAAAAAATCGCCCTTGGACAGAAAAACACTTCTCTTTTTTGCAACTTCCATGACTCTTGGTGTTTTAATGGTCTCCCCATTCATTGTTCACGTTTTTCCCGTTTACATGGAAAATGTGGAAAAGGGCATGTTTACCAGCGCCATAAATGAGTACCAGAAGGCTATTCTTTTCAATCGTTTGATACCTCTGCACTTGTTATTTGCAGCCCTTATACCTGCTGTTTCCTTTCTTTTATTCTCTAAAAAATATAGAGGCAGGTTTTTCGATAGTGCTGGGTTTCTTTTTGTTTTATGGATAATCATGCCGGCGCTCTTAACACAGTCTTTCAGAGTTGGGCTTTACACGGATTATCTGCGTTTATTACACTTTCTTATTTTTCCCCTAATTGTTTTCTTTGCACTTTTGATAGATCACATATGCGGTTTCGTTGCAAAAGTTGTAGGGGTATATGCACAGGTTAAGCATTTTATGGTTAATCCAAAAATGGTTCACTTACTTCTATTGGCGATAACCCTCATTATATCCTTGTTTAATTTTGCTCCATTTTTTTCAAGCCCTGAAAAAGGATTTTTGATAGCGGATTATTACCGCGTTGTTTACCCACAAGAATTCAACTCCATAGAGTGGATTAAGCAAGAAACTCCTACTGAAGCCCTTTTTGTTTCTAATCATGGCTACGGATGGTGGGTTTCGGGTTTCGGGCAACGGGCCACCTTAACATCAACAGACCCTCAATTTTTAATGATCCCTCATGAGTTTGAAGCGTCGTACATTGCGAGGACTTTGCTAAAAACAAATTTCGTTTTAAGTAATGGATTTATCGAAATAGCCGAAGACGGAGGATACGTGGGCAGATATAACCCAATGTTTTCAGTAAACTGTACAGCATTCTTAGAACCTCATCCAATGCTTTATCTTAACGAAAGTGGCGTGACAATTTTCTACAGAACAGGTGCTAGCACTAAAATAGTTGATGCGACGGGTGTCCCGTTGGAAAATTTGACCCTTGAAGCAACACAAGAATTTGCACGCATAACAATAGAAAGGGGAAATAATCAATTGGCTTTGACAAGACGCGTAGAAGTTTTAAAGGGTGTAAAATTTGCCATATTTTCCCTATCCCTAGAATGTTTGAGTAACGAGGTCTCTTTGCAGTATGTTCGAGTGCTTTTGCATGCAAACGGCACAATTTTTCAGTTAGAACAAACCCTCGGGTTTTTAGAGGAAAACGCAAAGGCATGCGCCCAAATAATATTTGTTGGGAATCAACCTCTCATTAAAATATTTACGGTTAATCATACCAATTATGTAGAATTGCTTTACAATCTGGAAAGCACCCAAAAAGTGGAGATAAAAATGATCATAGGAGGATTTGAAGTTGAAAAAGTTGAGGACAACTATGTTAAAAGTTTATTAGCCAACATGGTATGTTCATGGTCGCTTAAAGAAGCATCAAATTTTCCCATCAGAATTTTCGATTATCGTGAGGTAATACGGTTGAAGAAGATTACTTTCATTGCATGTCAACGTGAAGCATGCGTCATTGAGCGGTTTGCGAATGATCCTATGTTCAACCTTGTCTACATAAATGATAGAGTTGCGGTTTTTAAGGTTCGAGAACAAAATGGTTGAAAAGTGATGTCTTGTGCGAAGGGAAAAATGCAAAAAGATTTTTTTAGTACTTTTATCCACTTTTACAGCATTTATATTCTACATATTACTATCTTCAAATGGCTTTATTCTTGGAAATGATCCCGCGGTTCACATGTCAAAGGCGTATGAGATATTGAAGTTAGGAAAGGTTTCTTTTTCTGAAATCGCTTGGTATCCTCCCCTTTACCGCATTTTACTGGCAGAATACATGATCTTTACCGGCGCATCCGATTTTGAAAGTGTTCTTTTGTTGATGAAGTTCTTGACAATAGCTTTTGACTGGCTGATGGTCTTCTCAGTTTATCTGTTAGGAATGAGACTTGTTAACAAGGATGTCGGTATCATCGCTTCTTCCTTGATCCTACTTTGTTTTCCATTTTATGAAATCAACTTTTGGGGAGGCTATCCCAGTCTGCTCAGTATAGTTTACATGTGCTTGTTGCTTTTTTACTTGCCTACAAAAAAGGAGGGCTTTGCCTCTAAGCTAATAACGTTTATCATTGCCTTTTGTCTAGTTTTAACTCACCATTTTGCGACTTTTCTAGCTATAGCAGTTTTAACGTTTTACGCATTAATAATACTCCTGGTGTTTCGTAGATCATTAAAGCTCACCTTTATAGCGGCGGGTTTAGGGGTGTTAGCCGCCTTTGTACTATGGTATGTTCCAATCATACTGCCTTACATTAACGTTTTTATAAGCCACACTTTCTTTGATGTAAGAACATACCTTAATCTTACCTGGCGTGTGAGTTTTGATGTCTTCATTATGAGTTTTGGTTTTATAATATTATTCACGTTTCTGGGGATCCTATTAACCTTTTACATTAGCAAAAGAAAGGGAGAGTTGGAGTTTTACACACTTTTATGTCTAAGCTTTCTAATTCCGCTGTTTTTTTCACAGTCTTATTTTTTTGGCATCCTGCTCCCTTATGACCGGTTTGTCTACTACCTAATGCCTCCAGCGGTTGTCTTCGCCGCAGCGATAACTTATTTAGTGGTAAGGTATGCTGTCTCATACATTACAAAAGTCGATTTGCGAATTCCAAGATATCGATTAAAAGCTATCGTCATAGCCTCTTTAGTTATTTTATTATTTGCTTCCAGATTTCCCATCTTAACCGGCAAAGTTTGCGAAGCGGTTGACTATTATTCTTACCTAAACCCTCAAAGTTATAATGCTGGTGTTTGGTTGAAAAATGCTTATCCTTACGAAGTTAAATTGATTGTTTCAGAAAAACCAGGTCTCTTTTTTGAAATACTGTCTGGTAAGCCTGCGATAATGGAAACAAGCCCCGTCGTCCAGAGGGAGGCCGTTGCTGAGGTTATCCTTACTATGGCTTATGAGGTGGAGCATCCCTTAACGTTGTTCAGGGTTTATGAATTCCCAATGCCGTACGAACGCGATCAATACAATGTGTTAATCAATAACATATGGAGAAGGGCCGCATTCCTTTTCGACGAAGAAACTTCCGTATCCTACACTAGAGATGGAAGACCATTTTCCATAAAAATTTCAGATTTAGAAAGAAGAATTTTTTGGAAGGTAGAAAATGGGTGCAAAAAGCTTCAGATTCAATACTCTTTTAAAAACGAATTCTTTTTAACAGAAAGCGTTGAAGCGAGAAATAACCAAATTCCGATGTTTGTCAGCTGGATCTTCACACCTTTGGGCAGCGGAATTGAAAACTTAAAGTTTAACTTAAGTATACACTTCGACCTCTACCGTTCTTTTGAAAGAGCGTACATCCCCGGAATACTCAACTGGGAAAGTCCATGGAATAAGCCTTCATTCGTAGAAGGAAACCGTAAATGGGCCCTTGTGGACTTTAACCCCAAAAATTTGTCGAAAAATTATGTTGCGGTTTACGATCCATTAAACCACATTTTCCACGCCTTCAAGTTTGAGGATTATCCAGAGTGGGGAAGTATAGGTGTTTTATCAACTAACCAGATAGATGCCCTAAGACTAATGTATAGCCTCAACAATGCAGACGAGAACGTTTCATTGTCATATTCTATCGTCGCATTTTCGGAGGAAAGCTTCCGAAAGATTAATTTCAACTTATTTGACGAAGTTTTCACTTTAAACATCACAAACAATTTCACTGTCCAATATAGGGACTACTTTACATGCGCAGGAGAAGAAGGCATAAAATTTCTAGTTTTTGATAGGGAGAAATTCAGAAACGAGTTTTTGAATCATGGTTTTTTGCAGCTTGTCTATTCAAATAATCGCTATGTCATTTGCAAGATAAAAGATGGATGATGGTGATTAATAATAAGGTGGCTAGGAAATTATGGGAAGATTTAAATTTTCAGTTTCAAAAGAAAATGAAAGGTGGACGATTCTTGGATGAAAAAATGAGGCAAGAGATTCTTAACGCATACGAGTTTAGAAAACAGTGGCCGCCGTACACTTACCGTGAATATTTTGATGTCACCCCTGAACTTTTAAATGATTTTACGGAATTTTTGAAGACTGAGAACACTAGTAAAAAGAAGATGGAGTTGCAGCCATGGGTCACCTTTTGCGATTCAAGGTGCTCTTTTTGTTATTATCCGTCCACAATGTTTAGAGGCGAGTTTGTTGACCCGTACTTGGCGGCGCTAAAAAAGGAGTTGAAAATGTATTCGGAGACCAGGTATGTTAAAACCAGCGAGTTTGATGAGATAGTTCTCGGTGGCGGAACCCCCACGGTGCTTTCTGCAGAACAGTTAATAGATATAATTTCCTTCTGTGAAAAGAACTTTAACATAAGCTCGGATTACATGATAAAAATAACGGGTTCCACTCACAACCTCGACGAGTACAAGCTTAAAAAGTTCGCTGAATATGGGGTTCTCCAACTGGATGTGGGTGTGCAAACCTTCAACGATGATATAAGGCGTAAACTTTTCATTCAGGACAGCGGAGAACACGCAGAACAAATAATAAGAAAGGCCAGAGAGCTTGGACTTTACGTTTGCATTGATCTAATGTATAATCTTCCGGGACAAACTATGGAGATATGGAGGGATGACATCAAAAAAGCCATAGAACTGGACTTGGAGGGGGTGGACTGCTACCCTCTCGAAGTTTACCCAGGGACTATTCTAGAAAAACAACTAAAAAACGGGGAGTTGCCTCCCCCCGGCGACTGGAAAACAGAAGCTTTAATGTATGTTGAAGCTGTTGAAATGTTCACTAAGGCGGGCTACATTCCGGTGGGGCATGACAGATTCACAAGGGTTAGAGAGCATATAGAAGAGTCATGTTTAAACGGGTGGCCTTGGGCTGGCATACTAACAACAGGGGCTGGATGTTTTATGGGGTATCTCGGCCGTTACTCTTATCAAAACACTGAAAACGTGCGCGAGTATCTGGAGAAAGTGAGCCGTGGAATTTTTCCAATAGCGAAAATCTATAAGTCCAGCGACGAAGACATGATTAAAAAAGTTATGGAGCGTCTCTACCTACGCTTGCCGGTGGATAAAAAGGAGTTTAGGGAAAAGTTTGGGAAACTTCCAGAGGAGGTTTTTCCAGAAGCCATAAAACGATTGAAGGAGAAGGGCTTAATAGAAGTAGACGATAATGCTATAAGAATTACAAAGCTTGGTGATATCTGGCGAATAAACATCGCTTGGGAATTTGCCAACGCAAAAGCTGTCTATTAGCCTTCTTGTTCGCGTAAAACTTTTGGTATGTAGCTGCACGCTGGGTCTGACTCGAAAATGTCGCCTGTGTAGAATTCTGCCCGTGTTCTGCAACCTCCGCATATTTCTCTGTATTCGCAGACGCCACACTTGCCTTTCAAGTTGCTTTTGTCCCTTAGTTTTAGGTGCAGTTCTGAATTTTGCAGTTCTTCCCAGCATTGCTTCAGGGTTTTGGTCTTCATATTCCCAAGCCTATAGCCCTCGTTGAAACCACACGACCTAAAGTCGCCGTTTTCAGTCACGCTTATATAATTCCCGCCAATTGTGCACTTACCAAGAAAGCGGTTTGTGAACCAGTCCCAGAAATCAAATGGATTTTTCTGGCGGACAATTCTTGCATAAAATGGGCTGTAAACGTTAACTTGAACTTTACCTTCATAACGTTTCGATAAATCGTAAAGATGGTTAAAGGTCCATTCATACTCTTCCGGAGAAGGCGCTAGCTCCTCAATATTTTGTCCAGCCCTTCCCACAGGCACAAGGTTATGGAAGACAACCATTCTAGCACCGTAATCTGCCCCGAGCTTAATTGGGTGCTCAATATGTTTATAGTTGTAGCGGTTTAATGTAACCACCAAGCAGTCAAGTATCCCAGCTTCTGACAGCTTCTTCATAACCGAGAAAGCCTTATCATAGCTGCCAACTCCTCTAACCTTATCGTTAACTTCCCTTGGCCCGTCGATGCTGACAGCCGTGTGGACCTCATTTCTAACAAGGCTGTTAAATAAGTCTTCGTTAAAAACAAAACCGCTGGTTATCAGACTAACTTCAAGCCCAATTTTTCTGGCATAGCCAATAATCTCAAAAATATCCTTCCTTAAGAGGGGCTCACCCCCGCTAATCCCAAACCAAGGAGAACCAAAATCATAAATTTGATCAACAATCCTGAAACCATCTTCTGTACTAACCTCGCCGAAATCGCCAGCTTCAAGGTTAAAGCTACAATAAGTGCAGGTGCCTACGCACCTCCTTGTACATCGCCACGTAACCATGTAAAGCGGTGCTTTTCCAGTCTTCATGATCACACCTTGAGTAAGTGGGTGAAATGTCCTTCGCAATATAAATGTTTCTCACATAACATCCTTAAATATTTTATTAAACATACATTTTCCATTAAAGTAATGGCAGAATTGGTGAGTTATATGGGAAGGATAAAGTTGAGCAAGAGGATGCTGGCATATTTGGGTGTCTTTCTTTTGGGAGCAGTTCTCTCATCAATTGTGTGGGCAACTTGCCAATTCTTCTTGTATAGGAATCTAAGCATGAGAATTAGCTACGATTATATTATTTATGGCGACTCAAAGAAAGTCGTTGTTAAAAACGGATTGACGGGGTTCATTGATTTTGCTGGAGAGAACCTTTCTGACGCAATTTATTTCGCATTAGAAAGAAAGGGTCTAAGTATTTTCATAAAATTAGGTCGATATAATGTCTCTTCCAGCATTTTGCTTAGAAACGTGAGCAATTTAAAAATGGTTAGCGACGGAGCTGAGTTACAATTTAACGGCGGATCCATAATTCTGCAGGGGGAAGATTATGAAGAATCCATGAATAACCTTATTGAAGGTTTAACATTTATTAACGGAAGCATAATTGTTGAAAACTCTTTTATGACAACCATTAGGGAATGTGTTTTCAAAGACTCTGATTTGGGCATAGTTTTTTTAAATACAAACACTTGGACAGAATGCACCTTAATTGAGAACTGTTATTTCGAAAATGTAAAAAAGTGCATAGTATTTAAGACTCCCATCAATAATGGGACGGAATCTTATGCGAACACTGAAATTAAGCGTTGTAACTTTAAGTTGACAAGGGAGAATAGCGTTGCAATACATGTTGAAGCTAAAGCTAACTTTAATGAAGGGCTGCTTCAAAACATAAGAATTTGGCTGGGGCATTCAAACGAAACTAATCAAATTGGAATTCTGATCGAGGGAAGCATGCTTAACACACTATTGCACAACGTGGTGGTCGAGTCTTTTGCCAAAGATCCAAATGAAATCTACGGAATAAAAATAGGACAATACGGTGAATCGCCAATTCTTGGTCAAGGAGTAGTTTTCCTAGGGAACTTTACAAAGAACATAGATAACTCATTTAATAAATGGTTGTATGGTGTTGGAAGCTGCTTCAAATTTGAAAACATAAGCGTCCCCGTTGGTTTAAATAATACATATGGCGATCCTTGCGAGATAACTCCTCCAAAATACCTTTACTTTTCCATCTCAAACATCTATATAAAAATTCTGGTGGAGGGAAAATTTCCAGAAAACGAAGTTATCACTGTAAGGCTGAAACTGAAATTCATTGATGAATCCTATTCCAAAGATTTAACGAAAATCTTCAATTCTAACGCAACCATTTGGTTGGATCACAAAGACCTGTTCACTATCTTACCAACTGTTAACATAATCTCATCAATAGTCCTAGATGCAAAGACGAATAAAACATCTTCTGATGTTAAAGTCTACATCTGGATGTGCGGTCAATACAATTAAAAAATGTGGGTAAATGTTTATTTAGCCGTTTTAAGAGATGCTTTAGCCCTAAGCGTGAAAGCCCTTAAATCTATTCTTGATGGGCAAACAAAGCTGCAGTTTCCACATCCATCGCAGAGATCTGCCCGCAGTTTCTTTAATGTATCTGTGTCTCCTTTCTCAAATGCCTCCTTGATCAGGATAGGACTTAGACCATGGCAGCAAACAACCATGCACGCACCACATCGTATACACTGTGTAGTCTTAACCTTCTCAAATCTTTTAGCCCTTGGAAGTTTCACTTCCCGCTTTTCTTCAATTGGCTTAAGCACTCCCACCTTATCCAGCAATGGCGAAGTCAGGTTCATTATCACTAGGGCAAGGATTGAGCCGCCCAAGAAGTTCATGTATGTTTGGATTAGAACTGTTAATATTCCTAATCCTAGACCGAAAATCCATTGGCCCTTATGTGTAATGGGTGTTGTTGCAGGATCAGTAGCCATGAAAAACGCCAGAAATATTGAACTTCCTATAAACAAATGAAATCCGACTCTTAGGAGGGCATCTCCACCGTATATTGCCCACATAACCATGGACATTGCTGTGACTGTAACAAGGTATGACAACGTTATCCTCCATTTTATATATCTACGAGCGACGATGAACAATGCTAGTCCAACAATGATAACAGCAATGCTTGAAGCACCGCCAATCCAGCTGTGATACTTCAGCAGCAGCATGGTCTTGAAGAAGTCTACGGCCGAAACACTTCCAATAGTATAGTCTGCTTTAGCAAAAGCCGAATATACTAAGACGCCGAATGAAGGGTGCTCAGGGGTGCCGCTGAAGAATATAGGTGCGGTCAGAGATGTCATCTGATGGGCATTTGGTAGTAGAACTGTGTAAAGAAATGGAAGGAAAACTACTAGTTTTGCGGCTGCTGCTGGGTTTACGTACTTTCTGCCTAACAATCCTTGAAGTTTTTTAAAGAAGATCATGCCAACCGCGGCAATAACAGCGACATATACATACGCCATGGGTGCGGTCATTGGCAGCAGTTCAGGCATGCCCGTATATGTAGTCATAAGCGGCGAAGAAGGCGTAGCCAGCGTATATGATAGGGCCACGATTAGCCCAAATACAGCTGCGGACATCGTGTTAATTGGTCCTTTGTCCTTCATAACCAGCGAAAGCAAACAATCGAGAGATACAGCGACTACAACTGCAATTAAGGATGCTATAATAGATGTAGGCCACCACGCAAAAGCTGACACGATTACAAGTATGATAAGGGCGATAAAAGTATATGCCATTAGCTTATCCTTAGTCATGTATGAATATTCTTTTGAAGTTGACAAAGTTCATCACTTCATTCGAAGTTGATTATTCTGTAGAAGCGGATAGATTAATAAAGGTTTCCAATGCGAATAAAAAAGTTTAGGTTTTTCCTTCGAAGATTCAGCTGAGTCTTAAATGTAAAGTTCTTAGTAAATAGGCTAATGAAGTTCTGACCGCTGATATCCCATAGACTCCTCCAATTTTAAGCATTTTCATCACGTAATTCGGCCTTAAATAGAAACGGTGATAGGCCTTTTCTCTTATTTCTCTTAGCTTTTCCATGCTCAAGTAGGGGGTCTCAAAGACGGGGGTTGCGGTATCATATTTTTCGAAATCTTCGGTTTTAAGCCAACCTTGGCTCTTAACCAAGTCATAAAGGGGAGTCCCCGGATAAGGAGTTGCGATATAAAAGCCAACATCATGGGGATCTAAACTCATAACAAAATTTACTGTTTCCTTAGCAGTCTCCTCTGTTTCACCTGGAAAACCCAAAATAACGCTTGCAACGGTCATTAATCCTACTTCTTGGGCAGTTTTAAACGCCCTTCTGGTCTGTTCAATTCTTATTTTTTTATGCATTTTATCGATTATCAATTGAGAACCCGACTCAACGCCAAACCATATGGCTATACATCCAGCCCTCTTCATTTTTTCAAGTAACGCCCTACTAACCATGTCTACTCTTGTTTCACAGTCCCATTTTATGTCTAGTCCTCTTTTGACGATTTCATCACATATTTTTTCTGTTCTTTGAACATCCACTGAGAAAGCGTCATCATAAAAAGTGAATTGATCTGTGCCAAAGGTTTTATGCATGTATTCAATTTCGTCAACAACTTTTATTGGATCTCTCATTCGGTATTTTCTGCCGAACATTCTTACTGCACAGCAGAAATCACACCAATAAACGCAGCCTCTACTTGTCATAACTGGGATGATAAGTTTTCCATATTTGATGTAGAGATTAAGCTTTAAGAGGTGGTGGGCGGGATATGGAAGTGAATCTAAATTCTCTATATAGGGTCTGTCCTTGTTCCTAACGATTGTTCCATTTTCAGCTTTGTATGTGATTCCTTTAACTTCATCAATTTTTTTGTCCGCTTTAATTTTGCCAAGGAGTTCAAGGAAGGTTAATTCTCCTTCTTTGCGGACAATTATGTCTATGTGCGGGCTTTCTTTAAACGCATTTTCATCCCAGAAAGTTGCGTGGCACCCACCTAAAATGATTATGCTGTTTGGAAAGATTTCCTTGGCAATTTCAGCTATTCTTAAAGCTGGCTTATAAGTTAAAGTTGCTGAGGTTATCCCAATAACATCTGATTCGACACTCTTTAATCTGCGTCCAAAACTTTCATAGTCGAGTTTTTCAGCTTGACAATCTATAATGGAAACATCGTAACCGTTCTCTTCGCATATAGCGCCTAAATATCCTAAGCTTAATGGAATAAGAGCTGGGTGTTGATGGGCCTTTTTCGGGTATGGTGGATTAATAAGTGTAACGCGAATTGCTATCACTCTCCTTCCTACACTCTGCTGAACAACAAGTATTTATTTTATTCCCTAAGTGTGGCGATAACCATTAATGTTTTAAAATCTAAAAACCGCTGTTGATAAGTAGAGGAGCGGTGTGACGACAAGCACTATGAACAAAATTATTACAGCATTTCTTATTTTCAAAGCCCTCATAATATCTAAGTGTGAAGGCATTTTTCCCTCATTATATATGACGTAATGTCCAGGCTTTTCGAGGCGGACATTAAGGGCGCCAGCCATGGCAGCCATCGTCCAACCATGGTTTCTACTTTGAACGTTCTTCCTATCACGAAGGGCTATTTTCCAGGCTATCTCGTAATCCTCGCCTAAGATCTTAGATGCTAAAATTATAAGAAAAGCTGTTATTCTTGTGGGAATGTAGTTTACTACTGTGTCAAGGGTTGCTGAAAACCAACCAATATTTATGTGCTCGGGATCCTTGAAGCCGACCACTCCGTCAAGGGTGTTGATGGCCCTGTAAGCTATAGCCCCGAGAACGCCGAAGATTCCGTAGTAAAAAAGAGGAGATAGTCTAAAATCAGCCAAGTTTTCAGCCATAGACTCGATAACGGAGGAGGATATTTGGGAACTGTTCAGTTTTGAAGGATCCCTTCTTGAAAAATGGGCGTATTTTCTTGCCTCGACTAAATCTTCCTTTTGTAACGCTTTTGAGACACCATACGCCCAATCAGTTTCAAGTTTGATGCAGATTGTCATTTTAAGTATGAAGGCGGAGATAATAATAAAGGGTACAATGCCCAAAAAATCCTTAATAAATTTCAAAATGAAATATGTAGGAATGACGAATGTCGCCACAACAACTGATGCCAGAAGGACACCGTTAAACTTTTCAATTCTCGGGGAATCGGGATTCCTTAACAAAGTTTCCAGTCGCTGCGCAAGTTTGCCCATCAGAACAGTTGGGTGCAGCTTATAGCGCAGGGTCCACGGAGTGTTTGGTGAAGGATCGCCTATAATTAGGTCAATGACGATTGACAAAAGCAGAATAAGGAACGCCGTGGCGAAATCTATGACCAAATTTCAACCTCGCTCTAATTAGGAAAATTAACCAATTTTACGCTACTCGACTTAAAGTGGGCTATTTCCCCACCGACGATAGTCAACTCAGCTTTTATTCTATCAATTTTTTCACGTGGAACCATTAATGGGTTTTCTGAAAGCACTGTTAAATCGGCAAGTTTCCCTTCTTCAATGGTTCCTTTAGTATTGTGCTCGCCCATTGAGTAGGCAGCATTTATCGTATACATTCTTAAAGCCTCGTAGACTGTTATCCGCTCTTCGACGGGTTTTTGTCTTGTTATGGCTGCTCTAATGTGAGAGAATATGTTCAAGGGTTCCATTGGACAATCTGTGCCTCCGGCCACAATAACACCCTCCTGTACAAGCGATTTTAAAGGGTAAAGCCATCGAATTCTCTCGCCTATACTTTCATCAACTCCCCACAACTCAAGTTCAGAATAAGCCATATATGGTTGAATGGAAACTATTAATCCCAAGCTTGCAATTTCTTCGACGAGTTCTAAAGGTAAAATTGCCGCGTTTTCTATGCGGAACTTGGCATTTCCTAAAGGGTGATGTACCGAAACAGCCTTTATCGCTTTTAAGGTTTCCTTAATGGCTCGGTCTCCCATGGCATGAATTACCGCTTGTAATCCTGTTTTCCCAATAAATTGGAGAAGCGTTTCCATTCTTTCGGCGTTATAAAAAAGCTTGCCAATGTTTTGTGAGTTTCTGTAGGGTTCTGTTAAGGCTGCGGTTTTTGAAGCAAGGTAGCCATCTGCATACAATATTGCCCCTCCAACTTTAAGGCATTCGTTTTCCATCAATTTAAGCTCATGCAATATGTTCATGGTCAATGTTTCCACCGGAACAATTAGGTAAACTCTTATTGGTAATTTTCCTTTCTCAACGATCCCTTTTATTGCATACAATTCTTGAGCTGAAGAAACTATCCATTGAACAGTAGTTATCCCAGCTCCAAGTATCTTCTTAAAAGCTGTTTCTATCAATTCCATAAGTTCTTCAGCAGTTGCGTCGGGAATAAGTTTCCAAATAAGGTCTGTCGCCGGACCACTTAATATCCCTGTTGGCTTTCCCGTTTGTGGATCAACGTCTACACCACTACTTTTAAGATCCTTCAAGTTTTCAAATTTGCCAGCAATTTCCAACGCCAAACCATTGACAACACATACACGTCCCTTCGCTTTATAAAGAACCACCGGATTATTTGGAGCCACTTCATCGAGATCTGAAGCCTTTGGGTGCCTTTTCTCTACTAGTTTTTCCTCATCCCATCCTCTGCCAATTATCCATTTCCCTTTTGGAGTTGTCTCAGCATGTTTCTTAACCAAACTTTTAATTTCCGCTATTGATCTTGCCTCTTCAAGATTTATCCAGCAAAGGGTCTTGGCGAAATCTGCAACATGTATATGAGAGTCTATTAGTCCGGGAATAACGGTTTTTCCATTTAAATCTACTATCTTTGTCCTCCCGTTTATATGCTGAAAGATTTCTTTGTTTCGGCCAATCTTCATTATTTTATTGCCTTTTATTGCTAGAGCTTCTGCTAAGGGTTTATCCTTGCACAAGGTTATTATATTTCCGTTTAAAAGAGCTAAGTCAGCATACATTGGGAGAAACCCTGAAATTGCAGTGGTAAACTCTCTTAGGGTTTTTCCTTAGTTTCGTAAATGTTTTTGCCTCTTTTAAGCTCTAAAATATTTGTAGCTTCCGCGCACGTATGCAAAGAATTCTTACTTGCCGAAAGAGGCGTATAAGCGCACGCCTGATCTGATTCAAACCAATCGCCAGTGTGGGCAAAAGCCCTCGTCCTGCACCCTCCACATACATGTCTGTATTCACATATCCCGCATTTTCCCTTCAAGTTGTCAGGGTTCTTAAGCCTCTTATAGAAATCGGAGGCTTGAAGTTCTTCCCACATTTCCTTCAAAGTTTTCTCCCTTATGTTTCCAATCTTGAGGCCTTCTGAGTAAAAGCATGGTATGACATCTCCATTTTCCAATACGCTTAGGTAGCCTCCGAAGAGGAAGTATATGCATCTTCCGGTAAACTCGTTGTTAAACCATTCCCAAAATCTTGAGGGATTTCTTTCTTTAAATACTCTGGCGAAGAAGGGACAGTGAATGTGAAAGTCAAATTTTTTCTTGTAGGTTTTATGCATTAAATCGTATATGTGGTTCAAGAACCATTCATACTGTTGTGGGGTCGGTTCAAGCTGAGTTTCTCCCTTAGCCCTTCCACATGGAAGTAGATGGTTAAACCACACGAATCTTGCTCCATACTCCTCGGCCAACTCAACTATATGATCTGCCTCCTTATAGTTTATTGAGGTTATGGCCATCGACAGACCGTTCAGCACCCCAGCCTTGGAGAGTTTCTGAATAGCCGAAAGAGCTGCTTTGTATGAACCTTCACCTCTTAAGACATCGTTGACCTTTTCGGGTCCATCGATGCTAACAGATGTATAAACCTCATACTTGGCTAAGTTGTTGAGTATTTCGTCGTCAACAAAATATCCGTTGGTTAAAAGGCATACATTTAAGCCTATGCTCTTAGCGTGGCCTATTATTCCAAAAACGTCTTTACGCATCAGTGGTTCTCCGCCTTTTAAGCCGAACCACTCTGAACCAAAATCGTAGATTAAATCCACGAGGTAAATAGCCTCTTTTGTAGTTAATTCGTCTGGAGCCGGCTCATGTTTTGCTTCAACATTACAATAAACGCAATTTAAATTACACGCTCCTGTTGCCCTCCAAGAAGTTATTAGAAGAGGCCCCTTTCTCCTTGCTGCCATTTTTAACCCTCATCATCTGCCCGTTTATGAAGCTTGCAACTTTAATAGTTTACGGTCTACATCATAAACCTTGCATAGCAAATGTATGCTACAAGTTTTATGAAAAGGTGTTTCATTTTTAATGGAGGCTGACCGAACAAAGCAATTTTTGGGCATCTTATTTTTGCTTTTTCGGCACAAATTAGTGCAGGATGATAGTTGAAGGTCATAGCGGTTATCCCACACATATGCTGACACAATTTATTGCGGTTGGGTCGATTCGCTTTCTCTTGAATAAATCAATGGGACAGTTGGGGTCCGATGCTAGATAATCGCCCTCTTTAAGCCAAGCTTTTGCTCTACAACCACCACAAATTTCCCGGTAACCGCATTTGTTACATTTTCCTTTTAGCAGATGTCTGTTCCTTAAGTTAGCAAGAATTTCTGAGCTGTACCAAATATCGCTGAGGCTTTGTTCCCTAACGTTTCCAGTTTTTAGTTGTAAGAATGGACATGGATAAACATCTCCGTTTGGTCTTAGGCTAAAGTACTGAATCCCCCCGGGGCATCCAACCTTGGATTGTATCAAAAAGTTTTTCAGAAGTCTTCCAGGAGCTTTAATCCCATATTTTTTATGCATTTCCAAGATGATTCCCGGATAAAGAGGGTTACCTCCTGAAATAAGGAAAAACATTTCTCTTTTCGCTTGAATTCTGAAAAGATAGTCCAATAGTTTAATGCGTTGTTCATTTTCCATAACAAGGTCGCTAACTTTTGTCCCTCGGCCTACTGGAATAAAATCGTAAAGAACTGCTTGTTCCACATTTAAATCGGACAACAAATCCGTCAACCTTGGTATTTCGTTTAAACTATCTTTAAAAAGCATGATTGTTGCTGCAACTGGTAAGTCTGCTTTATGGCACGCCTTAATGGCTCTTGTCGCACTTTCAAATGCTCCGGGGGTATTTCTAAGCCTATCAAAACGCTGAGGAGTTGCATAGTCGAGCGGAATGCCCACTGCAACTATCCCGGCATCCTTAAGTTCCTGGGCTGTTTTATAGTCAAGTAGACTTCCATTAGTAAGAATTACGGGCATTATTCCTAAATCAAAACAATACCGCGTTAGGCTTAGTGTGAAACCTTTCCTTAGAAGCGGTTCGCCTCCGCTGAAAATTATAACTTCTGTTCCAAGCTCAGCCATTTCGTTTACAACTCTTCTTGCTTCCTCGATTGTAAGTTCGTTTTGCGTAGCTTTGCCAGCGTTTGCGTGACAGTGGACGCATCTATAATTGCATGCGCTGGTAACAGAATATGATACTATTTGGGGTGTAAAGGGTTTCCCTTTCATCCCCTTGCCTAAAAAGGCTTGTTGAAGGAGAAGCTGGAACATTTTGATTCTTACATCCATTGGGCGTCCAACATTAAATCTTTAAACTTTATGATTTATTGAGCGCTTGATCTTGTTATTCCCCATGTTTGTACGACTCTCCTCAGCAACCAAGCTACTGCGAAAATTAAGGCTGCAATAATTATTGCTAGCATGAGATTGGGGCCTATGTCGATTTCCGTGCGGGAGATGGCAATTTTCAATGTATTTTTTAGAAGGAATTGTGATGGATTCAAGGCAGCATCACATATCCTTGGTTCATCTATTATGATTTCAGCGTCGTGTCCGAAAAAGATTTCCGTTCCCATAAGTATTTTGCCCATCGGGTTTTGCACGCCTTGCAGAACGTTAACTTCAACTTCTTCTCCATTTACATACAAATGCATTCCGGAAGATAAACTGCGTATAAAAGCTACGTGAATCCATTTATTTAGCGGTATAAGTGGTTCCGTGGTCATTATCTCGTTTAAGTGCTCTTTATCCGTGTAAACGTAACCTCTGAGGAAGCCTTTTTCTCGGTTTTGGCTTGGCTTTAAGGCTATCCCACATATACGCGTGACTGACTGCCACTCTAAACCAGTTCGATAGGCTATGACTATGATGTTGTTGTATTCTACATCTTTAAAAGAGTTAACATAAACCCATGCTTCAAGAGTAACTTCGTCAGGAGTGTACAGACTAGAAGTCATTGGGATGTACACAAAATTCGAGCCGTCAAAACTTAATGCTTTGCCGAATTTTCCCTCAACAAGCATCGGAGGCGGCGTTCCACCTAAAATTGCGTAGTTATCTTTTCCTGTTGCTTCTGGCGTGTAGACTTCATCCATATGCCAAAGCGCTAAAGTTTCGGAAGAACACCGAGCAATGCTGCATATAGGTGTTGTTTCAAGAATAAGGCTAGCCACAAGAAATATTAACATTAACTTTCGTTTATTGTCCCTTTTTGCCACCGTGACCCTATTTTAAGATAATTTAACATTAAAATATTAAAGAGTTGAGCACTAATAGAGGAAAAAATCTATTAATATCTTTAATCAAAAATGGTTTTCAACTGGGGTGGAGGATTGACAGTGAGTGAGGGTTTTAAAGCTAGCGATGTAATATATGCTGTGATAATACCATGCATAGTGGCATTCTTGATAATTGCATTCCCTTTCTACTTGGGCCCAGCGCTTGATCCAACATTACGGGCTATACTAGTGTATGGTCTTGGCGAGGCAATACTCATAATAGGTGTTCCAATGCTTTTCGGCCTCTTGTGGAATCAATGGGCTGGTGGCGCCTCTGGCTTTCTATTAGGTAGCATCTACGCACTTTATGTTAATGACGTTTTTGCCGCTGCTCAAATGTATACACCAGATGGCATGATCGGCGACATCAGTAACCTTGGTTATGTGGTTTGTGCCATATTAACAGGCTACATAACTGGAGCGTTAAATAAGGGTAGTCTCGGCTTCAAAAGAATGGTTGCATCAGCGCTAACTGGAGGAATTATTGGCGGGTTGTTTCTGCTGTATGCTCAGCTTATATCGCCTTTCGGCATGGTTACCTTTAGTAACATTGGATACAACTTGTTTATCAACCTTCTGCCAAGGATAATATATGGCATTGTAATTCCAATAATTGCAAAGGTGTTCAGCTGGTACGGTCTAATCTTGAGAAAGACTAGTTAAAATCTTCCCTTTTTTATTTTGAAAGTTTCAATGCTGCTCTCTCGAAAAAAGAGATTACAGTTCTAATCCTTGCTTTTTACAGCGGATAGTCACGAAAATTATGGGAAGCACCAGTAGTAGGTTCGCGCTTACTTACAAGCATGTTCTTGTTCATTAGGTGGCAAACTAATTGGCTTGGCACGTGGTTTATATGCGTTTTCAAGGCAGTCTTATATTTTCAGTTGCAATAGAATTTAACTGACTGTATGGAGTTACTCTTGGGTACTCATCCTTATTATTTTCATCGATAATATATGGCGTGTCCCATACGCCTGAACCATCTATCTCTTTAGCATTCGGATACTTATCCTCGTAGTCGCTCCAATAATTTCCATTTTTTGAGCCATCATCCCACGAATTTATTGAATTTAGAATGTTTACTGAATATGCGTTATCTATGAAATTGTTGCAACTAACAATATTGTTGCTTGAGTTGTCGAAACTTATCCCAACATTATTTTTCCTTATTTCATTTCCATATATGCCATTTTTAACTGAATAAAGTAGGTTTATACCTTGAAAGTTATCAACTATCTTGTTTTGGACAATTGTATTGTTTGACGAGGAGAACAGAAAAATAGCTAACCTATTCTCTGACATGTTATTTGCGCGGATTACGTTAAAGGAGGAGTAACCCAAGTAAATTGTGTAGTTCTGGTGAAAGGAAAATGTATTCCCGTATATCAGATTGTTTGTAGAGTTTTTCAACCATATTCCATACATATTATTTTTCGAAATGTTGTTTAAAGTTATGTTGTTTTGTGAAGCTAGAGTGAGCCATACACCACAATAATTGTTTGTAAACTCGTTATTGGATATCACTGCATAAGTTGTTGAGTCGAGATATATTCCATAATCGAATCTTTCTATCTTTAAGTTAATAATCGTCACATTTTTTCTGTAACTTATGTCTATCCCACGGGATCCTATGGTTCCATCACCTTTTAGGATGTAGCCTGCGCCGTCTATCACGATGTTATCCTTCAAGACTATTATTGGAAGTGTGACATTACTTGTGAATTTGTAATAATTCTCCTTCACTTTGGTGATGGGTGCGGTTGTAGGCTCAACACTGCTGTCAGGCCAAATATATATGACGTTAGATGGAGATTGTGAAGTCTGTTGAGGTTCGTTTTGGTTTTGCGGAGCTGGTGAAGGTGGTTTAGTATATTGCCATGCAATGCAGATAAATAACGTTATCATTATTAAGAGTATACAAGTTGCCCATGTAATTACTTTAAAACGCAGTTTTTTGGCCTTTTTCTCTGTCCACATTTTTTCAATTTCTAATCGGTGAGCTTCTAAAGCTCTTTGAATTTTTATTTGTCTTTCACGCATTCTCTCTTTTAAGCTTCTTTTCTTTTTAGGCATGTTGTTCACGTCATTTAGATCTCAAGTTAGTTTTAAACAATTCGCGCAGTTCAGGTTATTGTTTGATTCCACATGAATATTTGTTTGTATTTGCGGAGTCTGCCAGGGAATTCCTCGTCATCGTAAATTATGTTCAGGTGGCATTTATATTCATCCATTAGTTTCACAATATCTTTCCAAATTTTCCTCCCAAGAGGGTCACGCCATAATCCCCAAACCGTGTCGTTCTCCATTCTAAAGCCAAAAGCAAAGTTTTTTGGAATCAGGTAGGCTACCTCACTTTTGCATTCTCCATATTTACCGGGATAAAGTTTTACGTAATTCCAGAACTCCTTTAGGGCTTCAAAATGCTCTTCATTCATTATGTTATATTCAAAAATAATTATGTATTTTGCTCCTCCTTGATATGCTAAAATTAAGTCGTCGTAAAGCTCATCTGCAGATTCTAGGTATGGAGGGCTTGTATAAGTCCATGTGATTATTACTCCCCACTCTTTTTGCTGTGTTTCAGCGGCTCCTCTACAAAGTGCCATTTGAATCTCTCTAGTGTGGTTCCATCCGAACTCGCAGAGGATTACATCATAGCCGGATTTGTAATTGAACCAGTATAATGCATAGTCAGCGGTAAACATCTTAACACCGGTTTGTATGTAGGGTTTTATGTGGACGTATAGATAAAAAATGTATTTTTCAGCAGCTTCATCCAAATTTTCAGAATACACGACAAACCTACTTGATTCGTCGTCCAGCTGTCTTCCGCCAGGTTCGTCAAAGTAGTAAATTCCAATGAAGTTGTCACCATACTTTTTCATAGCAGCCATCACCCATTCAGTTATGTTATATGAGAATTTTATGGGGGCGGTTAATTGGATGATAAAATTGAATTTTTGACTGTATAGATAGTCGCAAACTTGATCAAGCAATGTAGAGCTTTGACATATTTCCATGTCCTTGGACAGCCCTACAACTATCAAGTTAGTGTAGTTTTTGGTTTTATTAACAAGCGCTCTGCAAACGTTCATGTCTCCTGTGTATAAAAACTCAACACCAATGTAAACTTGTTTGGAAGAATCGTGGTGGGCATAGAAAACCACTAAAAAGAACACGATTAAGACTACCATTATTAGGCTGGCTTTCTTCTTCCTGTTAGAAGCCCCAATCGATTTAGCCTGTCCCACTTTATCACCTTTGACATAGAAATGTAATTTAGCTATGATTTGGAGTTTAAGTTCACATGTTTCCATCTTCTTAAATATTTCTGTTTTTAGTTTGGCTTCTTCTTTAAAGTTTTGTTTAGAAAAAGGCTTGACGTGGCAAGTGTTGATATATGAAATATTGCTATCAATATCGTTTCGTTTAATGAGTTTATGTAGCCCAGTTTCCATAAGCGTTCGGCTGGGGGTAGATAGCCCATAAGCGCGCATATTGTTGATGCAAGCATAAGTTTGAAGGATAGGCTACTTTTGTGGTTCAGTAGTGCAAGCAGGTCTAGGCTTAGAGACAAAACGAAGAGGGTTACAGCGATTGAATGGGTTGAAGCCATGTAACGTGTTGCTTCAACTGATGTGACTGAAAGGTATAGTATGTGCAAATAGTATATGGACGCTGAGAAGGCTGAGAAACCGAGGCCGATTATTCCTGAGAGGAAAGCTAGTTTTAAAGATAGATCCTTTGAGGGATTGGGCAATGTGCGATGTTTGGATTTCATGTTTTCACCTGCTGAACCATTTTATAAGCCAGTAGGTTATGGCTGTGATGGTTGCGCTTATAATGGAGTGGCCCAAATTAACGATGATGTTTGTTGCTGCGTCGACTTTGATGTTAAACAGTGTTGGTATGAGGATAACTTCGTATAAAAAGAATACTGTTGTTATGGTCATGCAGCCTATAAGCAGTGAAGTGGTTGCCCATAGGTGTTTTGGAGATTTTATTAGACTAGTGAGAATGGAGATTGTGGCTGTTAGCGCGGCAAAGGTTATCCAAAACCATGGCGGGACGTATAGGGGGTATGCGTATAAGCCCCCTGCCTTCATGACTTCTTCGCCCATGAAGAGTTTCTTTGTGAAGCCTATGTAGACTTGCCCAACATATATGGTTGTTCCAATCAATGTGGAGAGAAATATCAGTATAAGGGTTGATGCTATGCCTATGAGTTGGTGGGGTTGTTTCATTTGATTGAATTTTCCTATAAGAAAACCGGCGGAGGCGTTCGCCATTAGGGAGGCTATGACGTAATGGGGGTATCCTAATAAGAGATTCGATAAGGTGAATCCGATTCCGCCCACAAGCATTCCGGGAATTGGTCCAAGTAGTAGGGCTGATAACATGAATAGTGGCTCGCTAAAGGTGAATAGGCCTAGTGAATTCTGGGTGAAAATAGATAGTCGACACGTGATTGTAAAAGCAATTATGGAAGCTGCTGTGGCTAAAAGCCTTTCTAGTCGGGTTTTTCTTGGCCGAGACATGTTTGGCAGATGCGAGTGTTTACCTGCCATTAGTTGTTGCGTTTTTGAGAATATATGGCTTTTGATTAGGGCAAAAATAAAATAAAGGGGGTTTGGTGGAGGCTACTTCTTCCTAATCGCGTAGATGTTGTATATTCCTATGACGATGGCTATGATGACAAGTACCAGTAGGGCTATAACTAATGGCTGCACGGCTTGAATGGACGCTTGTATGGCTGAGGGGGCGGGCCCTTCTACGAAGACTGTTGTCATGGCATATGAGGAGTAGTAGCTCTTGGATCCTGGGAAGGTTAATAGTAGGGTCCATAGGCCCGGCTTGTCTGGTTTCCATGGAATGCTGAACGTGCCTGTGCGTCCATCTGTAATTGTTCCGCCGATGTTGACATAATTTCCTTCAGGGTCTATTGCCTCGAAGGCTACCCAAACGCCATCGATTTTCGCCATGGGGTCTAGTGGGAATTGCTTATATACGTAGCGCATCCAGTCTGACATGTTTTCATCAGCTACTGCTGGAACGCCCTTCGGGAACCTTAAGGCTATCTTTGGATCCTTTGTTCCTGGAGAAACATCTAAGACTGAGCCTCTTATTAATAGGCTGGAGCCTAGGGGCACAGCTACTGTTGGCACTTCAACGGTCACTATGGAGGGGCCTTTGCCTACGGCGTATAGGCAGCTGTCGTAGTGGTCTAGGGTTGCCATTATGCTGTCTCCGATGACTGCGCGTCCACCCCAGCGGCTCTGCATGAACATGCCGTTGGCACGCCAGATTACATCACCTGTCATGGCGTCAACGCATACGAATGGGCCTCCGCGGAACTTGGGATCTAGTGGTGAGTGCTCAGCATAGCCCATATAGACTTTGCCGTCGGTGATAAAGCATATCCACATCCACCAATCCTTGTTCCAGAGGCACTCGTTGTAGGGGTCTACTGCCTCGTAAGTCCATAATATCTTGCCTATTTTCAGGTCGTAGCAGTAGAGTATGCCGGAAACACCGGTGGAATAGAGCCTGCCATAGGCGAAGTACCATGAGTGTTCAACGGGTCCCCATCCATAGGCGTTGAGGTAGTGCTCAGGGTCTGTGCGCCATAGATAACTTCCATTTTCTGTGCTGAATCCGTAGAATCGTCTTTCTTCCTTGCAGAAGAGGGCTATTACGCCGTCTTTCCATTCGTTGGTTTGTCCAGCGTAGTGTACAATAACATTTTCAGCAGCCCAATCAGATGGTGGAGTCCATGTCTTCTTGAAGATTAATGAGCCCTTTTCGTCAGGTTTCAGGCTTAAAGCCCAAACGGTGACGGCCGAATAGTTCCAGCTGATTCCGACGACTCTGTCGTCATATGCTGCGTATGGCGTTAAACCGAAAACCCATGCGCCAGGTGTTCCTAAACCCGCTGGTATGGAGACATTCCACATGAAGCCTTCTGTTCCGTTAACGACGATTTCATATGGCCTCCACATTTGACTGCCGGCGCCGTACTTGGCGCCGCTAAGCCATGGTATGTGTGTGTTGTTCCATAGGGCCATCCAGCAATTTGTAGTATCTACAATGAGTTTCATTATTTCCCCGTGGGGTCCGAAATACATGTAGCCGCCTGAAGGCACATTTTCGATGGTAAACTCCCATCTCCCAGTGGAGGCTCTGTAAAACTTCCACGTGCCCATGCCGTATCTTCTATCAAGTAGGCTATAGCACCGTGCTGGTTAGGTGAATCGTACTCGTAGATTTGGCCGAAGCTTACTCGTATGTCATCCCTTTCCCATAGCACCTCGCCAGTATGTAGGTCTATGGCTACAACGCCTGGAGGTGTTGAATAAGCGCCTGGATAAATTTCAGTATCGTATGTCAATGCACTCCAGTACTTGTTGTAGTAGAGTACTCCGCTTATGATGATGGGGTTCAGCCATTCGCCTTCATAGGCGTCTCCAGTCTTATAGCCGTGGGCATCGTACTCTCCTCCGCCAACTCCGCCCCCTCCCCCAACCAGAGCGCCTATATCACCTCTTAATGTTTTAGCCCAGAGGATGTGGGGGGTCTCAGGCGCATACTCATTGTTAGGAGCGAAAACGTTCCTGTACGGACCAGTTCCGTAGAGCCAGTTGCCGCCTATAACGTTCCATTCACGAAGTTGAGAATCAATTGGGCGGACCCAATACTCGCTGGGAAGGGGATGACCCGGATAGACGGGCACTGGTTCCTCTTGCACGATTAAATCGAGGACGTCGCTGTAACTCTCCTCAAAAATGGTGCCTTTCGGGAAGAACTTCAATCCCTCCCATACAAATAGGTCTACTGTAATTGCTTGCTCTGGAAAGTGAGTCTGCACCTTATATGTGCCTGGTTTATCTGGCACAAAGGTTACGCCTGTCCCACCCGTTGAGTCCGTTACAGCCGGTATCTTTTTTATAGTTTCATTGGGCATGGTGATTATTACTTCAACATTCCAGCCGTATCCATGGAGATGTTCCAATAGTATGCCTGTGTGAAACAGCACTTCCTGGCCAACGCCCACAGGATTAGGAATAGCATTGATAAAGGGAAAAGTCTTCACCCGCATAGGCTGCTGAGCTAAAACCGCCGACATGGCAAGTGCTGAAACTGTTAGAACTGCCAGCAAGAAAGCCATAGTAGTCAAACACTTAACGTTCTTTTGCATTTTCCTTCACTCTCTCCTATTTAAGCACACTCAACATTAACTTATGTTTTGGATATTTAACATTTGTGCGTTAGCAACGTAAATTGTAGGGCGCAAAACCGCAACATAAAGCCCCCTCAAGATTAAAAACCACAAGAAACAGATTATGGAAGAAAATAAAACCTACATCCACATCTTAAGTTACCAGTCTTAATAAGCAATGAGGAAAAAGAAAATTAGGGTCTTTTAGTGTCTAATGTCTGTTTATTTTCGCTTTCTAAGTGTGTAGAGGTTGACGATGCCTATGACTATTGCTATGATAACAAGCACTGTCAAAAGTATGTTCCAAGGCTGTAAGGCTTCAATAGCTGCTGCGGGTGCTGGAGCTGCTGTTACACCTATAGCTGTTGAGGCGTAGCTGTCCCAGTAGCTTTTGCTTCCAGGAAACACAGCTGTTATTATGTATATGCCTTCTTTTGGCGGAGTCCATAGGACGCTGAATATTCCGCCATTAAGCGGGTCGGTTGTGACCGTGCCTATCGATATTGTGGTTCCGTCTTCTGCAATGGCGTAGAGCTCGACAGTTACGCCTTTTACAGTTTGAGGCATAGGCTTCTGCATGACAAGGTATTCCATCCAGGCGGTCATATCCTCGTCTGCAACGCATGGTGTGTCCTTTACGGCTGGGGATATGTCCAAAACTCGGCCCCGGATAACTACGCTTGAGCCGCTGGACACAGCTGTCAGCGGAGCTTCAAGCTCAACCTTAGTTTGTCCCTTTCCGAAGCAGTATATTTGGCCATCGTAGTAGTTAGGGGCTACTAAGTAGCCTTCAGCCACTACTGGAGGACCAAAACCGTAGTGATTATGACCCCACCAGCCTGAAATCTTCCACAGTAAGGTTCCCTTTTCAGCGTCCAAGCAGTGGAGTGCTGCGCCTCTGTAAAGTGGAGAGTTAGGTGAATGTTCGCTTGTATACACGTAGATTTTTCCATCGGCAATGGGGCCGGTCACTAAAGGCCATGTTCCATAAGCTGTTTCTTGGCCAGAGGTACCGGAAGAGTAGCTCCACAGCAATTTGCCTGTTTTGAGGTCCCAGCAGCAAAGCAGACCATCGTAACCAGCTGAATACAACTTGCCATAGGCAATGTTGCCGCCCTCGACGTACATGCCAAAATCATTGCCCGGACGCGGATCAGTTGTGCAGATTTGTTGACCAGTTTTGAGGTCAAGGATTATCCATCTAAGGTTCTCCTTCTGGTATATGGCGACTACGCCCTCCCCGACCACTATGTTATGGCCATATGGGGCGCCCCGAATGGTATTTGAAAATGGCCATGAAAGGTGTTGAGTCCACAGCCTTTCTCCTGTTGTGCCATTGTAGGCTATGACGTATAACTCGTTTGAGAATCCGAATGCTGGTACGTCTCCTACGCTCGTTGCTATTATAATGTATGTATCTGGATCTATGACCAGTATGCCTTGTCCTGGAATACTTTCTGAGAGCGTTTTATTCCATTGTATTCCAGTACGCCAGTTCAGTTTTTCGCCGACTGGTGGTCTCCATTGCCAAGCTTCACTGCCAATTTCCCCTCCCCATAAGCCTTTAACTTTGGATGAGTTCCACATTGCAAGCCACCTTCCTCTGCTGTCCAGCATGTAGCCTAGAAGTTCGCCCGAAGGCCCAAATACGTAACTGGCCGGGGTTACATTTTCAAGGCGATAGAGCCATGCTCCTGTGACAGCATCATAGACATCCCATACTGGAACTAAGCCTCCAGTAGCCCATAAATATGGTATGCCACCATGTTGGTTGGGAGTTTCACAAAGGTATATCTGACCATATGTTAGTCTAGTGTAACCTTGAGCCAGGCGAAGTTGTACCTGCCCGTAACCTGACAATGAAACTGTCACAGGCCCTCCGCCTGTCGCGTTAACTTCCCATATAGTTTCTCCAGTTCGCAGATCTACGCAAACCATGCCTGGAAGCGGTGGAGTTGCTGGATATTTATTATAGTAAAGTCTTCCTTGCAAAATTATGGGCGGAGAGAACTTGCTCTCATAGGTAATTCCCGAATAGTAATCTTCTTCGGTGGCTCCTCCAATGATCCCTCCAAAAGTTAACTCTTTAGTCCAAACAACGTGAGCCGTTTCAGGCGCTTTTGTATAGGGATTGAATATTCTACGCGCAGGCCAATAATTAGAACCACTCATCAGCCAAGGACCAGCCAGCACATGCCATTCGCGAAGTTCGGAGGATATCGGTCGCTTCCAATAGCCCACTGGAAGCTCTGCTGGGGGCAGAAACAGAGGGACAGGTTCTTCCTGAACTACAAGCGCCACTTTCTTGGAAGTGCTGGGCTTAAAGTATGTTCCGACCCAAATTAGGCCCGGAGGATATGGATTCGGTCCGGCTTCCAATACCTGCCCCGGGAAATGAGCTTGGAAATAGTAGGTGCCAACTTGATCTGGAGTATAAGCGAAGTATGCGCCTCCCACGGGATCTGAAGTGAAGGGTCCTTTTATTTCGGTGGTATTGTCAGGTTTCCATATAGTTACCGTTATACCTCTCCATCTGTCGCCGCCAGCACCTGCAGCTGTTGGTGGATAAACATTCAGCCAAAACATGACAAAAACGGTCTGTCCCTTGCCAACAGGGTTTGGAGCAACCGTAATGAACATATAAGTTTCAACCTCAGCAGCCTTAGTAGAGTTTATACCTATCCCAATAGCAGCCATTGCCAATGTTAAAAGTAGCACTAGAACTCTGACATTGACCTTCAAGATTTTCCTCCTCCTATATAAACCATATTAATGGTAGACTTCATTTAATATTTAATACTTACTATTCGTTTAGTAAATTGGTAGTCAGCATAAGATCCGCCAAAATTTCATCCTCAACTTTCTCAATCTAAAGACTCGAGTATTAACGCGGGAATTGTGGTTAGTTTCAACAAACTGGCAAAACTTAAACTTTGCAAAGACATAGTTGTTATAGGATGAGGATGAAGCAGGGTAAGACTTTACAATTTAAAGCCTTATTCATGCTTTTTATCGTATCGCTCTCATGGTTTTCATTAGTTTACACAGGTTATCCATCTACATTGGACGACGTTGAAGGTATCTTTGAACGCGTTTACACTTTTTATACTCAAGCTGGGATTCTCCAAATCGCCCATAAACTCTATGTTTCAGTGCCACCGTCCCTCTATTATTTCTATCGGGGAGAAAGCCATTCAATATTTAATGTAAATGATTATGGCAAGTTTGTTACACCCGAGACTGTTAGACCTATAGCTGAATGTATTCGAGAGGTTGTTGGTGGCGACAATGAAAGCTTTGTCAACACCGTCTTAACATTGATCCAGCAAATGTCATATATTGTAAGCGACGTAAAATACCCTGTAGAAACCCTTGTCGACGGTTTTGGAGACTGTGATGTTTTTTCACTTATCGCCGCCTCAATAATGAAGGCTGGTGGTTTGGATGTGGTCTTATTCTACTATAAGGATTTAACCCCTGCACATATGAATGTTGGGGTTTATCTAAATTCCAGTCCATCCCCCGTCTGGTGGACGACGCCCACGTGCTTTGAATACCAAGGAAAACAGTACTGGGTTGCTGAATGCACTCCTCAAAGGCGGTGGAAAATTGGCGAACAGCCAGAGATTGTGGCAAATATCAAGCCGATAATAATCCCGCTTAATAATTACGAGGGAAAATCGCCTGCAACAGTTTCAGCAAGCCTAGACAAACCTTTGAAGGTCTCCTCAATATCGGCAAGCCTGTCCATTAAGCGTTTAAACAACGAAAATTGTTTCACCCTTTTCGGCTCCATTTCACCAGGTTTGGCCGGACAGCCTATTGCCATTTATATTAGCAAAGATGAAAAATGTTGGCGTTTTTTGGGAGAGACGTTCACGGACGACTTCGGAAACTATTCCTTCAAGTTAACCGCTAAACTAAGAGGGTTGAACTACTTTAAAACAAGTTGGAGTGGGGCTTCAGGCTATGCTGGTTCAGATAGCACCACGATCACGCTTTTAGTTAGAGAAGGTAAAAGTAAAAATACTCCACCCATAGACCTTGACATTCCAGACGATCCAGTTTCGCGTGCCCGGTCATATGTGATTTTTAAGCTTTTTCAGCGTTTGAATCGAGATGCTGAAACAAACTTCTTTAAATCGCTGGATTTAGAAGCGCCCACAACTTTCAGCGGGGAATTCGCAGTATTAAATAAGGGGGACTTAAACTACACGTTTGGCTTTGTTTTATCCGACGCAAACGCCAACTATAGTGTAAATGTGCAGGTGACAGAAGGCGGAAACGTTTTCCAGATTGTAAGACAAACTGTTGAGACCAAAACGGTGCTAATAAAGGCGCCGGTAAATCTTAAAGAAAACAGCTGGTACAAGATTGAAGTGAACGTTTCCAACGAGTATCTTACGGCGAAACTCTACGAAGATTCCAGGCCTTTAAAAGGGATTGGGGTTAAATGGCAAAACTTAAACATCACAAAACTTGGAGTATTTATGAAATGCGATAACTCAACACTAGCCCTTAAGAACTTGAAGGCTGAAACCATAAAGGGGAAGGTTCAAGCATCAGAAAATATTGGCGTTTCAAGAAGTGCTCATTTATGGTTTCATTATCTTCTTGTTTTCTCTGCCCTAGTGATTTTCTTAACATTGATTTTTAAGTTGAAGAAAATGCATATGGTTTAGCGATTATATGACGCTTAAACATTTTGGTCGTTTTGTTTTCATAGAACATCTTATATTGGCAGGGGGAAAGTCGTAATGACGGTTTAGAATCGAACTTGCCTTTAAAAGCAGAAAAAGAGGTGGGGTGAATTATTTTGCTACCTGTTTTAGCATTTTTCTATTGACGTATATGTCGTAGACCACCAGGATTAGGCAGATTACAACTATAACTGTTAGTGCTGTCACCATTGTTTGTGTGAACTCGGCTTGTTCGGCTGCTGCAGGAGCAGGTGGGGCTGATGTTACGGCTAGGGCTGTTGAGGCGTAGCTGTCATAGTAGCTTTTGCTTCCTGGGAATACTGCTGTTATTATGTATCTTCCCTCTTTAGGTGGTGTCCATAGGATGCTGAATATTCCGCCGTTAAGCGGATCAGTCGTAGCTGTGCCTATCGATATTGTGGTTCCGTCTTCACCAATAGCGTAAAGCTCAACGGTCACGCCTTTTACAGTTTGAGGCATAGACTTCTGCATGACGAGATACTCCATCCATGCAGTCATATCCTCATCAGCCACGCAGGGTGTATCCTTAACAGCTGGGGATTGGTCAGTAACCGTGCCCTTTATTAGCACACTTGAACCCGCTGGCACAACATCATTCTTGATTTCCACAGTAGTTTTTGTAAGTCCTTTTCCAAAGCAGTATATTTGGTTGTCGTAGGCGTTTAGGTCTACCAAGTAGCCGTCAGCTACTACTGGATTGTTGCCCCAGAAGCTTATTTTCCATAATTCTTCGCCTGTATCTGCGTCTACACAGCGGAGTTTGCCTCCAGCCCATAATATTGGGCCTGGAGAGTGTTCATTGGTGTATAGGTAGAGCTTGCGGTCTGCTATAAAGCCCAATACGGCTGTGCATCTTGGCCAGTAGCCTTGTAAGCCTAGGTTTTCAGTTTCATAGACCCATAGGCGCTGGCCAGTCTTAATATCATAGCAATAAACTGTTCCGCCACCGCCTATGGAGTCAGCGCTGTATAGGCGACCATAGGCTATTGCCGCGGTCACACCATACATGTGCAGGTCTGTTTCGGACTCGCTTGGTCCCCAAATGAGATTGCCAGTCGTAATGTTGTAGCACCACCACTGCCTAGTCTCCTTAGCCCATGTAAAATATACACCATCTCCTACAACAGCTCCTGCGCTGAGTGTTAAGTTTCCTGCCGGCCACGTTCTGGTTTTGTTCCATTTAGTGGTTCCTTCCTCGCCCTTCTTCAAGCTTACAACGCTGTCGGTGTAGTTCGGCGGGTTACCCATCCACATGCCCAGCATGGCACTTGCAGTAGTAAAGAGCATAGATTTGGTGCTCCAGTCAATTCCTGCAAATGTCACACCTGGAGGTAAGTGTAAGGTTTTATTCCACATGTAGCCTGGCTGAGCAGGTATGACCTCGCCCAACGGAGGCCTCCATAGCCAGTACCAGTTGTTTGCGAGAAACGGATTTGCTGTAATGGGGTTATTTTGTATGCAATGGGTTGAGTTCCATAATGCCAACCAAGAGTTATTAGGTCCTAATACGAAGATTAGGATATTACCTCTCTCGTCAATAACCATTTGCGACGCGCCAAATACAGCGCCTGTAGATGGGACATCCTCGATGGTGCATATCCAATTACCAGTCCAAGCGTCATATAGCGACCAATAGTTCTTAAACGTGAAAGTTACAGGATCCATGACAGACCATGTTGACCATAGGTAGGCAATTATCCCATGCTGGTTGGGAGAATCATAGTAGAGAAGTTGTGCAAAACTAATCTGCGGATAGTTCATTCCAAGAAAGCCGAAGGCAGGACCTTGCTTTGGGCCGGTGCCATTTCGCCACCAAATTTGCTCTCCCGTTCTAACATCTATGCAATAGAATCCGTACCTCGGCGGGCAAGGCTCATTATAGTAAAGTCTCCCCATAATCACTGGTGGTCCCTTTCCAAATCCACCCCAATAACTTTCATAAGACAAGCCAGTATAGTAGCCAAGGTCATCATAGCTTCCTCCAACTATGCCTCCAAATGTTATAGGCCTTGTCCAAACTATGTGAGCAGTCTCAGGAGCCCTCGTATACTCATTTATCTTTGGATAAGTCCCCAAGTAGCTTCCGGCTATTTGTCCCCATCCTAAGTTTTCCTGGCTTATCGGCCTTTTCCAGTAGCCCACGGGTAGTGGCGGCGGAGAGTACTCTGGTAACGGTGTTTCTTGAACTGTAACCTCAACCACCCTACTATAACTCTCCAGATATATGTCGCCTATAAACAGGTTTGCAAATGCCCAGAAACCTATCCAACCCTCCGGCGGCGGATTTTTGCCCTCTAGTACTTGTTCTGGGAAGTGAAGTCGGAACTTGTACGTGCCCGTTTGGTCTGGTATGTAGCGGTCGAATATGCAGCCAACAGGGTCTGATTTATATGTCTTAACTTCTTGTGTATTATCCGGCTTGGTGATGATTAACTCCATCGTCCAACGATCTCCATATTGACCGCTGGCCGTCGGCGGATACTTATCCATGAAACCAAAAACGTAAAGCGGTTGACCCTTCCCAATTGGACTTGGAAACACTTCTAAATAGGCATATGTAGGAATCCTCCATGGTGGCGTGTGCGCACCGACAACACCAACGCTTGACAGCAACATAACAGCTGCAAGTGCAATAGTTGGCAAAAGAATTTTTTCAGACCTCTTCATTCTTGAACACCTCTAATCTGATATAAAAGCATCTCTTTATAAAACTTATGAACCTCGCTTGACGTATACAATTATGTTAGGGCGCAAAACCGCAGCATAGAGCCCCCTCAAGATTAAAAATCATGAGAAACGATTGCGCGCGCGTCAAAGCGTCTATAAATTCTTAATAAGCAATAGCAATGAGAAACTTTTTATTCTAAATTTAAGAACTAAGGCTGAGGGCTATGAATGGCTGAAAGGCAGAAATTAACAATTCTAAGTAGCACAGTTTTTAGGGCTACTTTACTTGCAGTTGTACTTTCCTACTTTGCTGTCGGCTGCTATTGGATGCAAGTGACCTACCGATGGAGCCTTAGCATAATAGAAGAGTTAGCGATGTACCAGAGGATCATAAAGGAACCTTGGTGGCTTATCCTCTTCTACTCAAGTGAACTAGGAGGTTCCGTAGGTATAGTGTTCCGCTTCATAGCATCGATATTTGCACTTTATTCCGCTATCATATTTCTGAAAGAAGGCGAGAAAGCACTACCAAAGATTAAAAGTAAAGCCGCAGCGGCAATACTCTTCGAGGGACTATATTATATGACATACATTCCGACGGTAATCTTGGGATTTGCCTATACAATAGCGGCATCCCAAAAGTTGTGGTATTTCGAGCCCACACCACCATGGATAATTACCTTCATGATCGCTGGCGTTTCATGTCTTATGATGGTTGCTGTTGTAATGCCATGCCTACTTAAACTGAGGGCAACAATCGCCAAAGGCAACGCGAAAGAGGTTGCCAAATGGGGTTCAATAACCGGGCTTTCATATCTCTTCGCAACCTTCTGGCTTAACTATTCTATCGCATGGGCTATGACCCTAGTATACTGGCCGGAGAGAGCCCAACCTGGAATAGAAATAATATATAGACCACATAACACAATAAGCTTCACAATCACCGTTATAGGACTACTGTTAATATCGCTGGCAGGCCTTAAAACCTTAATGCCAGCAATAAAGGGGCGAATACAAGAAGTTAACCTAAGACGCTTAGGAGCTATCATGTTAGCTGTGGGAGCCTACTTCATTATTCAACTATTAATATACTATTCCATAGGAGGCTATTATTCTGAACCAACAACATGGATGGAACTTTCATCGCCTTTTCATAATCCAGACTTTTGGTGCCTCTCATTCATACTCCCAGGATTGTATTTGACAGCCAAAAGATAAACAAACCTTTTCCCATCCTTTATAATAAGGGGGTGAATCATGCTAGCTAAAAAGATTCTTGGTCATAACAAGAGGCACAGAATGCTTAAATGGTTGACTCTTCTAGGTTAGTTGGGAAATCATCTTGGCAGGACTAATAGCGGCTAGATATACGGTGTTCTGTCTGCTGATTATATGCGTTTCTTCATACTTGGTTATGGGTCAACAAGTGTTGGCAGGCGTCTCTCCCGGCGACTCATTCACTTATGAGTTCTCTGTTTCATGGGTTTCCAGCGATCCCAATATAACTCCGCCAGCCGAGCTTTATAGCCTAAATGAAACTAATCTTATACGCATCACGATTAAAGAGGTTGGGGGCCCAGTGGTAGTTATGAACGTCACTAGATACTTCAAAAATGGAACATCAATCACAACTCAGACATTTGTTAACATATTAAGTGGTGACGGCGACGGATTCGGCTTAGTCATTGCCCCCAATCTAAATGCAAGCTCCGTTGCCTATCCATACGCCCTCATGAATGAGTCTACAAAAGATAACGCTATTCCACTAAAAGAATTAACAGTCAAAAATTATCCATTTGGTCAGAGGGAAGTCCTCCACGCAACGGTAAACCAGACAGGCTCATCTGAGTATGCCCGCGTATCCCACGACATCTACTTCGATAGAAAAACGGGCGTGATGCTGGAGTGGCGTATTGAGCAGATCCCATACACAACCCCAATAGCAAAAATTGTGCTAACTTGGAAAATCAAAGATTTTAACATTAAAGAAACAGCTTCAAACCCTCATCAAGAGCAGTGGCCGCAAACCATAATAATAATTGCCCTAGTCGCAGTAATTGCCCTTGTTATTTATCTGCGGAGACGTAAAAAATAACATATTTTTAAACATGACTAAGGACGAGTGGAAGGCCTCTAATTTATTACGGAGAAATATTAAAATTAACAAGCTAGTAATCCTCTTTATCAGTTGTCTTTAACTTGATGGAAGCTGTTTGATTCGATGACCTCAAGCAAAAAGTTTATCCGATATTTGAGGTGGACGGTTAAGGCTGCTTTCCTTTTCTTTTTCACAGTACCAATACCCTTCATTATAAAAGGACAACTGATTGAAGTGAAAAGTTTCTTTTCAACAAAAATTTTTACAATGGTACCAATCACCCAGTCACCTGACAGCATATGGTTAAGCTATTACGGGAACGTAAACCCTGGATTATGGATTTTAGAACCCTTTGGCGGTTTACAGGTTCTGCTTACCGGTCAAGTTGAAACTCGCCTTTTAGTTCCAACAGTTATTGCCATCCTAATTTTTGCCGCAGCCATTATCCTTTTAGGGAATGTCTTTTGTAGCTGGATATGTCCCATGGGCACCATAATAGATTGTTTCGACACGTTTTTGGGGAAATTTTTCCCAAAAATTGAAGCCAAAAGGGAAAAAAGGCGCTTGCAATCGAAACAGAACAAGGAAAAAGGAAAAACTAGCAAGACATGTCTGACATGTCCATTATACATGAAACTTTTGGGTAATAACAAGGTTTTGGCAAAAGGAATTACGGTATCATCTCTTATTGCAACAATTCTTTTAAGATACCCCGCTTTTTGCGTCATTTGCCCCATAGGAATAGTCTCGAGGGGCATGATACATCTGAAAAGCATTAAAACAGCATTGGCTATCAAAGGAAAACAGCTGATCTTATGGCTTGAAATGTTTACAATTCCGGCCATAGCCATATTATTAAGCCTAAAGGAGAGGAGATACTGGTGTCGGAAGCTATGCCCCGTGGGAATCTTTTTAAGCTCAATCGGCTCCCTTAATCCTCTTCTTAAACCTAAGGTAAATGAAAACAAATGCGTCATGTACGGTTGTCCCGAGAACTGTAAGGATTATTCCATGGACTATTGCATTATCTGCCGGTTGGCGGACGCAAAGAAATGTGAAAAAGTATGTCCGGTTGACATCGATCTCGTCAATCATGGTTCACTTGCCAGCTGTACGAAATGCCTAGAATGCTACGTGGCATGCGATTACAACGCCATCACTATTGACTTTTTAGGTAAACCTGAAGCCTTCTCCATTATCAGTCAATTTTACAATAAAGTGCGTTGCTCCTTTGAAAGAAAACCTTGATAAAAAATCCACAGATAATACAGTAATTTAACGATAAAACTAACCAAGTGACTTGACTCAATTCGGTAAAAGAGACAATAACGCTACCTAAATCCTGGTTAGAATCTGCATAACCTGCTTACAACATCCGCATCAGCAAGAAGGTTCCTTAAAAGATGAAGGCAAACCATTATTGGCGAAATTGCTTACATGCATGTACTAAAAGCTATATAAGGGCTTAATGCTAGTGTTTTTGGAAGGCTTTCATAGATGCGTATTGCTCTTGTGAATTCGCCATATCCTATAGGTGCACCCAGATCACTATTCGTTCCTATGGGAATAAGTTATTTGACAGCATACCTTGAAAGCGAAGGTTTCAACGTTGATGTATATGACTTCCAAGCATCCCCCTTTAGCATAGAGGACTTCGTTAACAGGCTGCGAGAAACTAAGCCGGGAATTATAGGAATATCCTCGACAACACTTTCTTATAATCCCGCGCTCAAGCTTGCCAAAATAACCAAAAAGGCATGTCCCGACAGCCTAGTGATAATGGGCGGACCACATGTTACCGTATTAGATAAGGAGACTTTGCTTGAATGCCCGGAAATCGATGTGGTTGTTAGAGGTGAGGGCGAACGCACCTTGCTTGAGATAGCCAAGCTTAAAGCTTCTTCGAGTCTAAGCAAGCTCAACGAAGTGCTTGGAATAACCTTCAAGAAGAACGGTGAAATCGTGAGAACAGCGGATAGACCTTTCATACAAGATCTGGACGCGTTGCCATTTCCAGCATTTGACCATCTCCCCCTTGAGAGGTATCGTCTTTTCGGTAGGAGGTATCTGCCAATCATAACGAGTAGAGGTTGCCCGTTTAAATGCACTTTCTGTCTAGCCTCAAAAATGAGCGGGCGAAGGTTTAGGGCGCAAAGCCCGAGGAGAGTTATACAGGATCTTGAAACTCTCAAGGATAAGTATGGGGCAGAGGCTATAACATTCTACGATGACACATTCACCTTCGACATGGAAAGAGTTGAGAGAATTTGCGAAGAAATTAGACGCAGAGATTTTAGGGTTCCATGGGACTGCCGCACAAGGGTTGACAGAGTCTCCAAGAGGCTTTTAGCCATTATGAAGTCAGCCAACTGCGAATTAATACATTTCGGTGTCGAGTCAGGCAGCCAAGAAATACTGAATGCTATGAAAAAAGGCGTTACGGTTGAACAAAACTTAAGAGCCATTAAATGGGCTAAAGAATCAGGAATATTGGTTGCAATATCCGTCATCATAGGGTATCCTGGAGAAAACGAGAAAACTGTGGAGGAAACTGTGGAATTCATCAGAAAAACCGAGCCAGACTATGTTTACATCTGCATTCCAACACCCTATCCCGGCACAGAACTTTACGACATCATTAAAGGCTTAGGTTGGAAAATGTCTACAAACTGGGACGATTATAACGAGCAAACACCCATTTTTGAAAATCCCAGCTTCCCACCAGAAAGGATAGAAAAGTTTAGGCAAGAATTTTACAATAAATATTTGTCGCCCATGTATATTCTACGCATGGGCATAAGAAATGACTTTTACAGTAGAGCTATGGCAAGAGTTGCTATAAACTACCTCTTATGGCGTTTGAGAATCCCAAGAATAATAAGAGTTTCAAAAGATACTTCACAGATGTAGTCTAAGCAATCTTATGTGCAATAAAATCTTCAGCAGCGATCAACAGACTCAAGAAGCCGCCACGGTTGAAGCATTGTCTGAATCACAGCAATAATGGTGTATCCAATTTTTCAAGAGCCTCCAGATATACATCAAACATTTTTTTCGCGCATAAATCCCAAGAAAAATTCTCACAAACAAATTTTCTTCCAGAGGCTCCCATTTTGATTCTCAATGTTTCGTCTCCAAGAAGTTTAAGAATTGCCTCTGCAAGGGCAAAACTGTCAGGCTTTATAAGCAAACCAGTTTCTCCATGCTTAACGCATTCCCTAACTCCACCAACATCAAAGGCTATTACTGGCTTAGCTGACGCTTGAGCTTCCAACAAAGCTATACCTTGTCCCTCCTGCAGTGAAGGCAGAACAAAAACATCGGCGCAATTGTATATAACCTGAAGAACATCGTCGCGAATTTTTTTAAGGAAAATGAAGTTTCGACGAACACCCAGCTTCGCTGAATAAGAGATCAAAAAGTCTCTGAGAGGCCCATCGCCAACTATTAAGAAAACCACGTTCTTTTCATCCTTCATCACATGGTGAGCCGCCTCAATAAGGAAGTGAACGCCTTTTCTGGGAACAAGGTTTCCAACAAAAAGCACGCAATACTCGCCATCGATTCCTAAACGCTTCTTAAAAACATTCGCATTCATAGGCTTAAACACATTAGGGTCAACTCCGTTCGGCACAACCCTAACTTTTTCTTCGTCAACTCCGTATAATTCAACAATCCTTTGCAGCGAATAATTGCTAACAGTTACAACCAACGTCGCTTTTTGCGCTAGTTCCATCTCCAGCTTGGACATATAACGCATGAGAACGCGAGAAATTCGCGTTCTCAATGTAGGATAGACACCTTTAACAGTTTGGATGTATTCATCTGCAAGAACACCATGCACAACCTCAATAAGAGGTTTTTTAGCCCCATGCCTCACCAATGCCTTCAGCAATCCATATCCGCTCACCGTGTGTACCTCGTAGATGTCCGCCTTAATTTGGTTGAAAGCCTTGTAAATTGTCCTGTTAAAAAGCCAATTATCCAGTGGAAAAGATAGATCAGTTGAAAAGCAAGGCACAATTTTCACTTTTTGAAGATAGCAAGCCCTGCTGAAACCAGCCTTGGTTCCGCAATAAACAGTTACATCAACCCTTTCAGAAAGCCTCTTTGAAAGCTCCATTATTCTTTTTTCGACACCGCCAAAGTATAGGTGCGGAGGTTGGGTGTTAAATATTGCGAGCTTGAACATTCAACGTTGCTTCCAAATTTTACATAGTTGGTTGTATAAAGTGTTAAGAATAACTCCAGGGTTCTTGATAACTCTTTTAAACTTTTCAAAGGTAAATGTCGCATTTACGGCATAAGCCTTCTTACAGAATCTCCGTAAATCTTCGACTGTAAACTCTTCAGTCTCTATGAGAGGTTGAACGGATGCCAAATCATCGTCGCTAAAGCCTTCTTTGAGAAAACCGCCAGCAACAGCCTGGTTGTAAAGTTCTGTTCCATAAAGGGGCATCGCATAACTGAAATAAAACCTATCTGCGCCCAAACGCCTTAACTTATATGCGAATTTAATGGTTTGCTCAATATCCTGCCTTGTCTCCCCTATTAGTCCGATAACAAAGAAACAAGATACTTTTATCCCTATTTTCCGGCATAAAGCCACAACCTCCTCTACCTTTCTAAGGTCGAGATTCTTCTTTATCACTTCGTTTACAACCCTTTGAACCCCCGATTCTGGAGCAACGTATATCCTCTTACACCCGGACCTGCGCATTTTCCTTAACAAGTTTTCATCCAGCGTATCTGCCCTAACACCATTGGGCAGAAACCACTCGATGTCTAAACCTTTTTGAACAATCAAATCGCAGATTTTCGCAACTCTATCTTTGTCTAATGTCATGTTGTCATCGTGAATGTCAATCTGCCTTATATTATACTTATCAACTACGTACTCTAGCTCTTCAACAACATTTTCAGGGCTTCTACCACGCCAAATTCTACCCCTAATTAAGTGAGCTGTACAAAAGACACAGTGATAAGGGCATCCCCGACTAGTTATAAGCATAGTCCAAGGCTTACTAACCTCGCCTCTTAAAGGGTTTCTTTTCACAGCTTCAAAGTAAACTTTCATCGGAAGAAGATGTCTTGCAGGAAATGGAAGCGAATCAATATCTTTAATTAATGGTCGAGGCTTCGTAATGACTTTATCATCGCCGCTTCTAAAACCTATCCCACGAATACTTCTAAGGGCTTGGGCGTCAGCCCCCTTATCGATTGAATTAGCTAGTTCCGCCCACGTTTCTTCAGCTTCGCCTATAACGATGTAATCTACATTCGGATTCTCCAAACAACTTAGGGGCCTCGCCGAAGGATGAACACCGTCCAAGACGGTGATTATATCTTTATCTATGCTCTTTGCAATAGACGCAACTTCAAAGGCCATTCTGGACCAACCGGAAAAGGGCACATTTATCCCGACAATGTCAGGAGACCAGCGCTTAATTCTACGAGCAATCTCTTCATTTTTTAGACCTACACGATATCTTGCGGTGTCGATATCTTCGACATTTTCCCAACCTTCTCCAGCAGCATCTAAAATCCACACGTCGTGTTCAGATTCGAGAACCGCCGCCACATAGGCTATTTCTATGGGTTGAAAGATGCTTGGTTTTCCCCAAGCCTTTGGATGAATTCGTGGCGGATTAATTAAGCATATTCGCAATAGCCTTCACCATGGCAGCGCACTTTACACAGCAACCTAGTTTTCAATCTAGATATTGCCCATCAATTTCTGTACATTTATTCTCTAATTTAATCCTCACCCTCCAGAAAGGCCTTAAATTGTCTAGGAAGACTGCCAAGAAATTTCCAACCAAGTGGAGATTTTATTCTCTCCATGATTCTCTTGATAATTCTTGTAGGAGCCCTGTGAAATGTCGTGTGGAAAAATCTTTGGATCTCTAAAAGCGACTCGTAATTGAAATATTCTGTTTTAACATACAACAAAAATTCATCTCTACGATCGTAAAGTCCTTTTTCAAGAACCTCTTCATATAAGGCGCTTCCAGGGCAGGCTACGAATATGTTAAACTGACACCAATCTGGATTGAGTTTCATAGCAAATCGCAACGTTGCGTACATGTCCTCCAATGTCTCCCCAGGTATCCCTAGCATAAAAGAACAAGCTACTTTAATCCCCACTTCCTTACAGAGTTTAAACGCGTGAACCACTTGAGGAAGAGTGACTCCTTTATTTAATTTTTCAAGCACTCGAGAAGAACCCGACTCTACTCCAAACCATATAGTTTTACACCCAGCACGTTTCATGGCATTCAATAAATCTCTTGAAACTAGATCAACTCTAGTATCACAAATCCATTCGATATCCAATTTATGCTCCTTGATTAGGTTGCATAATGTCTTCGTCCACTTCTCATTAATTGTGAAGTTGTCGCCAACAAAGTATATTCCTTTAGAGTAATAATTGGTGGTTAAATGCTCTATCTCCTCTACAACCCTATGTGGGCTAAATGTGCGTGGTTTTGAACCCCACAATTTTTTAGTTTCGCAAAATTTACAGTTAAATGGACAGCCGCGTATCACATTCATTGTGTCAACAGGTTCAACCTCCAAAAACTCGATTCTTCTGTCATATTTAGACAGTGGGATAAGATGCCTAGCAGGGATGGGGATGCTGTCTAAGTCATCGATAAACCTTGGCGGGTTCTTTACAATTTTTCCGTTACGTTTATATGCAATGCCTGGGATTTCTGCGAAATTTGAGTTATCTCCGCCTATAACGCGTTTAGCCAATTCCACCATGGCTAATTCTCCTTCCCCCATAACAGCGAAGTCTACCTCTTTATGGCGTAACATGCTTTCGGGCATGAATGTTGGGTGGGGCCCTCCCACAACAACTTTTGATTTAGGAACAGCCTCCTTAACCGCTTTGGCAATTTCAATGCAGTTTTTATAAGTAACAGAATTACAGCTTATCCCAATTATTTCCGGGTTAAACTTCTTAACTAAAAACTTGATATGGCTTATGGGTTTCTTGAACAAGTAGTTATCAAGAATCTTTACTTCAAAACCTTCTTTTTCAAGCGCTGCCGCGATATAGGTTAATCCAAGCGGTGGAAGCATTTTTGAAAGTCCCCAGGGTGACTCAGCTGGTAAGTGAGGGTTGATAAGCAAGATCATTTTGCGTCCTCGCAACACGCGCTAACATTATGGATCTTTTATTTTAGGGTTTTCCTTCAAGGAAAATTATCTTCTTCAGGTTATTACATGGAAGAATTTTTGGTTTTAAGGAAGAATTTAATAGGTTTTAAAAGGAAAACTGAATTTTTCTGTTCTTTTTCGAACTCGGATATTTCAATGACCTCTTTAAACATCGGTGCATCTATTAACATCGTGTGGTATTCCCCAAACTCTCCACATGGATCCATTCCGGATTTTCTTCCCAACTCTTTCAACTCTTCGATGCAAATATTATCAAGTACGCGTCCAAGCCAGTTATCGTTAAACCAGGGCTTCTTAACACACGTAAACACTGCCTTAAAGCCTTTTGAAACTAGTTCTTCTAGGATACGATAACGGTTTAAATTCCATAATGGTCGGATGAGTTCTACGTTGAGTCCTTCACAAACATTTTTCATCCAGTCTCCATGGTAACTGTCTGTAATTGATATGTCGCCAGTAACTATTCCTTCGATTCCGTACTCTTCTCTAAGGTTATTTATAGCTCTTCTATATCCCTCGAAGTAGGGCTTTTCGACTTTTACCTTAATGTGCGGCGTTTTCATGGCTTCAGATTGAAGTTTCACAAGTTCCAAAGGATGATAAAACGTGGGGATTTCCCAGAGAAACGTGACTATGAGGGAGATTTCGTGTCCCCCACTCATTGCCTTGTAATACGCGAGGCCTGACTCCTTCCCTCCACTCCATGAAACCGCCACCTTCAATTTGGCCCCTCAGAAAGAGTGGTAATAACAGAGCTTTAAAATATTATGCCTAAACCTTAATTTTCGGCCAATAATCTATTGGATGGTGGTAATCTCCTTGCAAAAACGAAGGCTCGGTAGAACGAATCTTTGGGCTTCTATTATAGGTTTTGGCGGAACGTGGATTTCTGAGTTGAACATGAATGAGGCGAGGAAAGTTATTGAGAGGGCTTATGAACTTGGGATCAACTATTTTGACACCGCGAAATTAGATGGGGACAGCGAGGAAAAATTAGGAATAGCCTTGGAAGGGGTGAGAGAAAAAGTGATTATAGCTACTAAAACCGGCTCAAGAACTGGCAAGGAGGCCCTTCAAGATATAAATTGTAGTTTACGTCGATTAAAAACGGAGAGGCTTGACATTATCCAGCTTCACGGGATAGATGACGAAAAGACCCTTAAGAAAGCTATGGGCCCTGAAGGTTCTCTGGAAGCATGCAAAAGGGCGAAAGCTATGGGATTAGTTGATTATATAGGTATTACTGGACATAAACCCTACATCTTACTTAAAGCAGTTGAAACAAACGAGTTTGACACGGTGCTTGTGCCCATTAACATAGTTACGAGACAGGCTTTAGAAGAGCTTGTGCCATTTGCAAAGAGCATGGATATCGGTGTCGCGGCGATGAAACCCTTTTTTGCAAAGACATCAAACCTAATAACTTGCTTATACAAGCCTTCCCTACATCTGATTTCCGATGAACCTGAACTAAAAGATCTTCTCGGTGAAGACAAATTTTCTATGGTGCGGACCGCTCTAAGATTTGTTCTGGCGCAAGATGTCTCCGTGGTTGTAACAGGTTTTAGATCGGTTGATGAAGTGGAAATGGCTGTTAAGGTAGGAGAAGAATTTAAAGGGCTAACAAAAAGCGAAGAGGAAAAATTCAAAGTTCATTTTGATAAGTATTATTGCAGAGATTGCGGTCTCTGCCTGCCATGTCCCAACAATTTAAATGTTCCCGCCATACTCAGATTCTATATGCTCTCATCAAATTATGGCTTGAAGAAATGGGCTGGAAAACTTTACAAAGGTCTTGAAGTCGGAATTGATAAATGCAACGAATGCGGCGAATGCGAACTAAAATGCCCCTATAAACTACCTATCATAAGCATGCTTAAAAAAGCCAAGATAAGCTTGGAGTCTGAGTGATCAAGAAAGTGTCCTTAGGGTTCAATTGCAAAAGTTGGAAAACTGGAAAATAGGCAAAGCGGTGAAAGCTGATCTAACTTAAACCGCACTTGTATTTGTAAAGCAATCTTTCTGTTTAGATATATGCCGATAGGATCCCTTTAAGCACATCTATGAGCGTTAAATTCTCTCCAGCGCTTCTGACAGTTATTCTGAAGTAGCTTTGGTCAAGCCCCGGAAAATCTCCACAATCCCTTATTAGAATCCCCTTTTCCGCAAGTTTCTCTTTTAATTTTCCAGCCGTGATTCCCTTTTTTAAGATTTTTACCAGCAGAAAGTTTGTTTCCGAGGGGAAAACATAAAACACGCCTGTTTCCTTTAAAAGCTTTGAGAATTGTTCCCTTTCCCTTTGAATGTACTCTTTGGTCTTCCTAATGTATTCTTTATCTCTTAATGCCTCTCGCGCTGCAATTAGAGCTAGAGAGTTAACACACCAGGGTTGTCTTATGGCTTCTAAAGATTCCACAAGTTTTTTGTGGGCTATTCCGTAGCCTATTCTTATACCAGGCATTCCAAAAAATTTTGAAAAGGATCTGACTACGAACAGGTTTTCATACTTATTAACGTAATGGGCTAGCGTGTACTCCTCAATTGGATCAACAAAATCTATATAATTTTCATCAACTATGACGTAAACATTTCTTTCAATGCAAAAATTAACCAAATCCAAGATTGACTCTTTGCTAAATAATCGTCCAGAAGGGCTGTGAGGGTTGCAGATGAACATTAAACGGGTGTCGGCTCCGATATTTCTCTTGAAGTCCTCTGTTTTTAGAGAAAAATCTGGAAGTATGCTTACTTGTTTCGGTCTGGCAGAGGCTACTAAGCTGGCTTTTTCATATTCGGTAAAGGAAGGAGTAGGAATTAGAACTTCTTGGCCGCGGGCGAAGATTTCAGCAAAAAGGTATATCAGTTCCATTGATCCGTTTCCTAATATGACGTTATCAGGACTTATTTTCTCCACATAGTCGCATATGTCGCTCTTCAGCTCCTCTGGATTTTGATCTGGATAAAATTTCACAACATCCGCGAATCTTTTGATGGCTTCTAAGGCTCTTGGAGACGGTCCAAGGTAGTTGATGGGTGCGCTGAAATCTATTATTCTCTCTAGTGGAATTTTGTATTTCCTTGACAAGCCCCATACGTCGCCGCCATGCTGCCTAGAGTGAATAAACATATTCATCCATTCCTCTCAAGTAATTCAATTATTTTATCCTCAATTTTCCACTGTTCTTTAAAATGGTTATTATAAGCGTTAAAGATTTTATAAAGCCAGTAGATTATTCCTAATCCCAGCGTTGCGAAGGTTATTATTAGGCAAAATTTGAGACTGATTTTATGTTCCATGATATCTTCATCTGGGAATATTTTTCTAAACAAAGCTGTCTGTTTTTTCTCATGAAAAAGCAAGTCTTTGGAGAGAAAGTAGGCTACAAGAAAAATTGGAACTACTAAAAACGCAGATAAAGCCCACAATAACGCTTTTCTATCATAAAGGTTGTCTGTTTCGGTTTCTAAATTTATCCCTCTATTTTTTAGGGCATATGATAACAAGTTTTCCAACTCTCTCTGGCGTTGGAAATGTCTATTCCTCCTTTCAATTAAAAGATAAAGCATTGGAAATATGGCTAAGCCGAACGTGATTATTGAAAGCAGAAACCACATAGAAAACCACATAATCCTATCTGTGCTTGCCCTTTTCAGAATGTTTTTTTTGATTTTTTCTGAGCTTTCCCCGCTTTCCATTCGCCATATACATAATTTGATATGGTTTATAAGCATCTTTATTTAAACACAATGTGATGCAAAAAAGACCTTTGATTTCCGTAATAATCCCAGTCTATAACGAAGAGCTTACAGTAGGCAATGTGATTGAAAGAGTTAGGAAGACCGTTGAAATGATGAATGTTCCTTATGAAATTTTGGTTGTCGACGACTGCTCAACGGATAATTCTCTAGAGGTTTTAAAAAACAAAGATGTAAAGGTTTATCAGTTAAAGCAACACGTGGGGAAAGGTTACGCATTAAGACTTGGATTTAGAGAAGCGAAAGGTGAAATAATCGCAACCTTAGACTCAGATGGATCGCATAACCCAGAAGAACTTCCGAAGTTGTTAGACCTCATATTAAATGATGAGGCGGATCTTGTTATTGGATCAAGATTTCTTAATAGAACTAACATCTTTCACAATAAACTGAACAGAATGGGGGTTCACCTTTTTAACTCTTTTATAAAGCTGCTCACCGGAAGAGCAACCACAGATTCTCAGTCAGGATACCGTGCAATTAGATCGGCTATTCTAAGAAGGTTGAATTTGAGGTCTGATGGATATGAAATTGAGTCAGAGATATTAATAAAGGTTTTAAAAAATGGATATAGAATAAAAGATGTACCAATAGAGTTTGAACAAAGAACTCACGGGAAATCTAAACTTGATCCCTTTAAAGATGGTTTAAAGATTCTCAAAACGATTTTAGTTGCATTTGTGAGTGGCTAACATGGACGTGGAGAGGGATTTTCCTCCCAAAGTTTCGCTAATCATTACCACCTTTAACAATGAACGAACCATTGATGAATGTTTAAAATCGGTTTTTGAGCTGGACTACCCGAGAGATAAGCTAGAAGTAATAGTTATTGATGGGGGATCGGGAGATTCAACAGTACAAATAGCTGAGAAATACCCGGCGAAAATTATCGTGAAACCTTCAAATGCTCCAGCGGCTTATAACTATGCAATTAAGATTGCAAACGGAGACATTATTGCGATTTTAGATGCGGATGTAAAAGTTGAAAAAAACTGGTTGAACAAACTGGTAAAATATCTTAAGGACCCACAGGTAGCGGGAGTGGGTGGAGGAATTGAAACATGGAATTATCAGGATGCGCTGCCGAGATGCATCGGCTACGACATTAAATACAGGTATAGGCGTCTTCTAAAAAACAATAGCATTAAACGGTTGGCAACAATGAATTTGCTGCTGAAGCGGAAAGTTTTAGAAGACGTTGGAGGCTTTGATGAAAGTCTTCCAACACAGTATGATACAGATATCTGCAATAGGATAACAAGTAAAGGGTATAAGCTGATTTTTAAACCAGATGCGAAATGTTATCATTTTAACAGATCCACATGGCGGGAGTACTTTAAACAGCAGCTCCGATATGGCAAAAATACTCTAAGGCTTTATCTCAGAAACCCGAAGCTTATAAAAGGAGATAAAATAACGGATTTTGGGATGAACATTCAACCAATCTTGTTGCTTATCGCCCTTGCATCAGCTATTTTAGGGTTAATATTTGAAAATACACGATCTCTATTGTATGTTTCAGTCTTTATACTGGCTTTTTTAATTGCGTATTACATATTTTGTGCGGTTAAAATTTCGGCTTTTTTTAAGGATTTCACCGCTATGCTATTAGTTATCGTTTACTTTGTTAGGGCTGTTGCCTGGACGTTAGGAGGAGCAGTTACGGTTTTTGACACTTTGAGGAATGGAAGGGCAAGACAAGTTGGCTGACGTGTGTTTCATAACCCCAGAGTACATGCCTATAATGGGAGGGATAGGATCATATGTTTACTACTTATCCAATATTCTTGCCAACTACAGAAATCGTATATATATTGTAACTAAAGGTTATTCTGAAGAAGAGAAAAAATTATGCGAAAAAATTTGGGTTTTTAGACTTAAAACTTTTAGAACTCCATTGCTGGAATTACTCCTCTTTTATAGACTTTCTTCTAAAAAATTGATGGAAATTGGTAGAAAGTTCTCGATAGACATAGCACATGTTAATCTCCCTTTAGTTCCAAGTTTTGCCGTTCCAAAAGATCTTGGAAAAGCTTTAGTGGCGACTGTTCACTCGACATGGAAAGGTGAGAATGAAGGGCTTAAACATGAATCTTTTTTAGAGTTAAACGCAAATGAGAAAATTGTAAGAAGTTGCAACCACATTTTGAGGTTTTTTGAATACGGACTGCTTAAACGTTCTGACGAAATTATTGCTGTGAGCAAGTATACCAAAAAAGAGCTTCTAGAAAGCTACGACTTAAATGCGAACAAAATCAACGTGATTTATAATGGTGTAGACGTTAACAAGTTTAAACCATCGAACAATAAGAACAAAATCAAGAAAGAGCTAGGATTAAACGCTGACAAAATTATCCTTTACGTGGGTCGCTTATATTGCAGAAAAGGGTTACCTACTCTTTTAATGGCAGCTCCTCTTATCCTGCGAAAATTTAAAAATGTGAAATTCGTGATTTCAGGAAAGGGTTTTGGTGGTGAGGAAGATAGGTTTAGAGCCTTTGCTAACCGTTTAAAAGTGGGGGAAAACATCACTTTTATTGGTTATTTTCCGGACGAAGAACTCCCTAAGCTATATCAAGCGGCTGATATCTTTGTACTTCCATCAGTTTATGAAAACCTGCCTTTTGCGTTATTGGAAGCTATGGCAACCGCATTGCCGGTGGTAACAACTAATGTGGGTGGCATTCCAGAAGTTGTCCAAGAAGGCAAAAATGGGCTCTTGTTTAACCCTTTAGATTTTCGGAGTTTAGCCGACAAAGTTTTGTACTTGCTGGAAAACCCTGCTTTTGCTTCCGAGATTGGGTTTTTAGGTAGAAAGACTGTGGAGGAAAAGTTTGACTGGAGGCACATAGTTGAGCAGGTGCTTAAGGTTTACGATAAAGTGTTGCCTAAATGACCCTCATAAGGTTTCTATAATAGGTGACAATTTTCTGGAGAATTCTAGTCAGTTCGGGACTTGAAAAAATCAACTTTGTTAACAAAGAGTGTTCATATATTTTAAGCTGCATTTTCACTGGTAAATCCACTACGGGAGTAGCGAATTTACGGAGATATGCCTCCTTATAACCAACCACTTTTATTTTTTCCCTGTCCATTTTTGTTTTTTGAACAATGTAGTTCAGATGGCTTATTTTCTTCCAATTTAATTCCATAATTTCCGTTGCAATAATGTCTAGGGCGATTGGGCATTTGCTTGCCAAAATGAGATTCATCTTCACTGGAGCCCCTCTGGTTGGTCCGCTTCTTTCCATCGCTGTTAAGGCGTCCATTATTGTTACTGGCTTAGTCAGCATATACAACGAGAACAAGACCTCATCTATGTGGGGATGCAGAAAAATCCTTTTTCTGTCTGGAATTAACCCGAAAAGGTTTTTGATGGCTCCACTGTACGTCGTGAATTCATGGGTTTTCATTACGGGCACGTCAATCACAGAGTCAACTTCAAACAAAGTTTTAGGAAGAAAAAGTTTCCCAATTCTGGATCCCTTAAGATTCACTTGAACAATTTTGTCTTTTGAAAGATTTATTGTCAAGCCACCAGCCCTTTCAGCAGCCTCTCTTATCCCAGTTTTTTTAAAGGCTAAATCGCATGAGTAATTGTAACCGTCTGACTCTCCAACTATAACCTCTTCAGATGTCTTCTTGAGCAGTTTTACAATGTGGTAAATAACTTCAGGGCTTGTTACCGCACCTGGGACGTACTCTGGCATGCACATGTTTGGCTTTATTAGCACTTTGCCCTTAACTTTAAGGTTGAGTTTTTGAAGGGTTTCTTCTAACTTTTCCGCAAGGTTTTGGCTTTCAACTTCTGATATTATAACTTCTTTCGTTGTTTTTTCCATTTACTTGCACTTTTCAACAAGTATGCATCCTGGATCTGAGGCGAGAATGTCATGGGTGTATGAATAAGCCCTTGCTCTGCATCCGCCGCAAATATATTTGAAAGTGCAGTTTCCACAAGATCCTTTAAGATTTTTTCTGTTTCTTAAGGCTTCAAATATTTCAGAGTTCAGCCACAAGTCTTCAAAAGTGTCAGTTTTTAGGTTTCCTACTTTTATTGGAAGGAAAACGCATGGTTGAACGTCTCCTTCCGGAGTTACTGAGCAGTAAAGCCTTCCAGCTCCGCATCCACCGATAAAATCAGCTAGAGCCACCGCCTTTTTGCTCACCTTGCTTGTTTGCATATGCGCCATTGGAAGGAAAACTTCGCCGGATTCCCCTTGTTGACGGGACACGGCGACCCTAGCCAGTTGGGGGGTTGTCGTCAAAATTGTCACTTTAGAACCCGACAACAACTTGTCCAGCAAGAAAAGCATGATTTCCTCCCTTTCCTCTGGTGAAAGATCCTCTGAAACCATTTCAACTCCCCTTCCAGTTGGGACAAAGTTGAAAAGCGCAAATCTTTTAGCGCCTATTCTTTCCGCTAGCTCCAATATTTTCGGTATGTCTTTGATGTTTTTCTTTGTGGCTGTTACGGCTACTGAAGCGCATAGGTCTTGCTCAACGCAGTTTTTTAATCCAGCTATTGCTAAATTGAAGGCTCCTGGAAATCCTCTAAAATCGTCATGGATTTTTGCGTCACTTCCATCAATGCTGATTTCAACATAATGTATTCCGATTTCCTTTAACCTTTGCGCTGTTTGCTTATTCAGCAGAGTCCCGTTAGTAGCTAGTGAGACATAAAGTCCAGAGTCAACGGCGTGTTCGGCAACTTCAAAAAAGTCTTTCCGCATCAGAGGCTCTCCTCCAGAAAAGGCTAGGGCAACAACGCCAAAATCTGCAAGCTGGTCAACGACGTTTAGGGCTTCTTCTGTTTTCAGCTCGTTCCTTGCCAATGCGTTAGAGTTTGAATAGCAGTGCTTACACTTCAAATTACATCTATAAGTATAGTCCCAGACTACGAGGAGGGGCGAGTAAACCGTTAAAGGTTTCCTAATGCCGAAATGAATAAATGTTTTAACAATGCTTTTTATTCCCCTCCTCGCGTAGGGATCGGCCAAAATTTTTTTAACTTTTTCCCTTTCAATAGCCAAACTTTTCCTCAGAAATTCCACCCAGAAATTTATCACACTGGAAGGTACACTGCACTTTTTGCACCTTTGTGAATCTAAACCTACATATCGATCAAGGGCGACGTCAAGCACCTGTCTGCCGCAACCATCACATTTTTTAAGAGATAACATAAGCATTTTTTTAATCATTGGGAAAGTTATTACGGCATTCCAGAAGCTGCTGTATTCTATGGGATTCAAGACCTAACCCTTTTCGTCAATGTTGATTAATTGGTTAAGAGTCTTTGGTTAAAATGTTTTCGTGCCAAAAACATTTGAAAGGAAGCGCTCGGCTCTCGTCAAGTCTTCATAACTGTTTATGTTAATAGCAGCCTCAATGTCCTCTAAAATAAGATTTTCTTGATCCATTTCTCCTTCAAAAATTTTGACCCCGTCCAAGACGTTAATTCCAGAAACTACATAGTTCACACCCTTATAATTGTAAAGTGAAGGTGTTGAAAGCCCGATTTCCCTAAACTTTTCGATAGGAACCAAAACGGTTAGGGCTGGTTTTCCGCATTTTTCATAAATTGAAAGGATTTTATCTATGAAGCTTCCAGTTAATGCAGGCAGGTCTGAGGAAACAGTTAGGACTGGATGGTATAACTCGCCCTTCATTATGGCTTGCTTCAAATCTTCATGATAGCCTTTTCCATCGGTTTGAATAACTCTTAAACCTTCACGAAGACATTTTTCCTCGGTTTTCGGCGTGCTAGGACTTGTTACAACGTAGAAGTCTGAAACTTTACTTGAAGACTGTAAAGCTTTAACAACCCAATTTATTAATGGTTTGCCCATAAAAGAAGCTAGAGGTTTTTCAATTTTTGAACCAAACCTTTTACCCCTTCCACCAGCCATTATCAAAGCTGAAAACTTCATGCAATAACCCCGCCAGCCACTGCAAGTAAGCATATAGCCCTAACTAATTCATTTGTTGCGCCAAGAACATCTCCCGACGTGCCGCCGAAAACTCTCTCTGAAAGCTTTTCCAAAATAAATCCTGCGAAAAAGCTGATCAGTAAAAAGATTATGCCTGAAAGACCAGCGAGTGGTAAAATAATGAAGAAAGAAATGAGATACGATAAGGCGATAAGTTTGTTTCCTTTATTAAGCTTAACAAACAATTCGCCCAGCCCACCATATGCTGGTTTCCCAAACCATGCCATCGTAAACATCGCCAGTTTTGCCGAAACCTCAGCGCAAATCAAAGCTTTAAAAACAAGGTTGGGGTCTATTAGGAAAATTCCGAGGAAGGCTAAAAACTCTACAAAAACCGCTAAGAAAGCACCCCTATAGGTTACAATCCAAGCATGTGCCGCAAACCTCCTCTCTTCGAGTTTTTTAAATCCTAATGCATTTCCTAAATCGACGAGTCCATCAAAATGTTGAAGCCCTGTTAAGAAAAGCAAAAAGGAAAGAGTTGCCCCCGCCGAAAAAATTCTTGCAAATATGCTTCTCATACTCCCAAGAAGCATTTGTAAAATGGGTGTAAAAAGCGAAAGTATGATCGTGCAAAATTGAAAATAGGCTGCCGCAAACAGGCCAATAATTCCCCCAATGATGGGGAAAAGAAACATGTATCTTGCCGAGGTTTTGATGAAGCTCTCTTCTTTGGTTGATGGAATTATTGTGAGGAAGGCTACCAAATCTTTAAAAATATTGAGGGCTTTCATAACACGTTATTAAGATTACCGAAATAAAAATATGAATGTTGCTGTAGAAAGGCTTGCAATAAGGAGGATTAACATGTCCCTTGGAAAAGCCATTAAAGGTCTCTTGAAACTTTTAAGGCTTCCGTATTGGCTGATGACTGGAGGATTGTCACTATTAACTTTATTGGCTCTAAAATCAGAAATGTTGGGAACGTTAGATATTAAGATGTTGCTGTTAACATTTTTCTCGATGGCCTTCATATGTTCTGCTGGATTCTCGATAAACGACTTTTTCGATAAAAATGCAGACGCATTAGTCAAACCAAATAGACCTATCCCCGCAGGGGAGTTATCCCCAAAAACCGCTGTTTATGTTTCAGTCATATTTTTCTTCTTAGGATTACTTCAAGCATTTCTTCTTAACTGGTTATGCTTCTTGATTGTGTTGATAGACTCTTTTTTGTTAATTTTATATTCCGCGTTTGTAAAGCGGAAGTCTGGTTTAGCCTCAAACATTTTAGTTGGGGGTTTAATAGGAACAGCGTTTCTTTACGGTGAAGCCTCAGCGTTCGAAAAAATAACAGCTGCCTCGTTGGCTATGTACCCGATTTGTCTTGGAAGCATTGGCGGAAACGTTTTGAGGGACATTATAAGCCTTGAAGGCGACTGCAAGGTGGGGTATCCAACTTTGCCACAAAAATTTGGTGTGGAGAATTCAGCTAGGATAGCGGCTTTATTCTTTATTGGCTGTGCAGTGTTTTCACCACTTCCTTATTTATTCCGCATTTTTAGTGAGAAATATTTAGTGCTTATGCTTGTTTGGAGTTTGATGCTTATAGGCTGTTCCATTCGCCTTTTTAAAAAACCCCTTTCTCAAGAGGTTGTGAGAAAAAGCGAGCGGATGATGACTATGTCGATGATTTTTTTGCCGTTAGCTCTAATAATTGAGGTAATTGCATGAAAAAAACTGAAAGTATCTGCCCAGTGTGCCTTAAAAAAGTTGATGTTGAAGTCCATCAAGATAAAGGCAAGGTTATAATGCGGAAAAAATGTAGAGAACATGGATTATTTTCTGTTCCTCACTGGCAAAGCGCAAAAATCTTCAACTACGTGGAAAAATTTGACTTCTTTAAATATAACCTCAAAAACGTGGATCCAAAAAAAGATGAACGATGCCCCTTTTCATGTGGACTCTGTAGTAGCCATTCGTCAAAAACGGTTATCGCAGTTATTGACCTAACTAAGAAATGTGACTTAAACTGTTCTATATGCTTTGCAAGTTTTCCTGAATATGAGAACGAGTACGAACCAAGTAGAGATGAAATTTTCAAAATGTTAGAATTTTTAAGCCGCCTTAACCCCAAACCTCCAGCTGTGCTTTTCTCTGGAGGCGAACCGCTACTACGGGAGGATTTAGACGAGATAATACGTTTTGCTCATGAACTAGGCTTTTTAACAATCCTTGCCACCAACGGAATTAGAATGGCTAAAAGTCCGAGTATAGCGGCTAAATTAAAGAGAAGCGGGTTAAACATTGTCTATTTGCAATTTGACAGCCTAAAAGATGAATTTTACGAGAAGCTGAGGGGAAGGAAACTTTTAGAGGAAAAGTTAAAGGTTATTGAAATATGCCGCAAATACGATATTGAAGTTATACTAGTCCCCACTCTGATAAATGGGATAAACAACAACGAAATCGGTGACATCATAAGGTTTGCTGCTAAAAACTCGTACATTGTGAGGGGAGTCGTATTCCAACCTATTGCCTTTACGGGGAAAGCGTCAAACGGCTACTTAATAGACGAGTGGACAGATTACACTTTCGCAGAAGAAGTTGAAAAACAGACCTTAAACGAGATAAAAGCTGAAGACCTTTTCCCAGTGTCAATAATGACGCCGCCAATAATGGTTATGAGAAAATTCATGAAAAAGCCTTGGCCGCTTTTTTCATGCAGCCCCCACTGTGGCATTGTAAATTGGATATATGTTTCAAAGGATGGACGCTTAATACCACTAAACAAGCTCCTTAATTTCGAGAAATTCTTCGGCAAATTGTTAAGGTTATCTGAATCTGTCGACTCAAAAGGGAAAATTCAAATATTGTTAACCTTGTTTTTTGCAGCATTCAAATCCTTGAACTGGAACATGGTCCACAAGGAAGTTGGCATATTAAATTTTTTCAAGACGGTTTTGAGGGTTCACGCGTCACCAACATATAGGTCGCTTGGCAATATTAGGCGAAGAATATTCTTGCTGGGATGCATGGCCTTCATGGACAGATACAACTTTGACATAAACCGTGTTAAAAGATGCGTAATCCACTACATCACACCCGATTTGAGGATAATCCCCTTCTGCGCCTACAACAACATCTACAGAACCCATGTCGAAGCGGAATATTCTAAAAAATCTTTGGAGGCCAAGGTCAAGCTTCTATAACCTTTAGACTCAGCACACAAAAGTCATCAGAAAACTCAAAAGCGTCAGTCTTTTCGTTGTATATCCACAACTCAAAAACCAGGTGAAAGTCTCCTGTCTCATTAAAGGATATTTCTACTGGTTCTTCCCACTTTTCCCCCTTGTTTAATGTTGCGCTATAACTTCTGTTCTCCCTCATTTGAAGAGGAATGGACCGAATTGGTTGGTTTGTTATTTTCAGCAAAACCTTGCAGTTTATACTTTTTTCCATGTGGTTTTCAACAACAATCCATAATTTGCATGTGTTGTTTTCACCTATAACAAGCAGTTCTGGGTAGTTTTTTGCTTCCTTTTGCTCGTCAAGGATGGAAAAGGAGACAAACTCGTTGGGTTTCATAAAGGCGATGTAACTGAATATCAAAAGAATGAAGGCTATAGTTAATGCAATGGCTATTGATATTGTATAATTGTCTCCTTCAAAGAATTGTTTGATAATTTTCTGTAACTTTTCCCTCAACCTTTTATTCCCCTACTATTAGTTTATCAGCAATTTAATTACGGTTACCCTCTGCAAGTATATTTTATCTTAATGGGTTGCTGTTCGCGACAGGAGCAGATTAGAGTTTCTCGACGACTAGATAAATTCTTCGTAGACTTCGATAAGTCTCTTCACATTTGTCTCCCAACTATATTTCTGCTCCACAATTCTTCTAATTTCTCCAGTAATGATAGATCCGTTGTTGTAAGAAAACTCCAAAACAGCTTCAGCAAGGGCTGTTGCGTCGGATGGCACTATTTTCCCGCAATTTTGGTCGACAATTTCGGGTACGCCTCCAACATTGGTCGCTATTATTGGAAGACCGCAAGCCATGGCTTCAAGCAAAACTAGGGGCATACCCTCTCCGGATTTTGAGGGCAAAACGAATACGTCTGAGGCATTGTAGTAGAGGGGAAGAAGTTCGTCTGCGACAAAACCTAAAAGTTTAAAGTTATTTTCAAGCCTAAACTCTCTAATCTTCAAGCTGATTCGTTCGAAATCGGGTCCTCCACCTGCCACCAGAAAGATTAGCTTCGGATTTTTTTCCACGGCCATTCTTGCGCTTTCTAGAAGAAGGTCTATCCCATTTTTATATACTAGGCGTCTGACGGTTAAAACGATAAAATAGTCCTTTGAGAAGCCCAAAGATCGCTTAGCATCATTTTTGGATGCTGGCGGTTTAAAACGGTCTATGTCAACTCCGTTGTAAAGAACCTCGGTTTTTCGTGGGTCTGCGCCCAAGCTGAGAACATAGTTTAGTGTGGCCTTGCTGACAACTATTATTTTGTCAGAGTCTTGTAGAACCCTTCTGCCGATAAAGAGGTCATTTAGTTTTTCAGCGAAATCCCAGAAGCCTCCATAATTTATAAAAGTGTTATGCTGGGTAAGTACTACAGGTTTTGAGCATTTTTTCGCTATCTCTACGGCAAGATAAGAAGAAAGGTAGGGGTGTCCGTGCACATGTACCAAGTCGCTGTTTCTAATACATTTTAAAAAAGTTCTATAACTATCGGGTTTAGGAATAATGTAGGGTATTCCTTGTCCTAACCCGATTCTTAAAGCCGGATAACAATAGACTTCTATTCCATCAAAAACGTAGTTTTTCCTTCTAGTTATATTACTTGTGAGGATGGTGGGTTTGAAGCCCGTCTGCAGTAGGCGTTTGCTCTGTTCATAGGCAACCCTCTCTATTCCGCCCACATGGGGCAGAAAAAGATGCGTTACAATACATATCTTCGCAGATTTCATTGGACGCACTACGAAATTCTACATTCGTCAACTATAAAGCTTTACCTTAAAATGGCTAGGAGCTTCATCCAATATTAGAGGGAAAAATCGCTTATGTCCAAAAACCAGTAATTGTCAATAAGTTTCTTTACAAAGCCCCCTTATTTTTATGAGTTAGAAGGTGAGAAACCTTAACCCCATTTTGAAGAGCCCTATATAAGGCTAAACAACTTTCCTTTCCTCCACTCCATGAAACCGCCGCACTCATTTTCTAACTTTAAACGTAGCTTGTTGAGGCTAATGCCAAAATGGAAAGCAAAGATGCCATGCGGGTTAACTCGTTTGAGGCTCCCATGACATCTCCTGTAACGCCTTTAAAATGTCTGTTTGAAATCCAAATTATAATGAGCGCTGTGATTAGGCTTACGCCAAGGGTGATTAAGCCAGCTGTTTTGAGGGCTAGAAAGACTGTTACAATCGAAATAGCCAATGCGGCTCCCAGTCGGAGTTTTCTGTGGCTACTGTGCATGGCATTGACAAAGTAAGTGTTCATTCCTTTATGAGCGGACTTGCCAGACCAGGCCAGAACAACCATGGAGAGTTTGGCCAAAGTCTCTGAGACTGTTAAACTTTGGAGGATAATATTCTGCCTTAAGTGGGAAATGCATAGCGCGGTTGCTAAAACTGTTATTAAACCAAGCATGAAGCCACCGGTCCCCGTTTGTTTATCATGCATTATTTCAATTTTCTTATCCGGTGGACCTTGATACATTAGGCCGTCTCCGAAATCCAGTAGTCCATCCATGTGGTGAAGTCCTGTAAGTAAAAGAATGAAACCACATGCCGCTACACCAACTAACAAGTTTGGAAGAATATAAGTTAAGGCAAGAGCAAACAGCCCAGATATGAAACCGATTAGGGCTCCAACAGCTGGGAAAAGGTACATGAGGCTTGAAGCATCAACGAGGCAGTCTTCGGTCATGCCCACTGGAAAAATCGTCAAGAACGCGAATAGGTTTTTAATTTTCTTAATCATTGAACTTCACTGTGCATAAGCTGGCTATATGCTTTCTCGATCTCAATAAAAATCTTCTTGGCCGAAATTTTGCCATTCGACTTTAGGATTGTAGCTATGCATGCACCTCCTGCGCCCACTCCCTCCTTAACGGCTCCGGTTTCGTAGGCTTTTAAACCTTCAAATTTTGAAGAGCTGAAGTCTAGGTTTATGGCTAGAACTGGAATTTCGGCAATTTGTTTGACTAATCCAACAAGGTCTGCACTTTTATCTGAAATAATCCATCTAGTAGTTCCTATAGCTAAATTATCGAGAACATCAGGTTTTAATGCTTTAATAATGGCTAGCATGGCGCTCATTTGAGTGCCGCCAGCCATAAATACTGGAATTTTGTCGGCTGCACCCATTACCAATCCTGTGAAGACTGGCATTACAGGGTCTCCGACGCACGAAATAGCCTTCAATGGATTCGTAGCTAAAGCTCCAAATTTTATCCCGGAAGCCTCCAAACCCGCCTTAACTGTTTCGATTTTAAGCTTATGAGGGTTGTTTGGCATGCTGCTACTAACTTTTCCTTCGGCGTTTACGCCCATAGCCGACAATACGCCTAGGGCGGTTGTCGTCCCGCCTGGAACGCTTTCACCGACAACGAGATAATCAACCGTCTTAGCTAAACTTTTTCCTACAATAATCGCTCTTTCTATAACTTCTTCGACAGCCTCTACAGCATTTCCAGTTCTTATATCTCTACCAGGGCTGCCGCCAAGCTCTACGAATGGTGCTTGAGGCTTTATTTTTAGCCCCCCGCTCACAACAAGGGCTGGTATGTCGGCAAGTTTAAGCGCAGCCCTCGTAATTAGGGCTGGAGTTGGTATGCCCTCTGGAGTTACAGGAACACCGGATATGCATTTACACTTCCCGAAAAGTAGAAGTTCAGCATCTGCTGGAGGCGTATAATCTGTTAACTCCGGATTTTTACCCGCGGCAGATATCCCCGGAATTTTTGCAGTCTCAGTCACCCCAATTACGCACGTAAACAGTGGGTTTTTTCCCATCAATTGTTTAAGGAAAACTTCTCCTTTCTCCTTATTGTATGCAAAAATTATATCCTTCAAAAATGGAGCCTCCTTTCTCGCTAAGCCTGTTTTTCATTTTCTAAAATTTTTAACACTGATGGGACTTCATAACAGTTTTTCACTGTTACTGTGCCACCGTTTTTTAATTTTTCATAGAGTTTTTCTGCCTTTCCCTTTGTGAAGTCCCTCTGCTGTATGGGTGTTTCTTCCACCACTATGACCTTTTTGCCTTTTTCAACCGCGTAAAGCGCCGCATCCAGGTTTTTTAGGTTGCCGTTTCCAAAGCATATATTGCTCAGTATTACAATGTCCGCTTGGTCTATCATGCTTAGGTTTCTTTCATGGTTCTCGTTTGTAATGGGTGAGAATGGAGCCTCGCTTACCGTTGGGATTCCCAGCATTAAGCACTCTTCATAGTCGCTGTCCAGAAGGTTTAGAACTCCTGCAGTAATGTAATAGCCATTCCTACATAGGAGTTTAACTAATGGAGAACCTGTTCCACCACCACATATTATATGGATTTTAAGGTTTTTTGACGGCTTAATTTCTTGCAGTTGGGAAATGGGAACTATGTAGAGAGAGTTTGTTATTGAATGTCTTCTCACCATTACTTCTACGTTGAAGACTTTTCGTATATTCTCCTCTGTTAGGATTTCGTCGACTTTCCCTATGGCGAAAATTTTGCCTTTTTGAAGTAAAATGGCCAAGTCGCAGTATCTGGCGGCTAAGTTGAAGTCGTGGAATACTGCTAATGTTGCTATGCCCTTTTCTATGCATATTTTCTTTAGCAGGTCCATTATTCCAATCTGGTTGTTTATGTCTAGGTGGGAGGTTGGTTCGTCGAGAAGCAGCACTTTAGGTTTCTGTGCGAGAGCTCTGGCTATCATAACGAGTTGCCTTTCTCCACCGCTTAATTCGTTTATTGGTTTTTCAGCTAAATGCCACGTATTAGTAAGCATCATAGCCTCTTTAGCGATTTCCAAATCGGTTTGGTCTTCTCTTTCAAATCTGCGCATGTGAGGGTGTCTGCCCATCAAAACAAGGTCTAATGCCGTAAAATCAAATTCTAGGCTTGAGCTTTGAGGAACAACTGCCAAGTTTTTAGCGACATCGGAGCTTTTCATGCTAAAAATATCCGCTTCATTTAACAGTACGGTTCCAACCTTCGGCTTTAAAGTTCGGCTTATAGCTCTCAAAAGAGTTGTTTTTCCAGAACCGTTAGGGCCCAGCAACCCTACAAGCTCTCCGGAGTTTACAGAAAAACTGACACCTTCCAAAACCTTCACAGAGCCGTAGTAACAATCTACGCCGCACACCTTTAAAATAACCATGCCCTTCTCCACCTAAATCCTAATTTTTCCAGTTTTCTTAAGCAAGTAGATGAAGAATGGGCAGCCCAGCATCGTGGTGATTATCCCTGTTGGAAGGGTTAAAGGCCTAATTATGTTTCTCGCCACCGTGTCGCAGAGCACTAAGATAGAAGCTCCAGTTAAAGCTGAAGATGGTAAAAGTATTCTATGATCTGGCCCTACCAAAATTCGCATTATGTGGGGAACTATTAAGCCTATAAAGCCTATTATTCCGCTGATTGAAACTGCAACAGCCGTGATTATGGAGGAGACTATCAGAACCGTTTTCTTGACCTTTTCAACTTCAACTCCCAACTGTTTTGCTTGCTCTTCACCTAACAATATTATGTTGAAGTCTCTGGCGAACGCGTATAGAATAATGAAGCCAATAATAACCGTGGGAGTGGCTACGTATATGTATTCCCATTTGCTTAGCGAAAAGCCTCCTAGAAGCCACATGTAGACTGCGTGCAAGTCCTCTCCGGCAAGGGCCATCATCACCGAAATTAAGGCTGAGAAAAAGCTGCTTACAGCTATGCCTGCAAGCAAAAGCCTAAGAACAGGCAACTCAGTTCCAGTTTTAGCTATGCCATAGACTAAGAAAACCGTGGATATGGCGCCAATAGAAGCCATAAGCGGAATTGCGTAAACTGCTCCGAAAAGGCTGAAGCCAAGTCTTAAAACCATGGCTAAAGCCGCCCCAAAACCAGCTCCAGAGGCTACACCAAGCACGTAGGGGTCTGCCATAGGGTTTCTAAATAGGCATTGAAAAGCCACACCAGCTATTGACAATGCTACGCCAACAATTACTGCCGAAAGAACTCTCGGAAGCCTTAACTGCACTATAACGGATTCCTCTACACTCTTCCACTGGACTGGTATAAAATTGTCCAACGGTGGAATTTGATGCAAAATTATTTTTAAAGCCCTATCAAAAGGTATCGCCATGGGACCTATGGCCGTTGCAACACTCATGGAAAAAAGTAGAATTATTGATAGAGAAACTAGGATAAGCGACCATTTAGCGAACTTTTTCAGATAGTTTATTTCCACGCTTGAACTTTCCATGTTTATCTAGACACACCTAACATTCAACGCTTCCTTGAGGTTATGTAAACCGCAACGCAGGTAAGTAATAAAATCAATGTGATTACTAAAGTTATCCATAAGGGAATGGGGGTTTGCCATACATCTGGTTGAGGCTCGCCTATTAAGGCGAAATATGTCAAATGATCAACTACAGCCTTAACGTAGCCCTCATCCTTATTTATAACACTTTCCAGCGGAAGCCATTCGTGCTTTTCCTCGTTCCAGTAGTAGATTTTCAGCGAGTTTTCATCAATTCCAAGAGTCTTTAGCTCGCTTTTGTGATAATATATTTTTAGCACAAATATCAGTCCCTCAGGCATGCTACATTCAATTTTTAAATAATTCCCTACAAGTTTCAGATTTTTAGGAATCTCTGGACCATCCAATAACGCCGCAGCAATCAAACTGCCGTTGCCCGCCGCTTTTAACACTTCAATGTCTGCCTTAACTAAGGCTTGTAAAGTTAGCGTTTGAGTTGAAAATATCAGCTCCGTTGTGTTTAAGTCAAGGGTCAACATGTTTGTCACATTAAATAGCTCCGGATGTAAAATACTAGCTATGATCTCTAAGCCATCAACCAATCTTGGCCCAGGCCTTGCAACTAACGATTCGTCAAGCGAATATACCTTGCCATTTTTTATTGCTGAAATTTCTTCCCATCCAGATCCCCTCTTTTTCATGGTTTCCAGTGTTTCATAGTACCCAGGCATGCCTCGGACATTTATTATAATGTCAGGATTCAGGTTTATGACCTCTTCATCTGTTGGACTCACCCATTTTGTTGAAGCGTTACCAAAGATGTTTATTCCACCTGCAATCTCAATAAGATGATGCGGCCATGACCCTGGTCCCGCGGTATTGATTGGCGGATACCAAAATTCAAAATAGACTTTAGGCTTGTGGGTTACATTGGATGTCAAATTCTCTACCCGTCTTACTCTTTCTCTAAGAATTCCAATTAGAGCTTCAGCTTCAAATGATTTGCCTGTAGCATTACCTATTAGCATTATGTCTCTAAATATGTCATCGAACGTTCCTGGACAAGTTACTATAAGTGGAATCTTGAGCCTTTCAAGATTTTCTACATTTGGGTCTCCTGGACCAAAGAATGAATACATGATTATTAAATCAGGACTTAGAGCCGCGACTTCTTCCGGGTCTGGATTGTAGATGTTGCTTATCCTCTGTTTATGGATGGCTTCTGACGGATAGTCAGAATATATGTCAACACCAACAACTTTTTCACCTAAGCCTAGGGCATAGACCATTTCTGTAACGCCTGGCGATATACAAACTATCCTTGTAGGAGCTTTTGTTATGTTAATAGTCCTACCAAAATCGTCTATCACCGTTACGGGGAAACCGGCGTTAACATTTTTTACTTCAAACGCAAACAACCCAACAAGCATGATTGTAATTATCAAAGTGCCTAGCTTTTTCATAGTGTTTGTTGCTTTAATGCTGTGTGGTTTCATATTATCATCTCCTTAATTGTCTTTTGCAGACTAAATAGGTCAAGCTCATGATGATCAATGCTATAGCCGTTACGGTGGCAACTACAAGCCAAAGTTCAACAGGCAACCGCCATATAGGCGGTGGGCTTTCACCCATGAGGGCAAAGCTTGACAAGTGCGGAACAAAGGCTTCAACATAGTTTGCATCCTTATTCACTGAGCTAATTAAAGGAAGCCACCTTTCATCTTCTTGGCTCCAGTAATAGATTTTCAACGTGCTCTCTTCGATTCCAAGGCTGGCTAATTCGCTTTCACTGTAATGGATTTTTAAGACAAACGCTAAACCTTCAGGTGTGCTGCACTCGATTTTAACATAGCTTCCGACAAGCTTAAGGCCATTTGGAGGAGATGGCCCATCCATGGTGGCTGTTGCTATCAACGTTCCATTGCCAGCCGCCTTCAAAACTGTTATGTCCGCCTTAACAAGACCTGTAAGATTTAGTGTTTGTGTGGAGGTTCTCAGGATAGTGGTGTTTAGGGCTAATATGTTTGACTGGCCGAATATCTCGGGATGTAAAAATCTGGCTACCGCTTCAAGGCCCAAAACTATTCTAGGCCCGGGTCTAACGATAAGGTTCTCATCAAGCAAGTAGACCTTACCATTTTTCACGGCTTCTATTTCCGCCCACCCGGGCCGCTTCTTAAACTCTTCTAGAGTTGCAAAGTGTATGTGCTGCGCACCGTATAGGCTTATTATGACTTCTGGATTCCTCGCTATAACTTCTTCGTCGTTTGTTTCTACATAATCTGTCAGGGCGTCTCCAAAAACATTGATACCGCCAGCAGCTCTTATCATTTCATCGCCCCAGGTGTTTGGGCCGAAAGTCCAAGGTGGCGGATACCACATTTCCATGTAAACCTTTGGCTTGTCGGTGGTGTTGCTTGTCCTATCCTTGATTTTGTTTATTGTACTATTGAGCTGCGAAGCCAGTGCCTCTGCCTCCTCAATTTTGCCTGTAGCCTTACCTATTAGCCTTATGTTATTCACTATGTCATTCAAACTTTTGGGCCTTAAGGCAATCACGTTGACACCTTCCAAGGCAGCAATTGCATCTACATAGGGGTCTCCCGGGCCGTAAAATGAGTACATAAGCACGAGGTCGGGGTCTAAGGCTGCAACTTCGTCGGGATTAGGCGTATAAATGTTGCTTATTCGCTGCTTGGAAACGGCTTCAGGTGGGTAATCAGAGTATATATCAACCCCTACAATTTTATCGCCCAAACCGAGAGCGTAGGCAATCTCAGTTGTAGATGGGTTTATACACGCTATTCTCTGCGGAGGACTTGTAATGGTTACTGTTCTGCCGAGATTATCAGTTAATATTACTGGAAAGTACGTGTTAGCTCCACTAACTAAACTTAATCCTAACGCTTCAATGGTGATTATTAAAGCTGCGGATAGATACACTAAAACTGCCTTGTGCATTTCGATCACATTTGGATGGATTATCCTACCACCATATATAAAATTTTCCATCTAACCCGAAAATTTAATATGGATAGATAAACCATCCAAGCTACTGGAAGGAAGGTAAGATGGCTCTTTCTAGAAAGGTCCCATTTTTAACATGTGGAGTAACCCCTAGACAAAAAGTGAAAATTAACTTGTCGGGTTGCAATTTTAGCTGCAGGGGTTGTTTTGCCATTGCCAAAAAAGAATGTGGAAGAGAATTTACAGTTAAGGAACTTTTAGAATTACTGATTAAATCTTGTCATAGGGTTTATGGTCATCTAGTTGACGACGTGCAAATGACTGGTGGTGAACCGCTAACAAATCCCGAGTATTTGTTCGACCTCATTCAAGAATTAAAAACTCTAGGCGTTAGCAATATTGGTATATCAACCAATGGATATATGCTAAGTGAGGTTGTTGTAGAAAAGCTCAAGGCTCTCAATGTGAATTATATTAAGTTAGATTTGAAAGCCTATAGTAAAGACATCCATAAATGGTATACTGGCAAAAGCAACGAAAGAATTTTGAAGGCAGTAAAGTTACTTCACACTCATGGCTTAAACTTTTACGTTCGAACAATAGTGATTCCAAATATAGTGGACGCTGATGAGGTGGAGAAAATTGCAAAATTCTTAAGCTCCATAGACGTAAATATGCTTTATAGACTATACGAATTTGCTCCAGAACAATTGGAAAATAAGCTCTCTAGAAAACCCACAGAAGAAGAAATGGTGAAGGCATACAATGCCGCAAAGAAGCATTTAAAGAATGTGGAATTTTTCATCTATAAGCCTTCGAAACCATCCACTTATAAAACTACTTACGACCCGAACTATAAAGTTGTAGAAATTAGAGCTGATGAACTCTTAGAAACCTTTCTGAAAATCGATAAAATAGCAAAATCCGTTGACCCAGAGTGGAATATTCAATTTTTCACTATGAACCAGATTTTAAAAGAGGAAGCATGAATTGCCCAAAATATTCAATGAAATACTGAATCAATGGGTGTATCTTTCTGAAAAACCTAAAAGAATTGTGAGTTTGGCCCCATCAATCACGGACACACTTGTAGAACTGGGACTTATCGGGAAAATAGTGGGGGTTTCTCTGTGGTGCACGCCATATCTTAAAGGAGCAAGAAAGCCTGTTATTGCGTCAGTTGATAAGGCCGACTATGAATTATTGGAAAAACTTAAACCAGATCTCATTCTGACCACATCAGGCATCCATCTAAAATTAGCCAAAGAACTCCACTCAAAAGGTTACAATGTTTTCCCTGTGCAACTACCTAGAAATGTTTTCGAGATAGTTAGCAACATACTTCTTATAGGCACGATTACAAGCAAACAGAGAAACGCGCGAGAATTGGTTATGGAATTACTTTTTGAGATGGAAAATTTAAAAACATACACAAAAATCAAAAAAGTGCCAGACGTGTATGCAGAAGTATGGCCTAATAAATTCTCCATAACCTTTGGAGGGTTGGCCTTCACTAACGACTTTATACATTTAGCTGGGGGACATAACATATTCTCCGAAAGACCACTAGACTATTTCACAGCGGACTTCAATGAAGTGGAAACATTGAATCCCGACGTCATAATTTTTGTCTTCGAAAACCGTAACGAGATGGAGCAAACAGATATTTTGTCATTAACGGAAAAGAGGGGATGGAAGAAAATTAAAGCCTTGAAAACTGGGAAAATGATAATAGCTTCACAAAAAGATTTACCCTTAACGCATTCAGGGCCCTCATTCATTAACACTATCAAAATGTTAAACGTGAAATTTAAAGAGCTTGGTTTACTTACCTAAAGCAACTGTTTTTAAGGGTCCATAGCATACCTTAAAACGGTGAGATAAACATGAAAAAGGCGCCAAAAGTCTTCAATCCGCCATTGCTTAAATACTTGGAGGATAAAGGGATAACTTTGCAAGATTTAATAGAAACCGCTTTAGAGCTGTTTGTACCTCATCCAGGGGTGGAAGACAAGGAAAAAGCTGCTGAACTGCTTAAGGAAGAATTCATTGATGCCCTATCGGATGTGAATATATCGTGCATTGAGGTTGCATGCTTTTGCTTGGAAGAAGAAGCAAAAAAGGGGCTTGTTCCAGGGTTAACTGTTGAAAGGTTTAGTGGGCGACCTGGATTGGTTATAGACGAGCTTCTTGGAATGACCATAGCTAATTACATTGCTGGGGCTCGAGGAATTTTCGAGTTCATAAGGTTTGATCAAAACAAGCCTGGAATCCTCAAAAAGCTTGGACCCATAACTAATGATCGCCGGTGTTTCCTCAAACATGTACACTAAAGCTTTACAAAGAATAGTTCGCGATAACAAAAAACCTGAAAATAGCTTAGATTCTTGAGAACCAGAAGCTGGGCCAGGCGAATCCACTAAAATGGCGTAGTTTTTCCATCTCCTTTAGTATCCATTTTGCAGATTCTGTTATGGCTTGTTTACTGTTCATTCTGGGGTTCCAGCCAAGAGTCCTAAGCTTTTTAATGTCGAGGGCTATTCTTTTGACGTCTCCAGGCCACCCAACACCATGAAGTACGGGCTTATATGTGCGTTTTAAGCCGCTTATGCCCATGACTTTCGCTATTGTATCTGCAATTTCGTTTACGCTTATCCAGTCAAGGTTTCCAATGTTGTAGGCTTCGAAGTAGCCTGGCGCCTTGTTCCATGCTATAAGGGTTGCATCGACTGCGTCGTTCACATATATGTAGCTTCTGATTTGCGTTCCGTCGCCGAGTATTTCAAGCTCTTCTGGGCGCTTAAGCAGCTTAAGGATAAAGTCGTAAACTACTCCATGCCTAAGCCTCGGCCCGACCACGTTGGCATATCGAAGTACTACACTCTTTATTCCATATAGACTGCTGTAAGCATGTATGAGGCTCTCGCAAGAAGCCTTGCTTGCCCCATAAACCGAAACAGGCCTTATGGGCGCATCTTCCCCTACAGGTATGGATTTAGGCTCACCGTAGACGCTGCTGGAAGAGGCGAAGACAAGGTTCTTCACGTCGAGGCTTCTCATCGCCTCAAGAAGGTTGAAGGTTGCGACAATGTTTTCGTTAAAGTGGACCTCTGGATTGGTTGTGCTTACGCGGACTTCAGGGTTGGCTGCGAAATGGAAAACCGTGCCCACATCCTTAACAGCCTCCGCAGCTTTAACCTGGTCCTTCAAGTCTACCTCTAAAAATTCAAAGTTTAAGTCGCCCATATGGTGCCTGATATTGTTGAGGCTTCCGCTGCTGAAGTTGTCGGCAACCCTAACCCGCCAACCTTCAGAAACAAGTCTGTCAACCAGGTGACTTCCAATAAAGCCTGCTCCGCCAGTAACAAGCACAAGCTCGTCTTTGAAGTTTCTCAATATTAACGCCCCTTGAGGCTGTTTTGCAAGCACTTTCTGCTTTTTCTTGCCTCCATAAGTTCGGTTCTCGAATTATTTTGTTGGATAGTGCTCCGGGCGGGATTTGAACCCGCGTCTCCGGCTCGAAAGGACTCAAAGGGAAGCATCCCTTTTACCCTCATCGGAAAGCTTTACATCATATCATCGTTGTATCGGTAATCTGCGGTCTTCTTTTAAGGGTTTCGGCTTGGATTTGGCGTTTTTTTCTGCGTCTTCTTGTGCCGGGATGTTGCGGGCGTGGGATGCTTATCGCCGGTGGTTGATGGGGCGGTTCAGTTACAAATATGCGGTGGATTGCTATGCTTATGCGCGGCGATATGCGCACTTGCTGTTTTCTCGGCGGTTATCTGATGTTGAGAATTTGCGGGGGCGGAGGCATATTCTAATGGCGTTGGCGAATTTGAGCAAGTTCTTGGGTGTTTATCGAGAATTCAAGATGATGGTTGAGGATGCTGGTTTGTCTTGGTCGAGTGGAAGCAAATGCAACAATTTCATGTCTGTCTTCTTGAATGAAAATGTTGATGTGGCGTTTAAGTATGCGCGTCAAATTCTTGAAAGTAACGTTGATGATGATGTTAAAAGGATTGTGCGTTTCTTGGTTTTAAGCGGGTTAAGACCGTGTGAAGCGTTGTTGACGTTTCAATGTTTGGCTGAAGGACGTGATGGTTTTCTGGATGAGGAACGGATGCTGCTGCATTATTGGAAGTTGCCGGAATTTCAACGGGGCGGAAAGAAGGCTTTCTTGACCGTCTTGACAAAAACGATGCTTGAGGATTTGCGATGTGGTCTTCATGAACGCTGGTATTATGAAAAGTTGAAGAGAAGGTTGCACAGTGCTGGGTTGCCAGTTAATCTGTATATTTTCCGAAAGGCGTGGGCGACTTTTATGAGGATGAACGGGTTAGAACAAGAACTTGTCAATGTTTTTCAAGGTCGTGCGCCGAAAAGCGTGTTTGAGGTCAGCTATTTCAGACCAGTCTTAGATGAGGCAGTGTTAAGAGTGAGAACGCTTGTGGAGAAAATGGAATCCGAGGTTTTTCATTGACGAGAAGCTACTAATTTTCGAGTATATTCGACGGTATGGAAAAATAACATTGTTGAATGCGAAGCGGAACGAAACATTTTTATACTCCAAAAGTATCACCTTCTATTCGGGGTATGTATGATGGAAAGTTTGAGTCTTGAAAAGAAGCTCGGCATGATAGTCGACACGCTTCGCGATTTGACAAAAGCGCTTACAGATTTAAGGACAAGCTATTCTTTGCTGGTAGAGACGCAGAAGCAGTTAGTCGATTTCGTAAAGAGCGGTGAATATTACAGAGATTTCAAGGAGGTAATAGATTTTGTTCGACGAATTAAGGTTCAGCAACAGCCGAATGTTCTTCATGAAGTTGAAAGGGTAACACCGTTGGCTGTGAAGAATAGCATTGCGAGGAAAGGTCTTGATTCGCCCAACGCTTTGATTCTTGGAGTGTTGAACAGAACTGTTACGCCGACGGAGATGGTTTTCGCTCTTGAGGCAATCCGAGCGCGACAAAAGTTGAGAGGGAAGCTAAATGACTGAAGACTCTCTTGATTCGACATTGATTTCAGCAAAAATCATGAGACCAGTTTTATCAGCGCTTGATGAGTTCGCACGGAAGCATGGGCTGTCGAGAAATAAATCACTAAACTTGTTGGTTAGCTTAGGACTGAGTTATTGGCGAGAGTTAACGGAAAAAGCTCGCTTAGAAAAAGATGCTTACGTGAGGTGAGCTGTGTTGCACCGGTTGGCTGGCGTTTTGTCAATGCTTCACGGATTGAGGAAGAGTAAAGGCGTGGAGGAAAAACCAGAAAAAGAGCGGTTGCCTTCAAAGGAAATGCTCTGGGGCATTTATGAGCGATTACGATTAACCGCGATGGGAAACATTGTCTTAAGCAGACCAGAGGAAATCGAGGCAGCAAAATTTCTTGAGAGCAAAGGCTTGGCGCGAATCGAGACCGAGTATTATGTTGATGGGCGCAAAGGTATGCAGTCGAGAGTTTATCTTGTTTGGACTGGCGGATGGGACTGTGAACGTTGTATTCATAGAGAAACATGTCCGACGAATCTTGGCACATGGGTTCATGATAGCTTGATGGGAAAAAGATGTCAAAAGTTTGTTCATCGAAGATTGATGGAGGCGTTGAATGGTGTCAATTAGAGACGCTATGCCGTCGTATGTTCGTCAAGCTTATGAAGAGGTTGAAAGGCAACAGCGGATTAGCAGTGAAGTTGAGAGCGGTGAGTTCGTGCGTGTTGTTGGGTTGCGGAAAGCAAATGGAATCAAGTATGTTGGACGAGTCGGAGAAGTTCTAAAGGCTGAAAAGTCGGGTGTTGATTTGGACGACCTGAATTGGAACAGTGTTATTCTTGAACGAGAAGTAAGCAAAGCTATTGAAAAGGCGAAGAAGCTGGAAACGGAAAAGGTCGAGGTGAAAAAGGCGGTGCGAAAGAAACCAGACGGAAAGGAGATTATCATTGATGTCATTCATGGACGTGTTAAAGGTTATGACGCAGTAAGGAGGTTGATTGAAAACGCAGAAAGCTGAAGAAGTTGAGTTGGCTCCGTTGAAAATTGGTCGAAAGACGTATGTGAAAATTCCATTGCCGGTTAATGTTTACAGAAAAATTTCAGAGACAGTGCGGCGCTTTTCAACGAGCGCAAGTTTTGGCTTGTGGCGGATTACTTTGTATGCAATTTTCATGAAAGGCTATGACGCTATAGAAAACGATGTCGGATTGGAAAAATTCGTTGATGAAATTTATATTAAAAAACAGAAGCAGAGAATGAAGAAGGGGATGGGGGAATCCCGTGATGCTTGAAAGTGTAATGCAGAATTTAAGCATTTCTTTTGACCCTTCACGGTTGACGGTCAGCGTTCGGGGTGTTATGGGTGTTGGGAAAAGCACGTTTACTGCAATCGCTTTGCGTGAGCTTCTTGAAATAGAAAGACGTCCCGTTTATGTTTGGATTAGACAATTCAAGCTTGAAGACACATTGCCGATTTATGAAAATCAGTTGGGGGCTGGAAACTTCTTTGTTAAGACTAAGACGCTGTTGCCGTGCCATCTTGAACGATTAAGGAACAGCATCGTGGTCATTGAAGATGCGCCTTCTTGGTTGTCAACGAAAAGCAGAGACGCCATGGAATGTCTTGTCAGCAGTTACGCTCGGGCAAATAATACGTTGGCGATTATTGTAAGTCAGAAACCGCAAGCTTTGCCGACTTCTTTGACGTTTGAGTTGGACAAGGTGAATGGAATGTTTTATTACCGAGCAGTTGAAGGTCGAAGGGCTACTTCTTGGATTGACTGGACTAACGCTGGACATCTCGATGTGGACAAGTTTGTTCTTGAAGGCGTTAAAGGAGAAGGGAAAGGGAGACGTGGAAGAAGTATTAGTCAAAGCAGTTTGAGGCAGAAATGCTTTAAAATGTTTGAAGAGGGAAAGTCAAACAAAGAGATTGCTGAAACTGTAGGGACGACCACAACAGTTGTCAGAGTGTACCGAAATCAGTGGAAAGAACTGCAACAGCTCAATATTAATTTATTACGCTCTGTTGGGGGTGGGGGAGATGAAGCAGTGGAGAAGGCGAAAATACGGTATGAAGCTTGAACTTGCAGGCGTTTCTTGGCTGAAAGATTATGGTTTCGATAATATATTATGGGATACGATTGGTCCCGTAGATGTTAAGGTGTTTGGCTGGGGAAATGTTCCCCTACTGATGGAGTTTGAGATGAAAAGATTGAACCGAACGAGATATGTGACGCGAAGCTGGCTTCAAAGGGAGGTGGTTGATAAGTTCAGTCCCGACGCATGGCTGAAAATATTAGTTGTTACCAAAGTCTGTTGGCACCCTCGAGATGATGCCTTCTTGGATGAAAACCGAATAAAGGTAATCGCGGTTGGTCCAATTGACCGAGAAAAAGAAATACGCCGAGCTAAAGAAAGGTTCATGAATGCGTTCACCCAGATTTGGGTTAATGAGTTCTTGAAGGAAGAGGTGGTTGTATGCCAAAGAAAATCATCAGCATCGCTTTAGACGAGCTTGTTCATGAAGAGGCAAAAAGAAGGGCGAAAGCTGAAAAGAAAAGCTTAAGCCGGTTGATAAGTGAAATCTTGGCTGAACATTTGAAGAAAGAAAGAGAGAAGGAAGAAAAACAACGTATAGTTGAACTGAAAGAGAAAGACAAAGCTGAAAAGCTGTCGAAAGAGTTCATGAGACGCTTACTGTATGACACCGAGTACCGTCAAGAGGAATGGACGCCCGCTTATTAATGAGACGATTAACTCTAGTGCAGAAAATGGCAGTTAATATTAGGCTGTCGGGTTGAAAATCACGGATGTTAATACTGACGTAAAGGGGGTCTCTCACGCACGGATAAGACGATAATAATAAAGGACGACCACTTCCGTGTGTTGTCGGTTGCTTTCTTGGCGGGATAGATGTATAGGGGATTGAAACGGTTTAGGCTGTTAACTGATTAGGCTTTTCTTTGCTGATGGGCGAACGTGTTTTCTTGACCGTTGGTTGAGAAGGTTAGGGTTGAAGCGGATGATGAAGACTGCAGCAGGTCAATATCAATCTATCAACTGTGAAGGGAGACTGTGATGTAAAAAGAAAAGCGGGACACAAAACACTAACAAACTAACGGTTGAAGGTGAAAAGAAAGACGAGGATGAAGGTCAAAAACGGGAAAACGAAAACAGAACAACAACAAAGGCAGAGTGTGAAGGGAGACTGTGAGAAGCCTTATATTAATATATTAAGGTTGGAAGCAGACATATGGGATGCTTGCTTTCCTGAATGTACGATGAGACGGTGCAGTTTAGATGTGCCGTGTTCTTCTTGGATGTAAGAATGAATAAGGAGTGAATGGTTATCTTGTTTACACGATACAGAGGACGAATAGAGGAATACTTCCGTGTGATGTAGAGGAGGAGTGGGTTGAGCATGAGGGAAGGCTTTATGCAGTGCTCAGCAATGTAAACGGAATCTTGGCAGTCTATAGGGTTAAGAAGGATGGTTCTTTGAAGGGTATAAATGCCGAATGGTTTGAGAAGCGCGTCTATAATAAAGAGAATTAGGCGTTATCTTGTTTACATGTGACGGGGATGAAAACGAGGAATAAACCGTCTTAACTTCGATGGGGATGTTGGAACTGTGTTACACTAAATTTTAAATGCTGCGTGGTGATTCTTGGCGGGAAGTTAAGATTTAAAAGTGAAAAGCTGTTAATTTTAAGTTATCTGGGAGGTGTGTTCATGGGTGTCCGGCGCGTGCGACGTAAGGTTGGGTGGTGGCGGAGGCAGCGGATGGGATGAAAAGCTGGAAATGGAGAAAAACCGGAGCGAAGCCTGACTCGTGAATTTGTTTTTTAGATATTTTTCTATTTAAACGAAAAGTATATGTATAAGTTAGAGTATAAGTATAACCATGGGAGTGCGAAAGAATGGCTCGTGAAGGAATAGGGCGTTTGCTGCGGATTGGCAGGTACAGCACAGTCGTGCGCCTGCCGAGCGACGTTGTCTCCGACGGCGTCTTTCGCTTAAAAGTAGGAGACACTGTTAGGGTCATGTTGCTGGAGGACGGTCGCCTCGTCGTGGAGGCTGATGTAGAAGGCGTTCATGGTGGGAAGGCTAATGTTGGCGTTGTGCAAAAAGAAAAGCGGAAACCTCAACACTAACGTACTAACGGTTGAAGGTGAAAAGAAATGAGACGCAACAGCTCAATATTAATTTATTACGGGGGTGATAGGGATGAAAATGGTTTGTCCCGTATGTGGTAGAGAAGGCGTGGTTCAGAAACGAGGCAACAGTGTTCGATTAATTCATTACCGCTGGGTTGATGGTAAAAGAGTGTTTGAATGCCACACAGTCAAGAAAGAATGGAAACAGCAAATGGCAACATGGCAACAGATGGCAACAGAAAACGGTTTCTTGAACGTCTATGAGTGCTCCGGGCGGGATTTGAACCCGCGTCTCCGGCTCGAAAGGCCGGAATACTTGACCGGGCTATACTACCGGAGCACTTAGCCCTTTTCACTTATTTGGCATCATGCAAATATCTGCGGGTTTCG
>Ga0315298_1000410_pt1 | contig 81962 bp, 77 predicted proteins | sample WHS_1_MG_FD_203077 | JGI IMG/M metagenome (GOLD analysis project Ga0315298, IMG submission 203077) | Extremophilic microbial mat communities from Washburn Hot Springs, YNP, Wyoming, USA - WHS_1_MG | ecosystem: Environmental > Aquatic > Thermal springs > Hot (42-90C) | place: USA: Wyoming... | reverse complement strand
GGCCCGAAAACCGGCCAAATCGAGCCCAAACAGCCCGAAATCGGCCCGATATTCAACGCTGATTTCACGATGTGAACAGGCGCGCATCAACTCGCGTTTCGGCGTGGGTTGTGCAGACCTTCCTTAGATAAGCGCCGCGATTCCATTGCGCGCTTTGTTTCGGGTCGGGCCGATAGACGTGATCCTCAGAGACGTACATCCAGTTCCAGATCGCCAGCGGCCAGCGTATGGTCAACGGCCAGATCATGGTGGGCGGCTTGTTGGGCTGCGCCACAGGCTTCACGCCCTGCATGAAATAGGCGTAAAGCGCCTTCATGTCTTCGGGCGTGACTTTGGCATAAGAGGGGTAAGGCATGGCCGGATAAAGATATTTCCCGCCGGGCGCGACCCCATGACGCACTGCACGATCAAAATCCTCAAAAGAGTATTTGCCGATGCCATAAGTCGGATCGGGGGTGATATTGCTCGAATAAATCGTGCCTACCGGCAGCGGCATGGGAAAACCGCCCGCAAACGGCTTTCCACCCTGTACCGCGTGACAGGCGATACAGTCTCCGACCTTGGCTACATAAGCGCCCCGTTCGATTTCCTGCGGTGAAAACTGAGGAGCGGCCTGCGCCAAGCCGACTGCGCCGAATATCAATAGAAACCCAGATACATAATAAAATCTGGATTTTTTATTTGTGACTTTCATGTGACCACCTCCATATATCCCGCATTTTGTGCAATGCAGCAGTTATGGAGGCAGCTTAATGCGGCGTCCCTTTATCTTTTTGATTCAGCGCAAGGGATGTAAGGGTTGTAACTTTTAACGATGCTGCGGCGCTGCGGGCGGGGCGATGGCGCCCTCGCTGGGCAGCAGATCGGAGCCGAGCACTTCGCGTTCGTCGAACACGAAGCAGCCGCCCTGGTAGTGCGCGGCGCCAACTTGCTCGAAGTATTTGAGGATGCCGCCTTCGAGCTGATAGACGTGCTCGATGCCGCAGTCCTGCATCAGCAACGCGGCTTTTTCGCAACGAATGCCGCCAGTGCAGAAGGTCACCACGGTCTGCCCGGCGAAGTCGGCAGCGTGCTCTTCGACAGCGGGGGCGAATTCGCTGAATTTGCCGATGCGAAAGTCCACGCAGCCGGCAAAGCTGCCGAGATCGCGCTCGAAAGCATTGCGGGTGTCGAGCAGCACGACCGGGCGGCCTTCGTCATCGCATCCGGCGTCGAGCCAGGCCCGCAGGCGCTCGGGCGTCACCGCGGGGGCGCGCCCGGCTTCGGGGCGGATCTGCGGGCGGTTCAGGGTGATGATCTCGCGCTTGATTTTCACCTTCATGCGCTTGAAGGGCTGAGTTGCAGAGAGCGATTCCTTCGGGCAGAGGTCGGCCAGCCGGGCGTCGGCGCGCAAGGTGGCCATGATGGCGTCGATGGCGCCGCGCGATCCGGCGAGAAACAGGTTGATGCCCTCGGGCGCGAGCAGGATGGTGCCCTTGATCTGCAGCGCCGCGCACTGCGCCGCCAGTCGCGCCTGCAGCGCGGGCAGGTCGTCGAGGCCGACGAACTTGTAGCAGGAGATATTGACCACGGTGGGCGTGGCAGTCGATAGTGGAGTCGTCATGGACGGCAATTATCGGGCGGTACCATCGCCCGGCCTATTTGCTCCAGCGCACGCCCATGAACGATCACGCCCGCCCCAACCAATTCGCCCTGCTCGGCCAGCGCCGTTTCGCGCCGTTTTTCTGGACGCAGTTCGGCGGTGCGGGCAACGACAACCTGTTCAAGTTCGCCTTCACGGTGATGGTGGCTTACCGCGCAGAAGCGGCCACGGCTTTGTCCACCGGGCTGATGGTCAACCTCATCGCGGCGCTCTATATCCTGCCGTTCGTGCTGTTTTCCGCCACCAGCGGGCAACTGGCCGACAAGTACGACAAAGCGGTGCTGATGCGGCGGGTGAAGACGTTGGAAATCGCCATCATGGCGCTGGCGCTGTGGGGTTTTGTCACCGCCAACGTGCCCGCGTTGCTGGCCTGCGCCTTTGGCATGGGGCTGCATTCCACCCTGTTCGGCCCGGCCAAATACGCCTATCTGCCGCAGCATGTGAACAGCGCCGAACTCACCGGCGCCAACGGCATGACTGAGATGGGCACCTTCGTGGCGATTCTGCTGGGCAATCTGGCCGGCGGTCTGGTGATGACCTTTGACCGCGGCCCCCTGCTCGCCGGGCTGGCCTGCGTGGCCGTGGCGCTGCTGGGCTGGACGGCGGCGCGCTTCATTCCGCCCACCCCCGCGGTGGACCCGCAGTTGCGCATCAACTGGAACCCGTTCACCGAAACCGCGCGCAATCTGCGGCTGGCTGCCGCCGACCGCACGGTGCTGCAGGCGCTGCTGGCGATTTCGTGGATGTGGTTTTACGGCGTGGCGTTTCTCACCCAGTTTCCGGTGTTCGCCAAGGACGTGCTCGGCGGTAACGAGGCGGTGGCCTCGCTGTTGCTGGCGGTGTTTTCCATCGGCATCGCGCTGGGCTCGGTGGCTTGCGAATGGCTGGCGCGCGGGCGGGTGGAGATCGGCCTGGTGCCGCTGGGCGCCATCGGCATGACGGCGTTCGGCATCGACCTGTATTTCGCCACGCTGCACCTGCCGCACGAAGCCGTGCTGCAAGGCGTGCTGCCCTTCGTGCGCGATCCGGCACACTGGCGGGTGATCCTCGACCTGTTTCTGCTCTCGGCCAGCGCCGGGATTTACAGCGTGCCGCTCTACGCCCTGATCCAGCACCACACCCCGGCCACGCATCGTTCGCGGGTGATTGCGGCCAACAACATTCTCAACGCGATTTACATGGTGGTGTGCTCGGGCTATTGCGCGGCGCTGCTGGTGGCCGGGGTGAGCGTGCCCGCGCTGCTGCTGAGCGTGGCGCTGCTCAATGCAGTGGCCGGGCTCTGGCTGATCTGGCGCCAGCCGCTGTACGGCCAGCGCTTTCTGGCCTGGGCGCGGCAAAGGGCGTGATCAAACAGGTTTGACCGACTGTGCGAACATGCCGGAGTTTTTTCCGCATCACGCATGTCTTCCACGCCTCCGTCCCACGATCCGCCGCTGTCTGTCAACCAGTTCAAGCTGCTGGGCCAGCGCCGATTCGCGCCGTTTTTCTGGACGCAGTTCACCAACGCGGGCAATGACAACCTGCTGAAGTTCGCCTTCACCATGCTGGTGACCTACCGCGCCGAGGCGCAGACCGGGCTGCCCGCGGGGCTGATGGTCAACCTGATCGCCGCGCTGTATGTGCTGCCCTTCGTGCTGCTGTCGGCCACCGCCGGGCAACTGGCCGACAAGTGCGACATGGGCGTCATCATGCGGCGCATCAAGACCTTCGAGATTGTCATCATGCTCGCAGCGCTGTGGGGCTTCATTACGGTGAACGTGCCGCTGCTGTTGCTGTGCGTGCTGGGCATGGGGCTGCATTCCACCTTGTTCGGGCCGGTGAAGTTCGCCTATCTGCCGCGCCACCTGCACACGGCCGAGCTCACCGGCGGCAACGGCATGACGGAAATGGGCGGCTTTGTCGCCATTCTGCTGGGCAGCATGGTCGGCGGGGTGCTGATGACCTATCCGCAAGGGCCGGTGTTTGCCGGGGTGGCCTGTCTCGTCGTCGCCTTGGCCGGCTGGACGATGGCGCGCTTCGTGCCGCGCACCCCGCCGCTGTGCAGCGACACCCGCATCAACTGGAATCCGTTCAGCGCAACGGCGCGCAGCCTCAGGCTCGCAGCGGCCGACCGACCCGTGCTCGTGGCGCTGATCGCCATTGCCTGGATGTGGTTCTACGGCGTGGCCTTCCTCACCCAGTTTCCGATCTTCACCCGCGAGGTGGTGCACGGCAGCGAGGCGGTGGCGTCGCTGCTGCTGGTGATTTTCGCCGTGGGCATCGGCCTGGGCTCGGTGGCCTGCGAGTGGATGGCGCATGGCCGGGTGGAAATCGGCCTGGTGCTGGTCGGCGCCATTGGCATGTCGGTATTCGGCATCGACCTCTACTTCGCCACCCAGAATCTGCCGCACAACGGACAGTTGCAAACCCTCACCCTGTTCCTGCGCGAAGGCGAGCACTGGCGGCTGATGGTCGATCTGCTGCTGGTCTCAGCCAGCGCCGGCATCTACAGCGTGCCGCTTTATGCCTTCATTCAGCACCGCGTGGCCGAAACCCACCGCGCTCGCGTAATCGCTGCCAGCAATATGCTCAACGCCCTGTTCATGATTGCCTGCGCGGCGTATTGCGCCGTGTTGCTCACCGCAGGCGTGGGCGTGCCGATGCTGCTGCTCACCGTGGCCGTGTTCAACGCCCTGGTAGTGGCGTGGTTGGTGCGAACGCAGCCGGTGTACGGGCGGCGCTTCGTCGCCTGGGTGCTGCGCCGGAAAATGGCGGCGGGTTCTTGAGCGCCCGCTGATCTGCCCGGCTGATTTTCATTTCAACCGCTTATCCCATTCCAACCCTATAGTCTTTAGTAAAGTGTAAAGTTTGCCTCTCCATCGTACCCGCCCGCGCCGCACCATGCCGCTCCCTCAAGCCCGCTTTGAATCGTCCCAGCTCACCATTGGCGAGTTGGCGCAGCGTGCGCAACTGGGCGCGGAAACGCTGCGTTACTACGAACGTCTGGGACTGCTGGCTCCAACGCAGCGCACCGCCAGCGGCTACCGGCTGTACGCGCCGCAGGCCATCGAGCGGCTCGACTTCATCCGTCGGGCGCAGGCACTGGGGTTTTCGCTGGCGCAGATCGGCGAGCTTCTGGCGCTGCACGCCCGGCCCGAGGCCGATATGGGCGCGGTGCGCACCCTCGTCGCGCAACGACTGGCCGAGATCGACGCCAAGATGGACGATCTGCAGCGCATGAAAAAAGGTCTGCAGACCCTGCTCGACGCCTGCCCCGGCCACGGCCCCACGGCGCAGTGCCCCATCCTCGGCGCCTTACGCAATGGAGAGCCGACATGAAGGCGCCTGCCTCTACCGCACCAGACCTGACCGCCTGCCCGGTGGATCTACCCGTGACGCCAGAGCCATCCGGCAAGGCCCCGGCCGCGGGCCAGACCCTGCGGCTCGATGTGGGCGGCATGACCTGCGCCTCATGCAGCGCTCGGGTGGAACGCGCCCTGCGCAAGCTGCCCGGCGTACAAGCCGCCAGCGTCAACCTCGCCACCACGCAGGCCGAGGTGAGTTACGACCCGCAGACCGCCACGCCGCAAGCCATTGCCGATGCGGTGAGCGCTGCGGGCTACACCCCGATGGTCGCCGAAACCGCGCTCGACGTGGAAGGCATGACCTGCGCCTCCTGCGTCGGCCGGGTGGAGCGCGCGCTGCGCAAGCAGCCCGGCGTGCTGTCGGCCACGGTGAATCTGGCGGTCAACCGCGCGCAGGTGCGTTATCTGCCCGCCATGCTCGACGCCCAGGCGCTGGCGCAGGCCGTGGTGGATGCGGGCTACGGCGCCCGTCCAGTGCAAGAGGGCGATGCCGCCGCCGAAGACGCCAGCGCGGCCGCCCACGCCCGGAATCTGGCGCGCATGCGGCGCGGCTTGCTCCTCGCTGCCGCGCTGGCTCTTCCCGTGCTGCTGCTGTCGATGTTGCCCATGCTCTGGCCCGCGCTCGACGCCTCACTGCTGCGCGCCTCGCCCGTTCCGCGTTTTTGGGACTGGGTGCAGTTCGTCCTCACCAGCGCCGTGCTGTTCGGCCCCGGGCGGCGGTTCTTCCGCACCGGCGCCATCGCCTACCGCCATCTCTCGCCCGACATGAATTCGCTGGTCGCCACCGGCACCGGCGCGGCCTGGGCCTACAGCACGCTGGTGCTGCTGGCGCCGCAATGGTTTGCCGCCGAGTCGCGGCATGTGTATTTCGACTCCGCCGCCGTGGTGGTGGCGGTGATTCTGGCGGGCAAGTACCTGGAAGAACTGGCCAAGGGCCGCGCCTCCACCGCCATCCACAAACTGCTCGGGCTGCAGGCCAAACAGGCTACCCGTCTTGACGCACAAGGCGCAGAGCAACAAGTCAACCTCGCCGCGCTTCACATCGGCGACCGCGTGCTGGTGCGCCCCGGTGAGCGCATCCCGGTGGACGGCAGCGTGATCGAAGGCGACAGCCATGTGGACGAATCCATGCTCACCGGCGAGGCCGTGCCGGTGCGCCGCAAGCCGGGCGACCGGGTGGTGGGCGGCACGGTCAACGCCGAAGGCCGGCTGGTGATCGAAGCCACCGCGCTGGGCAAGGACACCGTGCTGTCGCAGATCGTGCGGCTGGTGGAAAGCGCGCAGACCGGCAAGCTGCCGGTGCAGCGCGTGGCCGACCGGGTGGTGGCGGTGTTCACTCCCGTGGTGCTGCTGATCGCCGCCGCCAGCTTCGCCGCGTGGCTGGCGCTCACCGGTGACGTGAGCGCGGCTCTGGTGGCCGCAGTCGCCGTGCTGGTGGTGGCCTGCCCCTGCGCCATGGGCCTGGCCACCCCGGCGGCCATTCTGGTGGGCAGCAGCCGCGCGGCCGAAATGGGCGTGCTGTTCCGCAAGGGCGAAGCGCTGGAAGCGCTGTCCCGCATCGACACCGTGCTGCTCGACAAAACCGGCACCGTGACGCTGGGCAAACCCGCGCTCACCGCGCTGCACAGCACGCTGGATGACACCGCGGCGCTGCGACTCGCCGCCGCGCTGGAAGCCGACTCCGAACACCCGCTGGCCCGCGCCGTGCGCGACGCCGCCGCGCAACGCGGCCTGACCCCGCCCGCCGTGCAGGGCTTCGCCGCCATTCCCGGCTACGGCGTGCGTGCCAGCCTCGACGGTCACACCCTGCTGCTGGGCGCGCGGCGGCTGATGGAGCGCGAAGGCATCTCGCTGAATACCCTGGGCGAGCAGGCCGACGCGCTCGAAGCCCAAGGCCAGACCGCGGTGTTTCTGGCGCAAGATCAGACGTGCATCGCCGTACTGGGTATCTCCGACCCGCTCAAGCCCGAGGCCGTCGCCGTGGTGCAGGCGCTGCGCCAGCGCGGCCTGGCCATTGCCCTGGTCACCGGCGACGCCCGGCGCACCGCGCAGGCCGTGGCCGATGCGCTGGGCATTCAGGACGCCCCCGCCGCCGAGCCGTCTCAAGGCGGGCATCTCCCCCTCCCAACCTCCCCCACGGCGTGGGGGAGGAGTGATCACTCCCTCCCCACCAGTGGGGAGGGCCGGGGTGGGGATGGCCCCCTCGGGGGGCAGCGAGCGCATGCAAGCGTGGGGGTCTCCGTCCATGCCGAAGTGTTGCCGCAAGACAAGGCCCGCGTGGTCGCCGAACTGCAGGCGCAGGGGCGGCGCGTGGCCTTCGTCGGCGAAGGGCTGAACGACGGCCCTGCACTCGCCCAGGCCGATGTGGGCCTGGCGCTGGCCAGCGGCACCGACGTCGCCATCGAAGCCGCCGATGTCAGCCTGACTCGCGGCGATCTCGCCGCGCTGCCCAGCGCCATCGACACCGCCCGCCACACCCTGCGCACCATCCACGGCAATCTGTTCTGGGCGTTTGCCTACAACATCGTGCTCATTCCCCTGGCTGCTGGAATCGCTGCGCCCTGGGGCGTGCACCTGCACCCCATGCTGGCCGGAGTGGCCATGGGCCTGTCGTCGGTCTTCGTGCTGGGCAACAGCCTGCGGCTCAAACGCCTTTCCCCCTGGCAGGCGCCGCAGGTCCATTCATCGGCACAATCAGCCCCACTTTCTGCCTTGATCCACACCCCCTAAAGGAGCTTTGACATGCCCTCCATCGTGTTTTCCGCCCAAGCCTGCTGCGCCTTCGACGACGCCATCACCCGCACCACCGAAGCGCTGAAGGCGCAGGGTTTCGGCATCATCAGCGACATCGACGTGTCGGCCACCCTCAAGGCCAAGCTCGGCGTCGACAGGCCGCCCTATCGCATCCTCGGCGCCTGTGCGCCGGGCTATGCCATGAAGGCGCTCGACTTCGATCCGCACATCGGCGCGCTGCTGCCGTGCAATGTGGTGGTGCGTGAAGACGCGGCCAACCAGCAGATCGTGGTCGACTTCATGAACCCCACCTCGGTGCTCGGCCTGATCGACAAACCCGAAGTGCACGCCATTGCCAAGGAAGTCTGCGAAAAGCTGATGAAGGTACGCGACGCCCTCGCCCAACCCGCCTGATCTCTAGCCACTACAACAGGAGAAAACTCATGAACACCGTGCAACTTCAAGTCACCGGCATGAGCTGTGGCCACTGCGTCGCCGCCGTGACCAAGGCGCTCAAATCCGTCCCCGGCACGCAGGACGCGCAGGTCGATCTGGCCAGCGGCCGCGCCACCGTGCAGGGCAACGCCGCACCCGAAGCGCTGGTCAAGGCGGTGGCCGACGAGGGCTACGGGGTGACGCTCAAGGATTGAATTCGCGCCTCACCGCTTACCGCAGCATCGGCCACAGCGTGGCGAGCAACATCGCCGCCATACTCAAGTTGAACACCTTGACACGCCGTTGTTCGGTCAACAAATGACGCAGCTTGGCGCCGCCCAGCGCCCAGAGGCTGATGGTCGGTAGATTGATCAGACTGAACAGCACCGCCCCCCCCAGCACCAGCGCGAACCCGCCCGAACTCGGCACGTACACGGAAAACACGCTGAGCGCCATCAGCCACAGCTTGGGGTTGACCCACTGGAACGCGATGGCGCCGATGTAGCGCATGGGGCGTGCCGCGCGCGCTGCGGAGCCGTTTGGCGGCGACGCGCTGGCAATGCGCCAGGCCAGATAGAGCATGTAGCCCGCGCCGATCCATTTCATGGCGACTTCGGCCCAGGGCCAAAGGGAAAAGAGTTCCGCCAGCCCCAGACCCACGCTGACCAGCAGAATCAGCACACCGGAGCTGATCCCCAGCAGATGGGGAATCGACGCCCGAAAGCCAAAATTCGCACCAGACGCCAGCAGCATCAAATTGTTCGGCCCCGGCGTGACGGAGGTGACAAAGGCGAACAGCGCCAGGGCAGGAAGGTTGTCGTTCAGCATGGGGGTTTAGCGCAGCGCGAGCGCTGTGTTTTTTGAGGGATGACGCGTTTTCACGAGCGCAGGTCCGTGGGAATCGATCAGAGTCACCGAGCCGAGCGCCACCAGTGATTCCACCAGCACACGACCCGCACCGATGACGTCGTAAGCCTGTCCGGCGAACAAGAACACATCGTCCGGCTGGCCACTTTCGGTAATCCAGACCTGCCCGGACAGAACCCGAAGCTGCGTTCCTGCAGCGCGTTCCAGGCAAAGGAGCATCCCGGGTTCGAGTCGATACATGGTCCTCTCCAGAGCGTGCAAATGATGCCCTCACTGTAGGCATTGCCACGCCAACAAAACAGATGCAGCATGTGGCCATCTGTACCGGCACAATAGAATTTTTCTTGGATCTGTACTGACCGAATCGCTCGCCCTCTGTACGGTGTGGCGCACGTCAATCTCTGCCATCATGCAAAGCATGAACTCCGATCCCGACACCCCGCTCTACCTCACCCTTGCCGAGCGGCTGGCCGGGCTGGCTGCGTCGGGCTCGCTGCGACCGGGTGCGCGACTGCCTTCGGTTCGCGCCTTGTCGGAGCAACAGGGCGTTTCCGTGTCCACCGCGGTGCTGGCTTACCGCACGCTGGAAGACCGCGGCGTGATCGAGGCGCGTCCAAAGTCTGGCTTTTTCGTGCGACGTGCGCGCAACCTGCCGCCTGTGCCCGCCACCACGCGCCCTCCCGCGCGAGCCGTCGCGGTGGAAACCAACGCCATTGCCGACGCCGTACTCGACGCTGCGGGCGACCCGGCCTACACGTCGTTTGGCGCCGCCACCGCCAGCGAAGACCTTTACGCGGTCGAGCGGGTGCGCCGGGCCCTCGCGCGCAGCGCACAACGGCACGCAAGCAGTCTTGGCGTCTATGCCACAGCGCCGGGCATTGCGCCGCTGCGGCAAGCCATTTCGCGCCGCGCACTGGAGCTGGGCTGCAATCTGGATCACCGCAACGTCGTCGTTACCAATGGCTGCATGGAGGCCATCACCCTGTGTCTGCGCGCGGTCACGCAGCCGGGCGATGTCATCGCCATCGAATCGCCGACTTACTTTGGCTTTCTGCGCGCCATGCAGGTCTTGGGTCTGCGCGCGGTGGAAATTCCCATGCAGCCCGGCTTTGGGCTCTCGCTCGAAGCCTTGGAAGTCGCGCTGGACACGCAGCCGATCAAGGCGGTCGTCGCCGTGCCGACGCTCTCCAACCCTCTGGGCACCATCATGCCCGTGGCGAGCAAAAAACGCCTGGCGGAACTACTGGAGCAACGCGGCATTCCCTTGATCGAAGACGTGATCTGCAACGACCTCGCCCCCACCGAGGAAGACCGACGCGCCGTGCGTTCATTCGACCGCAGCGGCAATGTGATGATCTGCGGCTCGTTCGGCAAAACCCTGGCGCCGGGCCTGCGCGGCATCGGCTGGGTGGATGCGGGGCGCTGGAGCGGGCAGGTCGCCAACCTCAAACGCGCCCTCAGCGGCGGCGGCAGCGCCGTGATCGAGTGGGCCGTGGCCGAGCTGCTCGAACAAGGCGGCTACGACCAGAGTCTGCGTCAACTGCGGCGCAGCTTCGCCGACCAGATCCACATCGCCCGCCAGATCATCGCTGCTGCATTCCCGCCGGGTTCGCGGGCGACCGACCCCGCCGGAGGCTTCATCCTCTGGATCGAACTGCCCAAGTCCGTCGATGCGGTCGCGCTCTATCAACGCTGCATCGAACAACGCATCGTCATCGTCCCCGGAACGCTGTTCACCACCTCAACCCGCTACCGCAACTGCCTGCGGCTCAACGTCGGCGGACGCTGGACAGCCGAGCGGGAAGAAGCCTTGCACGCGGTCGGACGCATGGCGACGCAACTGGCCGGATGAATGCCGTTTGTCGGCATGGAATGGCCGCCATATACTTGCGCCATATACCACTCTTCCATCTCATCTTAGTTATCAGGCCATGACCACCACAACCGTCTTCACCAATAACCGCTCGCAGGCCGTACGCCTGCCTGCAGAGTTGCGCTTGCCCGAAGGCGTCAAGCAGGTCAGCGTTCGCGCGCGTGGCAAAGAGCGCATCATTGCGCCGCTTGAATCGAGCTGGGACAGCTTCTTTCATAGCAGCCCCGCAGTCAGTGACGACTTTCTGGAAATTCGCGCCCCTCAGGAGCAGGCCGCACGCGAGTCTCTGTGATGCTGAGGTTTCTGCTCGACACCCACATCGTCATTTACGTCATCAAACGGCGGCCGATGGAAGTGCTTGCTGCCTTCAACGCCAACGCGGCACGCATGGCCATTTCGGTCATCACCCTCGCTGAACTCCTGCATGGCGCGGAAAAAAGTAGTCGGCCCTCAGCCAATCTGGCGGTCGTCGAGGATTTCGTCAGCCGCCTGGAAGTGTTGCCCTACACCGCAAAAGCTGCGCAACATTACGGACAGATCCGTGCCGCGCTTGAACGTGCTGGCGAACCCATCGGGGTCAACGACCTGCATATCGCAGCGCATGCTCGCAGCGAAGGGCTGACGCTGGTGACCAATAACGCAGGCGAATTCCGCCGCGTTCCCGCGCTGCAAATCGAAAACTGGCTACAACCCTGACGTTCCATAAACAGCATGAGCCACGAACCCCGCATCGCCTTACTCATCGACGCCGACAACAGTCCGGCGGACATGATCGACGAAGTGCTCGACGAACTCGCGAAAGAGGGCATCATCAACATCCGCCGTGCCTATGGCAACTGGAAAAGCCCGCACCTCAACGCATGGGCGGCGCTGCTGCACGATTTCGCCATCCAGCCCATCCAGCAGTTCGACTATACGAAGGGCAAGAACGCCACCGACGCGGCCATGATCATCGACGCGATGGACCTGCTTTACACCAAGCAGCTCGACGGTTTCGGCATCGTCTCCAGCGATTCGGACTTCACTCCGCTGGTGATGCGGCTGCGCGCCAACGGCCTCAAGGTCTACGGTTTTGGCGAACAGAAGACCCCCAAGCCTTTTGTCAACGCCTGCTCCAAGTTTCTGTATCTGGAGAATCTCCGTAGACCTGAAGACATGCCTGTTGCCACACCCGCTGAAGTCACGGCCCCCGCCGCTGCGTCTAACGGCAACGGCGCACCCAAAACCGCACCGACCCGTGCCGATGCCAAAACCCTGCGCGGCGACACCCGCCTCGTGAACCTGTTACGCAAGGCCATCGAGGCAGCCGCCGACGATGAAGGCTGGGCGGGCCTGGGCGCCGTTGGTCAGCACATTTCCAAACAGGCGTCTTTCGATAGCCGAAACTACGGATACGCCAAGCTATCAGGGCTGTTTCAAGCCATTGGCCTGTTCGATGTCCGCACCCACGGCAAGGTGCTGCAGGTACGCGACCCGCGAGCTGTTCGCTAAAGGCGAGTCACACCCCCCGCGCCCGGTCGGTGTGGAACTGAGCGACGAAGGCGTCGAAAGCCTCGGCGTCGAGCGCGGCTCGCATGTCGCGCATGAGTTGCAGGTAGTAGTGCAGATTGTGCGTGGTAGCCAGCATGCCGAACAGCATTTCGCCGCAGCGGTCGAGATGGTGCAGATAGGCGCGAGAGAACTGCCGACAGGTGGCGCAGGTGCAGGTGTCGTCGATCGGTCGTTCGTCCTGCTTGAAGCGGGCGTTGCGGATACGCAGATCGCCGAAGCGGGTGAACAGGTGGCCGTTGCGCGCATTGCGTGTGGGCATGACGCAATCGAACAGGTCGATGCCCGCGCTCACGCCATCGACCAGATCTTCCGGCGTGCCCACGCCCATGAGGTAACGCGGCTTGTGGGCGGGCAGGCGGGGTGCGGTGTGGCGCAGCAGGCGCAGCATGTCTTCTTTGGGCTCGCCCACGCTCAGGCCGCCGATGGCGTAACCGGGCAGATCGAGCGCGACGAGGCCGTCTAGCGAAGCGTCGCGCAGCGGCTCGAACATGCCGCCTTGCACGATGCCGAACAGGGCGTTGGGGTTTTCCAGCCGCGCGAATTCGGTCTTGCAGCGCGCGGCCCAGCGCAGCGACAGTTCCATCGATTCGCGCGCCTCTGCTTCGGTCGTGATGTGTTTTTGCCCGGCGCGATCGACGTCGTAAGGCGTGCATTCGTCGAACTGCATGACGATGTCGGAGCCCAGCACGGTCTGGATCTGCATGCTCACCTCGGGGGTGAGGAACAGCTTGTCGCCGTTCACTGGTGAGGCGAAACGCACGCCTTCCTCGCTGATCTTGCGCATCGCCCCCAGGCTCCACACCTGAAAGCCGCCGCTGTCGGTGAGGATGGGCGCGTCCCAGCCGATGAAGCGGTGCAGGCCGCCGAACTGCCGCACCACGTCGAGCCCTGGGCGCAGCCAGAGGTGAAAGGTGTTGCCCAGAATGATCTGCGCACCCGCCGCTTTCAAGCCCTCGGGCGTGATGCCTTTGACGGTGCCGTAAGTCCCCACCGGCATGAACTGCGGGGTGTCGATGACGCCGTGATTGAGGGTGAGCGTGCCGCGGCGGGCCTGGCCTGCGGTGTGGTGAACAGTGAATTGCAGCATGGGCGGTATTGTTTCAGACTTGCCGTGGCGCGCTTCGTCCGATCCGCTAACCTATGCACGCCATGACCGCCTCTTCAACCGCCTACGCCCCCGCCACCCTGAACTGGATGGCGCAGGAGGACGCGCCTGAGCGGCGCGTGTGCCGCCTGCAGGGCGCGTGGAATGCGCAAGGCCTTGCGCGCGAGCCGAACACCCATCTGCCCGCAGGCACGCGGCACGTCACCCTCGACGCCAGCGCCACCACACTCGACACACCCGGCGCGCTGCTGCTGGTGCGCAGCATGGCGCAGTGGCAAAGCGCCGGGGCCACGGTGGACGTCAGCGGCCTGAGCCCGCCGCAGCAGCAGTTGCTTGATCTGGTGCGCCAGCGCGCGCTGGCGTTGCCGTCGGCCGCGCGCCGCCTCGGCCTGCTGGGCGACATCGGCCGCGCCACGCTCATTGCGCTGAACGAACTGCGCGCGCTGCTGGCCTTCGTCGGCGAACTGGTGTGGCGTGGCGCGCCGCTGCTGCTGCAGCCCTGGCGCGTGCGCTGGCGCGAAGTCATTCACGAAATCGACGCGGCGGGGCTGCGCGCCATCGGCATCATCGGCCTGCTGTCTTTTCTCATCGGCATGGTCATGGCATATCAGGCCGGGGCCACGCTGGCGACCTATGGCGCCAACATTCTCATTGTCAATCTGGTGTCCATCATCACCCTGCGCGAACTCGGGCCGCTGCTCACCGCCATTCTGGTAGCCGGGCGCACCGGCTCGTCGTACACCGCGCAGATCGGCACCATGCGCATCACCGAAGAGGTGGATGCATTGCGGGCGCTCGGACTGTCGCCCTTTGAGATGCTGGTGCTGCCCAAGGTCATCGCCCTGGTCATCACCCTGCCGCTGCTGGCGCTATTTGCCGATGTGATGGGGCTGGCGGGCGGCGGTGTCGTGGCCGCGGTCGGCTATGGCGTGCCACTGAGCGAATACGTCGCGCGCATTCCGCAGGTGGTGGGGCTCAAAACCCTGGTGCTCGGCTTGGTGAAAGCGCCGGTTTTCGCCGTGGTCATCGCCCTGGTGGGCTGTATGCAGGGCCTGCGCGTTGCGGGCAGCGCGGCAGCGGTGGGGCGCGCCACCACGGTGAGCGTGGTGCAGGCCATCTTTCTGGTGATCGTGATCGACGCCAGTTTTTCGGTGCTCTACAACCTGCTGCACCTATGAACGCAGCCGATCTGGTCATCGACGCGCAAGGCATCGTCAACCGTTTCGGCGACGTGGTGGTGCACGAGGGCCTGAACCTGGCCGTGCCGCGCGGCGCCATCATGGCCCTGGTGGGCGGCTCGGGCTCGGGCAAGACGGTGCTGGTGCGCAGCCTGCTGTTGCTGCGCGCACCCAGCGGCGGCACGCTCCAGCTGTTCGGCCAGGACGCGCTGGCCGCAAGCGACGCGCAGCGGCAGGCGCTGCGCCAGCGCATCGGCGTGCTGTTCCAGGGCGGCGCGCTATTCACCGGCCTGACCGTGCTGGAAAACGTGCTGCTGCCGCTGCGCGAGCAAGGCCTGGTGGACAAACGCCTGCTGCCCGAACTGGGCATGCTCAAGATCGGTCTGGCCGGGCTGCCCGCCGATGCGGCGCACAAATATCCGGCTGAACTCTCGGGCGGCATGGTCAAGCGCGCCGCGTTGGCCCGCGCGCTGGCGCTCGACCCCGAACTGCTGGTGCTCGACGAGCCGACCTCGGGCCTAGACCCGATCGGCGGCGCTGCGTTCGACCAGCTCATCCGCGAGCTGCGCGACCTGCTGGGGCTGACTATTCTGCAAGTCACGCACGATCTCGACTCCATCTGGCACGGCAGCGACACGGTGGCGTTTCTCGCCCGCAAAAAAATGCTGGCGGTCGGCCCCGCTGCAGAACTGGCGCAGCGCGACGAGCCCGAGCTGGTCGCCTATTTCCGCGGCAGCCGTTCGGCGGCCTATTTGCATGAAATGACGCACGAAACGAATTCACGGGGTTGATCGCATGGAATCGAAAGTCAATTACACCGCCGTCGGCCTGTTCGTGGTGCTGCTGGGCGCGCTGCTCGGCGGCCTGGGCTGGTGGCTGGCCACCGGCGGCAAGCAGACCGCCACCCGGCCCTATCTGATCTACGCCACCGACAACGTCAGCGGCCTGAAAACCGACAGCAATGTGCTCTACCGCGGCGTCACCGTGGGCAAGGTCGCAAGCATCGAGATCGACCCGAAAAACCCGGCCCTCATCCGCATCAAGGTCGAGATCGACAGCGCGGTGCCGGTGCGCAACGACACCGTGGCGCAGCTCAGTCCGCTGGGCGTCACCGGGCTGTCGGCGGTGAACCTGATCGGCGGCGCCTCGTCGACACCACTGCCCACCCCGCCCGGCGAGCCTGACCCGGTCATTCCCTACAAGCCCTCGGTGTTCACCCAGATCGAGGGCGGCATCAACGACGCGGCCATCACCCTGGCGCGCATCAGCCAGCGGGTGGACGCGCTGCTCAGCCCGGCCAATGTGCAGTCGATCAGCGACACGCTGCGCAATCTGCAGACCCTCTCCGCCGCTTTGGCGGCCAATCAGAACAATATCAATCAGATGTTTGCCAACGCCCGCCAGACCAGCGCCAACCTGACGCAAATGAGTGCGCAAGGCAGCGCGCTCATGCAGCAAAGCCAGGCGCTGGTGAAGCGGCTCGATGGCGTGTCGGCCCAGCTAGGCGGCTTGATGCCCCAGATCGGCGCCGCCGCCAACAGCGTTGCCCAGGCCGGCGACACCACCACCGCTTTCACCCAGGCTGGCGTGCAGGCCATGACTCAGCTTCAGACCCGCACCCTGCCCGAAGTGGACGCGCTGGCGCGCAATTTGCAGCAGCTCAGCAGCCAGCTCGGCGCGCTGACCGAAAACCTCAAAGCCAACCCCAGCCAATTGCTGTACGGCCCGGCCTTGCCGCCGCCGGGCCCGGGAGAAAAACCATGACCGTCTCTTTTGTTTTGCGGCTGCGTCGCGCCGCCCTGGCCGCTTTGCTGAGCCTGGCCAGCCTGACCCTGGCCGCCTGCGCTCTGCCCGTCAACCATGCGCCGGTGCAGCAAACCTACCGTCTGACCGCCACTGAGATCCGCACCGCGCCGCTGCCGCAAGCCACGGTGATTCAACTTCTGCCAGTCCGTGCCGCTGCCGGATTTCAGTCGCCCGCCATGATGTACAGCCGCAGCCCCGACACGCTGGAACCCTACCGCGACAGCCGCTGGCTCGCCCCGCCGGCCCAGCTCGTGGGCGAAGCCATCGCCCGCACCCTGAGCCGCCAGCCCTGGGTTAGCGCCGTGCAACAGCAGGCCGTGCTGGTGACCGCGCCGTGGACGCTGCACTGCAAGCTGAACCGGCTGGAGCACGATGTTCATGCGACTCAGGGCACCGTGCACTTGGATCTGGTGTGCGATCTGGCGAACCAGCGCACCAGCCGCATTGCGGCGCATTGGCATTTCGACGGCCGCCAACCCATCGCCGTGAACGATGCCGCGCACTTCGCGCAGGGCGCGCAGACCCTGCTGGATCAGGCGCTCAAAAACATCGTCGAACACACCCGCGCTGCCATCGCAGCAGCGCAGTCCTGACGCAGCCTATACATCAGCACTCTTCGCGTTCGCTCCAGGCCACGGCCTCGAAGTCGCTCAGGCTCAGGTATTGCGGCACATACTCGCCGCGATGCCGCTGCAGATGGCGGAAAAACGCGCGCAGATGATTGCGCGAGCCGCGCTCCAGGTCGTCGTAAACCGCCAGAATTTCCGGCTGACGGGCGCGGCTGCGCGCTTCGACCAGATCAAAAATATCCAGCTCTTCGATCAGCAGCCCAACCTTGATGGCGTCGAGCTCGCTGCGCAGGCCGCGTTCCACCAACTGGTTGTACAAGCTCTGAAAGTCGGGCGTGCGAAACTCGCCCACCGCCAAACCCTGCGCCGGGTCGGGCAGGTCGTAATGCGTCAGCAGGGCGGCGATGGCGTCCATATGCGCCTGCTCGGCGCCGCTGATATTGACCAAAGGCCGCAGCGCCCAACGCTCGCCGAGTTGCAGATAGACATCGCGGGCGATTTTCTCTTCTTCGCGCATGTGCAGCAGGTCATGCTCTTCCTCGGCGCTGAGCGCCTGCGCGGTGTGCGACTGAATGCGCTGGCGAATGGCCGCCATATGCTCGGTGCGGTGTTGGTGCCGGTCCTGCATGAACCGGGGGGAGAGGATTTGTTCCATGATGGCGTCCCGTCTGAAATGGTTTTTCATTCTGGGCGCATGACGCCAGCATGGGTTTGAGTCAGCGCAAATCCTGACGGGTCAGCCACATGGCATCTCCGTAGCTGAAAAACCGGTAGCGCTGGGCTATGGCATGGGCGTAGGCCGCGCGGATAGTGTCCATGCCGGCAAAGGCGGACACCAGCATCAGCAAGGTGGACTTGGGCAGATGAAAATTGGTCAGCAGCGCGTCCACCACGCGAAAGCGATATCCCGGCGTGACGAAGAGCGCGGTGTCGCGGGCGCCTGGCAGCACGGCGCCGTCTGGGGCCCCGGCGGCTTCCGCCGCCAACGCGGCCGATTCGAGCGCACGCATGGCCGTCGTGCCCACCGCAACCACCCGCGGGGCGGCGTGCGTCTGGCCTGCCACGCGCGCCTCGGCCTGCCGGGCCCGCACCTCGGCAATCGCCTGCGCGGTCGCCTCGGGCACGGTGTACCACTCGCTGTGCATTTGGTGCTGCCGCAGATCGTTCACCCGCACCGGCTGAAACGTGCCCGCCCCCACGTGCAGGGTGACGGCTGCGCGCTGCGCGCCCATCGCGTCGATTGCCGCCAGGATGGCCTCGTCGAAGTGCAGCCCCGCCGTGGGCGCCGCCACCGAGCCGGGGTGCTGCGCATACACCGTCTGATAGCGCTGCACATCGTCGCTGCCCGGCGCGTGGGTGATGTAGGGCGGCAAGGGCACCGCACCATACTGCTGCAACAAGGCCAGAGGCTCGGCTGGAAACTCCAGTTCAAACAAGCCGCCATCCGGCCCGGCCCGACCCACGGTCGTCACGGCGAAAAGCGGCGCCGATGCGTGCGGCTCGTCGCCAGTCGCGGCATCGGGTCGAGCCGCGCCCAGCCACAACACCTGGCCCGGCTTGGGCGATTTGCTCGCCCGCACATGCGCCCAGACCCGGTTGTCCGCCCGCACCCGCTCCACCAGCACTTCCACCGCACCGCCCAAAGCGGCACCGGCCTCCCCCGCCGCCTTGAAGCCCCACAACCGCGCCGGAATCACCCGGGTGTCGTTGAACACCACCAGATCGCCTGCGCGCAGCAGACCGGGCAAGTCGCGAAACCCACGGTCGATCAGCGTCGGCGGACTGCCCGCATCGAGCAGACGACTGTCGCTGCGCCGCGCCGGCGGATGCTGGGCGATCAGTTCGGGCGGCAGATGAAAGTCGAAATCGTCTGCGGTGAGGCCGGGCGACATCGCGCCCGACTCGACCGCGGAGCCACGGGGAAGGGAAACAGTCATCAGTGGGAATTAGTTTGAAGCCAGGTTGAAGCCAGGTTGAGGCCAAGTAGCCGGTTGCGCCCGCCGACTCGCCGCGCGCCGGGCGGTTCAAGCGCGTACGCGCCGCAGCAGGTTGAGCAGCCCGGAAGGCAGCATGATCTTAAACAAGGTGCGCAGCGTTTGCCCCCTGAAGGTGTGATAGACAAAGACGCTGCTGGCCAGCAGACCGAAAGCCGCCTCGGGCTGAAGCTCGGCCAGCACGTCGGCCGCGCTGAGGCTGAGCGCACCCAGGTGACGCAGCGAACGGCGATCACGGCGCTGGCCGGGTTGGCTGTCGCGCGCATAGATTTTCTTGGCTACCGCAAGTGAATCCAGCGCCGTGCGTGGGCTGGAGGAAATCTGGGTGGGGCTGCGGCGGTAATCGAGCAAGGGAATGTCGAGATGCGCCACGGGCCCGGCTCGAGCCACGCGCACGAACCATTCCCACTCGCAGACGATCTTGATCTCGGGATCGAACATTCCGGCGCGCTGCAGTGCGTCCCGGCGGAACATCACCGTGGGGGGATGGATGAAATTGCCTTGCACCAGTTCGTCGTAAACCACTCCCCAGTAAACCGCGATAGAGGCTTGGCCGTTCTGCCGCGCGGTCTCCTCCGGTAGCAAGGCAAAAGTTTCTGCCTGCGGATACCGCGCCCTCAGGCCGCCCCGTTGCGGGCTACAGCGGGAGTAATAGACGCCGCAGTAGGAGGCGGGCGCCAGGGGCCCGGTTTGGTCGAAGGCGCTGAAATCGGAACTGCAGAGCAGGATGTCGGGGTGCGACTGTAGGTAGCGCAGTTCAATCGCGATGCGATCAGGACGGCACAAATCGTCGGCATCGAGCAGCGCGATGAAGTCGCCCCGAGCCGCCTGCACGCTCGCATTCCTCGCCGCGCCTATGCCCGCATTGGTCTGCCGGATCGTCCGCACCCGCCCTGCATAAGCCTCCAGAACTTCCGCCGTGCCATCGGTGGATCCATCGTCCACGACCACGATGTCGAGATTTCGGTGCGTCTGGGCGAACAGGCTGTCGAGGGTTTGTGCAAGGGTGTTGCGGGCGTTGTACGCCGGGATGACCACGGAAACCAAGGCTTCCGGGTCGGTAGTCCCTGACCTGCTCGAATCGGCGTTCATGGGCTCGGTTACTCGACTACGGGGTGTGCGGTGAGCTTCGTTTCCGCAACGACCATGTCCTCGGCAGGTGCTGCCGAAGCGCGGTTTGCAGCAAGCCTGGCCTTGACGCGGTAAAGCCAGCGAATCAAGCCTGGGCGATGAACCCGCAAGCCGAGTGTCTCGCGGGTTTGTTGAAAGTAGTGCCGCTTGTGGTCGTAGTCGCCTTTGAGCATGTCGAAGCGCGTGCAACGTTCCCCGATCGCCGCTTCGATGACATAACCCATGAGTACTTCGCCTGGACTGAGCGCAAGATGCTGAGGATCGAATCCAGCCTGAAAGTAGTAGAGCGTTGCGCCGTTGCGAAAACCGTAGAACATGGCAATGGTCTGACCACTCATCTCCAACCCGTACAGGCGCAACCGGCCTTGCGCCAGCAGGGCATGCATGAGGGCGCGATGGAATTCAAGGTACTGCGGCGAGGTGAAACTAAGTTCTTCGGTACGCCCTTGCCAGCGCAGCCGATGCAACTCGGCGAGCCGCTCAAACGCCCAATCGATTTGCGCGTCTTGGTTGACCTGAAAAAAACGCGCTTCTGGCTGCGCTTCAAATTTTCGGCGCTTCCGACCTAAAACTTCACGTCGATTACGGCTGAGTCCTTTGCGATAACGCTCCCAGTCCGGCGGCAAATCGCCGTAGATGATGCGGTTCACCGGCGTGCGCTCGATCGAGCCTGAAATCTGTGTGCTTTGCTGCGTCCAGCAAGCCACCAAGGCCGAATCGGCGGGCAGATCGACGAGATCGAGCAACTGCCAACCGGACACGTTGTTCAGCACATGATCGACGAACGCTCTGGCAACGGCCTGTTCGTGGGCGGGATCGAACAACATGCCCAGATCGTCGGGCGCGGTATCGCCTCCGGAGCCGATGGGCCTGAGCTTACGCACGCGCAGGATCTTGAAGGCGCGATGCGTTTCCAGATACAGCGGAAAAATGCCCACGGCCTGACCGCCAGACCGCGCCACCAGAATCTGCAGTTGCCGCCCCGCCCCATATTGCGACCACCACAGACGCTGCCAATCCCAACTGAGAAACAGACTGTTTCGCGGGGTCAGCCCCTCGATGGCGCGCCACTCGGGCTCCAGGGCGTCGAAGGCCGGCGTCGTGGTGATAAGTTCAATTTGCATGGATCCGGCGTGGCACGAAGCGGGGCGGCAATGCGCGAATTCAAGTCTCTCAGGCCCAAGGCCGGTGCATGCGCCAGGCCAGAAGGGGAAGATGCGATGTCACAGGAATGCGCGGAATTGCGATTGGATCGACCGCGGCCGACACCATGCCCTCTTCAGTCGTCACGGCCGCGCGGTAGATCGACCGGGCGACCTTCCGCACTCGCTCATCTGTCGAACCGTTGGGGTAGCAAAACAAATCGACCCTTCGGCCCAGCTCTGTCTCGAGTCGCTCACGGCTGTCCTGCAACTCGTGCTGGATTTCATCTTCCGTCAGCGTGGGCAGGATGGGGTGGGTCATGGTGTGCGAACCTATCGTCAGGCAGCCGCGGTCGCAGGCGCGCACCTCATCCCAGCTCATCATGTCGTAAGCCTCGTGCTCTGCAGGGATGGGCACGAAGCGCGGCGTGCAATCGCGCAGAACGTCCTGCGCATGTTGTCTTTGCGGCAGGGACAGAGTTTTCATCCAGGCAATGAAGCCTTCGAGGTGATGCGCAGGCGAATTCAAGGTCTGCGCACACTCCATCAGCCCTTCATTTGATAAACGCTTCAACCGGGCGCGCGCCTCGTGGTTCCACATCCACTGCCTGGCATCCACCAGGCCAGGACAGACAAAAATCGTGGCCGGTATCTCAAGTTGCTCGAGGATGGGGCGGGCGATGCGGTACTGATTGCACAGCCCGTCGTCGAAGGTGATGGCGAGCTGGCTGCGGCCGGCCCCAGCGGGCGCGGGCACACCGTCCAGAATCTCTCGAACCATGAGATCGAGCGGCACGATGGCATAGCGCTGCTTCAACCACGCCAGCATGCGGTGGAAATCTCCCGGAGGCATCGTGCTTCCACCCACGCCGTGCAGCATGAGGATGCGGCGCACAGGATGGCGATGCGCTAGCCAGTGCGACACCCCACTGCCGAGCGCCACCGCTAAAGCGGAGGTGCGCGCGTAGCTTTTGAGTGCGCTTGGAGCCGCGGGAGGGGAATCAGCCATGCGATTCTGGAAAGTTGCTGTACAGATTGTCTTAAGCCCAAAAAAGGCTCGAAATCGTTAAAACCACTATACAAATAATTACGACTGTGAAGAAACCCGCCCCCCTGAATGAATGGCGGGATAAGTACGCCCTTCACCAAGGCTAGGTCGTACGTACGAAAGAACGGCACAAACACGGGAACAGTGAGCCATCATTTCATACAACACCCGATAAAAACAGGAAATAAGTCACCAACTTGCGTCTTGAAGTTGAACCCTGCTGAACCTTCAACCATTTGAACGGCGTCGCATCAAGGCGCCAATCCGGCCTTTGCCTAGTTTTACTCAATCAATCGAATTAGAACTTTTAATTGTTCTTTTCAATTATTGCGGCCTAAGCTGCAACGGTCGCATCAAGCACCTTGAAGCGATGACAACCTCAAGGAGTCAACCATGTCGAACGATTTGAAATGTCCGGTGGCGCACAGCGCCCACACCAAGACTGTCGCTGGGGCGATGGGCAACGCCAATTGGTGGCCCAACCAGCTCAACCTCAAAATGCTGCACCAGCACGCGCCAGCGTCCAATCCGATGGGCGAGGCGTTCAACTACGCCGAAGAGTTCAAGACCCTCGATCTCGACGCCGTGATCCAAGACCTCAAGGCGCTGATGACCGACTCGCAGGACTGGTGGCCTGCGGACTACGGGCACTACGGCCCGCTGTTCATCCGCATGGCTTGGCACGGCGCGGGCACATACCGCATTGGCGACGGGCGCGGCGGCGCGGGCAGCGGCTATCAGCGGTTCGCGCCGCTCAATAGTTGGCCTGACAACGTCAATCTCGACAAGGCGCGGCGTCTGCTGTGGCCGATCAAGCAGAAGTACGGTCGCAAGCTGTCTTGGGCCGATCTGTACATTCTCGCGGGCAATGCGGCCCTCGAATCGATGGGTTTCAAAACCTTTGGTTTCGGTGGCGGACGCGTCGATGTGTACGAGCCGGAGGAAGACACCTATTGGGGTTCGGAGAACACCTGGCTGGGCGATACGCGCCACGGCACGCAACAGACCGAACTCGAAAACCCGCTCGCCGCGGTGCAAATGGGGCTGATTTACGTCAACCCGGAAGGGCCGGGCGGCAAGCCCGATCCGCTGGCTTCGGCGCAGATGGTGCGTGAAACCTTCGCGCGCATGGCCATGAACGACGAAGAGACCGTGGCGCTCACCGCGGGCGGTCACACTTTCGGCAAATGCCACGGCGCCGGGCCTGCCACGCATGTCGGGCCAGCGCCCGAGGCAGCCCCGGTTGAGGAAATGGGACTGGGCTGGATCAGCAGCTACAAGAGCGGTAAGGGCGGCGACCAGATCGGCAGCGGACTGGAGGGCTCCTGGACGCCCACGCCGACGCAGTGGGACATGAGCTACTTCGAAGTACTGTTCGGCAATGAATGGGAAAACGTCAAGAGCCCGGCGGGTGCGCATCAATGGGTGCCCAAGCAGAACACCGACAAGAACATGGCCCCCTCAGCGGCGGATGCGTCGAAGAAGGTGCCCATCCTCATGACCGATGCCGACATGGCCATGCGCGTCGATCCGATCTACGAAAAGATCTCGCGCCGCTTCATGGCCAACCCGGACGAGTTCGCCGACGCTTTCGCCCGCGCCTGGTTCAAGCTCACGCACCGCGACATGGGGCCGCGCAGTCGCTACCTCGGCAAGCTCGTGCCCAAGGAAGAGCTGATCTGGCAAGACCCGGTGCCTGCGGTCGATCATCCGCTGATCGACGCGGCAGACATTGCGGCGCTCAAGGCCAAATTGCTCGCCTCCGGCCTGTCCATCCCCCAACTGGTCGGCACCGCCTGGGCCTCGGCCTCCACCTTCCGCGGCAGCGACAAGCGCGGCGGCGCCAACGGCGCGCGCATTCGCCTCGCACCGCAGAAAGACTGGGAAGCCAACCAGCCTGCCGAGTTGGCCAAGGTGCTGTCCAAGTTCGAAGCCCTCCAGAAAGAGTTCAACGCGCAGGCCGCGGGCGGCAAAAAAGTGTCGCTGGCCGACCTGATCGTGCTGGGCGGTTGCGCCGGGGTGGAAGCGGCGGCGAAGAAGGGCGGGGTCGACGTCGAGGTGCCGTTCTCACCCGGCCGCACCGACGCCACGCAGGAACAAACCGATGCGGCGTCATTCGCCGTGCTCGAACCCAAGGCCGACGGCTTCCGCAACTACACCCGCAAGGGCTATGCCGGTTATGCCGCTGAATTGCTGGTCGACCGGGCGCAGTTGATGAACCTGAGCGCGCCCGAGATGACGGTGCTGATCGGCGGCATGCGCGCGCTGAACACCAACGTCGGAGAGTCGCACCACGGCCTGTTCACCCAGCGACCGGAAACCCTGAGCAACGACTTTTTCGTCAATCTGCTCGACATGGGCACGAAGTGGGAGCGCACCGCAACCGAAGGCGTGATGGAGGGCCGCGACCGCAAGACCGGGGCGCTGAAGTGGACGGCCACCACGGTCGATCTCATGTTCGGCTCAAACGCCCAGCTTCGCGCCATTGCCGAGGTGTATGCCGGCAGCGATGCGCAGCACAAGTTCGCGCACGACTTCGCCGCAGCCTTTGGCAAGGTGATGAATCTGGATCGATTCGACCTGGCCTGAACCTTGAGGAAGCCGGTCGAGGCGCGAGCCGAGACCGGCTTGGCTGGACTTCGCCGGGAAGGTTTTTATCCCGGCTTTTTTGTGCGCGCGCGCAAACCCGCCTCTGCGTCGCGCCAGTTAGCCCGCCGCACAAATGCCGCTCTTTCAACCTAGATTTTCCATGGGGACACGGGTTGATGGCGCGGCGGGTTGGGGATCCCCCTCCCGACCTCCCCCACGGCGTGGGGGAGGTGAAATCACTCCCTCCCCACTTGTGGGGAGGGTTGGGGTGGGGTGGATTTGGCCCTGCGTGACAAGCCCATAGCCATCGCTATGGGCGCGAAGCGCGGGGGCGAAGACGCCCTGGATTCTCAAACTCGCGCCCGCCAGCGCCCGCGTAGGGGCGAAGCCCCGCCTGATGGAAGATCTGGGTTCAAGGTGAGTAAACTGCGCAGCCCGCTGCATCGCGTGCAGCACTGCGGCAACCTCACTTTTGTTCATGATGTCCCCTCTACACGGCACGCTCGGCATTGATTTCGGCACCTCCAATTCGGCGGTGTCTTGGGCGGAGCCACACGGACTGTCGCGTCTGATTCCGTTGGAGGGCGAAGCGCTGGCCATGCCCACGGCCGTGTTCTTCAACGCGGAAGACCACCGCACGCACTTCGGGCGCGACGCCGTGCGGCAATACCTCAGCGGCTCGGAAGGACGGCTGATGCGTTCGCTCAAAAGCCTGCTGGGCAGCCCGCTGCTGCTGGAGAAGACGGAAGTCAACCACCAGCAGGTCAGCTTTCAGGACATCGTGGCGACCTTCCTTGCCGAATTGCGCCAGCGTGCGGCGCAGGCGCTGGGCCGCGCGCCCACGCGGGTGGTCATGGGCCGACCGGTGTACTTTGTCGACGACAACCCGCAGCGCGACGCGCAAGCGCAGCGCTCGCTGCACGAGGCCGCCCTGGCGGTGGGGTTCGAGCAGGTGACGTTTCAACTAGAGCCCATCGCAGCGGCGCTCGACTACGAGCGCCGTCTGTCGCGCGAGAGTCTGGTGCTGGTGGCCGATGTGGGCGGCGGCACCTCCGACTTCACCGTGGTGCGACTGGGCCCGCAGCGCAGTGCGCAAGCCGACCGCAGCGCCGACGTGCTCGCCACCTCCGGAGTGCACATCGGCGGGACCGATTTCGACCACAAGCTCAGTCTGGAGCGGGCCATGCCCCTGCTGGGCTACCGCCACCTGGGGCCGCAGCAGCGCGAGGTGCCCAGCCGCGTGTTTTTCGATCTCTCGACCTGGCACCTGATCCAGTGGCTGTATCTGCCGCGCGCGCTGAGTCAGGCGCAGGCGCTGCGCGAAGACTATGCCGAGCCCCGCTTGCACGAGCGGCTGATGACGGTGCTGCGCCACCGCGAGGGGCACCGGCTGGCGCATGAGGTCGAGCAGGCCAAGATCCGCTGCTCGCAGGACGATGCCGATACGGCCATCATGCTGTCGTTCATCGAGAAGGGGCTGCAGGCCTCGCTCACCCCCGCCGATCTACGCGATCATCTGGCGGATTTGCTGTCGCGTACCGTAGCCTGCGCCCGCGACTGTGTGCAGCGCGCGGGCCTGGGCGACGGCGCACTCGATGCGATCTACCTCACCGGTGGGTCGAGCGCGCTGCGCCCGTTTCAGCGCGCACTGCAGGCCGAGTTCGACGGCGTGGAGCTGGTGGTCGGCGACCTGTTCGGCGGCGTGGCCTCGGGTCTGGCGTACAGCCGCGGTTGATTCGTTGCGCAACCGGCGCGCCTGTGCGCGGTTCCGCCGGTAAAAAGGCGGGTGCGTAGGACATTGCGAAAAACAGGCTGCGCTGTGACATTTTCCCGAGACGCCTGCCGCCGAGTTCAGGAACAATGTTTACATTTCCCTCATGAGAAAACGCCGGTCCGCCCCAAGTTTTCTCATCCCCCTCGGAGGCCTGAAGCGAACGCGGCAGGTCTGGGGGCGCTCTCAGCCACCTGATTTTTGCCGTTGCGCACATGACCCCCTGGCCTCGCCGTAGTCTTGAGCCCCGTTCTGCCGCCAGCGGCAGCGAGTCGGCACGCCTGACCGGCGAAGCCACGCCACCCATCGGGCGGCTCGGCCTGTTTCTGCGCAGACAGGACGAGCACGCCTATGTGCATGATCTCTGGCCCGATATCGCCGCGCGGTTGCGCCTGCTCGGGCTGTTGGGCGGTCTGGTGTGTTTGCTCGGCAGCATCGTCGACTGGACCCAGCTGCACGATAGCCCCCCGTTCTTCTGGCTGCTGGCCGTGCGGCTGGCCGTGTTGGCGCTGGGCCTGTATCTCTGGCGCGTGGCGCGGCCCGGCGCTGTCGCGCGTCCGGCGCAATTGCGCACGGCGCTGATTCTGTTTGAACTCGGGGCCATCGTCGCCTTGCGTCTGGTCAATTTGGGCTATGGCGAGTTCTCACCCTATCAGGGACTGACCGGCCTGCTCATAGTGGCGTCGGCTTATGCCTTCGTGCCCATGCTCAGCCCGGTCAACTTCTGGCTGTTGCCGCTGGGCACCGCCAGCCTGTTCATTCAGGCCTACGGGTGGCATCACGCCTCGTGGCGCGACCTGAGCGCGCTGCTGGTCATCGCGCTGTATGTGCACATTCTGGGGTGGATGACTGCCGCCCACAACGCCCGCTCCGGCCGCCTGCTCTGGCTCGAGCGCCAGCGGCTGGAAAAAGAAATGCGGGAGCGCCGCACCGCCGAGAGCAATCTGCGCCATCTGTTCGAGGTCTGCCCGGTGCCGCTGGTCCTGAGCCAGCAAGACAACGGCTCGGTGTTGCGATTCAACCGCGCTGCGCAAGCCTTGCTCGACCCGGAACGGCGCCACACTGAACCGGGCTCTGCCTATGCCTCGAATTTTTACGCAGACGCGCGTGCTCGCAACGCCGTGACCGATGCGCTGAAAGCACGCGGCGAAGCGGGCCCTGTGGATGTGCGCATGCTCACCTCCAGCGGCAATCACATCCACGTCATGCTGGCCGCCAGCAGCCTGCGCTACGACAACAAGGCCGCGGTGCTCACCAGTCTGGTGGAAATCACCGACCGCAAGCAGCGCGAGCAGGCGCTCACCCGCATGACCCAGACCGACGCGCTGACCGGGCTCTACAACCGCCGCGGCTTTTTTGAGCGCGCCAATGCCTTGCTGCAATCCGCCCGCGACCAGGCGCCCAGTCTGCTGTTGATCGACGCCGACCACTTCAAGCGCGTCAACGACACGCACGGTCACGCCGTGGGCGATACCGTGCTGGTGCAGCTGGCCAATCGCATGAACGCCGCGCTGCGCGATGGCGACGTGATCGGGCGGATCGGCGGCGAGGAGTTCGCCGTCTTTCTGCCCGCCACTAGCCTGGAAAACGCGTATGAACTGGCTGATCGCATCCGCCTGTCGGTGTCGCGACATGCGCTGCGCATCCAGGGGCTGCGGGTGCCGATGACGCTGAGTATCGGCGTCACCGTTCTGCAGCCTGGCGAGAGCACTCTGGAAGCCGCGCTGGGCCGTGCCGATACGGCCATGTACCAGGCCAAACAAAACGGCCGCAACCGGGTGGAGCTGGCGGCGGCTTCGTTTTTGTAGGCATCCGGCGCTGCTGCGCGCCCGAGGGGCGACCCGGCGTTTGCTCATGCGCTGATGCAAGCCTGAGGGATTGAGCGGCAAGACGCGCGATCGAGGCTGGTTTGAAGCAGCGCCATTCGCCGCCTTGACGGCAAAACACCGGCGTCCCTTATGCGTGCAGACCCAACACACTTCCTTCTATGCTGGGCGCTGGGCGATTTTTCGAGGGAATGCATCATGGAGAGCAAGCAGAGGAAGGCGGCGTTACTGACGGTGTTCGCGCTGGTTCTGGCGCTGGTGTGGTGGCGCCCGCTGCAAGCCACGGCGCAACGGTCTGTCGAGTCGGGACTGCAGCGCGCGCTGGTGACGTTTGCTTCGGCGCGGGCGCTCAACGGCGTGCTCAGCGTGGCCAAGAGTGCGTCGGTGAGTTTTCAGATCGGCGCGGGCGCTTCGGTGCAGCCGGGCGCGGCACTTGACCCGCTGGACGATCTAGTGGAGCAGTTTTCCACCGTCATGCTGGTGGCGACTTTGTCGTTTGCCATGCAGCAAGTGCTGATCTCGGTGTTCAGCGCCTGGCCGCTGGCGGTGGTGCTCTCCGCCTTGTTTCTGGCCTGGGCTGTGCTGGTGCTGAGAGAGCGCCGCGCACCGCCCTGGCTGGCGCGGCTGTCGGTTGGCCTGTTGGTGCTCAGCCTGAGCGTGCCCGCCGCCTCGCTGGCCAGCGAGCTGACCTATTCGCTGCTGATGGCGCGCGACTACGCCGCCGCTCAGCAGCAGGTCAGCCTGTCCACCCCCGCAGCCTCTGAAGCGCAGACGGCGGCGCAGGCCGACGGCGGGGCCTTGGACAAGCTCAGACAACTGTGGTCGCAGACGCAAGACATTGGCCAGCAGGTACAGGCGCTGCAGGCCAAGGCGAGCGGTATCGTGTCGCATCTCATCACCCTGGCGGCCGTCTTTCTGATACAGACCGTGGTGCTGCCCCTGCTGTTTTTCTGGGGGATGATGCGGCTTTACCGGCTGCTGCTGGGAAGAACATGGCCGAGCCGGGCGCCCGCCGTAAGATGATCTGCCCCTGATTGATTTCTCCTGCAAGGAAAACCCATGGCCTCCTCCAAACCCGCGTTTCAATGGGACGATGCGCTGCAGCTCGACGCCCAGCTCAGCGCCGACGAACGGGCGGTGCGCGACGCCGCGCAGGCGTATTGCCAAGACCAGCTCACGCCGCGTGTGCTCAGCGCCTTCCGCCATGAAACCACCGACCCGACGATCTTCCGCGAAATGGGAGCGCTCGGCCTGCTCGGCCCGACGATTCCCGAGGCCTATGGCGGCGCGGGGTTGAACTATGTGGGTTACGGGCTGATCGCGCGCGAGGTCGAGCGGGTCGATTCGGGCTATCGCTCGATGATGAGTGTGCAGAGCTCGCTGGTCATGTTGCCGATCTTCGCCTTCGGCTCCGAAGCGATGAAGCAGAAGTATCTGCCCAAGCTGGCCCGCGGCGAATGGATCGGCTGCTTCGGGCTGACCGAACCCGATCACGGCTCCGACCCCGGTGGCATGAGCACGCGCGCCCGTGCCGTGCCCGGCGGCTATGCGCTCACTGGCAACAAGATGTGGATCAGCAATAGCCCGATCGCCGATGTGTTCGTGGTCTGGGCCAAGGACGACGCGGGCGAGATTCGCGGCTTCGTGCTCGACAAGGGGGCAAAGGGGCTGAGCGCACCGGCCCTACACGGCAAGGTCGGCCTGCGTACCTCGATCACCGGCGAGATCGTGATGGACCAGGTGTTCTGCCCCGAAGAAAACGCCTTTGCGCAGGTGCGCGGACTCAAAGGCCCGTTCACCTGCCTGAACAGCGCGCGCTACGGCATCGCCTGGGGCGCGATGGGCGCGGCGGAAGACTGCTACGCCCGTGCGCGGCAGTATGTGCTCGACCGCCGACAGTTCGGGCGACCGCTGGCGGCCAATCAGCTCGTGCAGAAAAAGCTGGCCGACATGGCGACCGACATCAGCCTGGGGTTGCAGGGCGTGCTGCGCCTGGGGCGCATGAAGGACGAAGGCACGGCGGCGCCCGAAGTCACCTCGCTGCTCAAGCGCAACAACTGCGGCAAGGCGCTCGACATCGCCCGCACCGCGCGCGACATGCTCGGCGGCAATGGCATTTCAGACGAGTTCGGCGTGGCCCGCCATCTGGTGAATCTCGAAGTGGTCAACACCTACGAGGGCACGCACGACATCCACGCCCTCATTCTCGGCCGGGCGATCACGGGCATCGCGGCGTTCTGAGTCTCACGCCACCGTCCGCGACGCGGCGCATTCCCGCTCAGGCGGCGACAAACTCCCAAGCATCCATGCTGAGGTTGCCGTAGTGCACGCCCCCGGCATGATGACGCGGCGTGGCGCCTTCGCCAGCGGCGCCCAGCGCCCAGAACAGCGGCAGCAGATGCTCGTCAGTGGGATGCGCGCGTGCCGCATGCGGCGCTCTGCGGCGGTAGTCGAGCAGCGCCGGGGTGTCGCCGCGGTCGATCATGCCGCGCATCCATTCGACGAAAGCCTGTACGTAGGCGGCCGGTGGATCGTCGGTGCGGGCGGACGGCTGAAACTCGTGCAGATTGTGCGTCAGGCTGCCAGTGCCGAACAGCAAGACGCCTTGCTCGGTCAGCGGCGCCAGCGCCGCGCCCAGGCGGTAGGCGCCCGCCGCGTCGAGCGGCCAGGGCATGGCCAGCGGCATCACCGGAATATCCGCCTGCGGAAGCATCAGGCGCAGCGGTGACCAGACGCCGTGATCGAGCCCGCGCTGCGGGTCCTCGTGCACGCCCCAGCCGGCTTCGCGCAACAGTGCTTCTATCCGCGCAGCCCACTGCGGCGCACCGGGCGCGGGGTATTGCAGGGCATAGAGCGCGCGGTCGAAACCGCCGAAGTCGTGCAGGGTCGCGGGCCGCGTGCTGGTACCCAGAATGGGCTGCCTCGCCATCCAGTGCGGAGAAAAGGCGAGGATGATCTCGGGCCGCGGCAAAGCCTGCCCGAGCGCCTGGAGCATCGGCCCGGCGCTGCCCGGCTCCAGCGGCAGCATGGGCGAGCCGTGAGAGACAAACAACGTGGGCATGCGCTGATCGGGCATGTTCAGCTCCTCTCAAGGAAACGCCGGGCCGCCCCAAGTTTCCTTGTCCACCTCGCAGCTTGCAAGCTGCTCGGATTCGGCTCCGTCCAAGCTGCCGCAGGGCAGCTTGGAGCCGCGGGCCTCATCCCCCGCGGGGGGCGGGCTGGGCGCAGACCGGCCCTGGGGGCACTCATGATGGGGTGCGCACGCCTTCGATCTCCACGCGCACTTTCACTTCATGGCTCAGGCCGGCGGGGAAAGCGGTCATGCCGTAGTCCATGCGGTTGATCGTGGTGGTGGCGACGAAGCCGCTGAGATAACCGCCCCAGGGTTTGGGCAGATAGGCCACATCGCCCGCGCCTTCCAGCGTCACCTCGAAGGTCGCCGGGTGGGTCACGCCGCGCAGGGTGAGGTTGCCGTAGAGCTTGCCATGAGTCTTGTTCTGCGGCACATAGCGCGTGCCGACGAAGCGGATGTCGGGGTGCGCAGCGGCATCGAAAAACGGCGCGGCCAGCAGATCGGTATCGCGTTGCGGCAAAAAGGTGTCCAGACTCTGCGCGGGAATGACAATGTCGGCCTTGTCTTTGGCGGGGTTCGCAGGGTCGAAGGTGTAGCTGCCGGTCACCCGTTTGAACACCCCGGTGAAGCGCCCGACACCCGCGTGGCCGATGGTGAACTGCACCCCGGAATGATCGGGATCGACGCGGTAACTCCCCGCCGGATCGGCATGCTTGTGAACATAGGCCTGCGGCGCCGTGGTGTCGGCGGCCCAGGCCGGAGCGGCGCAGAGCGCCATGGCCACGGCGGTTGAAAGCGCGGGGGCCAGAAGTGAGCGGGAGCTTGAACGCAACATGGTGAAGTCCTTTCAGAGAGAGTGTGGTGTGCGGTAAGTCAGTTGTGTCAGTTGTTATTGCGGAGAAACGACCAGATGCACCTGCACCGCAATGGCGGCGGCCACCACGCTGGTGTCCGCCCACGAGCCGGTGCCCAGGCCGAAGGCGGTGCGGTCGAGCGTGAAGGCGGCGTCCATGATCAGGTCTTTGCCGTCGGGGTGGGTGCTCACCTGCACGCGCAGCGGCTGGCTGTGGCCCTTCACGCTGAAGGTGCCGCTAACCCAGTAGCGTCCCGGTCCATCGGGGGTGAATTGGCTGGAGACGAAACGGGTCTGCGGATCGGCTTTGGCCGCCAGCCAGTCGGCCCCGGCGAGCAGGGCGTTGGTCTGGGCGCTGCCCGCGTCCACGCTGGCCGACTGCACCGCAACCTCGACGTGCGACTTGGCAAGGTCGCCCGGCATGAAGTCGATCTGCGCAGTCACGGCTTTGAAATGACCTTTCATCGGCACGCCCATCTGGGTGGCGCTGAAGCTCACGCTCGACTCAGGCAAAGCGTGGGTGTAGGCCGCAGCGGGAACGGGCTGCGCCCAGGCTGCAGCGCAGATCGACAGCAGGGCGCCGCCGCACAGCGTTTTGATCGAGAGAGGCGACATGGTTGATTTCCCTTTCCAAAAGAGCGCACGCGGAATGGCGAGTCTTGAGCCCATCAGCGGCGCTGGCGTGGCAACGAACGCGGCAACAGACGCGGCAGCATGCGCAGCAGCACGCCGTCGTGATCGATGAACTGGTGCTTGAGAGCCGCCGCCATATGCACGGCAACCAAGGCAACCAGGGTGTAGTTCAGCGTGGCGTGCACCAGTTCGAGCAGATGCGCCATCGCCGGGTTGGCGGGCAGCAGATTGGGCAGCTTCCACACGCCCCACCACACCACGTGCACACCAGCCGCCGAACTCAGCGCCCAGCCGCTGAGCGGTATGCAAAGCATCAGTAGATAGAGTAGTTCGTGCATCAGGGCCGCAGTCGCCTGCTGCCAGGGCGGAATATCGCCGGGCAGCGGCGGCGGGCGATGCGTGAGCCGCCAACCGATGCGCAGCACCACCAACAGCAGCACGGTGATACCGAACCATTTGTGCCACGAATACAACTCGATTTTGCGCACCGAAAGCGGCAGCCCGTGCATATAAAGCCCCAGCGGAAAGAGGCCAAAAATCAACAGGGCAATCAGCCAGTGCAGCAACTGCGCGGGCAGGGTGTAGCGGGCCACTTCGGCAGCCGGGGTGGAGCTCATGTCGCACCCTCTTGAGTACCCGCATGAGCGCCCGCCTGCTCCAGCGCCTGCCGCAAACTGTGCAAGGCCTGCTGCGAGGCGGCCAGCTCGGCAGCGCTTAGCTTTGAGAACGCCTGCGCCAGATGCGCCCCATGCGCAGGAAACACTTGCTCGAACACCTTCTGCCCCCGCGTCGTCAGCCGCACGATCTGCCCACGACCATCGCTCGGGTCGGGCAGACGCTGCACCATGCCCTTGGCCAGCAGGCGATCGACCACGCCGGTCAGCGTGCCCTTGGTAATCAGGGTCTTGTCGCCCAACTGCTTGGGGTTCATGCCCTCGGTGTTGCCCAGCGTGGCCACCACGTCGAATTGCGCCGGGGTCAGCCCGAGGCTTTGCACATGCGCGGCGGAGTAACGCTCGAACGCCTGATAGGTGCGCACGAGTTCGCGCAACAAGGGCAAAAAGGGGGGCGGGGAAGTCACGGCGCAACCAGGGAAAAGAACATGCTGCGCATCTTAGTTCTGATTAGAACTATCTCTGCGCGCAGGGTCATTGCGGTTCCGCGCCACCGGCACGCGCATCGCAGCCTGAAGTTCACGCTTCGAGGCCGCCCCTCCTACCATGTCGTCATGAACGGCGCCGTTATTTCTTCGCCCCCGCCCGGTATCGCCTGCGACGTGCTGGTCGTCGGTGGCGGCATCAACGGGGCGGGCATTGCACGCGATCTGGCCGGGCGCGGCCTCAAGGTGGTGCTGTGCGAACGCGACGACCTTGCGGCGCACACGTCCTCGGCCTCCACCAAGCTGATTCACGGCGGCCTGCGCTATCTGGAGTATTACGAGTTCGGCCTGGTGCGCAAGGCTTTGCAGGAGCGTGAAGTGCTGCTGCGCAGCGCGCCGCATCTGATGTGGCCGCTGCGCTTTGTCATGCCGCACGCACCGGCCATGCGTCCGGCCTGGATGATTCGCGCCGGGCTGTTCCTCTACGACCATCTGGCGCGGCGCGAGTGGCTGCCGGGCTCAAGCAGCATCGATCTGAGCACCCATGCCGCAGGCGCCCCGCTGAAAGCCGAATACACCCGCGCCTTCATGTATTCCGACGGCTGGGTGGACGACGCCCGGCTGGTCACGCTGTGCGCGGTGGACGCGGCGGAACATGGCGCCACCGTGCTGACCCGCACCGCCTGCACATCCGCCACGCGCCACGGCACGGGCTGGCAAGCCACTCTGCGCGATGCCGCGGGTGGCGAGCAGCGGGTGAGCGCCCGCGCCCTGGTCAACGCGGCAGGCCCGTGGGCCGAACAACTGCTCAAGCGCACGCTGCACAACGCCGACGGGCAGCCGCCGCGCGAGCGCCGCTCGCTGCGGCTGGTGCGCGGCAGCCACATCGTCGTGCCGCGCCTGTTCGATCATCCGCACGCCTACATCTTTCAGGCGGGCGATGGCCGCATCGTGTTCGCCATTCCTTACGAGTGCGACTTCACCCTGATCGGCACGACCGATGTCGAAGTGTCCGACCCCGACAGCGCCGAGACTTGCAGCGAGGCCGAAGCCGCCTACCTCTGTGCCGAAGTCAACCGCTACTTCCGCACCGAGTTGCGGCCCGAGCAGACCGTCTGGCGCTACGCCGGCGTGCGCCCCCTGCTCGAAGATCACGCCGGCGATGCCAAGGCCGCGACCCGCGACTACAAGCTCGAACTCGACCGCGACGGCGCGCCGCTGCTCACCGTATGGGGCGGCAAGATCACCACCTTCCGCAAGCTCGCCGAACAGGCCGCCGACCAGCTCTGCGCCGCCCTCGGCGAAGCACGCCCGGCGTGGACGCACGACGCCTTTCTTCCCGGTGGCGATCTGTCGGGCTGGATCGGCCCCGCGCAGCGCCCCGACACCGACTTCGCCCGTTTTGTTCAAACCGTGCAGCAACGCTATCCGTGGCTGCCGCCCGACCTAGCGCAGCGTCTGGCCCGCGCCTACGGCAGCCGCATCGACCGCGTGCTGCAAACCACAGGTGGGCAAAGCGCGGCACGCCTGCAAGACCTCGGCGCCGAGATCGCCCCCGGTTTGTTCGAGACCGAGCTGCGTTATTTGCGCGACACCGAATGGGCCGCCAGCGCCGACGATGTGCTTTGGCGCCGCAGCAAACTCGGTTTGCACCTGCTCGCCGATCACCCGGCCTCCTCCCAGTCTCACGCCGTATCCGACTGGTTCGCCAGCCGCTGATTACGCGCTGCGCCGTCGCGCGGGCAAATACCCGGCTGGGTATAGGGGCAACACGTCTCGTTACCCCTTGCGCTTGATCTAAGTCAGACAATTTCTTCGACTTTCAGAAATTCCTGAAACTTCGATCAAACCACTTATGCAACTCCCGGAACTCACCCAGCGCTTCGTGCTGCACTTTGGCGAAATGGGCAGCCGCTGGGGCATCAACCGCACCGTCGGCCAGATTTATGCCCTGCTGTTCGTCAGCGAGCGCCCACTCAATGCCGACGAAATCGCCGCCGCGCTCGATTTTTCGCGCTCCAACGTCAGCATGGGGCTCAAGGAGCTGGGTGCCTGGAATCTGGTGCGCATGCAGCACCTGCCCGGTGACCGGCGCGATTATTTCTCTGCGCCAGAAGATGTGTGGGCCATTTTTCGCACCCTGGCCGAAGAACGCCGCAAGCGCGAAATCGACCCCACCCTGTCCATGCTGCGCGACGCCCTTCTGTCTCAGCCCGAGGGCGCTTCCGAGCAATACGCGCAGCAGCGCATGCGCGAAATGCACGATCTCATCGAACTGGCCACGCAGTGGTTCGACGATATTCAGCGCATGCCCAGCGAAGACGTGCGCCAGCTCATGCAACTGGGCGGCGCGGTGCAAAAGCTCATCGCCCTCAAAAGCCGCGTCAAGCAGGTGGCTACGCGCCGACGGGGCGACAAAGCCGCCGCGCTGCAAGTGGTGGAGAACTGAGATGTGCACCGCCTTCTGCTGGACTTTGCGCATTGACCTGCCGCCGCCGCAGGGCGTCACCCTGCTTTAACGCGTCCCGCTTATCGTTGGCTCAACCTGCCGCCCTGCGCGGCAAGGCACGCCAACCGACATCCCACCGCTTCAGGAGTGCATCATGGATTGGCTTCAAAACCCTGAGTTCCTCGCTCGGGCGCAGTTTGGCTTCATTGCGATGTTCCACATCATGTGGCCGCCGCTCACCATCGGGCTGGCGCTGGTGCTGTTCGGCATGGAAGCCGCGTGGGTGAAGACCAAAAACGTCTTCTACTTTCACCAGGTCAAGTTCTGGACCAAGCTGTTCCTGATCAACTTCGGCGTCGGCGTCATCAGCGGCATTCCGATGGAGTTTTCCTTCGGCACCAACTGGGGGCCGTTCTCCACCTCGGCCGGCGACTTCATGGGCAACATTCTCGGTTTCGAGACGGCGATGGCCTTCATGCTCGAAGCCGGTTTTCTCGGCATCATGCTGTTCGGCTGGGGCCGCGTCGGCTCCAAGATGCACCTGTTCGCCACCGGCATGGTGGCCTTTGGCAGCACCTTGTCGGCCTTCTGGATCATGGTGGCCAATTCGTGGATGCAAACGCCCGCCGGGGTGAAGCTGGTGGACGGCAAGTTCGCCATCACCAACTGGTATGACGCGGTGTTCAACCCCGATCTGCCCTATGGCTTCGGCCACATGTTCACCGCCGCGATCGAGCTCAGCCTGGTCGTCATGGCCGGGGTGAGCGCGTATTACCTGCTCAAAAAACGCCATGTCGATTTCTTCCGTCCGGCGTTCAAGTGGGCGGTGATCTCGTTGTTCATCGTCGCACCGCTGCAGATTTTTATTGGCGATTCTGCGGGGAGCTCGCTGGCCGAGACTCAACCTGCCAAGCTCGCAGCCATCGAGGCGCACTGGCATACCAACAAGCCCGGCGAGGGCGCACCGTGGGCGCTGCTGGCTATTCCTAACCAGAAAGAGCAGAAAAACGACTGGGCGCTGGAAATTCCCGATGGTCTGAGCATGATCGTGACCAAAACGATGACGGGCAAAGTCGTCGGCCTGGATCACTTCAAGCCACAAGACCAGCCGCCGGTGTGGATTCCGTTCTATGGCTTCCGCGTCATGGTGGCCGCCGGGGTGTTTGTCGCCTTCATGGCCTTCTGGACGCTGTGGATGCTGTGGCGCAAACGTGAGCGCATGACTGCGGCGCGTATCAGCGAAAACAAATGGCTGCTGCGTGGCTGGCTGCTCGCGGTACCCGCCATCTACGCCGCGGTTGAAGCCGGCTGGATGACCCGCGAAGTGGGCCGCCAGCCGTGGATCGTCTACGGCATGATGCGCACTAGCCAGGGCGTGAGCAACCTGCCGGCCGACACCGTGCTGTGGTCACTCGCCATGTACATGCTGTTCTACGGCGTGATCGGCGTCACCGCCTTCGTCTTTGCTGCACGCATGATCCGCAAAGGCCCGAGCTTCGAAGACCCGCCCGGCGCACCCGGCCAGGGTGGTAAGCCGGAACACGCTGCTGCGCCCAAGCACGTCCCCTTCACCCCGCCTGTCGCACCGATTGCGCCCGCCTCGGTCAGCGCCAAGCTCGCGGTGAAAGGAGGGCAGTGAGATGGACTTCGGCAACCCGCAGGAACTGCATCACGTTCTGGCCACCGTTTGGTTCCTCATCATCGGCCTGTTCATGGTGTTTTATGTGGTGCTCGACGGTTTCGACCTCGGCGTGGGGGTGCTCTCGCTGTTCGTCGGCGAGCGCCGCCGAAAGGTGATGATGGCCAGCCTGGGCAGCATCTGGGACGCCAACGAGACCTGGCTGGTGGTCATCGGCGGCACGCTGTTCGGCGCCTTTCCGCTGGCCTACGGCACCGTGCTGCATGGGCTCTACATTCCGATCATCCTCATGCTGCTGGGCTTCATGCTGCGCGGCGTGTCGTTCGAGTTTCATGAACTCTCCGAGCGCAAAGCCTTCTGGGGCGCCATGTTCGGCCTTGGCAGCCTGCTGGCCACCATCGCCCAGGGGTTCGCGCTCGGTGGCTTGCTCAATGGCGTGAAGGTGGTGAACGGCGTGTACGTGGGCAGCGTGTGGGAATGGCTCTCGCCCTTCAGCGTCATCGTGGTGCTGGGCGTGGTGGCCGGTTACGCCATGCTGGGTTCGACCTACCTCATCATCAAGACCAAAGACGACATTCAGGCCGGGTGCTACCAGCGCGGCCAGCTGCTCGCCTGGATCATGCTCGCCGTCGGCGCGGTGGTCACAGTCTGGACGCCGCTGCAATTTCCGCAGATCTTCGCCCGCTGGCTCACCACCCCGAACATCTACTTCTTCGCCGTGCTGCCCGCGCTGGCCTTACTCAGCTTCGTCATGCTGCTGCGCGCCCTCAAGCGGCAGGCCGAAGTGGCGCCGTTTGTCTGGACCATGCTGATCTTCCTGTTCTCTTTCGCCGGACTGGCCGCCACTTGGTATCCGTACATCGTGCCCGGCTCGCTCACCATCGACCAGGCCGCCTCAGACAGCGGCACCCTGGTATTCATGCTCATCGGCATCGGCATGCTCATCCCGGTGATGATTACCTACAACGTCTACCAATACATCGTCTTCCGCGGAAAAATCGACCCGGACGCGGAGCACGCGTATTGATATAGAACTGGGGCCTGCTCTTTTCTCACTGGCCACCGACCCAGTCGGCGGGCCCAACTTAGGTGGCTGAGCACCGCTGCCTGTTCGCTGCCTGTTATATGAACAAAAGCGCAAACAAAAAACCCGCACAAAGCGGGTTTTTTGTTTGCAGCAAAGCGCGAAAAAGTATCAGCGCTTGGAGAACTGCTTGGCGCGACGGGCGCCGCGCAGGCCCACTTTTTTCCGCTCCACTTCGCGGGCGTCGCGGGTGACGAAGCCTGCCTTGGAGAGCGCGGGTTTGAGGGTGGCCTCGTAGTCGATCAGCGCGCGGGTGATGCCGTGGCGCACCGCACCGGCCTGGCCGGTTTCGCCGCCGCCGTGGACGTTGATCTTGATGTCGAAGCTCTCGACGTTCTCGGTGAGAACGAGGGGTTGCTTGACGATCATGATGGAGGTCTGACGGCCGAAATACTGCTCGACGTCTTTCCCATTGACCGTGATTTTGCCGGTGCCCTTCTTGATGAAGACGCGGGCCACGGAGCTTTTGCGACGGCCTGTGCCGTAATTCCAGTTTCCGATCATCGCCTGTCCTTAGATGTCGAGAGTCTTGGGCTGTTGGGCGCTGTGCGGATGCTCTGCACCCCCATAGACCTTGAGCTTCTTGATCATGGCGTAACCGAGCGGGCCTTTGGGCAGCATGCCCTTGACTGCCAGTTCCAGCGCACGGCCGGGGTGACGCGCCTGCATATCCTTGAATTTGGTGGCGTAGATGCCGCCGGGATAGCCGGTGTGACGGTAGTAGGTCTTGTCGTTGGCTTTGTTGCCGGTCACACGAATTTTGGAGGTGTTGACGACAATGATGAAATCACCGGTATCGACGTGCGGGGTGTAGATGGGTTTGTGTTTGCCACGCAGACGGAGGGCCACTTCGCTGGCGACCCGACCGAGAACCTTGTTCTCTGCGTCAATCACGAACCACTCATGCACGACTTCGGCCGGTTTGGCGCTGAAGGTTTTCATGGTTGTTCCTATGAACGATGTTTGAGCGAGATATGAATGAGCCCACCAGTGATGTGCGGCAGCGGGCCTCAATGTCGAGATGTTCTTCAAAGTTGAGACGCTCTGCCCCGCGCCCGCCGGCATGGGTTTTCTGGCCCCCGCTCGAAGCCAAACGTGTCATTATAGACAGGTGAGCGGGTTTGTCACTGGCAAGTGCTTGATTTTCAGGCGCGTTGTGGCGGCAAGGGCGCGGCAATGTCCCTGTTCCTTGTGTTTGCAGGGGCAGCGCCTAAACTATGTGACCTATGCTGCATTGCAGCAATCTTGCTTCTATTCGATATGACTCAGCCTCCCGAGACCGCTCCCTTACAAGCCACAGACAGCGCGTCGGCCGTCCCGCCCCGCGCTCGGCGTCTGTCCGCGCCGATCATCCCGATTCGCCCGATCGGGCCAGAACATCGCGAGCAGTTGCTGCGGCATTTTCTGGCGCTGGGGCCGGATGATCGCTATCTGCGCTTTGGCTACGCCGCGAGCGACGAGCGCGTGCGCCTTTACGTCGATTCCATCCGCTTTGAATCGGACGAGATTTTTGGCGTGTTCAACCGCAAGCTGGAGTTGCTGGCGGTGGCGCATATCGCCATCGAACCTGGGCAGACGGAGCGGGCGGAGTTTGGCGTCTCGGTGCTGCCCAAAGGCCGCGGGCTGGGCATCGGCACGCGCTTGTTTGCACGCGCGGCGGTGGACGCGCGCAACCGCGGGCTGCGGGTGCTGTATATGCAGTGCCTGAGCAGCAATGCCGCGATGCTCAAAATCGCGCGCCGGGCCGGCATGAAAGTGCATAACGAGGGCGGCGAAACCGAGGCGTATCTAGAGTTGCCGGAAGACAACTACCAGAGCCACTTCAATGCGCTGATGGAAAACCAGACCGGCCAGATCGACTACTGGGTGAAGGCGGCGATGCGCCAATGGCGTTGTTTCTGGCTGTTTGGTCGCTGCACCGACACGGCCTGAACCGACCTTACGGCAGCCAGCGGGCGACGGCCAGGGTGCGCCAGCCGTTGAACTGCTGCCACACGGCCATGGTGCTCCCCACCGCATCGACGGCCAGCGCGGGAAAACTGGCCTCTACCGTAGCGCTCGGGTCGGACAAGGTCTGCGGCGCCTGCCAGCGATGCTCGGCTGGGTTGTAGCGCGCGGTCTGCACCTGCATTCCGCTGGGCCCGTCTTGATACCAGGCGCAACGCACATTGCCCGCCTCATCGGTCACCAACACCGGGTTGCCCGCGCTGCGCAGCGCGGGGTCGTCGATCTGCTGCGGCGGCGACCAGCGAGCCGAGGCGGCATCCGCGCCAGCATCGCGCCGGGCGGCGAGTATGGCGTATCGCACCGGGCCGCCCTGCGCCGACTTGGCCTGTTCCCACACCAGCGTGAGATCGCCCGCGGCATCGGCGGTGAGCGCGGGCGAAAGCGCCGGGCCGGTGAAGGCCGTGCTGTGCTGAATCTGCGGCGCAGTCCAGCGAAACGCAGCGCCGCTGCCCTCGGGCAGAAGCTGGCTGACGGCAATGCGCTGCATCGCATCCCGGCCCTGCACCCATGCGGCGACGATGGCCTCTTGCGGTGTAGCCGTGAGCGCAGGGCTTGTGGCGGCGATGCCCTCTGCGCTGAGACGCCGTGGCGCACCCCACGACTGGCCGGAAGGCTGCAACGCCGCGGCAAACACCGCCTCGCGCCCGGAAGTCCCCTGCTGCCAGGCGGCCACCACCCGCCCTTGCGGCGTGGCGGCAATCACCGGGTTATAGGCATTGGCAGGGCCGCGATCAATGGGCTGCGCGGGCAGCCAGCGCAGCGTCGCCTGTTGCCAATGAGCCGCATAAATGGCGGTGTGGCGGCCGTTGGGCTGCTGCCAGACCACGGTGACATTACCCGCGGCGTCGGCGGCGAGTTGCGGATTGGTGGCGTTGCCGGGCAGCGCGGGTTGATCGAGCCGCTGCGGGGCCTGCCACGCGCCGCCATCGCTGCGCGCCGCAAATACGGCGTTGCGACCGTCTACTGCCTGAAACCACACGACGGTGAGGCGCCCCTGGCGATCCGCCGTGATAGCGGGAATACTCGATGCCCCAGCTTGCGGCCCTTGCAGATCGATGGCTTGCGGGCGGCTCCAGGCCTGCGTGTCCGGGTTGAAGCGCGTGGCCAGAATGGCGCGGCGGCCCGCATCGTCCTGAAACCACACCGCGACAAAGCCACCGTCGGCCGTTGCCGCCACCTGCGTACCGCTGACGGGCAGATCGACTTTGTGCGCGGTGTGGCTGTCGTCGATCTGCACGGGCGCACTCCATGCGCTGCAAGCGGTGGTGAAGCGGCTGCGCACGCGCTCTGGCGCGTTCAGCAAGAGGGTGTAGGTGGTGCAGCCAACCAAGGGCACGGTGGGCTCGAACACTGCGCGGTCGCCCGAGGTGCGCACCTGGCCGCGAACCGCAGCCCCGTCCGGGGCGAGCAGCAGCAAGCGGTCTGCCGTGATGGCGGCCGCCTGCGCCGGGGCGGCAAAGCGAAGCCCGGGCGTCACCGTGCGGGCCACATCGCTGGCGCCGGAGGCTGGCAAGGGCTCGGGTGCGCTTTGCGCGTTCGCCGTACCCGCAACGGCGCACAGCGCCACAATGACCGCAAACCTCTTGACCCAGCGCCTGCGCATCACAGCCTCCCCATGAACTTCATCAGCCAGCGGGTACGCGGCCCGTAGGGCGGCGCGGCCAGGCCGACGCCAGAGAACCGCGTCTGAAAAAGTACGGGCTTGAGTTTGCTGAAAGTATCGAATCCCCAGCGGCCGTGATAGCTGCCCATGCCGGACGCCCCAACGCCGCCAAAGGGCAACTCGTCTTGCGCAAAGTGCAGCAAGGTATCGTTGACCGTCACGCCGCCAGCATGGGTGTGCAGCAGGGCATCGGCGGTGCGCTGGCGGTCATGGTCGAACCAGTACAGCGCCAGCGGGCGCGGCCGGCTGCGTAGATGGGCCAGCGCCTGCGCCAGATCGTCATAGGCCACCACGGGCAGCAGCGGGCCGAAGATTTCTTCGTTCATCAAGCGCACCGAGGCCGGGGCGTCGCACACCAGCGCGGGCGCGAGGCGGTGGCGCAGATCGTCGGCCTGCACGCCGTCGAACAGGGCATGCACCTGCGCCCCAGCGGCGCGGGCTTCGCCCAGCAGACCGAGCAGACGGCTGTATTGGCGATGGTCGATGATGCTGGTGTAGTCGGGGCTGCGCAGGCCGTCGGGATAGAGTTTTTGCGCCGCGGCGCGGCAGGCGGCAACCCAGTCAGACTGCTGCGCGCGCGGCACGAGCACATAGTCGGGCGCGATACAGGTCTGCCCGGCGTTGAGCAGCTTGCCGTAGAGGATGCGCTGGGCCGCGTGCGCCAGGTCGTAACCCGGCGTGATGACGGCGGGCGATTTGCCGCCGAGTTCCAGCGTGACGGGAGTGAGGTTGGCCGCAGCCGCCGCCATGACACGCTTGCCCACCCCGGTGGAGCCGGTGAACAGCAGGTGGTCGAACGGCAAGGCGCTGAAAGCGGCGCCGATTTCTGCATCGCCCTGCACCACCGCCACTTCGTCAGGCGCAAAGGTTTGCCCGGCCCGCTGCGCGAACACCGCGCTGAACGTGGGCGTGAACTCGGAGAGCTTGACCATCGCCCGGTTGCCCGCAGCCAGCGCCGCCGTCAGCGGCGCCACGGCCAGCACCAGCGGATAGTTCCAAGGCGCAATGACGCCCACCACGCCCAGCGGTTGGGGCAGTACCCGCGCCCGGGCGGGGAAAAACCAGGGTGAAACGGGGGCGGCGCGCGGACGCATCCAGCGTTTGCCGTGCTTGAGCGCATCGGCGATGCCCGTCAGGCTGGGCACGAGTTCGAGCATGCCGGTTTCGGGCGGCGGGCGGCCGCCGAAATCGGCATCGATGGCCTCGGCGAACTCGGCCGCATGAGTGCGCAGCAAGGCCTGCAGTCGTCGCAGGCGGTCGCGTCGCAGCGTCCAGTCGGGATAGGGCGCGGCGTCGAACGCAGCCCGCAGCACGCTGAAAGTCTGCTGGAGTGAAGCGGCGAAATCAGGGGCGCGATCCATGGCTTTGGCGGCAAACTGAATATTCAGCGACGCATGGTAAGCCGGTCGCCGTCAATATGAAGAACCGGTTTGCCATGCCCCGCCCGACAAAACCCCTTCGCTGAATCGGGTATCAAAAAACAACTCAGGCAGTATTTGCCTAAGCAATAAACTGCACGGCATGAATTCTTCCGCCCCCACTCCCACCCACGCAGCCGCGCCGCGTTTCTATGACGGTTCGGAGTATGCCAAGGACAACTCGGTCGGCTTTCTGATGAAAGTCGCGCTGGCAGTGCTGGTGCGCAATCTGGAGCATCAACTGCAGGCGCTCGACCTCACCGGCTCCCAATGGCATCCGCTGCTGCATGTGCACCAAGGCTGCGACACCGTGGCCGCCTGCGCCCGCGAAATGCAGACCGACGCCGGCGCCATGACCCGCATGCTCGACCGCCTGGAAGCCAAGGGCCTGTTGGTGCGCGAGCGCAGTTGCAGCGACCGCCGCGTGGTCAACCTCTCGCTCACCCCGCGCGGCAGCGAGGTGGCGGCGCAAATTCCGCATGTGCTCTCCGAGGTGCTCAACGAACATCTGCGCGGCTTCAGCCCCAAGGAGTTTGCCCAGTTGCTCGACCTGTTGCGGCGCTTCATCGCCAATGGCGAGGCGCTGGCCGAAGCCAACAAGGCCGCCCCCGGCCCGCAACTGGTGGTGCAGGAACGCGACCCCGAAGAAAACAACGACAACAACCCCTCCTGACCCGTTCTCATCATGCTCAACAGACCTTTCGTTCGATCCGCCACGCTGGCCGCGCCGCTGCTGGCCGCCCTGCTGCTGGCGGGCTGCGCCAGCACCGAAGGCATCGCGCCCACGGCCCAGCTCACTCGTCCGCAGCAACTCGGCTTGCAGCCGGTGCAGACCGCCTTTCCCAAGACCGACTGGTGGGCCGACTTTCACGATCCTGAACTCGACCGCCTGATCGCTACCGCCCTGGCCGACAACCCCAGCCTGCAAGTCGCCCAGGCGCGGCTCGAACAGGCCCGTGCGCAGGTGCAGGGCGCGGGCAGCGCGCTCAAGCCCAAGCTGGGCGCCGCGGTGAGCTCCACTCGCCAGCAGTTCAGCAACAACTACATCTACGGCCCCTACGGCAGCAACTGGTATTACGACAATTCGGCGCTGCTGCAAGGCAGCTGGGAGTTGGACTTTTTCGGCAAAAACCGGCAAACGCTGCAAGCCGCCATCGGCGAAGCCCACGCCGCCGCGGCGCAGGAGCAGGCCGCGCGGGTGCTGCTCGCCGCCAACGTAGCCAGCGCTTATGTGAACCTTGCGCGACTGATCGCCATCCAGAACGTGCTGCAGCAAACCCTGCAGCAGCGCGAGCACATGCTCAAACTGGTGCAGGACCGCGTGCGCGCCGGTCTGGAAACCACGGTGCAGGAGAAGCAGGCGCTGGCCGAAGTGCCGCAGATCCGTCTGCAGATCGACCAGACTGCGGTGCAGATCACGCAGGCGCGCAATCTGCTGGCCGCGCTCACCGGCCAGGGCCCGCAGGCCACGGCCACGCTCGCCCCGCAGCTCTCCGCCCTGCCGACCCTGAACCTGCCCGACACGCTGCCCGCCTCGCTGATCGGCCGCCGCGCCGACATCGTCGCTGCGCGCTGGCAGGTGGAAGCCGCGCTGCACGGCGTGAAGGCGGCCCGCGCAGCGTTTTACCCCGACGTCAACCTCACGGCGTTCGCCGGGTTCTCTGCGCTGGGCTTCAGCCAATGGCTGACCGGCGGCAGCCAGACCCTGGGCGTCGGCCCCGCACTCACCCTGCCGATCTTCGAGGGCGGCGCGCTGCGCGCCCAGCTTCGCGGCAAATCGGCGCAGGCGGACGCCGCCATCGCGCAATACAACGGCACGCTGGTGGACGCAGTGCATGAGGTCGCCGACGCCATCGCGGCGCGGCAATCCATCGGTCAGCAGATCGCGCAACAGCAGCAAGCGCTCGATGCCGCGCAGGACGCGCTGCGCCTGGTCGATCAGCGCTACAAGGCCGGGCTGTCGAACTACCTCACCGTGCTCACGGTTCAGTCGAGTGTGCTCAAGCTGCAGCAGGCCGGGGTGGACTTGAAAGCGCAGGCGCTGGCCGACGACGTGGCGCTGATTCGCGCCCTGGGCGGGGGCTACAACGCGCCGAAGATGCCCGAGCAGGTTCCTGCGAAATCCTCCTGACCCACGCTTTGACTTCTCCTTCTAAAAACGAATCGAATCCCAACGGAGTGCATCCATGAGTACCCCAGACAGCAACAAAACAGAAGGCGCGGCCCAGCCCGCCAAAAATGGCAACGGAAACGACAACGGAAATGGCAACGGCAAGGCCGCCAAGCGGCGGCGGCTGATGCTGCTGGCCATCGGCTTTTTCGTCATCGTCGGCGCCGTCTATGGCGGCTATCACTATTGGGAATCCCTGCGCTACGCCTACACCGATGACGCCTATGTGCAGGGCAATCTGGTGCAGGTCACGCCGCAGGTGGGCGGCACGGTGACCGCCATCGACGCCGACGATACCCAACTGGTCAAGTCCGGCCAGCCGTTGGTGCAGCTCGATGGCGCCGACACCCATGTGGCGCTGCAACAGGCCGAGGCCCTGCTGGCGCAGGCGGTGCGTCAGGTGCGGGTGAGCTTTGCCAACAACGGCACCCTGGCTGCCCAGGTTGCCGTGCGGCAGACCGATGTCAGCGTCGCGCAGGCCAATGTAGCCAAGGCGCAGGATGCGCTGCGCCGCCGCCAGGAGCTGGCGGGTACCGGCGCGGTGGGCGCTGAGGAACTGCGGCAGGCACAGATTGCCTTGCAATCCGCCCAAGCCGCGTTGACCACCGCGCAGGCCGGGGTGAAAGCCGCGCAGGAGCAACTCGCCGCCAGCGAAGCGCTGACCGCGGGCACGGTCATCGCCAACAACCCCTCGGTCAAGCTGGCCGCGGCCAAGCTGCGCGAGGCCTATCTGGCGTATGAACGCACCACCATTCCGGCGCCGGTCAGCGGCGTGGTGGCGCGGCGCACGGTGCAGCTCGGCCAGCGCGTGGCGCCCGGCCAGCCGCTGATGTGGGTAGTGCCGTTGAACGATGTGTGGATCGACGCCAATCTGAAGGAAACCCAGCTGCGCGACGTGCGCATCGGCCAGAAGGCCACAGTGACTGCCGACACCTATGGCGGCAGCTTCACCTACACCGGCCATGTGGTCGGACTGTCGGCGGGCACGGGTGCGGCGTTCTCGCTGTTGCCCGCGCAGAACGCCACGGGCAACTGGATCAAGGTGGTGCAGCGCCTGCCGGTGCGCGTGGCGCTCGATCCCAAGCAAGTCGCCAGCCACCCGCTACGCGTGGGCATGTCCACCGAAGTGACCATCGACATCAGCGACCACAAAGGCCCGCTGGTCATGGACGAGCCGCCCACCAAGCCCGCAGCCCGCACCGACGTTTACGCCGCCGACTGGCAGAAGGCCGACGCCCTGGTGAACGCCATCATCGCCGCCAACGCAGGTAGCAAGCGCTAAAGAGGCCAACATGAAACAGCCCCCTCGCTCGCTTTGCTCGCTGCCCCCCACGGGGGGTGTCAGCTCCTTCGGAACGGCCGTGCGGAGCAAGATGAAACGACCCCCTCGCTCGCTTTGCTCGCTGCCCCCCACGGGGGGTGTCAGCTCCTTCGGAACGGCCGTGCGGAGCTGACATGGCCACTACGCAAGAAATTGAAGAAAGCGCGGCCGGCGCCTTGCCGAGTGCGGCACCCGCCAAAACCACGCCGACGCACATGACGCCCTTGACCGGCAGCGCGCTGGTGCTGGGCACCATCGCCCTGTCGCTGGCGACCTTCATGAACGTGCTCGACACCTCGATTGCCAACGTGTCGATTCCCGCCATCGCGGGCGACCTGGGGGTGAGTTCGTCGCAAGGCACCTGGGTCATCACCTCGTTCGGGGTGGCCAACGCCATCGCCGTGCCGCTCACCGGCTTCGTCACCCAGCGCTTCGGCGCGGTGAAGGTGTTTCTCACCAGCATTCTGCTGTTCACCCTGTTCTCGTTTTTGTGCGGACAGGCACCGAGCATCGAAATTCTCATCCTGTTCCGCGTGCTGCAGGGCGCCAGCGCCGGGCCGATGATTCCGCTCTCACAAACCCTGCTGCTCTCCAGCTACAAACCCGCGCGCGCCGGCATGGCCATCGCCATGTGGTCGATGACCACGCTAATCGCCCCCATCATGGGCCCGCTGCTCGGCGGCTGGATCACCGACAACATCTCCTGGCCGTGGATTTTCTACATCAACGTACCCGTGGGTCTGCTGGCCGCGGCGGTCACTGCGTCGATCTACCTGCGACGCGAAACGCCCATCCGCAAGCTGCCGATCGACTGGACCGGGCTGGGGCTGTTGGTCATCTGGGTGGGCTCGCTGCAGATCATGCTCGACAAGGGGCAGGAACTCGACTGGTTCTCCAGCCCGGTCATCATCGCGCTGGCCGCCGCGGCCGTGGTGGGTTTCGTGCTGTTCCTGATCTGGGAAATCTACGACGAGCATCCGGTGGTCGACCTGACCCTGTTCAAGATCCCGACCTTCACCATCGGCACCATCTTGCTGGCGCTGGCCTACGGCATGTTCTTCGGCAGCCTGGTGCTGCTGCCGCTGTGGCTGCAGGAGTTCATCGGCTACACCGCCACCGACGCGGGCGAGGTGCTGGCCTGGGTGGGCTTGTTCGCGCTGATTCTCTCGCCCATTATCGGGCGCTATCTGCCCGTGCTCGATTCGCGCTGGGTCACCACGTTTTCCTTCCTGGTGTTCGCCGTCGTGTTCTATATGCGCTCGCAGTTCACCACGGGCGACAGCTATTGGGAATATTCCATCCCCACGGTGATTCAGGGCATCGCCACGGCGACTTTCTTCATCCCGCTGCTGGGCATCATCCTCGGCGGACTGCCGTCACACCGCATCGCGGCGGCTTCGGGGCTATCGAACTTCGCGCGCATCACCGCAGGTTCGTTCGGCACCTCGATCTATACCACCTTGTGGACCGACCGCGCCGATCTGCACCATGAACAACTGGTCACGCACATCTACGCGGGCAGTCCGGTGGTCGAGCCCGTACTGCACGGCATGCAATCTCAGGGCTTCAGTTATGAGCAGGCTTTGGGTGTGATCAACCGCCTGATCGACCAACAGGCGTACACCCTCGCTGTGGACGACATGTTCCGCCTCAGCGCCTGGCTGTTTGTCGCCATGATCGTGCTGGTCTGGTTCATCAAACCCTCCAAGAGCAGCGCCGGCGGTGAGGCCGCAGCAGGCGCGCACTAAAAACATCTTTTCTCAAGAACCCCAAAGAGGTCTGCGATGCAAAACCCAACTTCTCAAAATTCCCATCGGCCCAAGCAAGGGGCGAAGCGGCCCGGGCTCACCCCAGCGGCGCTGCGCCGCGCGGCCCTCGCCGCCGCCCTGCTGTTCACCACGGGGCTGGGGTCGGCGCAGGCCACCGAGCTTTCCGCGCTCTGGGGTATCGACAAGGGCCACAGCTACAGCAATGCAACGCTGGCCCTTCAATCCGGCCCGCTGTGGCAACACGATTTTGCGCATAGCCGCCTCGACGTGGTGCTCGAAGCCTCGTTGGGGCAAGTGAGCAGCTCGGAAGGCCCCGGCAGCCGTCACCTCACTCACGTCGGGCTCACGCCCTTTGCGCGCTGGTGGTTTGCGCCGCAGACGGCCATGGAATTCGGCATCGGCGCCAACCTGTTTTCGGGCACGACACTCGGTGCCAAGCGAATCTCCACCGCCTACCAGTTCGGCGATTCCATCGGCCTGCTGCATCGCTTCGCGGGCACGCCTTGGACGCTGGGCGCGCGCCTCACCCATTACTCCAACGCCGACATCAAGCGCCCCAACCCGGGGCAGGACTATGTGCAACTGCGGGTGGGCTACACCTTCTGAAAGGCGGGTGCAGGGCTGCGGCACAATGCGGGCACCATGCTCGACAACCCGCCCGAACCCACCCGCATCATCGCCATCCGTCATGGTGAAACCGACTGGAACGCCGCTTCGCGCATCCAGGGTCATACCGATATTGCGCTGAACGCGCGCGGGCTGGAGCAGGCCCGGCTGGCCGCCCGCGCCTTGGCCGATGAGCCCTTGGCCGCCGTGTACGCCAGCGATCTGCAACGAGCCTGGCAGACGGCGGAAACGATTGCCGCGCTGCACGGCCTGAGCGTCATACGCGACCCCGGCCTGCGCGAGCGCTGCTTCGGCGCGTTCGAGGGCTACAGCTTTGCCGCGCTGGAACCGCTGCACCCCGAACTGTGCGCCCGCTGGCGTCACCGCGATCCGGCCTTCGCCGCCCCCGGCGGAGAAACCCTGCGCGACTTCGCCGACCGCGCCCAGACTGCCTTGCGGCGCATTGCCGCGCGCCATCCCGGCCAGCTCATCGTCGTCGCTGTGCATGGCGGCGTGCTCGACGCCTTCTACCGCGCCGCCACCGGGCAGGAACTGCAGGCACCGCGCAGTTTCGAACTGCGCAATGCCGCGCTCAACCGCCTGCTCTACGCCCAGGGCCAGCTCACCCTGGTGGGTTGGGGCGATACTGCGCATCTCGATCGCAGCCTGAATGAAGGCGTGCAATAGTGCCAGCTTCACCGTTTTTTCTGCGCTGAATCCATCAAGAAAAGGGGCACGAGTCGTTAGACTGCAGCTTTTGCTCCTGTTCGCTCTACCACGCCATGGCTGCTGCTCGTACCCGCCTGTTTTCATCCCTCTTGGGGCTCACCCTTGCACTGAGCAGCCTTTCGGCCCTGGCCGGGCTGGGCCGTCCGTTGTCAGAAGCGGCCCAGGACGGCAATCCGGTGAGTCAGGTGCAACGTGTCGCGGCGCAGGCGACGTCTGGCCCGACCGCAACCCGCAATGCGTCGGCCGTCCAATCGCAAACCGTGCAAACGCCGCAGGGCGTGACCGTGACGGAATATGCCAACGCAGCGGGCACGGTGTTCGCCATCACCTGGAAGGGGCCGTTCAAGCCCAATCTGCAACAACTGCTCGGCAGCTATTTCGCCCCTTACGTCCACGCCGCCCAGACGCAGACGCAACAGCTCAATGTCTCGCAGGTGGCGGGCAGCGACATCGTCGTGCACAGCGCGGGCCGCATGCGCGGCTTTCTCGGCGTGGCTTGGGTGCCCTCGCTGGTTCCTGCCGGCTTCGACCCCGCCAGCCTTCAGCCCTGAGGCTGCGCCGCCATGTTGACCGGACTGCGCCCCTGGCGCCTTAGCCGCCGCTGGATGTGTCTGGCCGCCCCCGCTGCGCTGGCTGGCCTGCTGTTGACCGGCTGCGGAGGCGGCGGCAGCAGCGCGTCACCACCGCCACCATCTGTCACCCTGACCAACCCCGCAACGGGCAGCAATGTGGCGGCGGTCAGCATTCGCCAGCTCCAGAGCGCCCCCAGCATCACGGCGAATACGCCCTATGTCGATGTGAAGGTCTGCGATGCCAGCGGCAACTGCCAGACCATTCCCGACGTGATGGTGGATACCGGCTCGGCCGGGCTGCGGCTTTTTGCCAACAAGGTCGCACTCAATCTCCCTGGCATTGCCTCGGGCGGCGGCACGCTGGCCGCCTGCGCCCAGTTCGCCTCGGGCTATGCCTGGGGCAGCATGCACCTGGCCACGGTGCAGATCGGCGGCGAAGTCACGACCACGGCCATCCCCGTTCAGTTCATGAACGACCCCGCCCTGCCCGCCGCGCCTTCGACCTGCGCCGCACAGGGCATCGACTTCGCCACCCGCTTCGCCCCGGTGGCCAGCGGCATTCTGGGCATCAGCAATTTCATTCACGACTGCGGCGCAGGCTGCACCGCGGCCACACCAGCCGCCGACCGCCCTGCGATGTATTACCGCTGCGCGAGCGGCGCTTGCAGCCAGACCAGCGCCGAGCTTTCGCAACAGGGCACCAACCCCATTTCCGCGTTTGCCGTGGACAATAACGGCAGCATCCTGAACCTGCCCGCCGTGGCGCCCGGTGGCGCTGCCAGCGCGACCGGCACGCTGGTGTTCGGCATCGGCACGCAATCCAACAACGAGCTGCCCGCGGGCGCCGAAATTTTCCCCATCGGGCAGGACGCTTACATCGACGGTCGCATCGATGGCGTGATGGGCCGCGGCTTCATCGACAGCGGCTCCAACGGCTACTTTCTCGACCTCGACCCCAGCGTCACCCGCTGCACACCCAACGCCGCATTCAGCTGGTACTGCCCCAGCAGCCCGGTTGCGCTCACCGTTCAGCTCAGCGGCGCCTCCAGCGCGCAGACCCTGGTCATTGGCAATGCGCAGACCATGTTCGACCAACAGTTCACCGCCCTGCCCGCTCTGGGCGGCACCGCCGCCATCGCCCAGTTCGCCGATCTCGGCCTGCCCTTTTTCTACGGCCGCCCCATCGCTACCGGGTTGGAGGACAGCAGCAACCCCAGCGCGCCCTACGGCTACTGGGCGTTCTGAAGCCGATGGACACTGTCATCTGAGCTGCGGTTCAATGATTCGGCGATGACCCCCGACTTGTATTTGACCTAGCCCCGAGGCCGCAACCATGCCGCAAACAAGCCGATCCGCCTTTTTCCGCGCAGCATCTGTCATCGCCGCTTTGAGCACAGCGCTGTTGCTCGCGGCTTGCGGAGGAGGCGGTGGCTCCGGCGGTACGGACAGCCCCTCACCCACACCGAGCTACAACACCGATCTCAGCAACATCAGCCCCGGCAACAACACAAACTTGGGCGGGGTTGCTGGTCTGCCCACCGCCACTGGCAGCAACGTCGTCCCCGTCAGCATTCGCCAACTCGGCAGCAACACCACCACGCTCACGGCGAACACGCCTTACGTCACCGTCACGGTCTGCGCGCCAGGCGGCAGTCCTTGCCAGTCCATCCCGGACGTGCTGGTGGACACCGGCTCGCAGGGGCTACGGCTGTTTTCCGCTGCACTCAAAAGCACTCAGCTGAGCGCTCTACCCCAAATCACCAACGGCAGCTCCACCTTGGCAGCCTGCGCGCAGTTCGCCTCGGGCTATGCCTGGGGCAGCATGCGGCGGGCCTTCGTGCAGATCGGGGGTGAAGCCACCACGACCGCGATCCCGATCCAGATCATGGATGATGCCGCGCTGCCCGCCGCGCCCAGCAGTTGCAGCGGCACGGGCGGCGTCGATTTCGCCAGCAATTTTTACGGCATCGCCAACGGCATTCTGGGTGTGAGCAATTTGAAGTACGACTGCGGCAGCGCCTGCGCGCAAAGCGCCAAACCGGGGGTGTATTTCGCCTGCACCGGCAGCACCTGCACGGGGACGACAGTGGACACTTCGCTGCAAGGCATCAACCCCATCGCGGCATTCGCCACGGACAACAACGGCAGCATCCTCGCCCTGCCCGGCGTGCCGCTGCCCCTTGGCGCGCCCAGCGCAAACGGAACGCTGATTTTCGGCATCAACACGCAGGCCAACAACACGCTGAGCGGCGCGCAGCTTTATCCGCTCGACAGTGCGGGCAATCTGTCTCTGACCCTGAACGGAACGGCGATGTCGGGCTTTGTTGACAGCGGCTCCAACGGTTATTACCTGGCGCTCAGCGGCGTGCCGACCTGCTCGCAGACCTCAAGCTTTTACTGCCCTTCGCAGGCGTTCAGCCTGGCGGCCAGTCTGCAGCTGGCTGACCGCTCCTATGGGCCGACGCAGAACATCGTGATCGGCAATGCGCAAGAGATGTTCCAGACACAAAACGCCGCCCTGCCCGCGTTGGGCGGAACGGCGGCCATTTCGGGTTTCGTGGATCTGGGGCTGCCGTTTTTCTACGGCCGTTCAATCGCCACGGGACTGGAAGGCAGCAACGCCAGCGCGCCCAACGGCTATCTGGCGTATTGATCTCGCCGGACCTCAGCCGCCGAACAGATCGCCGCCCGGACGCTGCGGCGCGGCCAGGCCGAGATGGGCGTAGGTGGCCGCGGTGGCGATGCGCCCGCGCGGGGTGCGTTGCAAATAGCCTTGCTGGATGAGGTAGGGTTCGATCACGTCTTCGATGGTGTCGCGCTCTTCGCCAATGGCCGCGGCCAGATTGTCCAGCCCCACCGGCCCGCCGTCGAAACGGTGCACCACCGCTTCGAGCAGCTTGCGATCCATCACGTCGAAACCCAGCGGATCGACGTCGAGCATGCGCAAGGCGGCATCGGCCACTTCGGCGCTGATTCTCCCGGCGGCTTTCATGTCGGCATAGTCGCGCACCCGGCGCAGCAGGCGGTTGGCGATGCGCGGCGTGCCGCGGGCGCGGCGGGCAATCTCGACCGCGCCGTCCGGGTCGATGACGGCGCCGAGCAGCTTGGCCGAGCGCAGCACGATGCGAGTCAGTTCCTCGGCGGTATAAAACTCCAGCCGCGCGACGATGCCGAAACGGTCGCGCAAGGGGTTGGTCAACATGCCTGCGCGCGTGGTGGCGCCGACCAGGGTGAAGGGCTGCAGGTCGATTTTCACACTGCGCGCGCCCGGCCCTTCGCCGATGAGGATGTCGATCTGATAATCCTCCAGCGCCGGATACAGAATCTCCTCGACCACCGGCGAGAGGCGGTGAATCTCGTCGATGAACAGCACGTCGTTGCGCTCCAGATTGGTCAGCAGCGCGGCCAGATCGCCCGCGCGTTCGAGCACCGGGCCGGAGGTCGAACGCAGGTTCACGCCCATTTCCCGCGCCACGATGTGCGCCAGCGTGGTCTTGCCCAGACCCGGCGGGCCGAACAGCAGCACGTGGTCGAGGGCTTCTTCGCGCTTGCGCGCCGCGCCGATGAAAATGTCGAGCTGCTCGCGCACCCGCGCCTGGCCGACATAGTCGTCGAGCTGCTGCGGGCGCAGCGCACGCTCGGCCACGGCCTCCTGCGGCGACACGGCCGCAGCATCGATCACCCGCGCGGGGCTGGCAGCAAAGGCATCAGGTTGTATGGGCACGGCAGGCGGCGCGAAGAACTGGAAATCCGCACAGCATAGATCAACCGCGCAGCAGCGCTTCTTCCGCCACGGCCAGCGCATCGGGCAGGCCGGAAAGCACCACGGTATCGCCCTCTTGCAGCAGCAGGGTGGGAGCGGGTTTGAGCACCTGACCGTTGCTGCGCCGCACCTGCGTGACGCGCGCGCCCTCGCGGCTGACCGCACGCAGCATCTGCCCCACGGCGGCGGCTTCGGCAGTAAGGGTGATCGATTGCAGGCGCGGCTGATCGGCGTCGTCCAGCGAGGCATCGTCGCTGCCGTGAAACCAGTCGCGCAGCAGGCCGTAGCGCTGCGCACGCGCATGCCGCACCCGTTTGAGCACCCGCGGCAGCGGCACGCCCACCAGAGCCAGAGTGTGAGAGGCCAACATCAGCGAGCCTTCGAGAATTTCGGGCACCACCTCGGCAGCGCCAGCCTGGCGCAACTCTTCGAGCGGGCCATCGTCCATGGTGCGCACCACCACTGGCACATGCGGCGCATGCTCGCGCATGAGATGCAAGATGCGCAACGCCGAATGCGTCTCGACATAGGTGATGACCAGCGCACTCGCCCGCTGCAAGCCGGCCGCCTGCAGCGTGGCCAGCCGGGTGGAGTCGCCGTACACCACGTTCTGCCCGGCAGCCTTGGTCTGCGCCACCCGGTCGGGATCGAGGTCGAGCGCAAGGTGCGCAATGTGCTCGGTATCGAGCAGACGCGCCAGATTCTGCCCGCAGCGGCCGAAGCCGCAGATGATGACGTGGTTCTGCGCCTTGATGGAACTACGCGCGATATTGGTGAGCTGCAGCGAGGCGAGCATCCAGTCCGCCGATGACACCTTCAGCACGATGCGGTCGATGTACTGCCCCAGCAGAGGGGTGTACAGCATGGAAATGACCATGGCCGCCAACACCGGGTTGAGCACCTCGGGCGGAATGAGCTTGTTGCCCGCCGAGATGTTGAGCAGCACGATACCGAATTCACCCGCAGGCGCTAGCCACAGCGCCACCCGCAGGCTCAGCCCCGGCGGCGTTTTTCGCAGACGCTCGATGCCGAACACCAGCGCCGCCTTGACCAGCGGCGGCAGCACGGCCAGCAGCAGCACCAGCCACCACTGCGCCAGCACCAGCCGCCAGTCGAGCAGCATGCCGATGGTGATGAAAAACAGGCCGAGCAGCACGTCGCGGAAGGGGCGAATATCCGCCTCCACCTGCGCCTTGTAGGGCGTTTCGGCAATGAGCATGCCGGCCAGAAATGCGCCCAGCGCCAGCGACAGCCCGGCCAGCTCGGTGATCCAGGCCAGCCCCAAGGTGAGCAGCAGCAGATTGAGCATGAACAGCTCATCGGACTTGCGCTTGACCACGATGCGCAGCCAAGGCTGCAGCAAGCGCCCGCCTGCCAGCAAAATGACCGCCAGCACCAGCACCGCCTTGATGGCAGCAAACAGCAGCAGCCGCGGCAGATCGGCGCTGTGCGAAGCCAGCGCTGGAATCAGGATCAGCAGGGGCACCACCGCTAGATCCTGAAACAGCAGCACACCGATGATGTGGCGACCATGCTCTGAGTCGAGTTCAATTTTTTCCGCCAGCAGCTTGACCACAATGGCGGTGGACGACATGGCGAACGCGCCGCCGATGGCAATGCCCGCCGCAATCGCTTGCGACCAGAACTTTGGCATGAACCCGGCAAACGCCAAACTGGCCAGCAGCACCACCGCCAGGGTCGAGAGCATTTGCGCCGCGCCCAGCCCGAACACCAGCGACCGCATGGCCTTGAGCTGGCCCAGGCTGAATTCCAGGCCAATGGAAAACATCAGGAACACCACGCCGAATTCAGCCAGATGCTGCAACCCGGCGGTGTCTCCAGCCAGCGCCAGGGTGTTGGGGCCGATGACCACGCCTACTGCCAGATAGCCGAGCATGGGCGGCATGGACATGGCGCGAAACACAGCCACGCCAATCACTGCGGCAGCGAGGTAAAGCAGGGTGAGTTCGAGGCCGGTCATCTTGGAGAAAAAGGGCTGGCGAAAATTTTGTATCTACCCGGCGCAGCATAAGTCATGCCCAAGTTACCAACACGGATCACACGTCGAGCCAGAAACCAATTACAATCAAATTCGTAGTAACGCAAAAGTAGGTCGTTTTGAAGAAGATCGTCGAAACCCATTCCGTCTGTTTTGCAGCGGTTTGCGGCCTGATTGAATTCCCCAAGTGATTTCTGGCGTGTTTCTGCACTGCGCTGGCATGTTGCTGCGCAGCTCATTCACTTTTTAGGAACTCAAAAATGGCTATGCAAACTGGCGCCGTCAAATGGTTTAACGAAAGCAAGGGCTTTGGCTTTATCGCCCAGGACGGCGGCGATGCCGATCTGTTCGTGCATTTCAGCGAAATTCAAGGCAATGGCTTCAAGACCCTGGCAGAAAACCAGCGCGTGCAATTCGAAGTCAAGCAAGGCCCCAAAGGCCTGCAGGCCTCGAACGTGACGCCGCTGTGATCATGATCTGATCCCGCAAGGGCTCAAACAAAAAACCGCAGCCTTGGCTGCGGTTTTTTTATTCCCGATGCGGGACAATGCACACAACAAGGAGCGTCATCATGCCCAAAGGTCAGCAACGGACGAACAAGGAAGTCAAAAAACCCAAGGCGGACAAATCTCCGCCCAAACCAATTTCGCCAGATGCGGTGCGGCCGGAAATCGTCACCTTCGTGCCGGATCGTCACAAGAAAAAATGAGCGCCACGCCCGGTTGGGCGTTCTCTTTTCAGGGCGCGGGCTTGAGGCTCAGAATCCACTTCGCCAGATCAAGCGCCTGATGCGGGTTCAGGTAGCCGTCCGGGGCGTAAGCGGGCATCGGAATCACGCCCCATGTGCCTTGATGGCCGTTGAGAATCGCGTCTTGCAGAATGGCCGCAGCGTTGGGGTTGTGAGCGTAACGTTGCGCCACTGCGGTGTAAGCCGGCCCGACCTTCTTGTGGTTGATGGCGTGGCAGGCAAAGCAACCCTGCGACTCGGCCAGTTTTTGCATATCGGAAGCAGAAGCGGCCCACGCGACGGCAACCGCTCCCCAGGCGAGCGCGCCGCCGATGACGATTCGACGCAGCCCAATCACTTGAATTGCTGCCCCATGGTGGCGCCCTTGGAGAGCTGGGTGAGATAGGCCACGAGGTCGATCATTTCCGGGCTGTTATACGCCGGGGGCTTGCCGACGATGCCAGCGCGCACGCAATGCACAATCTGCCGCTCCAGGGTGTAGACCGCGTGCTTCTTGGCCTTGAATTTCGGATAGTTGGCCGCTGCGCCGATCAGACTGGGCAGATGGGCGCCCGCCGGGGTCGTGCCCTCGGTTTTGCCGCCGTCCGTGTGGCAGGCGGCGCAGGTCATGAGATGGCTGCTGAAGGCGTTGGTCGGCACCCAGGTCTGCTTGGTGCCGAAGGTGTCGTTGGCGAAAATTTGCGCGCCTTGCGCTGCGGCCTCGTCGATCGACGAGACTTTGGCCGTGGCGGTGAACTTGCCCGCCGGTGCGGTCGCGGCAAAGGCCGAGCCTGCTGACAGCGCCAAGGCGGTCATGCAGAGTGCGGGAATGAGCGATTTTGATGAACGCTTCAGTTGGAACATCGTTGTCTCCTCGCGCGGTTGCGCAGTTGCGTTTTTTGATTGTGCTGCGACTGCAAGCCGGCAGCGGTGAGAAGATGTGACAAGGTGCTTGCAGAGGTGTGCGCGATGTCATCCAAACCCAGAACTTGCGCTGCTAATCTTTGCGCATTCCTGCCATCAGCGAGCGCCCGTGCCCCTTCCCGAACAAGCTCATGAGAAAACGCCGGGCCGCCCCCAGTTTTCTTGTCCACCTGGCGGCTTGCAAGCCGCTCGGGGGGCGGCCGCTGCAAAGCGGTGGCCTGGGGGCGCTGTCTGGCATGCCCGCGAAGCGACAGACGCGCTGGCAGCCTTGCAAAGCGATGCGCAGCGAGGCCTGAGCGCGGACGAAGCCAGGCGGCGCCTGCGCGAGCAGGGCCCCAATAGCCTGCCCGCCCCGCCCCGGCGTGGCCCTTTGCTCCGCTTCGCGCTGCAATTTCATAATCCGCTGATTTATGTGTTGCTCGCCGCAGGTTGGGTCACTTTGCTGCTGCGCGACTATGTGGACACCGCGGTCATCTTGGGAGTGGTGCTGATCAACGCCGTGATCGGCTTTGTGCAGGAGGGAAAGGCTGAGCAAGCGCTGGCCGCGGTGCGCGCCATGCTCGCCAGCCGGGCCACCGTGCTGCGCGACGGGGTGTATGCCGAGTGCGACGCGTCCGAGCTGGTGCCCGGTGACCTGGTATTGCTGGAATCCGGCGCCCGGGTTCCAGCCGACTTGCGCTTGCTGCAGGTCAAAAACCTGCGCATCGACGAATCTGCGCTGACGGGCGAATCAGTGGCCACCGAGAAGGACACCGCCGCAGTAGACCAGGCAACGCCCGTGGCGGAACGCCGCTGCATGGCCTACGCCGGAACCGTAGTGCGATACGGCCAGGGGCGGGGTGTGGTGGTGGAAACCGGGCGCACGACGGAAATCGGCCGCATCGGCGACATGGTGCGCGAGGCCGCCGTGCTGGAAACCCCGCTGACGCGCCGCCTCGGCCGCTTCTCGCGCCAGATCACCTGGGTGATTCTGCTGTTGAGCGCCCTGACCTTCGCCTTTGGGGTTGCCGTGCGGCACCTGCCCATGTTCGACGTGTTTCTCGCCGTGGTCGGGCTCGCGGTTGCGGCGATTCCCGAGGGCCTGCCGGCCATCGTCACCATCGTGCTGGCGATCGGCACGCGCAATATGGCGCGTCAGCGCGCCGTGCTGCGTCGCCTTCCCGCCGTCGAAACCCTGGGCTCGGTCACCGTGATCTGCACCGACAAAACCGGCACGCTCACCCGCAACGAAATGACCGCGGTGCGGGTCATGCTGACGGGATGCGAACTCGCCGTCAGCGGCGCGGGCTACGCGCCGACTGGCGTGTTCACTTGCGCGGGCAAGCCGATCCATCCGGCGCAGCATGACCCGCTGCAGGCGCTTGCCACCTGCGCCTTGCTGTGCAACGACGCGCAATTGCAGCAAGATGCGCAGCAGCAATGGCAACTCGTCGGCGATCCCACCGAGGGCGCGCTGCTGGCGCTGGCCTACAAAGCCGGTCTCGACGGGGCGGCGCTGCGCGCGCAGTTTCCGCGGGTCGATGCCATCCCCTTCGAATCCGAACTGCGCTACATGGCCACGCTGCATCGCGACCCCCAGGGCAAGGCGTTCATCCTGCTCAAGGGCGCGCCGGAACAGGTGCTGGCCTTGTGCACGCTGGAGGCGAATGGCGCGCCGGTGGTGCAGTCCGACTGGCTCGCGGCCATCGAGCGGGCAGCGCAATCGGGCTTGCGCGTGCTGGCGCTGGCACGCTGCGAAGCCGCCTCCGACCTGGCGCAACTCACCGCCGCCGACATCACGCCGCGGTTCACCCTGCTGGGCCTGGCGGGCCTGATCGATCCGCCGCGCGATGAGGCCGTTGCCGCAGTGGCCGAGTGCCAGCGGGCCGGACTGCGGGTGAAAATGATCACCGGCGACCACGCCGCAACCGCCGCAGCCATCGGTGCGCAGATCGGGCTGAATGCCGCGTTGCCGCTCGACGGCGCACGCATCGACCCACTCGATGAGGCCGCCTTGCGCCGCGCCTTGCTCCAGACCGACGTCATCGCCCGCGCCAGCCCGGAACACAAACTCCGGCTGGTGCGCGCGCTGCAGGCCGACGGCGAACTCGTCGCCATGACCGGCGACGGCGTGAACGACGCACCGGCGCTCAAGGCCGCCGACATCGGCGTGGCGATGGGGCGGCGAGGCACAGACGCCGCGCGCGAGGCCGCCGATCTGGTGCTCACCGATGACAACTTCGCCACCATCGCCCGCGCCGTGCGCGAAGGCCGCGCGGTATTCGACAACATCAAGAAGTCGCTGCTATTCATCCTGCCGACGAATATCGGCGAGGCTGGCGTGATTTTGTTTGCCCTGCTGGCGGGACTGGCCCTGCCGGTCACCGCCAGCCAGATCCTGTGGGTGAACATGGTCTCCGCGGTCACGCTGTCGCTGGCGCTGGCTTTCGAGCCGCCCGAAATCGACGTCATGCAGCGGCCGCCGCGCTCACCCGCCGAGCCGCTGATCACCCGCTCCATGCTGGTGCGCATCGGGTTCGTCAGCCTGCTGATGGGTGCAACAACCTTCGGTATTTTCGAATGGGAACTGGCGCGCGGCAGCAGCCTTGAGCTTGCACGCACCGCAGCGGTCAATATGCTGGCCTTCGCCGAACTGGCCTATCTGTTTCAGGTGCGCAGCTACACCGCCTCGGCGCTGCATCGCACCCTGTTGCACGGCAATCCGGTGGCGCTGGCGGTGGCCATTTTGCTGGTGCTGCTGCAGCTGGCGTTCACCTACGCGCCGCCGCTGCAGTCGCTGCTCGGCGGCGCGGCGCTGCCGCCGTTGTCGTGGGCGATGATCCTGGGGCTGAGCCTGGCGGTGTTTGCCGCCATCGAGATCGAAAAGGGGCTGTGGCGGCGAATGGGCCTGCAGCGCATGTGAAGGCGCATCCGTGGCGGGGGCCGACCCCGCCACCGCGAGCCGCATTCTCGACGGCGGCGCGAGAGAGTTCACAGCCGCTGCATTATCGCGCCGAAGTCGGCGGCCTTGGCGTTGTACAGGCTGGAGGTCACGAGCACGTCCACGCCGCTGGCGGCAAACGCTGCGGCGTTGTCGGGGCGGATGCCGCCAGCGGCGTTGATGGTCAGCCGCGGCTGCAGGGCGCGCAGTTGCGGCACGAGCGCGGCCAGTTGCTCGGGCGACATTTTGTCGAGCTGCACGCCGTCCGCCCCGGCTCGGGCGGCGACCAGTGCGTCATCAGCGCTTTCGGCCTCGATGAGCACGAATTTCTCCGGGCTGTGCGCCTTGGCGCGCGCCACCAGTTGCGCCGCATCCAGATCAGGCAGAAAGGCGCGGTGCTGGGCGAACACCAGAATGGTTTCCGACAGCCCGGCGCGGTGCACCATGCCGCCGCCGCACAGCACGGCGTAGTGCTGCAGCTTGCGCGCTCCGGGATGCGCCTTGCGCGTGCCCGCCACCTGAATGCGCGGATTGCCCGCGCGCGCGGCATCGACCATCTGCCGCGTGGCGCTGGCGATGCCGCTCAGGTATTCAATCAGGTTCATGCCCTGTTTCCAGGCCATATGCAGCGCGTGCGCGTTGCCGTGCAGCCGCAGCACCGCTTGCCCCGGCGCGGTAGCGTCGCCATCGGCCGCAAGCGGCTCGGGGCGCAAACCCAGCGATTGCGCCAGGCGCAGCAGCGGCGCCAGGCCCGCGAGTACGCCGGGCTGGCGTGCGCAGTAGGTGAGGCTGCCGGGCACGTCGGGCAGCGCCAGCGCGCGCGTGGTTTCGTCGTGCAGCGGCAGGTCTTCGAGAATGAGCTGATCGATGTCAGCCTGGGTGAAATACATCATGTTTGGCAAGCTCCTTGTTTTGCAGCAGACGCACGGCAACGAACAGCACCAGGCTAAACCCGCCCAGCAAGGCGCTGAGCCAGGCCGCCTGGGCGTAGTCGCCCGTGGTCACGGTGTTGAAAATCGCCAGCGACAGGGTTTCGGTGCGGCCGAGGATGTTGCCGCCGAGCATGAGCGAAATCCCCACCTCGCCCATGCCGCGCGCCAGCGCCAGCAGCAGCCCGCCGAGCAAGGCGGGCAGGGCAATCGGCAGGTGCATGGTGAGGTACACATTGACCGGCCCGCGCCCCAGGGTGAGCGCCACCTCGTGCCACACGCGGGGATGCGTCTGCAGTGCGGTCTGCAGGGTCTTGACCGCCAGCGGCAGCCCGGCGATGAACGCCGCCAGCAGCAGCCCCGGAAAGGTGAACACGAAATTCACGCCGACGAGCTGCAGCGCGCGCCCGAGCAGGCTCTCGCGCCCCAGCAGCCACAGCAGGGCAAAGCCGATGACCACCGGCGGAAACACCAGCGGGATGGTGATCAGCGCGTCCAACCAAGCCGGTCGGCGCAGGCCGAATTGCAGTGCGTAACCCAGCAGCACGGCGGCCGCGGCGTAAGCGGGCAGCGCCAGCAGGGCGATTTGCACGCTCAGCCACAGCGCCTTGACCGAATCCGGGGTGAGGACGGACATGCGGCAAGGCTCACAGCCCGGCGCGGCGCAAAATCTCCTGCGCTTGCGCGCTTTGCAGGAACTGCGCAAAGCGGGCGCGGCTGGCCGCGGTTTCGGGCTGCGCCGTCTGCTCGGGGAATGCGGCGACGATGTCGATCGGCGCATAGCTGCCCGCCCCCGGCTGGAATTCGAGGTAGCCGCCGAGCTGCCCCTTGACCGCCAGTACCTCGGTGAGGTTGAGAAAACCGGCGTCGATCTGCCCCGAGGTGAGGTAGGCGCTGACCTGCGGCACGGTCTGCACGATTTTGAGCTTGTCCTGCAGCGGCGCCCACAGGCCCTTGGCCTTGAGCCATTGCTCGGCGGCGCGACCGTAAATCGCTTGCTGCGGGTTGGGCAAGGTGATGGACTGCATCTCGGGCAGGTCGCGCACCGGGTCGGTGATCGGGTCGGGGCTGCGCCTCCCCAGCAGCTTGCGCCGCCACGCCAGCACCAGCTTGCCCTGGCCGAGGGTTTGGCGCTGCGGCAGGTTGAGGTCTTTGGCGTGGTCGATGAAATCGGCGTCGCCGATCAGCACATCCACCCGCCCGCTGGCGCGCGCCTGGGCAAAGAGTTGCTGCAGATTGCCATAGCTGCGCTCCACCGCAATGCCGGTGTCGCGGGTGAAGTCGGCGCACAGCGCCTCGACCGGGCGCTTGTAACCGGCGCCAGCCATGAGCAGCAGCCCGGCCGGATCGGCAGCCAGTGCGCGCGCCGCGGGCAGCAGCGCCATCAAACCGCCGAGTGCGAGGCGGCGACGTGTGAGCAAAATGGTTTGCATGACAAACTTTCCTTATGGTGTTCAGGAGGAACGACGGTGGCGAAACACTTTCCACGCCGAGACCGCCAGAATCAGCGCCAGCAGCAGGCCGAGGCCGTCGGTGGGCACGACGCCCAGCAGCAGCCCACCCAGCAGCGCGCCGAGCAATGAGCCTGCGGCCATGCTCAGCAGCAGCGCGCGATGGGTGCGCAGCACGGCGAACGCCGCGCTTTCGCGGTAGCGGGCAAATCCCACGATCATGGTCGGCAGCGACACCAGCAGCGACAGGCTACCCGCGAGCTTGAGGTCCAGCCCCCACAGCAGCACGATGGTCGGAATCAGCAGTTCTCCCCCGGCCACGCCCATCACCGCGGCGAATAGGCCGATCACCAACCCGGCGGCGATGCCCAGCGCTGCATGCCCCCAGGGCGACAGAATATGTGCGAGATTGGGCAGGGCGCGCAGGCCGAACACCTGCTCGGCCGCCATGGTGCAGGCCAACAGAATGAGCAGCACCAGCAGCACGCCATCGAGCGTCTTGCGCGGCAAGCGCATCGCCCAGCCCGCGGCCCACCAAGCGCCGAGCAGACTGCCCGCCAACAGGTTGAGCACCACGGGCCAATGCGGCAGCAAAACCGCCAGCGGCACGGCGTGCAGCCGGGCGACGATCGCCACGCCCACCACCAGCAGCGACAGCGCCTTGTTGGCGATCACCGCCTGCAGCGTCACCAGGCCGAACAGCCCGACCAGCACCGGCAGGCGGAACTCCGCACCGCCCAGACCGACCAGGCCGCCGAGCAGCCCGATGGCCAGCGCGGTGAAAAAGCCACGGACGGCACAGGCCGTATCGCAGGCCGTGGGGCAGGGGGCGGTGACCGACGAAGACTCGTTCATGTCATCGCTCCACCGAGGCGGCCTTGATCAGCGCGACCACAGCCTCGTCTTCGGCGAGACGCAGCGCATCGCGGGCGGGCGTGGTGATTTCGCTCCACAGCCCCTGGCCGTCGGCCAGACACAGCCGCACCAGACTATGCCCAGGGCGGCTTGCGGCGAAGCCGCAAATGCGCGCGGGCAGGTGGTTGAGCATGCTGATGTCGGTGGGCACGCTGCGCGCCAGCGCCACGTCGCGGGCGTAGATGCGCAGCCGCACCCGCCCCGGCTCGGCGGCGGCAGGAAAGGTCAGCAGGCTGCCGTCGATGCGCAGTTGCGCCAGACCTTCGGCCAGCGGCGTGGCCTCACCTTCGAGCACCGCCACTGGGCCGAGCCGGTCGAACAATGGCGAGTCGGCGCGCATCAGCGCCTCGGTCAGCGGCTCGATGCGCAGGATGCGCCCGTCCTGCATGAACACCACGCGTTGCGCCAGACGCTCGATTTCTTCCGGCGCGTGGCTGACCAGCACCATGGGCAAGCGCTGCGTGCGGGCGATCTGACCGATGAGTTCGAGCAATTCGTCCTTGGCTTTCCAGTCGAGCGCGGCCAGCGGCTCGTCGAGCAGCAGCAGCCGCGGGCGCGACAGCAAGGCGCGGGCGATCGCCACTCGCTGCTTCTCCCCGCCCGATAGCGCGGCGATGCGACGGTCGAGCAGGTGGGCGATTCCGACTTCGGCGGCGACCTGGTCGATCGCCGCAGGCGCCTCGCCTTTGGGCGCGCGACTTGCCGCAAAGTGCAGATTGCCGCGCACGGAAAGATGCGGGAACAGCGCCGCGTCCTGGAATACATAGCCCACGTCGCGCTTCGGCGCCGGGGTCTGCCGCCGCCCGTCCAGCCAAAGCGCCTCGCCGACGCGCAGCGTGCCGCTGGCGCGCGGAATCAGCCCGGCGATGGCGCGCAGCAGGGTGCTCTTGCCGCAGCCGGAGCGGCCGAACAAGGCGGTGATGCCGTCGAGCGGCCAGGAAAAATTACCCGTCTGCAGGCTGAAGGCGCCTAGCCGCGCCTGCACATTGCCGCTGACCGCTGCGGTAGATCCGCGCCCCGACATCAGCCGTGCTCCTTGTTGCCGTGGCGGTACAGGCCATAGACGATGGTCAGCACGATGACGGCAAACACCAGCATCAGCGCCGAGAGCATGTGCGCCTGGGCGTACTCCATCGCCTCGACATGGTTGTAGATGTCGATCGACACCACGCGCGTCTTGCCCGGAATATTGCCGCCCACCATGAGCACCACGCCGAACTCACCCACGGTGTGCGCAAAGGTCAGGGTGAGCGCGACGATCAGCCCGCCGCGCGACAGCGGCAGCACCACGTTGAAAAACCGGTCCCACCAACCGGCGCGCAGGGTGGCGGCGGCGTCGAGCAGGTTGCGCGGCAAGCTCTCGAACGCGCGCAGCAGCGGTTGCACCATGAAGGGCAACGAATACACCACCGAGCCGATGATCAGGCCGATTTTGTTGAAGGTGAGCTGGCCTTCATAGCCGAGGCTGTGCAGGGTTTGCGTCACCCAGCCCTGCGGATTGAGAAAGACCAATAGATAAAACCCCAAGACCACCGGCGGCAGCACCAGCGGCAAGGCCACCACCGCCTCGACCACGGCGCGCAGCGGCGAGCGCCAGTTCGCCAGCCACCAGGCCAGCGCCATGCCGGGAACCAGCAGGATGGCAGTGGCGATGCTGGCGACCTGCAACGTCAGCCACAGCGGGCCGAGATCGAGCGGATAGCCGAACAGGGTCATCGTCCGCCGCCCGTCAACGCGGGATGGTGTAACCGTATTTCTCGATCACCGTGCGCGCTTCAGGCCCACGCAAAAAGTCGAGATAGGCCTTGGCCACGGTCTTGTTTTCACCGGGCTTGAGCAGGATGGCGCTTTGGTCGATGGGCGCGTAGTCCGCCTGCGGCACCACCCACCATTGCCCCTTACCCGCGCCGATGGCCTGCGACAGCGCGACAAAGCCCGCCTGCGCATTGCCGGTGGCGACAAAGTCGAAGGTCTGGCCGATGTTCGACCCTTCGACGATCTTCGGTTTGAGCGCGTCATATACGCCCATTTTTTTCATCGCCTCGATCGCCGCTGTGCCGTAGGGCGCGGTCTTGGGGTTGGCGATGGATACATGCGCGAAATCGCCTTTGCGCAGGATTTGCTCGCCCTGTTCCTTCAGCGGCAGCGTGGTGCTGTAAAGCACGAGCGTGCCGCGCGCATAGACGAAATTGCTCGACGCCAAGGCCAGACCGTCTTTGGCTAGCGCGGGCGCGGTGGTGTCGTCAGCCGCCAGCAGGATGTCGAATGGCGCGCCGTTGCGAATCTGCGCGGCAAATTGCCCAGTGGCGCCGAAGGCGTACTTCACCTCGTCGCCGGTTTTGGCCTTGAACGCCGCGCCGATTTCCTCGGCGGGCTTTTTGAAGTTGGCCGCCACCGCCACGGTGAGGGTTTCGGCCTGCGCGCTTGCCGCCAGCGCGAAAGGCAAGACGAGCGCGAGCCCAGCTCGGCGCAGGATTCGGACAAATCGGTTCATACGGATCTCCGTCAAGTTTGGTTACAGGGGCATAAAAAAGCGGCCCCGGGATGACCCCGAGGCCGACAAGCGAGATGGGACGTTTAGTCCACCCCGAGGATGACATGGGTGGCCTTGATGAGCGCGCATGCGGCGTCGCCCACCTTCAGGCCGAGTGTTTTTTCGCTGCCGGTGGTGATCATCACCACCAGTTCGGCACCGCCCTTGAGGCCCAGCACCACTTCGGTGTTCACCGCGCCGGTGGTGATGGCCTTGACCGTGCCGCACAGGGTGTTGCGCGCCGAGGTGGCCGGGGCGGCGCCCTTGACCAGAATGGGCCACGAGGCCTTGACCAGCGCCCAGGCCGATTTGCCCGCGGCAAGGCCCAGACGATGGGCGCTGTCTTTGGTGACGATGGCCACGAGGTGCTGGCCCTCGCCGAGGTCGAGCACGACTTCGGTGTTGACTGCACCGTCGTGCACCGCATGAACCTTGCCTTGAAGATGATTGCGCGCGCTGGTTTGCATGATGACTCTCTCCTGATGAAGGGGTGGATGATGTGTTCAGTGTATATGAATGGCTACGACGCTTGAGCTAAAAACCGAACCGATCTTCCCCTTCAGACTGTGACCAACACCCAAAATGTCAACTCATCACCAACATTTGCCCCTACGCCTACTTTGCAACCGCCGCGAACATCGCTTGCGACGTTGTATTTTTATGAATATATTGAAAGCCTCGCATAGCTGTCAAGCGCTGAATTGGATGAAGGAGCAAAACCCTGCAAAGACGCACCGCCGCCAGCCTGATTGCAGGATTGGCGGGATCGCCTTGGCTCATCGGCACGGCCCGGCGAGCAGCGGGCTGGCGCCACCCGGCATTCAGGCGGCATGCGGCTGCGCGGCGGGCGCGCCAGCAGCGCCGACGACCTGCTCGACGGTCTGCAGCACGCCCTGAGCGATGCGCATCGGCCGCTCGCCTAAACCGAAGCACAGCGCCGGGTCGCCGCGCGGATCGACTTCGACGAGTTTGGTTTTACGCCGCACCGGCACGTCTGAGCGGGTCAGCCCGCGCAACACGCCGCGCAGCGGCGCAGGCAGCGGCAGAGGCTCGCCCTCTGGCGTGTGCACATGGCCGATCACCTCGCCCGCCTCGACCGCCTGGCCGATCCGCAAAGAGGTTTCGAACACCCCGTCCTGCGGGGCGTAAACCAGGCGCTCGCGCCCCGCGCCGAGGATGGGCCGCGGCTCTCCGGCGAGCGCCCGGGCCGAGCCGACGTGCAGCACCCGCCCCAGTTCATCGCCCCAGGCCGACTCGATCACCACATCGGCGTTATAGCTCACGGTATATCCTGGACCAATGCCGATCGCAGTCGCCGCACCCCCGCACAGCGCGCGCAGATCGGGCTGCGCCGAGGCGTGTTTGCGCAGCCGCGCATCGACCAAGACCTGCGCGCCGAGCTGGCGCAGCCACAGCGGCAGGTCGGGGGCGACCACCAGCGGCAGCCAGATGCGGCGGGCAAAGGCGAGCGCCGCATCCGCCGGGTGAAACACCCGCACCGCGCTGAGATGATCGAGCACCGCGATGCCGTCGAACACCGCATCCACCCAGCACATGCCACGCCGCGGGGACGTGGGCTGTTCCGTCTCGACCAGCAACACGGCGTAGCCCTGGCGGAACAAAACATGCGCCACCGCAGAGCCCACATCCCCTGCGCCAAGAACCACGATACAAGCTGTCTGCCAGCGGGGGACAGGCACAGGTTTGACAGGGAACAATTCTGCAGCGGACATGGCAAGGGATGTGGCAGGCCAAGGGGAATTCGTTATATCTTAGATAATATCTCGAAACCCGCCATCATTTTTTATTGGAGACCCTGATGCCCCGCTCTCGCCCCGCCCGCCGTCTGCGACCACTGCAACCTGTGCGCCCTTCGTTGATGCCGCTCCTGCCGCTGCTCGCGGCCCTGCATGCCGCAAGCGCCGCAGCGCAAACCCCGCAGGCCGCGCAACCGGTGTTCCAGCTTGGCGAGGTCGATGTGCAGGCCCCCGCCGTGTCCAAGCCCGCGCCGGGCGGCACGAGTAGCAATGTGGTGACGCAGCAGCAAATGCTCGACCGTGGCGCGCTCAATGTGGGCGAGGCGCTGGGCGATCTGCCCGGCGTCACCCCGGTGACGCTGGGCCAGCGCGGCGAGACGCAGGTGAACATCCGCGGCTTCGACTCGCGGCAGATCACCCTGAACATCGACGGCATTCCGATTTACGTGCCCTACGACGGCAATGTGGACTTGAGTCGGCTACTGACGCCCGGCCTGTCCGAAATCGTCGTGACCAAAGGGCTGGGCTCCTTGATGTACGGGCCGAACAATATGGGCGGCTCGATCAACCTCATCACCCAGGCCCCTAGCAAAAAACACGAAGGCAGCATCACCGGCGGCCTCACCGCCAACCAGCACCGGCTGTACGGCAACGATCTGTCGGTGCAATTGGGCAGCCGCATCGACAGCCGCTGGTATGTGCAGGGCGGCGTGGCCAGCGCCAATCGCGACGGTTTTCCGCTGTCCACAGCGTTCAAACCGGTGGCGGCGCAGCCGGGGGGAGACCGGCTCAACGCCGCCAGCCACGACATCAACGCCAACCTGAAAGTAGGCTTCACCCCCAACGCTACCGACGACTATGCGCTTGGCCTCTACACCGTCAACTCCGACAAAGACTCGCCGCCTTACACCGGCAACACCAAGGTCACCGGCCAGCCGGTGCGCTACTGGCAGTGGCCGCAGTGGAACAAACAGAGCTACTACTACATCGGCAACACCGCCCTCGGCGCGGGTTACCTCAAGACTCGGCTCTACCACGACACCTTCGACAACGAACTGATCTCGTTCGACAACGCCCGCTACAACTCGACCCAAAAACCTTACGCCTTCAATAGCCAGTACCGCGATTTTTCCAACGGCGCCACGGTCGAACTCGGCCAGCCGCTGGGCACGCAGAACTTCCTCAAACTCGGACTGTTCTACAAACAAGACGTGCACCGCGAGTCCAACCTCGCCACCCAGGCCCAGCCTTACCAGACGCCGTGGCTGCATTTCGAGGCGCACACCTACGCGCTGGGCTTCGAGAATGCCTACAAGCCCACCGCGGCCGACACCCTCACCTTCGGCTACCGCCGCGACGAGCACCGCTTCGATCAGGCCGAGCAATACACCAACAAGGCGCAGACCCAGATCGGACCGATGCCCACCAGCCCGCGCGTAGGGGCGAACAATGCGCAAATCGTCTGGCGGCACAAACTCTCGCCGCACACCGAGTTGCGCGCGGGCATCGGGCAGAAGACCCGTTTTCCCAGCATCAAGGAGGTGTATTCCTACCGCCTGGGCCAGGCCATCCCCAATCCGGCGCTGGGGCCGGAACGAGCGCTCAACCGTGAAGTCGGCGTCTCCGGGGTGATGCTGGGCGGGGTGAAGTACGACGCCGCGGTGTATTGGGATTCGATCAAAGACGCGATCGAGAGTGTCGCCACCCCCACCCCCGGCATCAGCCAGGCGCAAAACGTCGGCACGGCGACCAACAAGGGGCTGGACTTGAGCGTGCAGGCGCCGATCGGCAACGCCTGGATCGCCTCGGTGGCGTATAGCTATCTCGACGCCACGCTGGGCGCCTCTGGACTGGTCGCCACCAACGCGCCGCGCCACTGGGCCGATCTGGGCGTGTCGTGGCTGCCCGGCGACGCCACCACCCTGTCGGCGCATGTGCAGGCGGCCAGCAGCCGCCAGACCACGACCGACGGCAAGCAGCCGGTGGCCGGGTTCGCCGTGGTCAACCTGCGCTGGACGCAACGCCTGGCCCCGCGGCTGACCCTCTACACCAATCTGAACAACGCCTTCGACCGCAACTATCAATTGAGCGAGGGCTTCCCCATGCCCGGACGCGAGCTGCGGGTGCAACTGCAGTACAAGCTATGAGGCGATTTCTCGCTCGGCTGCGCGCTCCTTTGCTCGGCGCCGCGCTCCTGCTGCACGGCGCGTTCGCGCTGGCGCAAACGCCTGCGGCCTGCCCCAGCGCCCCGAGCGGCCCGGTGTATGGGAGCAGCCCGGTCAACAATTACTTGCTGCTGGCGCTGGCGCCCGAACGCATGGCGGGGTTGAACTTTCCCTGGAGCAAGCAGGCGGCGCAGATTCTGCCGCGACAGGTGCTTGATCTTCCCGTGCTCGGCGGTTGGTTCGGCCAGGGCAAGACGGCCAGTCTGGAGCAGGTGTTGCGCGTGCATCCCACGCTGGCGCTGGTGTCCGGGGCGACGGTGGGTTCGCAGGCCAGCACGGCGGCCATGCGCAAGCTCGGGCTGCCCATCTGCCCGGTGCGGCTCGACAGCCTGGCGGACTACCCCGCGGCCTTCCGCCAGGTGGGGCAGGCGCTGGGGATCGCCGCACGCGGCGAGGCGCTGGCCGCCGACGCGCAGACCACGCTGGACGATCTGGCCGCGCTGCGCCAGCGCGTGTCCGCACAAAAGCCTGTGCGCATCTATTACGCCGAAGGCGAAGACGGCCTGGCGAGCGAGTGCAGCGGCTCGATCCACGCCGAGGTCATCACCGCCATCGGCGCGCATAACGCTTTGCACTGCACCGACGGCAGCCGCTTCGGCATGGTGAGGGTGAGTTTCGAGCAAATCCTGGCTGCAGACCCCGACTGGATCCTCACCCAAGACGGCCCGGCGATGCGCGCCATCCAGACCGAGCCGCGCTGGAGGCTGCTGCGCGCGGTGCGCGAAGGCCATGTGCTGTTCGCGCCGCAAGTGCCGTTTCGCTGGATCGACCGGCCGCCGTCGTTCATGCGGCTGCTGGCCGCGCCCTGGCTGGCGAGCCGGATTTTCCCGGCAGACTACCGCGCGGTGTTCAAGCCCCCGATCGACGCCCGCACCCAGGCGTTTTTCGCGCTGTACTTCAACCGCACGCTTTCCGCCGCGCAGGCGCGCGCCGTTCTGGCGCCCGACCCCGCCGACTATCCCACCCCGTATTGACCCGCCATGCCTGCCTCCCCCCTGCCGCAAATCGGCATGATGCTGCACATGCAGCCCGCCACGAACGAGCCCATCCCCGCTTTTTTCCAGCAGCGCGCCGCCCTGGTGCAGGAGATCGAGCAGATCGGCGTGCAGGCGGTGTGGGTCACCGAACACCACTTCGACCCGCAAAGCCTGAGCGCCTCGCCGCTGCTGCTGCTGGCCCACTGGGCGGCGCGGACGCAGCGCATCCAGCTCGGCGTGGCCGCGGTGTTGCCCGCAGGCCGCAACCCTTCGCTGCTGGCCGAGGAAATCGCACTGCTGTCCAACCTAGCGCCTGGGCGCATCGCCATCGGCTTTGCCAAAGGCGGGCCGTTCGAGGCGCAAAAGCGCGCTTTCGGCTGGGGCAGCGATGCGGCGCGCGTGCAAATGCGCGAGGTGGTGGACGCCGTACTCGACCGGCTGCACCCCCAGTCGGCCGAGGGCGGCGGCGAGGCCGTGCTGCAACCCCCGGCGCAACTCCCGCTGCCCCTGTTCGTCGCCAGCCGCGAGCCCGACACCCTGGCTTGGGCGGCTTCGCGCGGGCTGGGCTGGATGAGCGCGCAGTTCTGGCCGCTGGAAACCTACGACGCCCAGGCCATCAACTGGGGCATCGTCGCACAACGTCCGGCCGACGCGCTGCTGTCGCGCGGGCTGTGGATCGATGAGAATGGCGACGCCGCCAGACGCCATGCCCTGGCGTGGCTGGCCGCCTTTCGGCGCAACAAGCAATCGCAATGGAAGGTCGGCTTTCGCGGCCCCATGGCCGAGATGGACGAGAGCGAAAGTCTGGCACGCGCCATCGTCGGCACGCCCGAGGAATGCGCCCGGCAGCTCACCGACCTGCTGGCGCAACGCGCGGTGCCGCGCCTGGCATTCAACCCGCTCGACGACCGCCCTGTACGGCAGATCGAACAAATGCAGCGGCTGTTGCGTCAGGTTTTGCCTCTTGTGTCGTCATCTTTATCCGCGCCCCAGCCGACGTCTTGGCCTGCGTCTTTGCCCGCCGCGTGTGCCGCGCCGCATCGGGCAGACGCCGCATTGCCCGGCCATCCATGAAGGGCCGCTTCGGGTTGCTGGGCTCGGCCTTGTTGCTCTGCGCCGTGACCTCCTTGCTGCTCGGGCGCTATCAGCCCTCGCCGCTCGAGGCAGCCGTGCGCCTGTGGCAAGGCCTTGCAGGCCATCCTTCCGAGCTGTGGACGGTGATCGTGGAGCTGCGCGCGCCGCGCATCGTCGCGGCCATGTGCATCGGCGCCGCGCTGTCCGCCTCGGGCGCGGCTTACCAGGCGCTGTTTCGCAATCCGCTGGCCTCGCCGGAAGTGCTCGGCGGTTTGGCCGGAGCCGCATTCGGCGCGGCACTGGGCATCCTGCTCGGTCACACCCTTTGGCAGGTTCAGCTTTCCAGCTTTGTCTTCGGGCTGATGGCCGTGGGCATGACCCTGCTGCTCGCCCGCCTGGTCGGCATCCATGGCATTGTGGTGTTGCTGTTGGCGGGCTTGATCACCGGCGCGTTTTTCACCGCCCTGCTGTCCACCGCCAAGTATGTCGCCGACCCGTACGACAAGCTGCCTGCCATCACCTATTGGCTGATGGGCACGCTCTCCAGCGTGTCGGCGCACAGCGTGTGGCTCACCGTCCCGCTGATGGCGCTGGCCACCGCCGCCCTCATCGGCCTGGGCCATGCGCTCAACGTGCTGAGCATGGGCGACGAGGAAGCGACCACACTGGGCGTGCCGGTGCGCGCCACGCGCGCCTGGGTCATCGCGCTGGCCACCTTGCTGGGCACGCTGTCGGTGACTCTGGCCGGGATGATCGCCTGGGTCGGCTTGCTGATTCCGCAAATCGCCCGGCTGATCTGGGGCGCGGACAACTGCCGCGTGTTGCCCGCCTCTGCCTTGCTGGGGGCGCTCTACCTTTTGCTGCTCGACGACGTGGCGCGCACGGCGTTCACCGTGGAGTTGCCGCTGGGCGTTCTCACGGCCTTGGTCGGGCTGCCGCTGCTCGCCGTGGTGCTGCGACGCGCCGCCGTGAGCTGGGCCGATTGAGGAGCCGGAGATGATCGACGCACAACAACTCCACGTCCGCTATGGACAGGAAAAGATCGTCAAGGGCGTGCAGCTGCGCCTTGCCCCGGGCGAAACGCTGGCGCTGCTCGGCCCCAACGGCTGCGGCAAAACCACTTTGCTCAAAGCCCTGTGCGCGATTCATGCGCCGCATGCTGGGTCGGTGCAAGTCGATGGTCAAGACCTCTTCACCCTGTCCGCCCCCGAGCGCGCCCGACGCATTGCCTATGTGCCTCAGCAGCACCGGCTGGTGTTCGCTTACAGCGTCATCGACGTGGTGATGATGGGGCGGCTGGCCAGCCGCGGGCTGATCGCCCGGCCCGCAGCCGACGACTTCGCCGCCGTGCACGCCATCCTGCACCGGCTCGGCCTGCAAGCCCTGGCCACACGCAGCTACGCGGCGCTGTCAGGCGGGCAGCGCCAGCAAGTCTTGATCGCCCGTGCGCTGGCGCAGGACGCTCCCTACCTGCTACTCGACGAACCTGCCAGCAGCCTGGACTTTGGCAATCAGTTGCGCCTACTGGAACTGCTCGCGCAGTTGCGTGACGACGGGCGGGCCGTGCTGTTCACCACCCATCATCCTGATCACGCCTTTGTCGTGGCCTCGCGCGTCATTCTGATGCAGGCGGGCCGCTTCATCGCCCAGGGCAGCCCGGCGCAGTGCATCGACCGCGATCAACTCGCCCGGCTCTACGGTCTGGCCCCGGATCATCTGGAACGCACCCTGCTGGCGCCGCACTGGTCAACGCACGGGGCGATGGGCTGAATCCGTTTGGGGATGCTCCTATACTTGCCCACGCGCCGATTTGCCCTGGGCTTGCGGGCGCGTAACAAATACCGCTAAAACAGCGCAGACCACCGGCGGTTTTCGCTGCATTGCCAGCGCCGCCGGTTTGTTTTTTCAGGAACACCCATGAGTGCTTCGCCCTCAGCCCTCGGTGACGTCACGCCGCAGCGCATGGCATTCGAGCAGCCGCTGCCGCTTCAAAGCGGCGCGCAACTGCCCGCCTACGAGTTGATGTATGAAACCTACGGCACGCTCAACGCCGAGCGCAGCAACGCCGTGCTGGTGTGTCATGCGCTCAACGCCAGCCATCACGCCGCCGGCACGCATGCAGGCAACCCCAAGAGCGTGGGCTGGTGGGACAACCTGATCGGCCCCGGCAAACCGCTGGACACCGAGCGCTTTTTCGTCCTGTGCGTCAACAATCCCGGCTCGTGCTTCGGCTCCACCGGCCCGATGAGCCTCGACCCTGCGACCGGCCAGCCTTGGGGCAGCCGTTTCCCCGTGGTGACGGTCGAAGACTGGGTCGATGCGCAGGCGCGGCTGCTCGACCGGCTGGGCATCGAGCGCCTGGCTGCGGTCATCGGCGGCAGCCTGGGCGGCATGCAGGCGCTGAGTTGGGCGCTGCGCTACCCCGAACGCGTGGCCCACTGCGCCGCCATCGCCACAGCGCCCAGTCTTTCGGCGCAGAACATCGCCTTCAACGAGGTGGCTCGCCGCGCCATCATCACCGACCCCGACTTTCATGGCGGCGACTACTACGCCCACGGCGTCGTGCCCAAGCAAGGTCTGGCGGTGGCGCGCATGATCGGCCACATCACCTATCTCAGCGACGACGCCATGGCGGCCAAATTCGGCCGTGCGCTGCGCAATGGCGCTCTGGGCTACGGCTTTGGCGTGGACTTCGAGATCGAGAGCTATCTGCGCTACCAGGGCGACAAATTCAGCGGCTATTTCGACGCCAACTCCTATCTGCTCATCACCCGCGCGCTCGACTATTTCGACCCGGCGCGCGCCACCGGCGGCGACCTGGCGCAGGGGCTGGCGGCGGCGCAGGCGCGCTTTCTGCTGGTGAGCTTCACCACCGACTGGCGCTTTTCGCCCCAGCGCTCGCGCGAAATCGTGCAGGCGCTGGTGACCAACCGCCGCGCTGTGACCTATGCCGAAGTCGATGCGCCGCAGGGCCATGACGCCTTCCTCATGGATCACCCGCACTACCACGGCGTGGTGCGCGCCTGGTTCGACCGCATCGCGCAGGAGCTTTCCAAATGACCACTCCCCTGAGCGTGATTGCCGATTTGGTGCCGCATGGCAGCCGCGTGCTCGATCTGGGCTGCGGCGATGGCCGCATGCTGGCGCATCTGCGCGACACCCGCGGCTGCACCGGGCTGGGCGTGGAAATCAGCCCTGAAAAATTGATCGCCGCCGCCGAAAAAGGCGTGGACGTGCTGCAGCTCGACCTGGAGCAGGGCCTGTCGATGTTCGGCGATGGCAGCTTCGACGTGGTGCTGCAGATCGACACCCTGCCTAATATCCGCCACACCGAAAACGCGCTGCGCGAAACTGCGCGCGTAGGTCGGCTGGGCATCCTTAGCTTCGCCAATTTCGCCCACTGGAGCATCCGCCTGCAAATCCTGACGGGCCGCCTGCCCGTAACGCCCGAACTGCCCTACGAGTGGTACAACACGCCGAACCTGCGCGTGGCGACCTATGCCGACTTCGAGCGCCTGGCGGCGCACTGCGGCCTGCGTGTATTCGACGCTTTCGGCATCCGCAACGGCCGCCGCATCACCTTCGCTCCAGGGCTGCTGGCAACGGAAGCGGTGTTTTGTGTGCAGGGCGCGTAGCAGGCTGACGAGGCTTGCGCCCGCCAGACGCTGACCAGCTCATGAGAAAACGCAGGGCAGCCCCAAGTTTTCTTGTCCACCTCGCGGCTTGCAAGCCGCTCGGATTCGGCTCCGTCCAAGCTGCCACAGGGCAGCTTGGAGCCGCGGGCCTCATCCCCCTCGGGGGGGCCTGACGCGAACGCGGCAGGTCTGGGGGCGCTCTACGCCCTCTTGTAACTCGGCAGTTCGATTACATAAGTGTCAACCGCCGCATCCGGGTTGAGAACCGGGTTGCTCGGGTCGCCGTTCCCCCAATCGCTCTGGAACAACACGCGCGTGCCGCTAGTGCTGAGCGTCACATTGGTCTGGGCCCAGTAGTTGCTTTGCGGGGCGTTGCTGTAATTCCCGGTGCTGCGATGGTGGGCAAAGCGGTACGTCAGCCCGGAGGTCAGGCTGGTGAGCATGATCTCCTGATCCAGCAGGGTGGTCGGATTGGCGGTCGGGCCGCTGTTGTCAGTGCCATAAATGTCGCCCGTCATGCCCGTCGCAATCCACATCGGGTTTTGCCAAGCCGTCGAACCGGTCAGGCTGCCCGTTACGGGATAACCAAACACCGGTGAACTGGACTCACCCACTAAATTCTGGATGGCCCCCGTATTCAGGTCAGCGACGATGACATTGCCATTACCCCCCGTGGCGCGGTTGAACTGCGAGCCGACCAGCATGTCGTGGCCTGCAGCATTCATGGCCGTGTCGCAATGTTCATACGCATCGAAATTGACGGTTCGAACGTATTTGCCGTTGATGTCGAGAATGAACACACGCCCGGTCTGGCTATTCTGCGAGGCCGGATCGGGCGCGACCCAGCCCTGCCCCGACAGCAAGGGAAACGGCGTCGTGCCGCGCGCCTGCCCTTGCGCCACGTACTGGGTGTCGTAGAACACCATTTGCTTGGTCGTTTGGTTGAAACCGAACACATTTAACGCAAGCTGGCCATTGATATTCGGGATGCCACCCGCACCCAGTCCCCAGATGCGCTCGCCCTTTGCGTTGATGCCTAGCGCAAACGGGTAACCGCAGCGTACCGGGCCGGTGCGCGGCCAGCCCGCTGGCAGATTATCCAGAAAGCTGTACTCCACTGTCTTGACACCCGTCTCAACGTTGATCGCGGTGAGATCAGCGTGCATGGTGCTGCCGACTGAATGGTTATCGATGTAATAGAGAGTAGCTGGATCCTGGTGATCCCAATAAAACTGCTCAACATCTCCGGGATTGATGTCTATAAATTTGATAAACGCATAGGTCGTGCCGTTATACATGGCCCAGCCTTGCTGACCTCCTGACTGCATGGTCGAACCCGGCACATACAGAATGAAGCGCGTCTCATCGCTGTTCCAGGCCATGGCCGTAGGATAGGCCGGCGCGGCGCAGAGATTTTTAAAATCAGAAACACAATCAGTGATTCGGGTAATCCGTGTGCCGAAATCCGGATCCAGCACAGTCTGCCCCTTTGCTGGCTTGGCCAGCTTGCTGTAGGGCATACGCTTCAGACCGTAATTCTGAAGCCCGGCCGACAAATCAACGCCGGCTACAACAGGCACAGGACTCAAGCCCGCTGTAGGACTGCCCCCGGCATTTTGAACAGACGCAGATCCCCCGCCTCCACCGCAGGCGGACAAAGCACCAACAGCAGGAAGGGAAAGTAAAGATTTCTGAATGAATCGACGACGGGAAGGCAACATTTTCAATCTCCCAGAAAAACCGAATACGGATCAAAATCCTCGCGGCAGCAACACTTCAACACCCCGGTCAGGGGGCATTGTCAGAGCGCTCAGATGCACCAGAGCCTCGCAGGATGGCAGGACGGGTCAAACGCAAGCCAAGAAGAAAATCTTTGGCTGGCGCTTCCCAGTAGCGATAAATAGCTAGAGAAATCAGAATCAGAACTCCCACTAACGTCGGCGCAAGCAGCACGCTGAGCAGCGGAGATTCCGGGCCGAATGCATTGCGTGCAATATCGAGAATGGCGACTCCGATGTATTGGTGCAATAAATATAGGCTGTAACTGGCCACCCCAATCGCCGCGAGCGGCGGATAGCCCAACCAGGCCACCCAGGCGGGGCGTTTCATCATCGCCAAAAAAACAAAAAAACTAAATGCAAGAGCAAGATAAGGTGCGATGGTTCCGACATGCGTCCCCAACCTGAGCACCGCAATGGCGACAACCGACTCAATCAGTAATACCCAGGCCACTCGGCTGCTGGCATCTGCGTAAAGTGCATAAAACCCAATGCCAGCCACAAACCAAGGCAAGGCGCCAATAACAAAAATAAAATCGATTGCCCAGAGATGATGGAAGTCTAGCGCCCGGGCCAGCACATAAAATATCACCAAACCGCCAAACGCCAACGCCACAGACCTAAAGAACAACCGAGAACCGACTAAAAAATAAATGACACTGATCCAAAAATAAAACTTGACCTCGACAAAAAGAGACCAATATGCCCCATCAACCGCTTTGAAAGGCACGCCAAAAATCTTACTCCAGATGATCGGATCACTGAATGTCAGGCTCGGAATAAAATCTCTGACCTGAGGAATGAAAATATTTTGTGGCAGTAAATTCAGAATGAAAAAAGACAACACCGAACAAATCAACATGGTTGGAAACAGGCGCGCAAACCGCTTCCAGAAAAAATGACCTATCGTGCGACACCTGAATAGGGTCATGCTGATCACAAACCCCGATATCACAAAAAATATCTGTACCCCTAGATCGCCATACTCAAACAACCAGAAGTGCGCCCCAAAACCCCCGTATGGGTAGAAATTATCTGGGGCGACTGGCGGCGTCCACCGGACAAAATAGTGATATCCCATCACCAATAGAATGGCTATGGCCCTTAATCCATCCAATACCTTGAGGCGATGCCGTTCTTCCATTAGTGGCCATTTGAAAAGAGGTTGAGTGATTCGAGCGGCGCTGCCATATAAAAAAAGGCACGCCCGAAGCGTGCCGCATCATAGGACTGCAGTGCATCGATGCCCACCCCGCACTGAGCGGGGTGGGGTCACTCTCGCTCCCTCAATTAGGCTTGTAGGCGGGCAACTCGATCACATAGGTATCCACCGGCGCATTCGGGTTGATCACTGGGCTCTTCGGATTGGCGTTGCCCCAGTCGCTCTGCACCAGTATGCGGGTGCCGCTCGGACTTGGGGTGACGTTGGTCTGCGCCCAATAGTTGTTCACCGGTGCATTGCTGTAATGACCTGTGCTGCGGTGGTGTGCAACGCGGAACACGACACCTGTGTCCACATTGGCGATGGAGACTTCCTGGTCGATGTAGGTCTGCGGGTTCGCCACCGGGGCGTTGTTGCTGCCGTTGTCTGCCGTGCTGCCGTAGGGCGAACCGGTCACTCCCATCGCCACCCAACCCGGCACCTTCCAGGCGCCCGAACTGATGAGGGTGCTGGTGCGGGGGTAGCCGTCGCCCTTGGACACCCCAATCACCGTGGACACGACGCCGGTCGCCAGATTCGCCACCATCAGATTGCCGCTGCCTGACGGGCCGTCGTATTGCGTGCCCACCAGCAGGTCTTCGCCCTTGGCGTTGACCGAACTGTCCAGGTGTTCGATGGCGTCGAACTGCACGGTGCGCACGATATTGCCGTTCAGGTCGAAAACGACGGTCGTGTGGTTCGCCCAATCGGGCCATGCCCAGCCCTTGCCGCTTTTGAGCGGGAACGGCGTGGTGCCGCGCGCCTGCGCCACGGGAATGCCGCTATAGCGTGTGACTTTGCCGGTCTTGGCATTGAAGCCAAAGGCGTTCAGGCCAAGCTGGCCACTGACGTTCGGAATGCCGCCTGCGCCCAGCCCCCACAACTCCAGATCGCCGCCTGAATAGAACGGATATCCGGCTCGCACTGGGCCGGTCGTCGGCCAACCCTGCGCTTTCACATCTGGCATGAAGTCGTGCAACACCGTTTGCACGCCGGTTTCGACGTTGATTTCCATCATTTTCATGATGATCTGGCCACCGTTTTCACGGTTGTCGATATAGACCAGTTTGGTCGGGTCGGAATGACTCCAGTAGAACTGCTCGATATCGGGAGGATTGATCGGCAGGAATTTGATGAAGGCGTAGGTCTTGCCGTCAAACATTGCCCATCCCTGCTTGCCACCGCTCTGCGCGCCAGTGACATACAAAACAAAGCGCGACTCGTTGCAATTCCAGCCCTGCGTGGTCGGGTAGGCGGGCATCGCCACATTCGCTTTGAAGTCAGCCAAGGCGTCCGTCACGCGGACGATATGGGTACCCGGGAAATCGGGGTCTTGTACGCGAGTTCCCTTGGCAGGCTTAGCCAAATAGGAAAAGGGACGAAGGTTCTTTCCGTAGTCGACCAAACCGCTGGTCAGAGTGACACTGGGAGTGGCGCAGGTCGCCGACACCGGGGTCGGGGTCGG